>ENA-OQCK01000005-OQCK01000005.1-human-gut-metagenome-genome-assembly--contig:-NODE-5-length-124674-cov-19.168579_pt1 | contig 124674 bp, 123 predicted proteins | sample MGYA00242498_ERZ504578 | MGnify/ENA primary metagenome ERZ504578 (study PRJEB26092, sample SAMD00036229) | human gut metagenome | host: Homo sapiens | study: EMG produced TPA metagenomics assembly of...
AAAGTTCGCTCTGCTTGGTCCTAAAGCTTTATACACGCTTTCCTAAGCCTTTTCGGCTGATGATTAAGGAGATTTTACGGTTATGTAGTACAGACTCCGACAGTGGACTATACAGTCGCTTCGAATGGACTATACAGTCTATTATAAGCGTCTGTATAGTCCACTGTCGGAGTCTGTATTAGGTGGCTGGAAGAAAGAGCTTAATGTAATGGAAGAAAAAGCTTAGATAACGGGTAATGAGCAGGAATGCTTCAAAATGTCAATAATAGAAAGGTTGCAGGCTTTTTAATGAAGTTGTAATACTACCATCTCACTCTCGGTTCCTATTCTGAAAGGAGGTCCCCATAAAGATAATCCGCTGGAAACATATATATGGCTGTTTTCCCATTGGCGATAGCGTGACTTTGTTCATAAAGATGGTCTGTTACCCAATTCATGGGCCAAACCTGTCCATGGTGAGTGTGTCCGCTGAACTGTAAGTCGATACCGGCTGCCTGACTCTCTGCCAGTTGGTAAGGCTGATGGTCCAACAGAATAACCGGTTTGCTTTTATCTATACGGGCCATTAACTTTTGTAATGGAAGTCGTCTGGCATTGCTACGGTCGTCACGTCCTATCAGTTGTATGCCGCAGGGAAGTGTGACAACCGAGTCGCGCAGCAGTTGTATAGGAGTATTTTGTATAAATTGGATACTTTTGTCTATCCCGCTGATATATTCATGGTTTCCGGGGACCATGTAGATTCCCAGTGGTGCTTTTAATTCCGTTAGTTCTTCAGCCATGTTTTCAGCATAAAGAGGTATTACGCTGTTATCAATTAAATCGCCTCCAATTAGGATTAAGTCCGGATTCTGTCCGTTAATCATTTTCACATATTGCTTCAAAGACGTTTTTTCCTGTGCCGTTGCCCAAATGTATATCGCTCACTGCAACTATTTTTATAGGACGCCGATTATCGGTCAGCGGTTTGGTGAGCGTGATGTTGACAGTATTTATCTTGGGATGGCGATAATTATAGTATCCATATCCCAACAAGACGAATGTGGCCAGTAAAGAAGTCATGAAACTCTGGTTGAAAGAAATAGAGCACAGTTTCAATAAATCAAAGAAAAGTAAAAACAAGACCATATATAAAGTGAATATCAGCCAGCCTGTCCCGACCTCATACATTGTGTGGGATAAGTAAAACGGTATCTTCACATTGCGACTTAGCATCGTTCCGAAAAAGGACAGTGCAGCTAGCCAGAATAAAATAGTCAATAAAATCTTGATTCCGTATGGAAAGCCGGATAATGTTTGCAAACCTCTGTAAAATATGTAGGCATTTCCTCCAAGGTATGTAAAGATAAGAATGATGAAAAATGTCGGCATAAAGTCAATACATTAAATTTGGATTACAAAGGTAGTCCAATTCTTGATAAAAGAGAAACAAACTATTGATATAAACATGAAAATAGTATAAATTGGTTGCCTTAAGGATGAAGATCACGGTGGCGTGTTATATAGAAACAGGAGGTGCTGAAGTAATTTCTGATGTGTTTTAACTGTGCCAGTACAGGATATAATTTTCGTGGCCGCAGATGGAACTTCTGTTGGTAGTGTGGGTTGATGAACCATAATTGTCTGTCGATTATTTCGTATCCATACTTTTCAGCAAGTTGTTCAAAGGCGTCTATGGTCATGCGGCAGCGTTTGATGTCTGATAATTCTTCGATACATGATGGTGTTTCATGGAAACATCTGAGCAGAAACCGATAGAATATACCGGGACATAAATGGATGAAAGGAAGAGAGGAGACGAACCGGTTGTGACAAATTTGCTGATGTCCGCCAAATGGCATTTGCCAAGACGGGAATCCCCAGAATATGATGCCTCCCTTAGCTAGAAGAGGAGAGAGGCAACGGAAGAATTCTTCTTTGTTACTGATGTGTTCAATGACATCGTGTATCAGGATGAGCTGGTAACGGGAAACTGAAGAGAAGTTGAAGAAATCCATCGTCCTGAATTCTCCTTTGTAGCCGGAGGCGGCGAAGAAGGATTGTGCCTGGTATATGCGGCTGGCTGCACGGTCTATGCCTGTTACCTTGCAGCCTAGTTCGGCAAAGGGGAGCAGGTTACCTCCTTCTCCGCAACCTATTTCCAGTATGTGGGTAGAAGAGCTGAGGGAGATAAATTGCTTTACATAGTCTATATAGAAACTGCGTGATGTATTCGCTAGTTCGTTAAAATAACATTGTCTGTCTTGATGTCTTTTTTGCATGGCTGTCTTTTTATCCTATAGATACAAGGATGGACAAAAGACTGCATGAAGTTTCCTTAATAATTCCAGCGCACTCCCAATTGTAGGTTGAAATGGAACGGGTACTCGTCACGTATTGTGTTTTTAAAGCTGCCGTCCTTGAAATAAAAAGCTGCTCCGGGTTCTATGAAAGCCCCTAGGGTAGGATTTATATTATATTGTATTCCCAATGCGACGTGTATGGAGAATTGGAGCGGTTTTATTTTCAGACTCTCTGTACTGGAATAGATTTTTTCTTTCTGAACGATGAAATCTTGTTCCAGTTTACCCGATACGGATTTGTCTATCGTGCCTCCTCCTGTGGTATAAAAGGAAAAGGTACGGGTGGTATAAAGCCGGCGGTCTAGTTTCACAGACAAGCTATGTAGTGGAACTTTTGTCGTTTAACCCACTTGGAATCTTCTCCTATGGAACTTTCGGACGACAGATAGGTATATTGCAGACCTGCACTGACTCCCCAATGCCTGCTTATGGATTTACGGAACGAAAGCGCAAAACTGACGGGGAGATTATAATGGGTATATTCTGTCATGGGGCGTCCTGTGTTGTCATTTGCTATTTGTAGCAGAGCTCCGTAAGCTTGTGCATCGGGAAAGTCCGAGGGATATTCCTGCAAATAGTTTTTGAAGTCATTCCAATACATAATTTCATCCTTATGAGAACTTCCTATGTCTCCCCGGGAAAAAGTTTTGTTTATGAAGCCGGTGCTTGTTCCATTATTGCCGGCAGATATGGCAAGTGCCAAAGTATATTCGGAACGTTTATGCGGTAATGCAAAGTGGTTATGTCCGGAAGGGCTCTTGTGTACAGATTCTGTGTTCCGGATTGTATCTTGTGCCGGGAGAGTGCATTCTATTCCTATATTATTTGCCGTATCGGTATTGATACTTGTTTGGATTGGTGGTTTTGTCAAGGAAGTTGTCTTTGATTGGGGCCTGTCCGGTAATAGTTTGTTTTCAGGCATAATGGAAGGATTGCCTGTAATGCTTCTTGGCTGGTGTGCCGGTAAGGATACGACGGGCGAGGCTACTTTGTGCTTTTCTGTCTGTAAAAAATAAAAAGTGGTGGCAAAAGGTATAAACAGCAAGAGGAGAACGGCTGCTATACGCATCGTTCTTATCCTTTTTTTCTTATGTAAATAGGGGGTGAAATATTTCGTTTGAAAATGATTCCAATCATTTTCGGGGAGGGGCTTTTCGTATTCGTTAACCCGTTGTTTCAAGTGGTCTATCCACGGTTCTTCTTCCTGTTTCATAATGATTGTCGAGTTAAGTATTCTTTAATTTTTTGAGCAAGTACACATTTGGCGCGGTGCAGTTGTGAGGAGGATGAATGTTCGTTAATGCCTAATGTCTTCGCAATCTCCTTATGAGGCATTCCTTCGAATACGGCCAAGTTCAGTATGGTGCGATAGCCTGCCGGTAATTCAGTTATGAATTTCATCAAGGTTTCAATAGGAATCGAAATCATATCTTCTTCGTCCACAGGCTGCATGTCTTCTTCCAGATCATCTACAGAAAGGAAAAAGCAGGTTTTCTGTTTACGGAGATGATGCAAGGAGGTAGTTACCATGATACGGGTGACCCAGGATTTGAATCCATGCAGGTCGGTGGCATGTAGTTGGTCGATGGCGGAAAATACTTTGATGAATCCATCATGCATGACGTCCAAGGCCGATTCTTCGCCTACATAGCGACAGCACACTCCATACATTTGGCGGGAGAAGAGTCTGTATATGGTTTCCAAAGCTTCCCTCTTTCCGGCTTTACATCCTTCTATTAGTTCTGCGTCATTCATTTTTCTTTTGTCATGTTATTATATAAAGATACAGGGGAGAATAAAAGACTGCATAAGAACAGGAGTTTTTCTATAAAATAGATGTGAAATAGAAGATTATTGCCTACATTTGTTAGGTTAAAACAAAATAGATGAGAAACATGAGAAAACAACTTTATGCAACATTGGCTTGCTTTCTTCTCACTCCGGTCACAACTTACGGGCAGGGCTGGAAACTTTATGAGGAAGCTGCGAAAGGAGAATCGTATGCCAAGTTTGACTGTGTGGCGTTGCTGGACAGTACATCGGTGTCAGTACAACCGACAGGGCAGGGATCATTTGCCGTATGTAAGGTTATCAAGGTGCAGACTCCTAAAGGAGCAGTAGCTAACCGGGTGATTAAATATGATTATGATCCGTTGACGGCCCATGCCGAGTTTAAACGTGTGACGATATATCATGCTGACGGGCAGATTGAAGAGGTGGATGTGAAGAAGACCTGTGACTATGCGGCTCCGGCCCGTGCTATTTATTGGGGAGCACGACAGATTATGATAGAAGTGGGGGCTTTGAACCCCGGTGATGTCATAGATTATGAAATAGCGAAAAAGGGATTTACATACGCTTTGCTGGGAGCTGTTCCTGAGGATGATTCCCGGTTTATACCTCCCATGCGTGGCCAGTTCTATGACATTGTTCCATTTTGGAGCAGTGAGCCTACCGTGCGTAAAGTGTACAAGGTCAGTATTCCTATGGAAAAAGAGATGCAATTTCAATTTTATCAAGGAGAATGTACATCGTCCATGCGTTATGAAGACGGACGAAAGGCTTATACTTTTGCTATGGAGGACATGATGCCTTTCCGGCGGGAGCGAATATGGTAGATTTGTTTGATGCAGCTCCTAACTGATGATGTCTTCTACTCCTCATTGGAAAGACAAGTCTTTGTGGTTCAATAAGGTCAATGAGGATTATGGAAGCTTTGCTCCACTGCCCGAAGCGCAGAAGAAAGTGGACGAACTGATAAAAGGAAAGAAAACCGAAATGGAGAAAATAGCTGTACTGACCCATTGGGTGGCGGATAATATCCGTTATGCAGGTATCTCTATGGGAAAAGGAGAGGGCTATACGTTACATGATACTAAAATGAATTATACGGATCGTTGCGGCGTGTGTAAAGATATAGCAGGAACTTTGGTTTCTTTTCTGCGCATGGCGGGGTTCGAGCTATCCGGCCATGACGATGGCGGCAGTCGTGTCGAAAGTATTCCTGCGGATCATTTCAATCATTGTGTAGCTGTGGTGAAACTTGCTGATGGAACTTATATGCCGTTAGACCCCACATGGGTTCCTTTCTGCCGTGAGTTGTGGAGTAGTGCCGAGCAACAGCAGAATTATCTGCCCGGTGTACCTGAAGGTTCCGATCTCTGTCTGACTCCTGTTTCTGCTCCGGAAAATCACTATGTACGCATCAAGGCAGACAACCGCTTGGACGCTAATGGTACTTTGCGTGGTACATTTACCATTCAAGCCGAGGGACAGAGTGACAGCAATATACGCAGCATCTTTACAAGAGGTTTTCAGAGCCAGTGGCGTGCGACTATGGAAAGACAATTGCTGGCTGTTTCTCCTAAAGCCAGATTGCTGAGTGTAGATTATGGCAGGAATCCTAAAGATTATCAAGCTGCTCCTATCCAAATCATTTTCCGCTACGAGATTCCGGATTATGCCATGCAAGGGAGAAGGAAATGTTGTTCAAGCCTTTGGTTATGAATAATCTTTATAATCAGGTACGCTCTTATCTACGGATTGATACAGAAATGAAGGAACGGAAGTATGGTTTTAAAGACGCCTGCTCCCGTTTGGTGGAATTGGATGAAACCATTCAATTGCCATCAGGCTATAGGCTGATAAATGGGCCAAAGGAGGATACCATGCAGGGAACGGGAGCCGATTTTGAAGGCTCACTTCTACAAAAAGGAAACCGGGTGGTCCTGCATAATCGTCTGGCTTTGAAAAAGCGTGTATATGAAGCGTCGGATTGGGATAGCTTCCGTAAAGCGGTGGAAGCTCATAAAGCATACGGTGATTATTTGGTGATTAAAAAGTAAAGCGACATGAAAAAGATTTATTATATATATGTATGCTTGGGAGTGTTGTTATTGACAGCTCTTCCGGCAAAAGCGGCTTCTGAAGCAGAATTTGGGAAGTTAGCCAAGACTTATACATTACATAAGGACGGTAGTCAGGAAATGCGGGTATATAAGGAGTTGACTTTATTTACACATGCAGCGATGAATGGTTTGTATGGTGAAAGCTTCATTGTTTACAATCCGGCATATCAGGAATTGAAGATACATGAATCTTATACTCGCCAGAAAGACGGGAAGATAGTAAAGACTCCCGAAAATGCATTTGTAGAGGTTCTTCCTGCTGCGGCGGCTGATGCCCCTGCCTATAACGGACTGAAAGAGATGGTGGTGGTACATACGGGACTGGAGTTGGGAGCGACTATTTGTTTGGATTACTCGGTTATCACACGTCCCGGTTATTTGCCCGGGCTGGATGTATATGTGCCGGTAGAGGAGTTATCGCCCGTCAAAGAATATATCTGTAGTGTGTCGGTTCCTGAGGGCAAGCCTTTGAATTATGCATTGATAAACGGAAAAGCTGCGCCGGTAGTGAAAAATGAGAATGGAAGTAAAGTTGTTACTTGGACACTGAAAAATATTCCTGCTTATTATCCTATGGAAAGTACTCCTGCTTTATCAGGAAATATACCGGTTATTTTAGCAAATACGTATCCGTCGATGGCCGATGCTTTGAAAGTGCTGAAATCTCAATTTACGGCAGCTCATGAAAAAGAGGTCATGGCTTTGGCACAAAAATTATTGCAAGGAAAAAATGCGGATGAAAAGGAAGCTGTCCTGGTGAACTATGTACATGGATTGGGCACGTCCCGGTTGTCTTTGTCCGAAACAGGATACTGGATCCGTCCGGCAACTGAAGTAATCCGTACTGCCTATGGCACGGAAGCGGAAAAGATAAATCTGCTTGCAGGATTGTTGCAGGCGGCAGGATTACAAGGTGAGGTTAAGGTTGCTTTTGGCATAAAAGCACCGGATAATTGTTTGGGATTGGGCGCTATCAGCCAGTTGTTTCTGGACTCTCCTGTCATAGCGGGCATACAGGAATATCAGCCTGTCAATACGTTGGATGGTAAGAAAGCGGTTTTGGAAGTGAAGAATAAACCGGTTTATGAAACGGATACGATAACAGTCACTTCTGAAACAGGTAAAACGTTGGCAGGGGGCTATCGTCTGATAACATTGCCTCGCGCTAAAACCGGAATAGCATGAATGGTTATGGCTTTGGAAATACAGAACGTACTACGAACCTGTTGCTTCCTGGTATGACGGATGAAACCTATATTTGCATAGTAAATGTTCCGTCGGATATGCAGGTATGTACTCCGCAAAAGGCAAAAGAAATAGTCAATGCGGTAGGGAAATTGAAAATAACCGTACAGACTACAGAGGATAAGACGGAAGTAACCCGTTCGTTGCGACTGAACAAACAATGGATAACTCCCACCGATTATGCAGATTTTCATCGGTTGATGTCCGAATGGGAGGATAGTCATCATACTACTCTATTGCTGAAAGAGAAGAAGTAATCGGGTAAAAATTGGTTGAAATAGTTGAAAAGTTGGTCATCCCTTGAAAAAGGAAAGGCCGGCTTTTCTTATTTTCCATCGGAGGATTTACATTTGTGGCATTTAAAACCTATAAAATGAATGATATGAGTGGAAAACATGGTATAGTTTGTATGGGCTTGTTGATGCTGCTTTCTTCTTGTCACGACGACAAGCAGGTTACTGCTTCAGGATTACAACGTAAGGATTTTCAGACAGAAGTGAATGGGCAGTATACCGATTTATTTACTTTGAGTAACAAAAAAGGGATGGAGGTCTGTATCACGAACTATGGGGCGCGAGTAGTTTCTATCCTTGTACCCGACAAAAATGGAAAAAGGAAGATGTAGTGTGTGGATTTTCCACGATTGGTGAGTATATGGAACAACGGCAGAATTTTGGTTCTACGGTAGGACGCTATATAGGACGTATTCTGAATGCGCGTTTCACACTGGACGGGGTAGAGCATAAGCTGGTCCCTAACAATGGGAAGTCCGGACATATATCACATGGGGGGAATCCCGGTTTTGCCGATAGAATATGGAAAGTGGAACAGGCAGATACATATACGGTTCGTCTGTCTTATCTCTCCCCTGATGGAGAAAATGGTTTCCCCGGAAACCTGAAAGTGACGTTAGTCTATAGTCTTGGTGAGGATGAGAATGCACTGGATTTGACATACGAGGCAACTACGGATGCACCCACGGTACTTAATCTTTCTCATCATTCTTTTTTTAATATCTCGGGAGACTTTACAAAAAGCGTGGAAGACCAGCAACTTTGGGTAGATGCAGATCGCTTTACTCCATACGATGATAAGAAATGTGTCACAGGAGAATATCTCCCGGTGGCCGGTACTCCCCTTGATTTCCGTATGCCGCATACTATCGGAGAACGTATAGATGCGGATTATCCGCAATTGAAGGTAGTAAACGGATACGATCATACTTGGGAATTGAATACGAAAGGAGATGATACAAGGCCGGCTGCTTGGGTGTATGATCCAACAAGCGGGCGTAAGATGGAGATCTTCACCACCGAACCGGGAATACAAATCTATACCGGTAATGGACTGAAAGGAAAAATGACTGGTAAAAGGGGGATAGCTTATCCTTTCCGTTCGGCGGTATGTTTCGAAACGATGCATTTTCAAGATAGCCCCAATCAGCCTGAATTCCCCAGTACTGTACTCCGGCCGGGAGAGGTTTTTCATAGTCATACGGTTTATAAGTTTGAATAATTTGCTAATCTGTCAATTTGCTGATGTGCTAATTAGGGGTGCTATATATGCCCACACGGTTATTGGTATATTAGCAAATTGACATGTCGGCAAATTATTTTTCATTTTGATGTAACGTTTCCCTACCTCTATGTGTCATACTAGTGAACATGGAACAAAATAGATTTGAAATAGAGGCAAAACGAATGCGGCCGGCTTTGTTAAGAATGGCTATCCGTTATCTGGAAGACTCCGATGAGGCAGAAGATGCAGTACAAGATGTACTGTTGAAACTTTGGTTTCTTCGCGACCGTCTGGACCAATATCGTAGCGTGGATGCACTGGCTATTGTTATAACCAAGCATTTGTGTATTAATCGTTTGCGAGGTATTCGAATAGAGAAAGTCGATTTGGAGCAAGGCATCAGCATTGGTGGAGGTGAAAACCCTGAAATGAAACTGGTAGAGGAAGAGAATATGCAGGAGATACTGGAAGTAATAGGTACTTTACCTGACTTGCAACAGTCTATTCTCCGCATGAAGCACTTGGAAGGTTTCGAAGTAGAGGAGATAGCCCGTCTCACAGGAAGTACGCCGGTGGCGGTACGAACCAATTTGTCGAGAGCTAGAAAAAGAGTAAAAGAACAATTTATGATACACAGTAAGGTATGGAATTAGATAAGAGGAATATAGAAGAATACATTAACCGTTTCTTGGAAGGGGAAACTACGAATGCCGAGGAGCAGGCTATTTATCGTTTCTTCCATACAGGGGATGTACCTTCTCATCTGATGGGATATGCTCCGATGTTTGCCTGGTATGAGGGAGGTATGCAGGGAGAACCGGGTATGTTGCAGCCAGACGGACAGAAGGAGGTTGCTGGAGGAAAGAAATCAGAAAAGGTACCGGTGGTTGGAAAAGAAAGCTTTTATCAGCGTATTCCAATAGCTGTCTGGAGTGCCGGTATAGTGGCAATGATGGTCATTGCGCTGGGGTTAGGTCTTATTTTCTATTCGGAAAACCAAGCAGACGGAAGTGGTGAGTGGTCGTGCTACGAAGGTAGTTATGTGGAAGTGGGAGGCAAGCGCATTTCGGATGTGAAACAGATTATGCCTTGTATTATTGAAACATTGGAAAAGGCGGAACGGGTGGAGAAACTGGCCCAGGAACGTGTGGAAGAAATTCATCGTTCCGAGAAAGAGATAGAAGAAAAGGAATTATTGGTAAGCGAATAAAAAACATAAAAAATAAGATATGAAAACAAGGTTTATTTTAGGAAGTGCATTGGCGGCTGTTTTGCTGCTGTGTGGTGGAACAGGCAAGGTTATGGCCCAGAAGAATATTGATAAAATGGCGGCAGAATTGGAAAAGCGGGATGATGTGGCTATCAACTCTGTAACGAAACGTGACTCTAAAACCCGCAAAGTGGTAAAGGTGGTGAAAAGTTTTTCGTTAAAGGATGAGAAAATAGGCGCAAGGTTGATTGAGGCTTTCGAGAAGGATGAGGAATATGCAGAAACTGCCATTAAGGATATGCCGAAGGGAAGGGGCAAGGCGCAGAAAGCGAATTTTACATTCATTTATAAGATGGATAATGAGAAACGTACTTACACCCTTAATGTCAATGAAAACGGAAATGTAAGCATGACCGTTATTATCAGTCCGATGAAGGATGGGAAAGAAGTGTATTCTGCTGTCCTTGATTCGGAATATTGGGATTCGTTCAATGAGCAGATGGCTGAATTGGGGAATAATCTAAGAGATTCCGGTATAGAGGTGCGCCAAATGAGCCGGGAAGAGATGGAGAAGATGCAGAAAACTATCCGCCAGTCATTGAAAGGACTGGATGCTTATGCCATAGCTGAATAGATAATGGCATTATTTTTCACGAACACCAGATAATAAAACACTCTCTTTTAGTTAGATTACAAAAACTTTTTAATTGTCTTGCCTTTCCGGAAGTTGTGAAACCACCGGAGAGGCTTTGTTTTTTAAGATGAATCTCCATGAAAAATCGAATTGTTTTATATCTTTGCTCTGGATAGTAAAAAAGAGTTTATCTAATTGGGAATCAGAGTATAGTAGAGAAGTGGAGTGAAAAGGGTAATGATTTGGCGACATTCAGACTGCATTGATTCTCTGAACTTTGCTTACTCTTTCAAACAACTCTTTTTCCGATTGTAAAAGTAGATATTATTTTTCAAACAGCCAAATTATATATTGAGGTTCTGCTCATTGTGGCAGAACCTCTGTTTGTTTACAGCCTTTTCAGACGCTCTGCCAAGTTTGCCATATCCCTCCGTATGGCGGTATTACTTACTTTGGCGTAAATCTGGGTTGTTTTCACATCTGTATGGCCGAGCATTCTGCTGATGGTTTCAATCGGAACCCCGTTCAGCAAACACACCTCGGAGGCGAACGAGTGCCGGCTCTGGTGCCACGTTATCGCCTTGCTGATCCCACATTGCTCGGCTATTCTTTTGATGCCATTCAACAAGGTCGTATAGGATGGAACATTCAACAAACGGAGCGTCGTATCTGCATTCTTGTATCGTTCAAGAATGTTTTTTGCCGTCTCCAGCAAGGGCACATTACAAGTGATACCCGTTTTATGGCGATTGAAGCAGAGCCACAATTCCCCGTCCATCCGTTTCAGGTTGTCGTGCTTCAAATTTCTTAAATCCACATACGACACCCCCGTAAACACACTGAACACAAACAAATCCCTGATAAGCTCGTTATTCTTACGGAACTTCGTGAACTGTATATTTACAATAGCTTCAATCTCTTCCATTGTCAGATATACCCGGTCTTTTTTCTGAATTGAAATGCGGTAATTGAAAAACGGGTCGTGGTCCAGCCAGCCGTTATTCATCGCTATGGATACCATCTTGCGTAACGGGGTGATATAGATGCAGACCGTGTTATTTGAGCAGGATTTTTTTGTTCTTAAAAACACCTCGAAGTCCATGATGAAATTTGGCCGAAGGTCTGCAAGGGCAATATCTTTGAGACGGTATTTCTTCCAAAGAAATTCTTGCAGATGCTTGTAAACACCGCAATATCTTTGATAGGTCGCCATCTGTCGGATTCCATTTATCACCAACTGCTCGTAATCCCTATTGTGGTTTTCAAATACCTGCAACAAGGTTCTTCCGTATCTGCCAAAACCCAGATAGGAATGTTTCACCCTTTCGGCGGTCAAAGGGCCTAATCCGTTGAAAATAGTGTCGTAGTGTTTTCGGACACTTTTACGAATCTTCTTGATCTCGCCGTTTACATGGCGGGACTCCGCATCTTTTCCTATTGCCATTCCGCTCTTGGCATCCCATTTTTTCAGGGTTACGAATAGTTTACAACTGAAGCAGGTTCGTGTGCCGTTCAATGTTATGCGGCACATGACGGGAACAGAGCCATCCTTTTTAATGGCCATACGCTTTACAAAAAACAATACGCAAAATGTACTTTTCATTTTCTTTTCATATTTAATTGTTATAGAATTGACAGACAGCCCCTCCTCCCAAAATCTATTCGGGAGGATATGCCGCCGACATATAAGACTGCTTTTTCCATCGGAAAATCGTCATCTCATACATTCGACGACCATTCCCCGATAAGGAAACCGAAAGAAACATCCCCCGGCTACGACTCGTGTCCGAGCAACGTAACGGGGGATAATTCTTTTATGGCCGGTTTCTCAATGCTCTATACTTCGTAGTTCGCACATATAGCCTTTATTCTGACGAAAGCAGAATGGTTTTCCTTTTCAATTTCGCCTCTACTTCGTCATCCTCCATATTCGTCTTCAGTGGATCGCTTCGAGGACGTTCCGTTATCAGTCGCAAAGGAAACTCCGGGTTTTGCCGGTAAAACAAGGTCAAGCCTCCTGTTTTTGAAAAAATCTCCACGCCTCCGTTGTCGGGTAGTATTTTTTCAAACCTTGTTTTCCCCAACCGCTTCGTTTATGGGGCAACTGAAACGAAAACGACCGAAGCGACCGGAAGACGCATAAAAAAAATGTCGGATGACGAGAGGCGAAAAAGAGAACGAAACTCAACTCCCTCAGCTCTCAAATCCGCATAAATCAAAAAATCAAAAAGCGAAAAGGATATGAAAGCAGGACAATACATAGTACAGACATTGCGAAGATTGGCAACAGCACTATTGAGAGCCATTATCGGCACAATCCTTTGGGCAGTTGCTTCCGTCATCGGCATTGCAGGCGAGGTTATTTGCGGAGTGTTCCGTATCGTGTTGGGCGTGTTTGTTACGCTTGTTTCAATAATCGCCTTCTTCGGCTTTATCGTTTGGCTATTAACAATTTAACATCCAAGTATATGAAAACGAAAAGACATTCAAAGACAGTAGCACAGCAGTGCAGATATTACGAGGTGGACAACATCTTCGAGTATATGGTGGAAACCTATATCAACGGCAATTTCAGCACCTTTCAGCAACTATTCCGAGAACTCCGCAAGGACGCAAGGGAGGACTTCATGGACTTTCTGTTAAGCGAGGTAGAGCCAACCTATTGGAGAGAGATTTTGAAAATGACCATTCTGTAACCCATTAAAACGACTGACGACATGAAGACAACAGACCATTTCAAGAGAACGATACAAGCCTATTTGGAAGAAAGGGCAATGGAAGACAAACTCTTTGCGGTGGCATACCGCAAGGAAGGCAAGAACATTGACGATTGTGTTACCTACATTCTCAACGAGGTGCAACGGAGCGGTTGCAACGGCTTCACGGACGGAGAGGTGTACTCCATTGCAATCCACTACTATTGTGAGGACGATATAGAGGTCGGCAAACCCCTCTCTTGCCAAGTCGTGGTAAACCATACCGTGGAACTCACGGAAGAAGAAAAGGTGGAAGCACGGCAAAATGCACTCCGCCAGTACCAAGCAAACGAGTTGCGAAAATTGGAGAGCCGCAACAAGAAGCCGACCGCCAAACAAGAAACCAATGTTCAACCCTCATTATTTGACTTCTGATTATGAAACCGAGAACACGCATACAGAAAGAAGTCGCACGTTTGAGCAAGCGACTTCCGAGATTGTCCGAAGAACAAAGGGCATACGCATTCCGCCATTGCTTCAAGCATTATGCAGTCAAGAGGGCAAACGGCACGCACATCTGTACCGAGTGCGGACATTCATGGAAGAGCGGACACGACCTTGCAGATACCATTTGTGGATGTACCTGCCCTCGTTGCGGAATGGAGTTGGAAGTGTTGCGTACCCGAAAGAGTGTATTCAACGATATGGAGTATTTTTCTCTTATCACCACCTGCAAGCAGTACCAAGTGATACGCTTCTTTTCCGTCAAGTTCCGATACAAGGCAGGAGAGCCAGCCAAGTATTCCATTTTTGAAGTGGTACAAAGGTGGATTGCTCCCGAAGGCAAGACAACGACCATTGCCCGACTGCGTGGCATGTCCTTGTTCTACTATGACCTATGGAATGAATATAGCGATATGGAGGTACGCAAAAACGAAGGTCTTCGGGCATACGACATAGACCCTATATGTACCTATCCTCAACATCGTTTCATCCCCGAATTGAAGCGCAACGGCTTCAAGGGTGAGTATCACGACATTTTGCCATATGACCTCTTTACAGCTATCCTTTCCGACAGCCGGGCGGAAACATTACTGAAAGCGGGACAAGGCAGTCATTTACGCTATTTCATAGCCAATCCACGTTTCTTCGACGAGTGTTGGCAATCCTATAAGATTGCTTTCCGCAGAGGATACACAATCAACGATATTTCAATGTGGTGTGACCACATACACCTGTTGCGTCATTTCGGTAAAGACATCTGTAATCCTCATTTCATCTGTCCTGCCGACCTCAACTCGGAACACAACAGACTGATAGCGAAGCGCAATGCCATTGCAGAACGTGAACGAGCCGAGCGCACGAGACAATGGGAACAACAACGTATCGAAAGGGAACGCGAGCGGTTGGAACGCATTGAGAAAGACAAAGCCACCTATATCAAGGATAAAGCCAATTTCCTCAACCTTACTTTCACAGACGGTATTCTCCTTATCCATGTATTGCAGAATGTGGACGAGTTTGCAGAGGAAGGAAAGGCTATGCACCATTGTGTATTTACCAATGCCTACTATAATCGGACAAACTCCCTCATCCTTTCGGCTACCATAGACGGGGTACGCATTGAAACGATAGAAGTGTCGTTACAGACGTTCCAAGTAGTACAAAGTTATGGTGTCTGCAATACCAACACCGAATACCACGACCGCATTATAAACCTTGTGGACAGCAACATGAGCCTAATCCGCAAACGAATGAGAAAAGCAGCATGTAGTTTCCTAAAATTGGTTTACTAGATTTGACATTCAATAAATTGTACAAAACATTTTCAATACTATTTTCTGTTACAAGTTTACTTCAAAAAACTGTAATTCCTGTAATAGTTTTACTTTTATTGGCATCCCGGGAATTCCCGGGATGCCAATAACACTTGGCGTCAATACATGACCCTGGCGAATAACTCTTTTTTATCGCGGTGTGCCTGTTCCGGAACTTTCAACCCGATAGCCATGTGTGGTCTTCTGGTGTTGTATATCCCGATGATTCTCTCCACTTGCATTCTCGCCTGGTCGATATCTTTCAAGACCATATCGTTTAACCATTCCCTTTTCAAAATCCCGTTCACTCTCTCGGCGATACCGTTATCGTAAGGGGAGCCATCCTGTGTCACGCTCACCTGAATACCGTGTTCTTTCAAGATCCCGGTGTACAGCGAGGAGCAGTATTGCCCACCCCGGTCCGAGTGATGAACAAGCTTATCGCTAAAGTTGGGAGGTAGCGTCGCCAACGCCCGGCACAACGCCTTCACGGGCCCGGACGAGTCCAGGGTTGGGTGAACTTCCCACCCCGTGATCCGCCGGGAATAAGCGTCGGTTACCAGCGAGAGATACACGAAACCGGCGCTCGTTGACAGGTACGTGATATCACTGACCCATACCTGGTTGGGGCGGGTAACTCGAAACCCTTTCACCAGGTTCGGGAACTGGCGATGCCACGCCCGTGAATCCGTCGTGATGACCCGGTACTTCTTCTGTTTTATCATTAAATCGTGAAGGTGAAGTAAACGGTAAAGCCAATCCCGACCGACGGGAAGGCCGTTAGACCCCAGCATGTTCCACAATTTATTAACCCCGAGGTTAGGCATGTCACGGCGAATATCCTGGACGATGGAAAGAACGTAACGCTCGCGTTCCTCGTCTCCACGATCGGCCCGGAGGCTCTTGTAATAAGCCTGCTTGCTGTAGCCAAGGGAATTGCAAAGGTGTTCCGTCACGGCTTTACCTCCCGCTCTTTTTGTCTCTTGACAATCCCGCTAATAGCATCTCCTCGTAGTTTTTTTTTACATCAACATGCAGGCGTTCCCTGGCTAACTCTAGCATTAACTCGTAAGCTTCCACTAGTATTTTCTGTTTCTCTACTTCCTGCCGTAAAGACTCCAGCTCGGCGCGTTCTTGGTCGGTCATCGGGTATAACATTTTGTAATTACGCGAAGATAAACGTTTGTGTTGTTCTTCCGATAAAACTCGAGATTTATACTTGTGTAGCCAAACGTGAAAAGTCGAGGGTTTGACCTCGTACTTGGCTAGAACTTCCGCGTAACCGATTTCATTGATTACTCGATCTCGTACCGCTGATAATTTCGTCTTGACAGCGTAATAACGACGACGAACAGGGGGTAAATTTAATTCTGACATTGGTTTACTAAGTTTACTGTAAACTTTTTTCAGGACAATACAGCATAGTATAAACCCTAAAACGACAATAATATGGAAGTAAGAATTGAAAGCATGGTTTGTCTGTGGGACGATAAAATCCCCACTTTGTTCCTTGAATTTGTAAACCTCCTCACATTGACAACAAGTGAGGAGGGATTGAGAAAAAGCGTAAAGGATTTTGCCGAGAAACACGAACTTGACAAGTTCTTCCTGTACGGCTTCGGCTCTCACCACTTCTACCTGCACCAACGCTATACGGACAATCCCGAAATGGTGATGGAGAACAGAATTTTGTCAGTGCATTTTTAACAACGTAATACACAAGGATATGGACAGAGAGAAGAAACTCCACTATTACAAGTATATCGTCAAAAGGCATTTGAACGATATAAGGGCACATGTCGGACTATCCAAGAACGAAATGGAGAGAAGCTATTACCGCACCCGCTATGCCGCCCAATTAAGTGTCTATGCCGAAGCACTCGGCATACAAGAGAGGTATTTGGAAAGATTTATTCAAAAATAAACGATTATGACAACACGAATGACCACGGGCGGAGTAAGTACCTGCCAGACGGCAGCACAGAGAAATACGAGAGTTTCCAATCGGGTTTCGGCAGACGTAAGCGGACACTTGTGCAATACGACTACCGCCATACGGACGGAGAGTTGTTCTCCTGCGTGAAGCCTACATTGGACGAGTGCCGGACAGAAAGGGACAAGTGGATGAACAAGAAACAAGGGAAGGAGGAAAGACAATGAACGCAACCTATCAGACGATAATCGTCAAGTTCAAGGAAACGATAACGGAATTGAACGGCATTTTCAGTGATGTGCAGTTTTGGGGAGTGGCAACCCTCAAAGAGTGGATAGACGACTATGAAAGCACCCGTTTCACGCAGACCGACAGCCATACGGCAGTCATCACGAGCGAATACAACATGGAGTGTGTGAAAGAGTGGTTGCACAAGCATAGCGAGATAGCCGAATTGACAGAGTATTAACAGCGTGAGGCGGTGGAAACACCGCCCTCACCCCAAAAAACAAGTATTAACAGATAAAACAGAGTAGATTATGATAGCACAGACGATTTTACAGCAGATTGGCGGACATAAGTTTACCGTTATGACAGGTAGCAAGGATTTTATAGATTTGGGCAACGGTCTTTTGATGAGCCTTTCACGGAACAAGACCTCTGCAACCGCCTTGAAATCCTTTACGACGAGGGATTAGACCTCTATAATATGCGTTTCTACCGCCAGACATTCAGCAAAAAGACCTTCATTAGCAAGACGAAGGACATTGCCAAATACGAGGGTGTATATTGCGATATGCTGGAAGAAATCTTTACGGAGGTAACGGGATTAAACACCCGACTTTTTTAAGCGGTGGCGGCATTGCCGCCGCTACTTTCTTTCAGTGAGCAGAAAGGCGGACAAAGAAAGTAGCAAAGAAACCGTTGTTTATAATCTGCGATTAAGGCACAAAAGTACATTTCTATGAAAGAGGAAATCAGACAGAACGGTAAAACGGTATTGGAGAGCGAGGACGGCTTATCCATCGGAATTATCTTCAATAACCTTATAGGTGTAAACTTGAAAGATGTGGAGTATCGGAACTATTTGGATCGTGTCCTGCTTCCAATGGGACTGAAAAAAGGAAAGTTAGAAATGTTCCGGGATGGCATCTTTATAAAAAGAGGGCATATCGGGTAATCAACACCACATCTGACACTATGAAAAAAGGCTTCTACATCGGAAGCCTTTTTTCGTTTTTTACTGTCGTTATCTCCACGGTTTTACGACAACCAATGAATCCGACGGCTTGTGTATAACCGGCAGATTATTGCCGGAGTCCACATCTTCGCTTTCATCCCCATTGTCGTGGTTGAAGTCAAATTCCAATTCGCAGGACGTGCTGAAATTGTCCTCCACGACCACGATGAAATTCTGCGACTCGTCGCACTGTGAGGTATAGTACAGACGGAACTTCTCGTTTTCAAGCAGGTAGCGGTCGTTGGGCAGCAAGGTCAGGTTGTTGTCCAAAGAGAGCGAACCCTCCCCGTCATACTGAAAATACCGTATCGTGTAGAGTGCATCCGCAAACTCTCCCGACCGTTTGAGTTCGCACCGTATCTCGGCGGTTTCTCCTTTCGCCAGCTCCTTCGGAACGGGCATCGTCTCTACCGTAAACTCGTAAGATTGCTGCACGTCCAAATCATCGTTACAGGAAGCGAGTCCAAACAAAGCGGCAATCATGCAGCCGCAAATAGTTATTTTTGAAATTATCTTTTTCATCTTTTTGTCATTTAATTATTTGTTCAAAATTAGGATTCGTTATACATTCATCAATAAACCGTTTTTGCTGGAGAGAAAAATAGTGCGTGTCCATTTCACAGCCCCAGAAGTCAAATCCCAGTTTACAGGCGGCTATCCGGCTGCTCCCGCTGCCCAAATGCGAATCAAAAATTTTATATCCCGACTTCGCGTATTTTCTGAGCAGCCATTCATACAAGGCTACCGGTTTCTGATTGGGATGGATACGTTTCTCCTTGTTTTTCATGTCTTCCTGCCACATGCCGTTCCAACGGTAGGAAAACATACGCACGGCAGTTTTGAAGGAAGTCCATGCCAATTCACAATCGGCAAAAGGCGAGTTCCCGTTCCGCTTATCCCATACAATCCAACAGGAAGTGTCCGCCGGACACGGCAAACGGCTGATGAAGTGATTTGCACCCCATACAATCTGGTGTTTACTGACCCGTTTTAATTCGTCAAAATACTCCCGCGAGGGAGCTTCCGTGTCATTTCCCACGTATGGCGCGTAGCGTGTAGCCGTTCCCTCATGATTTCTGGAACCATTTCGGCTACCATCTTCTCCTATGCCGTAAGGCGGATCAACAATCGCTAAATCAAAGAACCGGTCGGGCTGCGTCCTCATAAATTCCATGCAGTCGCAGTTATACACTTCGTTTATGCCCTTCATTACAAAATGAATTTAATTCCCAATCCATACTGCGTATGGAAATGCCCCGTACTTCCTCCCCAGAGGAAACGCTCGCGCACGGAAGCGGTCAGGGCGATACGGTCTGCCAGATAGACCTCCATTTCAAGGGTGGCGGCACAGCCGTAGATGAACGCATCCTTGTTGTTCAGCCGGGAACCGTCATAGAGCGATTTTTCGCCCCAGTTCACCACCTCGTAACCGGCCAGCGCGGAACCTCCGATGTAAAGGAACATGATTTTCCTGCGGTCGGAAAGGAAATTGTAGTAGAAGCCGCCTTCCGCCGTGAACTGCGAAACGGGCATCCTGATCTCCCGATACGGCTTATGCCTTTGCAGGAACTCGACACCATACACCCATTTATTCCCTCCCTTCGCATAGGAGGATAAAGCAGCCCCGAAGTAGTAACCGGCCTCGTTGCGCAGGTCGTCCGTGTAGAACCCGTCAGCCATGCCGCCCCGAAGTTCAATGCCTTTCATCTTCGGCAGACACCGTTGGGCATGCGCCTGCCCTGCAAACAGGGCAAGCGACAGCACCATTAGGAACAATACCTTTCTCATATCAGCGCACTTTCAGTTCGTTGATAACCTTTGCCTGCACCAAGTCCTCGTTTTCCACGATGAAGGACTGATGACGGCCTCCGCTTTTCTCGCACAGCTCGACAACAAGCTGCTTGTCGTCGGGTATGGTAACTTCGGCAGGCAGAATACCGTGCGTTCCGACTGCTTGCCTGCTACACGGACGGCATAATTGAAGGCTCTGACAGGGAACAACACCTGCTCTTGAATGGCAGTGCGTTTCGCCACTTTCTTGTCCACAACTTTAAAACTGATATAGTCCACATCGAAAGGCACGTTCGACGAGTTCCTGATTTCCGTATGCAGGTACAGCAGGTCATTATGCACATACACCCCTTTGAGGACATACTGGATACCGAAACGCTTGCTGCCGATATGCTTTACAATACGCTTGTCCTCCTTGTGAACCGACTTCATAATCAGGTGTACCAGCATGGGACTTTCGCTTCCGAGTTCTTTCAGATATACCTCCTGCGCGTTGTTCGGACGGTTTACCGTGCTGCCGTCATGCAGAAAATCCGCCATCTCCACATTGAGCAACAGAGGTTCGTCGGCATACTTGACATTGAAGGTGTAGAAACTCCCGTCCTCTGTAATTACGGACATATTCGTCTCGTTGTGGAAGTTCTTCACGGTAGCCTTTACCCGGATGACGTTTTCCGCCCCGTCCGCCTTTCCTGCTATGAGGTTGGGAGAACCAAATCCACATAGCGGATGGGGGCAGGGAAAAGGATATGGACGGTCTTGTCGTAAGTGACCTCCAAGCCGTGCGGCGGGATCATACGGTCGAATATCAGCTTGCGGGAAAGTCCGTGATACAAGTCCCCGTCTTCCTCCTGCTGTGGGTAAATGTCCTTCTGTAAGGTCGGGATGTCTGAAGCCGTAACCTCTTCCGTAACCAGCGGCACGGTTTCACCGTTGCGTCATTCTTCACTTCCTGCGCGTTTGCCGCACACACAATGCCCATCGAGAGGGCGAACATTAAAAATACTCTTTTCATTTTACGTTGGATTTAGTGGTTTATAAAAAAGTCGGTAAATCAGTTTTCGTATTGGTAGAGCAGGACTTTGTAGCCTGCCTTCAGATGGAATTTCACGGTACGCATCTTCTTGGCGATGTACTGGCTCGTCCCTTGTATCACGCCCTTGCCCAAGTCGGAAGCGAGCTGCGCCCCGGCATTGGTGGAGATATTGATACTCGAACCGAGCGAACTGCCCATGTTGGCAGCAATCTCCTTGACGGCATCAATTTCCATAGAACCGGGAATGAAAATGCCCTCCTGACCGTCGCTGTCGAATACCGCCAGCTCCACGGGAATAATCGTCCCTCCGTATTCAATCGAGGTGAGTTCGATACCGAGCCGTTCACCCTGTACCCTTGCACCGCCCACGACGACCGTGTTACGGGGGATAATCCTGCTTGCCAAACGCATAGGCTCCAGCAACCGCAGGCGTACCGCCTGCCCGTCGCTAATCGTCTGGTCGGTGTGGACACAGGCGGCAATGGTATTCTTGCTTTCTTCGTCCGTCATGCCTATGGCAGTGTTGAAGCCGAAGTTCCGCTCACCCGTATATCCGGCGACAAATTCCGCATCGCTCATCGGTTGAGCCAGCGAGGACACGACCCGCTCCCTGACCTGACCGACCGGCATTGCCACCGCCTTCCCGTTCCGGTATGCCGGCTCCGGGTTCTGCTCCGCGGGCGTGTTCCCTTGTTGGCCGTTCTGTCCGGTGTACTTCGCCGCCAGCTCGTAGGACTTTTCTAAAAGGGCGAGTTGCTCGTCCATCGACGAGGGCTGCTCCTGCTGTTGCGCCATCATCGCCTCCAATTCTTCCACCCGCTTTTGCAGTTCCTCCTTTTCGGGGTCTTCTTCGGGACTGTCGTAAAAGTTGCCCAATGTGGCGTTGATGTCCCGGTAGGCACTTGCAGAGGAGTGGATAGCCGTCGGAGTCCGGCTTCCGCCACCCGTGTAACCCGAAGACGGGCCGCCCGGATCGAGCAGGTTGTAATCCTCTTCGTTTTCCCCTCTTTCCTTTTCCTCCTCCCCGTTATCAAACAGGGAGGCGAGGTCATGGACGGCACGGTTTCGCTCCCGCCTCTGTTCTTCGAGTTTTGCCTGCTCGTAGGCTTTCTCCTTGTCGCCGATGATACCTACCTCCGTAGGCAGCGGCATATCGGTATTGAAGCCCGTTCCGGCTTGTTCCGCTGTCTTCTCTTCTGCCGAAGGTGCGAAAATCAGCCATAGGGAGCCGAGGAACATCAGTCCCATCAGCGGGTACACCAGCATCTTCTTCCTCTTTTGTCTTTCCGCCTCCGTGAGCGGCTCTTTCGGGGAGTTTCCTTTCTCCCCGTCAGGTTTCCTTCTCATCAGTTCATTCCACTTCATAGGCAACGAGTTTTTCAGCCGGTATCATGCCGGCTTCGGTTTCACAATCGGGAACTTCCGTATCATAGTCATAAGGTACTATGCCCCGTTCACGGGAGGGAAGTTCCAGCTTCTCTATATGTTCCATCTCCAGCCGTTGTCCTTTGCCCTTGCCGAAGTCGCATACGGCTGTCGCCAGCATCACGAGGCAACCCGCGGCGAAGAGCGAGAACATCACGAGGACGGTCGTAAGACGTGCTTTCGGGGAAAGCGACTCCAGACGCTCGCGCAACCGTCCTTCAAGGGCGTCGCGCCATCCGGTAATCCGTTTTATTGTTTTCTTCATGCTTCTATCTTTCAATCGTTCGTAAATCTTTATTCTCTAAAATGGTAAAACCCTCTATGGTAAACCCGTTGGGGTTGTCGTCGCTCCGCGTGGCGTTCAGCAGACGGCACGAAGTGACAAGGCTCCGTTCGGTCACGTTGCTCTCACGGATAATCATCTGCCGTGCGTATGCGGTCGCACTGTACGGGTAGTTGTCGAAACTGCACACCACGCTGTCCACCTGCAACACCTGATTGATATTGCCCGCGATGATACGGTTGTAATAACCTTTCTCCGTGAAATCGGCATAGTAGTTATAGGCACTCTTGTCCGCCATGAGCAGGGCGCGTTTGAGGTTATGCTCGATGGCACTCTTTTCGGGGGACAAAGTGAAAAACAGCTCGTGAAAGCGTCGGACGTGTTCCCTCGCCTCTGCCGGGCGGTTCTGCGACATATCCTGCGAGAGCGCGAGCATCAGCGACTTGCCGTTGTCCAAGACATAGATTTTCTGCCGTTGCGCCTCCGCAAAGCGGAACGCGCCGAACACCGAACAGACGGCCACGAGCGCACATGCCGCAACGAAGACGATCCCGAACAGGCGTATCTGCTTGAACGCGGTTTCGATATTCTTCAATGACTTAAATTCCATAATAATTTGCTTTTAACAGGTTTAACTTCTCCTTCTGAACAGTTTTCCGGCAGCGGACTTCGCCATGCCTCCGGCTCCCTTGACCAATTTCCCGGCACGTCCTGCCGCATTACCGGCTGCCGCCCCGGCGACACTGCCTGCCAGACCTCCGGCCATACCGAGATTGCGACCGTAGTTTCCGATACCGCCTCCGGCACTGATGATCCAGCCCGCGACCGTCGGAATGGTGAAATAGCCCACGATACCTATGATAAGAAATGTGATGTACACGCCGTTGCTTGCCTCGATACTGAAATTGGGGTCGGACTGCAAGGCTTCGATGTCGTTCTGGAGCATCAGTATCTGTATCTTGGCGAGTATCGTGCTGAACAGGTCGGAGACCGGCAACCACAGGTATATCTGTATGTAGCGGCAGAACCATTGCGACAGCGTGGAGTGGAAACCGTCCCACACGCTGATGGCAAAGGCCACCGGGCCCAGAATGGACAGCACCACGAGGAAAAAGGTACGCAGCGTGTCGATGACAAGAGCGGCGGCGGCAAACAGCAGCTCCAGCACTTCACGGAAGAAATCGCGTATGGACTTTTTAAGATTATAAGCCCCGCGCTCGATATACATTCCCGCCATTGTCGCCATGTCCGAAGGCGACCAGCCCAATTCCTCCAACTGCTTGTCGAACTCCTCGTGCGACACGAGATAGGCCGTTTCGGGGTCACGCACCATCGCCTCGTATTCCAACTTGTCTTTCTGCTCCTGATAGCTGTTCATGTCGAAGGTTTGCGATTCGAGCATCTTGTGCGTCCCCTGCACTATGGGGCTGAGTATCGCGTTCATAGACCCCAAGACCAGCGTGGGAAAGAACATGACACAGATACCGAGGGCAAAGGGACGCAGCATCGGATAGACATCTATCGGCTCGGCTTTGGCGAGCGACTGCCACACCCGGACAGCCACATAGAGCAGTGCGCCCAGTCCTGCCAAGCCCTTTGCCACGGAGGTCATATCGCCGCACAGCGGCATCATCTCGTCGTAGAGGACACGCAATATCTGGTGCAGGTTGTCAAATTCTCCGCCCATATTACCAGTATCTTTCGTTAGCGTTTCCATACAGCGACATGACACGGCTCACGTCGTTCTTCTTTCTTGCCCGCAGGTAACTGACGGAGATGTTCTTGTTCGTGTAGTACGACACCATGTTGCGGTAACGCTTCATGGAGTTATAGCATCTGTCCACCACGTCCATACGCTCCTTGTCGGTCATTTGCAGGGTGGTGATGTTCACCACGTCCTTCATCTCCTTGAGCAGGTCGTTGCTCTCCTCCAGCAGCTTCGTGTAGCCGAAGGCGATGGCGGAGAGTTCTTCCGGCGTGAAGTTCTCGTCCCGCAGCATCAGTTGGAAGCTGGTTACATAGATGTCGGAAATCTCACCGACCATAAGGATGGTGTTCTTCACCTTGATGCCGTCTTTCACGATGTTATTCACTTGTTTCAGGGCGTCGTAGTATTTCTTTCCCTGCTCGTAAATCTTGACCGTCTCCTTGAAGTTGCTGACCATGTTCTTGGCGGTCGTGGTGGTCTGCGTGATGTTCTTCGCCGCGTTGATGATACCCTGCGCCAAGTTGGTGGGATCGGTCACGACCCACTGCGCGTTTGCCTTGCCCGCGCACAGCAGGCAGAGGCAGCATAAGACTAAAATTTTCGATTTCATATCTGTTTCTCTTTTATGGTTTATAAAATTGTTTTCAAAATCCCATTCTCCTGCCTTTGGGCTTCTGCCGTTCCGTTTTGTCCGTACCGGTTTCCTTTATTTCCTTTTTGGGCTTTACAACCCCGAATAGGTTGTCGGCATACGGTCGTCGCCCGGTCATCTTGACGAACCTCGCGTCAAGTTCCCGATAGGCGGTTTCCACCTGCTTTGCTATCTCCTTTTCAGAGGCATTGCGGTCTATGCCATACTTTACAAGGACGTCACGGTTGATGAACGGGTCATCAATGTTGTCGGGTTTATGCGCCAGACTGCCTAACTTTTCCAACTCTTCGTTCAGTTTTTCCAGATAGGGCACGGGCGGACGTTCGCACAGGCTCTCCAACGCCTTTTCCGCCTTACGGGTCAGCCGGGCATCGAGTTCAAGGAAATCCGGAAGTTTCCCGTACTTCCTTTCCAATGTCGCTGAATCCGCAAATCCGCCGTTCATCAGATCATGCAGCTTGTAGTCGTCCGCCATATCGTACCGCAACAGGACATACATGGACGGCTGACGGCACTCCATTAGGAAATGGTAAAGCCGGAAAACGCCTTGTCTCTTGTACGGGTATCAGCGTCCAAGACGCGAATTGCCTCCTTTACATCATTATTGTCAGGCGGAACGATACCGCATTCGGGATGACGTTGCACGTAGTGGCCCAGCATGAATGTGTGCATGGCTGTCATCGACTGTACGCTGTCGGTCTGTCGTGCAAGACGGGTTTCTGCCAATCTTCCATAGAGTTCCCTGACCTCTCTGTCCGCAGCCTGTTCGGGAGTGCGGCACAAATCCGACTTCCATATCTGACGGGCGATCTCCGCCACGACGGTTTCCGATTCATGGTAAATCCGCAATATTCTCGATATGCCACGGTAGTTTTCCTTGCGCAGCATATCTTCAACCTGCTCCGACAATGCGTTCAGCTTTCTGTAACCCGGTTCGTGAGCCATGCGGCGGAACGCTTCGGATTCCGAGCCTGTCTTGTGATTGAGTCCCGTGTTCATAGGCTCGCTCCTTCTTTTTCTGCCGGTTCGCTGCTCTTGCGTACATAATCACCGCCCGGCGAGAAGGTCAGCACATCGGCAGCTTCGTTATAAGCCACGTCGATACGGAAGCCGGTGTTGATAAAGAGGTTGCCGCCCTCTTCCTCTTGCAGCAGGTAGGTTTCGGGCTTCATCCGTCGGCTCAGTCCCGACCGCTTGAATATCGTAACCTTGTAGGCTTCGCCCTCCTTGTAAATCAGAATGTCGGGCTTGCCCGCCACGCTTTCCCAATTCCCGCAAAGGCGGTCTCTGGCTTGTTCGCTACCTCCGGCACAGCTTGAAGCAGCAGGCTTGCCATTCCTATCAGATAGCTGCCCATCAGCAGCACTTGTCTTCTTGTCATATTCATACTTTCCTTGTTTTAACCGTTATTGTTTCTGTTCTTTTCTCTTTTCGGCTATCTGGCGGATAGCCGCCTCGATGTCCCCGCCCAACTTTTCGGCAAGGGCATATACCTCCATCTTTTCCGTCTCTTCGGTCGTGTATGCCAGATACTCCTGCGTACTGACCTCTGTGGCATAGACGGCAGACTGCGTTCCGCCCAAGCTATCCAGACCTCCTTATATAGCCTTGAAGGGTCATTCGCCTGATTGATGGAGAGTATCTGCGCCTTCTCCTTGTCGGTAAGTCCCAAAAGCGACTGTATCGCGTCGAACTTGTTCATGAACTTGCGTTGGTCGAGCAGAATTTTACAGTCGGAGTTGTTGATGATGGACTCCTTGACTATCTCGGAAGAATGATGTCTTCCACCTCCTGCGTCACGATAATCGCCTCGCCGTAGAACTTTCTGACCGTCTTGTAGAGGTACTTTATATAGGATGCCATGTTTGCCGAAGCGATAGCCTTCCAAGCCTCTTCGATTGCAATGACTTTTCTGACACCTTTCAACCTGCGCATCTTGTTGATGAACAGCTCCATAATAATGATGGTCGTTACCGGGAACAGGATAGGATGATCCTTTATGGCATCAATTTCAAAGACGATGAAACGCTTGTGCAGCAAGTCCAGCTGCTTGTCGGAATTGAGCAGGTAGTCATATTCGCCTCCCTTGTAATACGGCTCCAGCACATTGAGGAATCCGGCAAGGTCGAAGTCTTTTTCCCTCACTTTCTTTTCCTCCAGCCTGATACTGTATTCCGTCTTTACAAATTCGTAAAACGAATTGAAAGAGGGTACGATGCTGTCATCCTCCCTGATACGGGAGATGTAGAGGGATACCGCATTGGAGAGTGCGACTTCCTCCGCGCGTGTGCAGGTTCGTTGTCCTTCTTCCACAGCGTGAGCAGCAGGGTCTTGATGCTTTCCCTTTTCTCGATGTCGAAAACCTTGTCCTCCGTGAAGAAGGGGTTGAACGATATGGGATTCGTGTCGGTATAGGTATAATAGATACCATCTTCCCCGTGCGTCTTGCGGTTTATCATCTCGCACAAGCCTTGATAACTGTTACCCGTGTCCACAATGACGATATGGGAGCCTTGCTCGTGGTACTGCCTCACGAAATGGTTCATGAAAAACGACTTGCCGCTGCCGGAGGGTCCGAGGACGAACTTGTTCCTGTTGGTAGTCACGCCCCGTTTCATCGGGAGGTCGCTGATGTCCAGATGGAGCGGCTTGCCCGTCAGCCTGTCCACCATCTTCATCCCGAAAGGCGATACCGAACTCCGGTAGTTGGTCTCCTCCGTGAACAGGCAGACCGACTGTTCGATGAACGTGTAGAAACTTTCCTCTGCCGGAAAATCCGCCTCATTACCGGGTATGCCTGCCCAGAATAAGGTCGGGCAGTCCACCGTGTTGTAATGCGGGGTGCATTCCATTGCCGCGAGCTGGCTGCCCGTGTCGTTCTTTATCCGTTTCATCTCGTCGGTACTTTCGCCCCACGCTATCACGTTGAAGTGGGCACGGACAGAGGTCAGCCCGAAGGAGTGCGCCTCGTTCAGATACTCCTCGATCCATTCCTGATTGATAGCGTTGGAACGGCTGTAACGAGAGAGCGACTGCATATTGCGGGCGGACTTCTCGAAGCGTTTCAGGTTCTCGTCGCTGTTGTCTATGAACACATACTGGTTATAGATGTGGTTGCACGAGAGCAGCAGACCGAGCGGGCTGGCAAACGACAGGCGGCAGTCGCTCCGGTCGGTGGACAGACGCTCGTAACGGCTATCGGTCGCTACTTGAGAGGGCATATCGTCCACGTCCGAGAGCGTGTGCAGGCAAAGCCGTTTGTCCCCGATACGCATCTCTCCGGCTGAAAGGGCGATGTCTTGCAGACAGGTAGCCTCTTCCGTGGACAGGGAGAAGTATTGCTCTATCAGTCCCGCTTTCCCTTTCGTACCGGTAATCTCTTCATCGGAAAGGCGACGCAGGCGGACAAAGCCGGAGTCGTTCATAATCCTCACGAACTGATCCGCCGCTTCGAGGAACTTCAAAGCCGTGTCCTTGTCGCCAACCTCTTTCGGAATGATGAAGCCCCTGCACAGCGTACTGAAATTGCTCTGCCGGCGGTTGCGTTCTTTCGTCGTCTTCGTCAGGAACAGGTAGCACTTGTGGTTCAGGAAAGGCCGCTCGTTGAAGTGCCGCTCGAAAGAACGGCTCAAAAAGCTCATCTCCTCCTTTTGCAGTTGGCTTTGCCTTCTTCCTCCTTGCAGGGCATAGTCAAGCGAGCTTGTCTCTGCTCCTGCTTCGTTTCGTTCAGTTCCGGCTTGTAAGTTCTCCTTGACAAACCAATCCTGCTTGTGGACGATACAGTAGTCCGGCAATACCTTTATAGCCTTGCACCACGCCCCGTGTATGGCTTCGTATTCCGCCGATGTGACGGTATAGATTTCGGGAAGCGTAACCTCGAAAGCAGCCGTGATGTCGGCATCTTTCGACACGATACAGCCGTTCTCCACACTCATAAGCGGAAACTTGCTTTCCAGCGTGGCGGCTTTCATAATGTTTCTCATCGCTTTGTCTCCTTTCTTCTTTTGGTTGTGAATAATCGGGAGAGGGCTTTCCGGTTGATGATGTAACGGGGACGGCTCTTGGAAGCACCGAGCTTCATCAGACCGTGTTCCCCGTACTTGCGGTTCAGGTGGAACGTGAGCCACACGAGGATGGAGGCGGATACCGCCCCGAAGCCTATGCAGACGGCTTGCCCGACACCTGCCATATACATCACGACAAATAGGACGAAGACCGCCAGCAGACCGCCGCAGAATATGAACAGGTACTGCGCCTTCAGACCCTTGAACTCAACCGAGCGTCCTATACCCTTGTTGATGGTATATTCCATTGTCTCCTCTGTTTTGGAATTAAAGGAAGAAGGAGCGGAGGATGGTTGCAGCCACGATAAGGAAAATACACGCACCGAACCAGCTTGCAGCCGTCTTGCTTGTATCGGGGTCGCCAGAAGAAAACTTCCCGTACACTTTCACGCCGCCGATGAGTCCCACAACCGCACCGATAGCGTAAATCAATTTCGTTACGGGGTCGAAGTAGGATGTCACCATACTCGTTGCCTCCGTGATACCTGCCATGCCGTTACCTTGTGCAAAGGCTGAACTTGCAGCCAGAATAAGGGCCGCGAACAAGAAAATCTTTTTTGTCATAATAAACTGTTTTTTTGTGCCGGAGGGGTGGATAGTCCCTCCGACGGATTGATACTGTTTTACTTTTGGATTTAGTGGTGCTGTTTTAAGGGTACAACTACCCGTAATCTCTTTCTTTCATCATTGTTTCTTTTTTAGTTATACAAAATCCCGGATGTCGAAGTCGTCAAGGCCTTCCATGACCGGTATGTTTTGGGGACTGACCGACACAACCTCTTTATTCCCCCCTGATGAGATAGTCGGTTCATTTTTATAATGGTCAATCAGTCCCTGTATCCTGTTCCTGATGCCGGATTTGCCGGACATCAATATGTCGTACAGTCCGTTGCCTTTCATTTCGTGGAACACTTCCCCGGCTTTACGCTTTTCGGAGTCTGTCGCCCCGGTATTGCCAGCCGTGCGGATAGCCTCGTTCATGTCTTCGATGGTCGCTCCGCTGGCATATTCCCCGGCTTCGTCCTCTTCTCCGCCCGCATATTCCACAGGTACATCGGAAAGGCGTGTATCACTGAAAGCAGTGTCCAGCTCTTCATCAGGCAAGCGCATGGACGGCTGTTTTTCCGATTCGTCTGCAAAGGTAATGTCGTCTTTCTCAACCGGTTCACCTTCAACGGGAGCGGTAGCTTGTGGAACTGCCGTGTCTCCGGTCGTCCTACCTTTGGACATCCTGAACAGGCTTTTACCCACGATATTCGTGTCGCTTTCCGCCTCTGCCTGCCTTGAAGCCTTTTCCGGTTTCTCATCTTGTCGCTCCTGTCTCTTTTCATTCAGCAGGTAAAAGACCAGCCACATATTATAAAGGAGCAGGATGGCTATCAGTACATTCGTCATGGGCTTAAAGGATAAATTCTTCAAGGTTCTTCTTGTAAAGGCTTTTAATCGCTCCTCATGTTCCGCAAAGTGTTGTGTCAGCACATGGTCAATGTAGGCAGAGAGAGAAAGTTTGTCCTTACCTACCACATGAGCGATACGCATAATGCGGTCGTGGTATTCTTTTCGCACATATGCAATTTTGCCGTTTCTTGCAGGGGTTTCCGAAGGACGGATAAACGCTGCCAGATACTCTTGTTCTTTCACATGGCCGTCCTGCATTGCATGGGACTGTCCCTTTGTTTTTCCGATAAAATTTGAAATGCTTCTTTTCATACTCTTTGTTGTTAAATGGTTATTAAATCAGATCCTCTCTGTTTTTTTTGTAGAGTTCGTTTATCTCATCCTTGTGTCGTTCCAGATGGCGGAGCAGCACCGTGTCTATGTAACCGCCTACGGTTATCTCCTTGTCGGCAATGATGTTCACTATTTTGGAAATCTTGTTGTGGACTTCACGGCTGATATAGACACACTGGCGGGTCTTGATCTCGTTGCGTTTGAGGTAGGTCGAGCCATAATCGGCACTCTGCCTTTTGCGACGGGAGGGACTCTCTTTCGGTGTCTCCGTTGGTACAGCCTGTTCTGCCTGATGTTCTTCTTCCGGCGTGGCAGAAGAAACCACCGGCGTAACCTGACTGAGAGGCTTGATACTCCCGTCCTGCTTCCGTCTGCCTATCGCTTCCAGCAACAGGTTTTCGTCTATTCCCTCGGTATCTGCTTTACGGCTTGCCATACCTATTGCCATTTAATGAGTGATACAATCTCATCCGAAAGCACGTCGATATTGCTGCCTTTCATCTGACTTTTATCGGCTGGGAAAAACGTGGAGCGGAAAATGTTCTTGCGGTCGCCCAACATCTCCTTGCGGAAACGCTTGCTGTCGGGCAGGCGGGTTTTCATGATGGAGATATTCATCTCCTCCATGATACTTTCATACATGGCATACAGCTCGTTCTTCTCCCTTTTGTCCACCTTCGTCCAAAACAGATGCAGTCCTTTGGTTTTGGCAATGCCGGTCGTTATCAGGTTTTCATAGAACAGTGCCACGAACTGCAACGAGCTCTCCATATCCAAACGGTCGGCACTGATGGGCGTAAAAATGTAGTCCATCTGGGACAGGGTCTTGATCACATCGTTACTCTTCAATGTACCCGGCAAGTCAAAGAAAATGATGTCCGGTTTTACGGCTTCCTCGTGCAGCAGCCTTTCCGCTTCGTCAAGAGCATTTCCGGCATCACTGCGTATGACGGGATAGGATTTCTTGCCGAGATTGCGGAAGTGGTGGAAGGCAAGTGTTTTGAAATAATCGTTTTCATTGACGACCTTGATTTCGTGATCCCGCAAGTCACAAATACTTGCTTGGGGTGTGTCGCAGTCTATAACGGCGACATTGTAATTCTTTACATAGTGGAGATAGCTCGCCACCAAAATTGTCATGGTGCTTTTTCCCGCCCCTCCTTTCTGGGTGTAAAAAGCCGCAAAGATTTCTTTACTCATACCTTTAATGTTTTATGTTAATAATCAAATGTATCTATGGATACTCATTGGTTCCTATATCTGTTTTCTCAATGAAACAATACACTGCATATCCACCGGAATGAATAATTGAATGTATGGTTTTTTGATTCTGTAAATACTCAAACCTGTACGACAGCACGACAGCAAGTCATTGAATCTGTACGACACCGCTTCTTTACGACATTGGATATTCGAATATCCGTTGAAAGAAATCAGCAACGGTTCAAACCACCGATTCCATATTGTTTCAAGACTTCGTTTATCCGTTTCCATAAACCTTTCGTTTTTCAATTCTGCGGCAAAGTAAAGTCTTAAAATCCGCACCGCCACCATATCCGGATGAAGTGGAAGCAAGTGACACAAGTGGCAGCGAGTGGAATGGGTAAATCTTTGAAATAGCTTATATTATCGTCATAACTTTGCGCCCAAGCGACAAGGTGCGCCGCCGATGTTTCATCGGCTGTTATAGCGAGTTCTCATTCCATCCGCTTTCGGGCGGATTTTGTTAGCTCCAGCTAACAGCAAGGTATCTTTTCAGCGGCTCAAAATGTTTTGAGCATCGCGAAAAGTCCCTTGCCCTTGCAGGGGGCTGGCTTCCTCTCCGAAGTCGGGAAGCCTGTCTGAAACCTCCGGTTGGGAATATCAAAAGCGGTGGCTTATGTCGTGATACCACTAAATCCAAAGCAATATGACAGAAAAAAGAAAAAACAGGACGGGGAGAATCCCAAGAATGACCCGGCAGTGTTCCGCTACACTGTCCGTTTCAACGAGGAAGAACACAACCGTTTCCTCTCGATGTTCGAGCGTTCAGGCGTGTCGGCACGGTCGGTATTTATCAAGGCACACTTCTTCGGGTTGCCGTTCCATGTGCTGACAGAGGACAAAAGCCTCGTGGAATACTATACACGGCTTTCCTCTTTTCACGCACAATACCGTGCCGTCGGGAACAATTACAACCAAGTAGTGAAGGAACTGAAGAGCCATTTTTCCGAGAAAAGGGCGATGGCGTTGCTGTATAAATTGGAAAAATGCACGTTGGAGCTGGTCGCCATCAGCCACGATATTGTTCAACTCACCAAAGATTTTGAAGCCCGATGGTCGCAAAAATCAGTATAGGAAGTTCACTTTATGGTGCATTGGCGTACAACGGGGAGAAGATAAACAAGGAGGAAGGACGGTTGCTTGCCACCAATAAAATCTTCGACAACTGCACGGGCAAACTAGACATCGCTCGTGCTATGAAGACTTCAGCCGTTATCTTTCGCCTCATATCCGTACCGAAAAACCGGTTATCCATATATCGCTGAACCCCCATCCCGATGACCGTCTGACAGACACCGAGCTGGAGGGCATTGCAAGGGAATATATGGAGAAGATGGGGTACGGCAGTCAGCCATATATAGTGTTCAAGCACGAGGACATAGACCGCCATCACCTGCATATCGTATCTATCCGGGTGGATGAAAACGGCCGTTGCCTGAACAATGCCTACAATTTTCACAGGAGCAAAGCCATCACACGGGAGATGGAGGAGAAATACGGGTTGCACAAGGCGGAACGCAAGCGCAACCGGCAGGACAATCCATTGCGAAAGGTGGACATATCGGCCGGTGATGTGAGAAAACAGGTAGCCAATACCGTCAAGGGAGTGCTTGCCACATACCGTTTTCAGTCGATGGGTGAATACCGTGCTTTGCTCTCGCTCTACAATGTGACGGTGGAGGAACCGCGCGGCATCGTGAACGGTCGGGAGTATCACGGGCTGGTCTATTTCGCCACGGATGATGCCGGGAACAAGGTCGGCAACCCGTTCAAATCGTCCCGTATCGGAAAGGGTACGGGGTATGAAGCGGTGGAAGCCAGATGTGCCAAATCAAAGGAGTATATCAAGGAGAAGAAACTCGCCGACATGACCAAACGGGCAATCCTTGCCGCTCTTCGGAAAACTTACCGCAGGGACGAGTTTGTCAGGTTGTTGCACGATAAAGGTATAGACGCAGTATTCCGTTTTACCGAAACGGGACGCATCTACGGTGCGACATTCATCGACCACCGCACGGGTTGCGTGTTGAACGGTTCACGCATGGGCAAGGAACTCTCCGCAAATGCCTTGCAGGAACATTTCACGCTGCCGTTTGCAGGAGAGAAACCGATACCGCTGACGCTCCCGTCGGACATCGTCTCTGCGAAGGAAGTCGAGGAGAGCGCGGGTGAAGAATGGGAACACTCTTCCGGCTTGGGACTGCTGTCCGGCGACACGTCGGGAACGGAAGCGCAGGAGGAAGCCTTTGCACGCAGTCTTAAACGGAAGAAGAAAAAGAAAAATCAACGTAAGATCTAAAAAATGAAATTATGCAACAGGAAGATGATTTAAGGGCTTTGGCGAAAATCATGGATTTTCTCCGGGCAGTGAGTATATTATTGGTAGTGATGCACCTCTACTGGTATTGCTATGAAGCGATACGGCTATGGGGAGTGGATATAGGCGTGGTGGACAAGATTCTGATGAATTTCGACCGTACTGCAGGTCTGTTCCATTCCATCCTCTACACGAAACTTTTTGCACTCCTGCTGTTGGGATTGTCTTGTTTGGGCACGAAAGGTGTGAAAGACGAGAAGATCACTTGGCCCCAAATATGGGCGTCGCTCGGTGCAGGTCTTGTGCTGTTCTTCTGCAACTGGTGGATTCTCGATTTGTCATTGCCTCTTGCGGTAAGTACCGCATTATACACGCTTACGATAGCCGCAGGATATGTATGCCTGCTGATGGCCGGGTTGTGGGCGAGCCGCCTTTTGAAGAACAGCCTCATGGACGATCCGTTCAACAACGAGAACGAGAGCTTCATGCAGGAGACACGCCTCCTGACCAATGAATACTCCGTGAACCTGCCCACCCGTTTCTACTATAAAAAGAGGTGGAACAACGGCTGGATCAACATTCTTTTGCCGCAGCGTGCATCCATCGTATTAGGCACGCCCGGCAGCGGAAAATCCTATGCCGTAGTCAATTCCTACATCAAGCAACAGATCGAGAAGGGCTACTCGATGTATATCTACGACTTCAAGTTTGCAGACCTTTCGACCATTGCTTATAACCACCTCCTGAACCACTTGGACGGTTACGAGGTAAAGCCGAAATTCTATGTAATCAATTTCGACGATCCGCGTCGTTCGCACCGCTGCAACCCCATACATCCCGACTTCATGGAGGACATTACGGACGCCTACGAGAGCGCGTACACAATCCTATTAAATTTGAACAAGACGTGGGTGCAAAAGCAGGGCGACTTCTTCGTAGAATCGCCCATAATCCTCTTTGCTGCAATTATTTGGTATCTCAAAATTTACCAGAACGGAAAGTATTGTACCTTTCCGCACGCCATTGAATTTTTGAACCGCAGGTACGAGGATATTTTCCCGATATTATCCTCTTACCCCGAACTCGAAAACTACCTTTCACCGTTCATGGACGCATGGCTCGGCGGAGCTGCCGAGCAGCTTCAGGGCAGATCGCATCGGCCAAAATTCCGCTTTCAAGGATGATTTCGCCGCAATTATATTGGGTGATGTCGGACAGCGAGTTTACGCTCGATATAAACAATCCGCAGGAGCCGAAAATCCTCTGCGTGGGCAATAATCCAGACCGCCAAAACATTTATGGCGCGGCACTCGGTCTGTACAACTCGCGTATTGTTAAACTCGTAAATAAGAAAGGAAAACTCAAATCCTCGATCATCATCGACGAGCTGCCGACCATATATTTCAAGGGTTTGGACAATTTGATAGCGACGGCACGAAGCAACAAGGTGGCCGTACTGTTAGGCTTTCAGGATTTCTCCCAATTAGTCCGCGACTACGGCGACAAGGAGGCCAAGGTCATAATGAACACAGTCGGCAATATTTTTTCCGGGCAGGTCGTGGGAGAGACGGCAAAGAATCTGTCCGAGCGTTTTGGCAAAGTGCTGCAAAAGCGACAGAGTATCACCATAAACCGCAGCGACAAATCCACCTCCATCAATACGCAGATGGACAGCCTTATTCCTGCAAGCAAGATTTCGGGACTGACGCAGGGTATGTTCGTCGGCTCCGTAGCGGACACCTTCGACGAGCGCATCGAGCAAAAGATTTTCCACTGCGAGATTGTCGTGGACGCTGAAAAAGTAAAGCAGGAGGAGAAAGCCTACAAGCCGATACCCGTTATTACCGATTTCACGGACGAGAACGGCAACGACCGGATGAAAGAAACGGTACAAGAAAACTACAACCGTATCAAGGCAGATGTGAAACAGATTGTCGCAGATGAACTGGAACGCATAAAGAACGACCCAGCATTATGTAAGTTATTGCCAGATAAATAAATGTATGACAAAAAGCAGACGATAGCAATACAGCATCGTCTGTTTTTATATAGTGCCTTTTAGAGAGATAGTTTCTTCCTCCAACAATCAATATCGTCTGCAGGAACGGCTACCCATAACAACTTTTTAGGTCGTGTACAAGCGACATACACAATACGGAGTTCTTCATTATTATGAATACAGTATTTGGCTGAATTATTCAAAATAGTCGTATAGTTCGTATGAACAGCTCTTTTAGAGAGAAATACTAAAACTGCCTCTAATGTCATTCCTTTTACAGAATGAATTGTTCGTAAATATGGACGTGCTTGTTGCAATTCTTGATTAGATGTTCTGAAAAGTGATTCTATACTAACATTCGCTTTTCTCAATGCAACCATTAAATTTATGCCTTCCCGTTGAAGTTCTGTAATCCAATTAGATAATGTTTTATTCGTTGAAGGTAGTTTTCTGATAAAATCAAGCATTTTTTCTCGATACGACCTAAATCCTACTTCGGCTATTTCCTTACGTATAGTACTTGTGGAAACATACCGTACTTGCTTTGTTATTTTATAGTAGCCTTTTTCAATAAGAGCTAATCCTTCCGTGTATTTTCCTTGATCAATCAGATATTTTCCATGTACGACGTCCCTGATGCCGTAGTGTCCGTTTACCCATGGGCTATTCTGTTTTGCTGAATTATCATTGTTTGTCAATCCGAAATATGTCTCCCCAAAACTTTGTCCTCGAAATACAATAGCATATTCAGATTCATTCAATCCCATCTCATTACATTTTTGGATGAAATCATCAGTAATTTGATTGACTGACTCCGGAGTGCTGAGGTGACCTATCAGGCATGGATGTTCAGCATAATCTTTGTCTATAGCTATTGAATTCATTGCATTTCCAGAAAAACTATTAGCCAATTGACATATTTTTTCGGAACTACGTCTATTTTCTGACAAATTCAATGAATGCCAATCCGGACTATTGTATTTCTCCATAAATAAATGCGGATTAGCTGTATTCCATTCAAAAATAGCTTGGTCTGGATCTCCAATCAGCATAATAGAATCAGCTCCACGTTGAGATAATATGTCAATTATTGCCATTTGCAACTCAGTGGTATCTTGCGCTTCATCTATTATTAGGATTGGAAATCGCTGAACAATATTTTGTGCTATTGAGGGATATTTATTTAATATTTTGAACGCAAAATATGTTGCATCAGCCTGATTCGCTTTTCCTTGTGCAAAATGAATACGTTTCGTCTCAATAATGTCTTTAACATCTTTCCTGTATTGTCCGTCTTTATTCCTCATTTGGCTCCAAGAAAAATTAAATTCTTGTGCTGTAGCTAATGGTATAGGTTCTCCATTTAGGTTGAAAGACACTTTATCTACAAAATAATTTGGATCAATGATTTTTGTCCTATCATAGTTCCGTTTTGAAGCATCATAATCATACCATTTATTAAACTCGGTTCCTATTATTTCGGGACGACAATCACATTCCATTACCAAGTGAGCATAAGGCAAGAATATGTATGTATTTATAAAACTGTCAATTGTACCGATGAATGATGGATAAAAAACATTGGGATACCCGAAAGTGTCTTTCAATTCTTTTTTGATAACATCACAAGCAGTATTTGTAAAAGATACTGCCGCTATTCCTTGATGTCTTGATAAGTTGTTTTCATGTAACAATCTAGCCATACGTGCCGCTACCGAAAATGTTTTACCACTTCCCGGACAAGCTTTCACGACACTTCTCGGCTCGTTGCAATCTACGACTGCTTGCTGTTGTGCTGATAATTGAATAGCCATACTCTTATTCTATGGATACAACAAACAAGATAGCCTCCTTAATATAATCAGGTACATCAAAGGCGTCCTCTGTTCCTAATCGGTCGCAGAGTTGTAAAGCAAATTCAGCTTTATCTTTATTTTGTGCCAAACTTTGCATCAAAGTCTGTGCGTCAAATTCAGATTTTAATCTTTCTGTTTTAGGATGAAGTTTACGATATACATCTCGCATTATGGTTTTATTCTGTCCCGATTGCTCGAACAAATCGTATTCAAGAGTATGGGGAGCCAAACATACTTTCAGGTTATGTTTCTCTAAATCCTTTGCTTTTTGTGCTCTGTCGGATATCTCTTTTCCATCTTCGGGGTCACTATCTGTAATAATCGCACATTTAGACAACAATCGTTTTTTCTCATCATCATTATTGAATAATAACCCAAAATGATTGAATGCAACGCCTCCTATATTGACTAACTCAATTCCACTTTTACACAAGTCTATTTTTTCGGTCAAGAATTTCTTTGCGAGAATTGGAATAATAATCGCTTCTGCGACACCTTCCACTAATAATACGCCATTAGCAAAAAACAATTGGGCTTTTGTCGTGTCCAAGAATTTTCGTAAATGTCGTTTACTTTCTTTCGAATAATCGTCTTCCGATAATCCGTCAAAAGAAAATGACTTTATAATACTTTGTTTACGTTGCAAAACCGAAATATTATTGACATCTGATTTAGCCGTAATCGTTGGAGAATGTGATGTTACAAATACTTGTAATCCTTTGCTTTGTAACTCATTCAGATATTCAAAGAAAGTGTTTTGGTACTGTGGATGCAAGTGCGCTTCTGGCTCTTCAACAAGCAAGGCATTATATATTTCCAACTCATGGTCTTCGCATCTGTTGATAAGTCTCCCAACACGACAGAAGTAAAAATAAGATTATTTTCACCCAATCCATTTTGAGATAAAGCAAAGTATTTTTGTTCTTGCCCAGCTTTGATCGTTTTATAAACCGGACATTTTAATTCAATACCTCGTACAACATCCGAAAATTCGCGTCCGACATAGCGCATTTCTATATCAGGATGTTTGCGAGTTATTCCCGTACCTTCAAGATGTGTATTAACTTTGTCCTTTCCCGCAATTAGAATATGTTTCCAATCATCAGCATCATTTTCGAACACTTGATATAGTTTTTTTGCGAGCAATTTTTTCTTTTCTTCATTTAGAGGTATGCTTTCGTCGCCTTTGTCATATTTCGTAAGTTGGTTGAATAACTGCGATGTCTTATTGTCGTAAGAATAAGGTTTCAGACAACTTACGGCATCCCTTAATGGGCTTAAATAGGTATAGAAAATTTCTTGTAATGATTCATATGGAACTTGTTGTCCTTCATTATCACCACCCCATATTATTCGCTTGAAATATTTTTTCTTACCATTATTTTCTTGGATAAATTTTAGGTGCAACTGTATCGTTTGCTTGTTTGGATTATCCTTATCTTGTGATATGAAATCATAGAAACATTCTTTTTCAATTGAAGCATTTCCAAATTCAAATATCAAGTCAAATTGTATGGTATTGTTAGTCTCTGTCGGATTTTCAGGATTGAGATGTAAATCACTTTCTTGAATATAAACAAGATTGTCGGGTTTACCACATCCAAGGCATATGCGCAATGCATCTATTATTGCAGTCTTACCCGAATTATTTTCACCTATTAGGATATTTATTCCACTTTTGAAATAGAGCGTAATATCATCAAACACCCTGAATTTGCTAATATGTAATTGACTTAGATACATTATTTACAATCTTTATATATTTCTATGACTTCAAATAATTCCACCTGTCCACTACATGAAATTCAACGTAAGGACAGGCATCATGTACTACCTGTTATCGTTTCAGCAATTCCTTTCCTTTGTCTGTAAGGCGGTACTTCTGTCGCGGATGTTTCGGTTTTTCCGGATAAATGGGTTCTACCAAATTCTGCCTTGTGGCTGGATACAGATAAAGTTCCAAGAAATTGCTTTTGTCCTTTAGTCCTATTATGCCCATTATCTCTTTGGTCGAAAGGATCTGTTCTCCGATTGCGGACAACACTCTCTCCACTTGTGGGGTAACTGTCGGGTAACTGTCGGGTGACTGTGGGGTAACTGTCGGGTCATATCCCACAGTTCTCCGGGTATAGCGGAAAATAACCCATACACAGTTTCCGTCTGTATGGAACTCCGGGTCAGGAATACCGACACGCCGGCACTCGCTTATCATAAGCCGATACCCCGTCCCCAGCTTTCCAAGACCTCGCTCTTATACAGGACATTCGCTATGATTAGGTTCTGTGGTTCTGAATTATGCCCGCTTAATAATTTTTCCATCGTTATATCGGGAGGAAAAGTTCCGCTATTCTCGATTTCCACACGGTCGTCATAGATGCAATTCCTACCGAACTGCCGGGACGGTGGTACAAGCGGTGGCAAAGGGCATTGGTGCAGCACTCCCTCAAAGCCTTGTAAGGTATTTCCAGCTCCTCCTCACGGTATAATCCTTCTATCTTCCTGAAAGGGACAGATGTTTGAAAAAGAACGCCATTGCAGCGTCCAGCAGCGTATAAATATTGCCTGTGATACGCTGATTGTCGATGAACTCGTCTTTTGTCGTACCTTTGAAACGCGCCAACCGAAGCAGGCATTGGGGATAGTAATAGAAATCACGGCCGAACAAGACTGCGGAGGCATTATTCAGTTTCCCGTCATGCAGCAGGTTGAATTTTTCGAGAATGGCAGGCAAATCCTCCCTTATGGTGGCTTCAGGTAAACGGCCGCTCCGGATACCTCCGCGTACCGCACCCATAATGGCGTGTTCGTCAAGGTCAGATATTTTGAGATCCGGGTTTGCCATCGCTTCCCAAGCATATTTTCCTCCCCGTTGCATCAGCAACTGGTTATATACATCTTGCGACATGGCGGATGTCACGCTTTCCACCCGTTGATAGGGGCGGTTCTTATACAGATACGGACGTCCGTAACGGGCATCTTCCACATGGAGGGCAATTACTTTCTTGTCGGAGTCAGGTAATGGAACATAGGAAATCTGTACGGCTGCGGTCGGCTCCAATCGGTTGATGGCTTCGGCAAGTTCCCTTTTGGTCTTGTCGCTTACCTCTTGTCCGACAATCTTCCGATTGTCGGTAATGCCGAACAGAACTGTTCCGCCTTCTCCGTTAAGAAAGGCACAAAGTGTTTCCATACCACGCTCCAACTGTCCGGTGGTTGCCTTAAACTCGACCGTATCTGTTTCCGCGTCGGTCGTCAGGTGCTTTATATCATCTAATGTCTGTATCTTCATTGTTTCAAACACAAGGTCTTAATACTTTGCAAAAGTACATAAAATAAGGGAGATACTCAGCAATATCTCCCTTTTATGCAGCCTATCGTCTCATTCTTTCCCGTTCTTCGTCCATATCCATCCGCCGGTTCAACTTCTCCTGCATCTTGTCGAGGAAATAGGTACGGCTTTCATTCTTGCGCAGCTTCATGTCCGAATAGATGTGGTAGCAGTCTTTCGCCTCTACACCCAACAATGAATAAAAGAAGGCGGCGAGTTCTCCGACAGGTATTTCACCGTTGTTGATACAACCCATTTCGACAATTCCATAGAGAATCTCGACAAGATCCGAAGCCTTGCCCGTCCAGCGTATGGCCGTAGCGGTTTGCTGCGGTTGATTATGCGTTTCAGATATGGATAGTGGCGGTACTTGGGGTACAAGAATCTTTTGTGTCCTTCGCACGAAAGCGAGGGCCTTGCGGATATACAATCCCGAAAGGCTATCCGTTTCCACGCCGTAAAACTTCCGGTGGAATTGTAACTCCGTCTCCACATGGATAAGGGCGAGGACGGCATGGTGCAGGTTCATTCCTCCCATACAGAGTTGTATCACTCTATCGGTAAAGTCCCGATAAGACGAACACAGGTCGTTCAGGCTGTCGGCCTCATCGATGCGACGGAAAAAATCCGTTTCCGTCAGTACGATATATTCCATTTGTCATTTCTTTTTTTCGGTTATTGACTCCGTTTTCTGTATGCGCACGTAAGTGTTTAGAACAAACGGAGTTCCACCAAATGACAAATTACAATAAGCTATTTACATAATACTGATAAACAGCAATATAAATGCGAAAAATATTTTGAGACCGCTTTTTCGGAGGAGTAAAAAGCGTAAAATTATTTAACGGCGTTAAGTTTTTTAACGCCTATATGGTGTAAAATGCGTTAAGCGTCTGTCAGTTGCTCCGACGAAAAACGGCCTGCACCGTGCCGTCCGTGCAGATACGGGTAGCGGTACATTTCCAAGAGATTTCGGGCAGTGGGGATTGATACAGCCGTTTGCCGCTACCGAGAATGACAGGTATCGTGTAGAGGATAATCTCGTCGATTAATCCCATTCGGAGCATTCCGTCGATGATGGCCGTCGTTTGGTTGTCGGCTCGATAAGATAGGTGATGTTCGCCGCCTCATTCTCCGCCCAATCGCTCAACATGGTCAGCGAAACGTCTTTGTTCAACAAGTGAGTGGCGGCAGTTCTTAACTTCGCTATCTCGTCGGAAAGGACAGCGGATAATTTGGGACGGTTATCTATCATATATCCGTCAATGGATTGGAGGGCGAGCATCTGTACTTTTGCCATATCGTCCGGTTTTTAGGTTTTCAACCGGAAGCCCTATAAAAGAAGCGTGCAATCCACGCTATCTCTAATGGAGGCTCTGGAATGCCCTTAACAGGAATAGGTGAATGCACGCTATGCAAAAGCATAGCATAAGCAATCACGCAATAGTTCCTGTTAATGTTAATTTTCCAGATTCCCATTAGGACGACTTGCGGTCTTATGTCTATATATAGTCGGACAGAGAGCATAGGCTTTCTGTCCGCTTTTTCTCAAATGTCATGCAAAAGTGGATAGGCCACTTCCGCAATCGTATTGCAAATATATTCTTTTTCTACGGAATATCTTTCATGTTTCATCGCTTTTCTATTGTATGTTATATTGTTCCATCTTCTTATACAGCGTCGGCGGGCTTATGCCGAGCAGTTTGGCCGCCTGCCGCTTGTTCCCGTCCGTCTGCTTCAACGCCTTTATGATACGGTCTTTCTGCATCGACTCATCGACCAACGAAAAGTCCGAAACTCCGCTTTCCGCCTCCGTTGCATCGAGCCCCAATGCGTCGGGCGGAATCAATCCCTCTCCGGTCATTAGTACGGCGGTCTGTACGACCTGCCGCAGCTCTCGGACATTGCCCGGCCAATGATAAAGGGCTAACAGTTTCTTTGCCTCCGCATCGAACCCCGATACGGACTTCTTCAGCTCCGTGTTCATCTGGCCGATGAAGAACTCCGCCAACGGCAGGATGTCTTCCCGGCATTTCCGAAGCGGCGGCAGTTCGACGACGAACTCCCGAATCCGATAATAGAGGTCTCGGCGAAACCGTTTTTCCTCGACCGCCTTATTCAAATCCTCGTTGGTGGCGGCGATGATACGCACATCGGACGCCTTGTCCCGGTTCCCTCCGACAGAACGGTAGGTTTTGCTTTGTATGGCACGGAGCAACATCTGTTGCACTTCCATCGGCAGATTGCCTATCTCGTCGAGAAACAGCGTACCGCCGTCGGCCTCTCCGAAATAACCCGCCTTGTTGTCGGTAGCACCCGTGAACGCTCCTTTCTCATGCCCGAAGAGGATGGAAGCGGCCAAAGACGAGGATAACAGACCGCAATCGACGGCGACGAACGGTTTCTCCGCCCGGTCGCTCCGGCGGTGTATTTTTGCTGCGATATGTTCCTTGCCCGTACCGTTCTCTCCCAATATAAGGACGCTGATGTTGGTCGGAGCGACCAGCCGGATGCGGTGGTCGATGGCCTGAAACGCCTCGCTCTCGCGGTCGAATATATGCTCCCGTCTCGCAAGGCTGCGGCTCTTTCGTTTCAGCAAACTGCGGATGGTGGGCAGCAGCTCCTCTTCCAATGTCCGTTTGCTGATATAGTCGTCCGCTCCCGATTTCATGGAACGGACGGCAGTCGGCACTTCGTCGTAGTCGGTCATAATAAAGAACGGGTTACGCCGACCGTTTTCACGCATATATTTCAAAAGGTCTATGCCGTTCCCGTCGGGAAAGTGCAAGTCGGAAAGGATTATATCGTCATCCGAAACGGACAAGACGGCTTTCTTGGCAGCCGACAGACTGTATATCCTCTCCGTTTCAATTCCCTCTCTGGCCAGAAGATTGCCCACATGGTCGCAATAGACCACATTGTCGTCGATGATAATTACTCTGCCCATAATCCCTCCTTTGTCTCTCGTGCCAGACGGATGATCCGCTCCCCGTTATTCAATACGGCCTGCACCTTTTCATTCAACAAGGCATCGTCGTATTGCGGTCGGTGTATCAATTCGTACAGCTCCCGCAAAGGCTCGTCGGCGTTGATCAGCATCCACGAACTGCGCAAGTGGTGGAGCAGGTTATCCAATTCGGCCATATCTCTTTTTTTGTGGGCTTCACGTAATTCCGCCATCTCTTTTTCGGTCTCGGTTATCAACCGCTCCAAGATCTCCTCGTTATTTCCGTAAGCAAGCAGCGGCGATAGCGTGATTTCCCGCTTTTGCTCCCTATTCTCGATGCAACAGGAGACTGCCTCTAACAGTTCCGTTGCGGAGAACGGTTTGAACAGGCAGCCGCTAAATCCGTTGGCGAGCAGTTCCTCTTCCGAACTGCTGTCCAATGCCGTTGCCACGACAATCGGAATACTCCGCGAGTTGCCGATTTCAGACGAGCGTAACAGTTCCAGCACCTCGTAGCCATTCATATCCGGCATCTTCAAATCGGTAATCAACAAGTCGTAATTCCGTTCCCGCATCATGTTCAGCAACTCACCCACATTGCGGCAGGTGTCGCATCCGATTTCGTATCGGGCCAACATATCCCGTGTCATCGTGCATTGTACCGCATCGTTATCCAACACCAGCACGGAGGCGTTGCGCAGGTATCGGGATATTGGAGAGGCTGGCGTTTCCCCGATAAATTCATCTTCCGCCTTTTTGAGCGGGATGCGTACCGTAAAATGGCTGCCGATTCCTACCACGCTCTCCAGAGAAACTTTACCTCCCATCAACTTTGCGAGGTCGCATACAATAGGCAACCCAAGCCCGAAGCCGTCTTGCGTGGCGGCATTAGTCAGGCGTTCAAAAGGATGGAAAATCTTTTTCTGCTGCGCTTCGGCAATTCCGAACCCCGTGTCCGAGACTTCGAGTGTGAACACTCCGTCCGAGTAACTCGTTTTCAATGAAACAGAACCCTTATCCGTAAATTTCACAGCATTGGACAGCAGATTACTCCCGATTCGGAGGATCATGTTCTTATCACCGACCACTACATCGGTTTCGCAAGCCTCGATGTGAAACGCAAGGTGTTTCTTCTCCGTCCTCGGCGTAAACTCGTGTTTCAGCGCGTTGGCGATACATTGTAATTGGAACGGCTTGGGGCATACCTGCTCCTTGCCATTATCCAGCCGAAAGAAATTCAGCAGGTCGGCAAGCATAATGGTCATACGACGGACGGACTGCCGGACGGCTTGAACATGTCGGGTACGTTCCGCCTCGTCGGTATCGGCAATAAGCAACTCCGTATTGCCGCTGATGGCGGACAGAGGAGAACGCAATTCATGGATGATGGTCTGCATGGTTTGGCGGCGAGCCGTGAGCAGTTCCTTGTTCTTCTTTACACTCTGGCGTAACTTTTCGATCAATTCCTCCAACTCACGTTTGGTACGCGCTTTCTCCCGAATATCCCGTTGGATAATCCAATACGATACGACTAAAAGGACGATAGCACTTACGATCAGTCCGGTAATAATCATGGTCGAGCGGTCATAGGATTGTTGGAGATACAACTCCTTGCCTTGAAATGTGGCTTGCGTTTGCTCGTCCATGTCTTGAATCAACACGTACAACTTGCGGTTCAACTCCCGATTTTGAACACGCAGGCTGTCCGTGTAAGCGTCGATCGTCTGCTGCCGTGCTTCTTCCATCGAAATCAACCGCTCGTTCAGGGAGTGAAGCGTGTTTGGAGTAGTCGGAACTTGTACGGTCTCCTTGCCTCCGAAAAGTCCGGCAAGACCTCTCTTTTTTCGGGTTACGGTGCGGAAACTTCTTGTTTGCCGGGCAAGGACGGGCAGGTGTTCCGACAAGAGGCTGTCGTGTTGTTGAAACACCTGCATGGCTTGGTGCAGATGCTTTTCCTTATTAGCCAACAGAAGACGGAGCGTATCTATTTGTTTGGTCGGGACAAGTTCTTCATAATCCCGTTGCAATATCTGCAAAAGGCTGTCTGCTCTCAATCGGTGTATCTGATACCTATAATAATCTTCCTTATTCCATGTTATTACAGATTCTCCCAATGTAGCAAGAACTGTAATAAAACGATGTGCTGAAATAATAGTCCGATTGGCTTCTCGAATCTCAGATATTTCCGATTCTATATTCTGAACTCGGTTTCGTTCATAGAACAGGATAGCAGCCATACTTCCAATGACTGCTATCAATATAATATACCCTAAAAGTATTCGATGTTGAAGTAATAATTTCATTTGAATTTTATGCTGTTTCTATCTTTACTTGTTTCACAATCAAAATACTGATTTCATACAACACCCACATCGGTAACGCAACCAGCGAAAGTGTGAACACATCCGAGGTCGGGGTAATAACCGCAGCGATTACGAGAACAATCACGACGGCGTGTTTCCGATAGCAGCGCATGAAATCCGCAGAAAGAAACCCCAATTTGGTGAACAGCCACGATAGGATCGGAATCTCGAAGACAATGCCCATTGCAAGACACATCATCACCAGCGTCGAGATATACGAATCGAGCGCGATCAGATTATCCACTTCGCCGCTCACCTGATAGGTTCCCAGAAAGCGGAATGTCAGCGGGAAAATCAGAAAGTAGCTGACCAGCACCCCAAATCCGAACATCGCATAGCCACCTCCGACCATCCGCATGACATACCGCCGTTCATTATCGTAAAGTGCTGGAGAGACGAACCGAAACAACTGGTAGAGAATATAGGGCGAGGCACACAGTACTCCGGCACACAACGCCGTCTTCATGTGAATGATGAACTGCTGCGCCAATCCCGTATTGATCAGCCGGACGGAAAACGGTTCCACCGCACCTCCCGCCCATACCGTCATGCGGTCGAGCAGCCGATAGGTAACGAATCCGTCGTCTTTCGGTGCAAGTACGACGGCGAACAATTCTTCCTTGAAACAGAACGCCGCGATGCCGAACACGACGGCTACGGCGACAATCTTCACGATTGCCACCCGCAGCACATCTAAATGTTCCCAGAAAGATTGTGTGTGCGTCCCCGTTACCATCGGTTATTTCTTTTGCTCGGTATCCTCAATCTCTTTTTCCACGCTGTTCATCCCCTCTTTGAAGGAACGAACGCCCTTACCGATTCCCTTCATTAGTTCGGGGATTTTTTTGCCGCCGAAAAACAGCAATACTACCAATACGATCAGTAGCACTTCCTGCATACCGATACCGCCGATAAATAGTGGTGTCATCATCATTATTTGCGAATTAACCCGTTTATCATTTCAAAGATTCATTTTCATCAAGTTCCGTATCGCAAGGAATACAGCCGACTTGTTCACGGTTGATTATACCATCGTAATACATATCCACCCCGAAATCGGAAAACAACGCTACCAGCTTCCTCGAAGATTCCTCTATGGAAGAATCGAAACCGAATACGTCGAGATAGTATTTTCCGACATCCTCCGCATGGCGTTTTCCCATTGCTTCGAGGAATCTCGAAAAATAGACGTCAGGCTTCTACGGTAAGAACTGCCGAATAACTTTCCGGAAGAAATTCCAACTCGTAAATGTCGTATGCGTAAGCCTCCTCTTTTCCTATGCCTATTCTGGACGAAGTGGAAAGAGATGCGCCCATCATAATAATACCTCTTGCATCAAGGTCATTCGGATTTTTCAGTAAAGTCTTCGTCTCTTCGAGTACGTTTTTGATATAAGAAATTCCTGCATCGTAGGACATCCGGTTTTTGTCGCCCAAAATACACGCCGATAGTTGAACCAGTGTAACAAGTCCCGTATATGCGGTCATCTCTTTGTCTAAAGTCAGGGAATATTTGGGACAAAGAATAGCATAGTCGGCCGGTATGCCGTATGCCGTTCCGAAATCGTCCGTCTTCGAATCGACGGATACAGCCCCAAGTCCATTCTCCGAACCGCTGGACGGATAGGTCGGTATCAATACGAGCGGCAGTCGTTGCAGCCCGTAAGAAGGTTTCCCTTTCAGGTAATCCCACAAATCGGATTCATGGTAAAAGCCGAAAGCCATCAATTTGGCACTATCCATCACACTTGCGCCTCCGGCTCCGACAATCAGGGTTACGCCGTTGGACTTGGCAAACCGGATACCCTCTTGTATTTTGGAAAATTCCCTTGAAGAAGCTCCATATTCCACAAAAGGAATATTGGCATCGGTCAATGTTCGGATTATATCATCGTAGCATCCGTTTCGTTTTATGGAACCGCTACCGTAAACGAACATCACTTTATGTCCTTTGGTCACTTCTGCGATAGTCTCCCGTATATCATTACGAAAGAGCAGTTTCGTATCGTTTCTGAAAATAAAATCTTTCATTATAATGTCTCTTGTTTAAGTTGTTCCACAAAGAAGTTGATTCGCTGCATTTGTGCCGGGATATTAATGCTTTGCGGGCAATGGTGTACGCATTGGTCGCAGCCGATGCAATGGTCGGCCTGCCGCAGTTTTGGCACGGAACGGTCGTAGCCGACGAGAAACACCCGTCGGGCTTTCTGATAATTCTCGTCCTGCGAAGAGACGGGAACATTCCCTTCGTTGATGCACTTGTTGTAATGTGCGAATATGGCAGGAATGTCCAGTCCGTATGGACAAGGCATACAATATTGGCAGGCGGTACAGGGAACCGACGGGTATTTCAGCATGGTCTGCGCCGTATCTTCCAAGAGTGCCAACTCCTCTTCCGTACAAGGATCGAGCGGCGAGAAAGTACGGATATTGTCCTGCAAATGTTCCATATAGGTCATGCCGCTCAATACGGTCAATACCTTTGGAAATGAACCCGCAAAACGAAATGCCCACGAAGCGATACTCGCTTCCGGGCGACGCTGTTTAAGCCTGCCGTTCAGGTAGTTGGTCAGCGTGGTAAGTCTGCCGCCCAACAGCGGCTCCATAACAATAGTCGGTATATCACGTTTTTCCAACTCGGCATAGAGGTATTCCGCGTTGAAATTCATACCTGAAGCGTGCCGGTAGTCCACATAGTTCAGTTGGATCTGCACGAAATCCCATTTGAACTCATCGTGTCGGGAGAGCAGGTAATCGAACACTTTCACATCTCCGTGGTAGGAAAAGCCCAAATGCCGGATACGTCCCGCTTCCCGTTCTTTAAGCAGAAAGTCGAGCAGTCCGTTATCGAAAAAACGCTCCATCAAAAAGGGCATACCACTCCCAATACCCACGATATGGAGCAGGTAATAATCGAAGTAATCGGTCTGCAAGTCCTCGAACGACCGGCGATACATCTTTACTGAAGCATCGAACAGCTCTTCGGGAGACAGCCCTTGCCCGGCCAGACGGTGGTTCGACATCTTTGTTGCCAGATAATACGAATTACGCGGATGGCGCTTCAATGCTGTTCCGGTGGCTTTCTCTGAAAGCCCGCGACAATAGGGAGGAGCCGTATCGAAATAATTCACTCCGTGCGCAAGTGCGTAATCTACCAGCCTATTGACCGTTTCTTGGTCGATAACTTCTCCGGTTCCATCCGGAGACGGCATCATAGGCCAGCGCATACAGCCATAACCGAGTAGCGAAATCTGCTCTTTCGTTTTCGGAGCGGTGCGATAGGTCATCTTATCGGTCGGGACTTCGCCTCGTGCGCGGCCTCCGGTTCCGGCATCCCGAAAGGAACATCCCGCAACCGTCGTTGCAGACACCGCAGTAACTCCGGCTCCCAACCGCTTCAGGAACTCACGCCGGTCTATCCTATGTTTATCTTTTTTCTCCATACAGTTATCTGTTTTATATGATTCTATGGGCTTCGTGTCCCTCAACATAAATGGCACTGAACGGACGTGCCGGACACAGATTTTCACACGCGCCGCACCCGATGCACCGTTCGGTATTCACCATCGGTATCAAGGGCGAAAAGTCATCGTCGGGGATGGAGGGTATCATCGAGATTGCCCCCGTCGGACAATGTCTTGCGCAATTTCCGCATTGTACGCCGTCTGTCAGGACAACGCAATTCTCCTTTACCCATACGGCATGGCCGATCTGTATAGCGGACTTTTCTTCGGTAGAAACCCGTCGGATTGCTCCGGCCGGGCAAACCTCCGAGCATTTCGTACATTCGGGACGACAATAACCGCGCTCATAAGAAGATTCCGGCTGCATAAGCGTTTCCAACCGAGAGGAAGGGCGCAGCACCCCGTTCGGGCAGACCGACACGCATAGCTGGCAGCCCGTGCAATGGCGATTCATATTACGCAGACTACCTGCTCCGGGAGGAGCAAGAGGAGTCGTGCGCCTCGGAATTTTCTTGTCGAGAATAACAGCCAGCCCACCGTCCACATTCTTTTCCTGCGCTTTGGCCGCAGCCGTACCGAGAAGAAGAGCAACCCCGGTGAGGAAATGGCGTCGGGAAGGATTCTGTTCTTCTGTTTTAGATGATTGCACGGCTGTCCGTTCCCGTCGTCGGGTATAAGAGATAGCCCCGTGTTTGCAGGTCTCAAGACAATCCATGCAAGCCACACAACGCGAATGGTCTATCTCGTGATTCTTGTAGTCGATACAAGACGCCTTGCATTTTCGGGCGCACAAGCTGCACGAGGTGCATTTCTTGGGATCAATGACCGGACGTAAAAGTGCATATTTCGAGAGCAAACCAAGTATAGTACCTACCGGACAAACCGTATTGCAATAGGTACGTCCGTTACGCCATGCCAAGACAAATAACAGGATACAAGTAACAATGGCTATAATGAATGTCGTCAGGCTTCTCATCCAGACCTCCGTTTCATAAAAGGTGTAACTTCGGCTCTCTCGCAAGGTAGGCCAAGAGGTTGTTGCCCCATCCATAAAACGGAGCCAGTAAATTCTGAATAATCCGACCGTAAGCACTGTACGGAGCTATCAAGCGACCAGCGAACCTGCGCCTGCTGCTATCGCCACGAGGAAAAGAGCCAATACACCGTACCTGATTCCGGATTTTGCCGGAGAATAGGAAAAACGGTTTTTTCCTTTTTTACGCCGACTGCCTACCCACGAAACAATATCCTGCATGACACCCAGCGGGCAGATGACGGAGCAATAAATGCGGCCGAAAAGCAGTGTCAGCACAACGAGCAGAGCCACGACACCTACATTCAAGGCCAGCAGAGCAGGTAAGAATTGTATTTTGGCCATCCATCCCATCCATGTATGCCACCATCCCGTGAAGTCGAGAAACAGCAACGTGACAGACACAAAAAAGATGATTGCCAGTATAACCCTTATTTTCCGCAACATAGCTATCATTTAAGGGTTTGCATATCTATCACGTACCTAAATTTTACATCTCCATCCACGACCTTCTGATAGGCTTCGGTAATCGTTTTTCCATCAGCCGGAATAATTTCGACTTCGGGATAGATGCCGTTGGCGACCGAATAGTCCAACATCTCCTGCGTCTCCTTGATTCCCCCGATCTGGGAACCGAAAATCTTGCGGTTGGAGTTCATCACGATGGCGTTTACCGGAATACTCGGCATATTGGCTGCCGAGGGGATTCCGACGATAGCGAGCTGACCGTCCAGCTTCAACATTTTCACATACATTACCGGATCATACTTGGCGGGAATGGTGGAGAGAATGAAATCGTATTGCTTGTTCAACCCTTGCAATTCATCGCTGTTGTTTACATTGACATAACGGGTAGCCCCCATGCGTGCGGCATCCGCACGTTTTGTTTCCGTTACATCGAATACGGTCACATCGGCTCCCAATTTCACAAGATACTGCACGGCCAAGTGTCCCAACCCACCGAATCCGGCGACACCGACCTTGTCACCTTTCTTGACACCGACATTACGGATAGGCGAATAGGTCGTGATTCCGGCACAGAGCAGCGGCGCGACTTTCTCGATTTCGGCATTTGCCGGAATCTTGATGGCGAAGTCTTCCGCTACAACGTAGTTGTCGGAATAACCGCCCTGCGTCGGCTCGTTACCGTTATAGCGGTCTATGTCATGGTAGGTCATGATAGCCCCTTCCTCGCAATACTGCTCCAGATCATGTTCGCAAGCCTCGCAATGACGGCATGAACCGATCATGCACCCGATACCGGCATAGTCGCCTACCTTGAATTTCGTGACGTTGCGGCCTACTTTCACCACACGTCCGGCAATCTCGTGTCCGGGAACCATCGGGTATTTTTCAGGCCCCCAATCCTCGCGGACATGGTGGATGTCGCTATGACAGATACCTGCGTAGAGAATTTCAATCTGGATTTCATTATCGCCAACAGCGTGGCGGGTAAATGCGTATGGTTTGAACTGACCGTCATTCTTGAAAACGGCGAATCCTTTGGTCGGCACGCCTCCGACACCTTGTGCCGAGGCTGCCATTGTGCATACGGTACACATGATTGCTAAAATGATATTTCGTTTCATATTGATATTATTGCTTATTCTCATTGGTATTATTGGATGATATGGATGTCGCGTAGCCAACTTTCTACGCCACCGCCCGTATAGGTACGCAGATGAACCGAAGCGGGCGTCACTTCATGAATCTTGTCGATGGACTGCTGGAGATACTCTGTCGAGCCGTAAGTGAAGAACGGGATAACGATCTTGCCTTCAAGGTCGTAATTTTCGAGGAACGTACAGACGACCATTGCCGGATTGTGCCACCATATCGGCGAACCGACAAAAATCACATCGTATTCGTCGATACTTTCAGGCAGGTTGCCGACACCGGGACGCAGGTTGTTGTACGATTCGTTCTGGATACGGTCGCTGTCGTCATAGGGATTCGAAGCATAAGGTTCGGACGCCTCGATACGATAAACGTCCGCACCGGTCACCGCCACGATCTCCTCGGCTCTCCGCTGGGTATTGCCCGTAGCGGAAAAGTAAGCCACTAAAATTTTGCGGCTACCATCGTATTCGATCTCATCGGAAGGATAATCCGCATCGAAATCATCCTTGTCACACGCACTTGCCAGCGTCATTACAGCCAGTGCCATAAATACATAATAAAAAAATGTTCGTTTCATAATCATATTGTTTTTGAAGTTATTGTCTGTTGGCTCTTATAATGTCATTCAGTGAAATATCCGGATGGCGGTATCGCGCATCGGGATTTTTCTCTCCCGCACGGAGTGTGATGGCTTTTTGCGGACAATTCTGAACGCAGGAGAGGCAATATTCACAGGCTCCTTTGCATTGAACACCTTCGCCCGTCAAGGTATAGTTCCGGCGCGGGCATACCTTTACACAGATTCCACAGCCGATACAGTTTTCCTTGATGACAAGCAACTTTTCGGCGGAAGGGGAAAGAGTGTGTCCCGCACGTTGCATGAACTCGGCGTGCTGCTGTCGTTCCTCTTCGGTAACGGGTTGTATCCAGTGCTTGCGTGCCTGTATGTCCTGCATGATTTCGGCTATTTGCTTGTCTTCCTGCTTGTCGATTTTTACCTGTTCATTCATATCGAATGACGGGAGAAAGTTATCCACCATTTTCAGGGTGGTGATATAGTCGAAGCGCGTCCCGTTTTCTGTTGCCAGATTGTTCCACAATTCGGTCGCGCTGCACTTGCGGTTGCCGTAGGTAAGGATGGAAAACAGGTAAGGGGCTTTCAGCCGGGCTTTCCGAATAAACTCCTGCACCATTTGCGGGGCAAGATGTCCGTAAATGGGGTAAACGATACCTATTTCATCCGCCTCGAATTCCAGCTTGTCCTGCCTGATAATCTGCGGAATACTCAACGGATTTTCCGCGAATTTCCGAGCCACGTAGAGGCAGTTTCCGGTTCCCGTGAAATAGAATACCAAACGTCTCTTTTTCTCTTCCGTACAGGACGTGATAGAGGAGAGCCCGGATGCGGTCAATGCCAACCCTGCCAATGTAGTTCCCATACATTTGAGAGCTTCTCTTCTGGTTATTTTTTCATTGTTCATATTCGTATTAAAACTACTTGTAATTCATTTCTTTATCTGATGCAAAATTACGTCAGACCAGCAAGGAAGACCTTATATGAATTACGGATTGGCGTATAATTATTACAGATTGAAATTATACTTGAAAAAGTATCCTCATTTAACTTTATATATCCCTTATTAAGCAAGTTACCCGGCCGGAAATCCGGTCGGGTAACTTATTGGATAGGTTTGAACCGTTATCACTTATTCAGCCATTCCGATTCTTTTCAGCCAATTCAATACATTGGGTTTCGCTTCGCTGACACGGTCACGGGGAACTGCATAACCATCCAACACGGAGGCTTTAGGCTCCAACTCCCGTATGGTCTTGATGGCATCCGAGAAACGACTGCGCCATGCGTACAGAAAGGGATAACAGTTTTATCGCTGAAGTCGTATTCATCAAAGAACGAGTAGAGTGGCATCGGCATATCGTACCACCAGTTGGGGAATCCAACGAAGACCACATCGTAGTCATTGAGATTTTTGATGTGTGTAGCCAGCTTCGGACGGGCATTGTTGTCTATCTCGACCTTTGCCGCATCGATCAATGCCTTATGCGAGCCGGGATAGGTGTGTACGGTCTTTATCTCGAAAAGGTCGCTGCCCGTAGCTTCACTGATGACGGATGCGATGTATTGCGTATTCCCCATTACTTTACCATTGGAAACAAGGCGGCTGGCTCCGGAAGAAGCATCCACTCCATCCGTTTCGGGAACGGAGAAATAAACAACCAAAGCTTTTCCTTTAGCATTTTGAGAGGTAGATTTTACTTGTTGTCCGGATAGGGATTGCGCTACATTTGTACTTTCCGATACGGACTCGTTCCCGGCAGCCCAACAATAGGCCGTTATCGTACAAGCAATGATTGCCAGTACACTCATTGTTATAATTCCTTTTTTCATTTTTTATTTGTTTTATATGTCTATTCAATAATTCCAATTCGACGCAACCAGCCTTCCGTACCGTTTGCACTGCCCGGCATATCAATACCCGCATCGTCGGGACGCCCCGGCGTCGTAATGTCGTCCGCATCGAGGTCTTCGGGAAGTGTTTCCGGAATATGCTTTGAACTGGGCGTTACCTTATAAATTTTCTGCATGGATTCGTTCAGATAGGTAGTAGCTCCGTAGGTAAAGAACGGAATGACAACCTTGTCTTTCAAGTCGTATGCTTCGAGGAACGTGCAGACTACCATCGCGGGTTGATGCCACCAACAAGGCGAACCGACGAAAATCGTATCGTATTCCGCAATCGTTTCCTCATCAAGCAGGTTCGCCACTCCGGGACGCAGGTCGTTGTAGGCTTCACGCTGGATGCGGTCGCTGTCATCGTAAGGATTTGCGGCATACGGTTCGGCAGCTCAATCCGGTGAATGTCTGCACCCGTAAGCTCCACGATTCGTTCCGCTACGGCTTGGGTATGACCCTCGGCGGAGAAGTAAACCACAAGCATATTGCCGTTCCCGGACGGAGTATCGGGTTCATCCGGATTAGCAGGATTTTCAGAATCATCGGGATTCCCTTCATCGCCCGGTTCTTCGGGAGTGGAGGGTTGCTCCGTTGGCGGCACAGGAACATCATCAGGAGAACAAGCTGCCATAGTGGTCAATGAAAGGAATAAAAGTGGGATAAAAAGTAACTTTTTCATATTCAATCTGTTTTTGATGTTTATTTATGGTTGTACTCTTCTTCGGTTACGGGAGCATACCACTGGGTAGCACCCAAATGAACCTTTGTATTGATTGCTATATGCGTGAATCCGCTGTCGGAATTCGCTCCGTGCCAATGCACCACGTCTGCCGGAATAGCGACCACGTCACCGGGATTCAAAACTTGTATGGGTTTCCCCTTTTCCTGGTAGTAACCTTTTCCGGCAGTAGCGATCAGAATCTGGCCACCCGGATGCGAGTGCCAACTGTTTCGGGCTTTCGGCTCGAATATCACGTCGGACACTACTACATCGAATTTTTCACTGTCGGTTATCAACCGCCTAAGGTAGGCCGTGCCGTTGAAATTAGCACCTTCAATGACATTTCCTTTGGGAAAAATGGAAGAGGATGTGGCAGGCTGGATTGTTTCATTTTATTTATCTGTTTTACCTGATGCAAAATTAGGCTGGAATTTTCATCCCGACCGGTCATGAATTACGGTTTGAAGGATAATTATTACGGTTTTTATAGTTCACTGACTGCAAAAGCGTACACAGTAATTGAGTAGCAATTCGATATGTGAGGTGATGATCGTTGCGCTATGCCGGTCGATGGCATGGTGCAACTCTTCTCCGATTTCCCGCAGGTTATCGGTTATGATTCTCCTTTCGTGCTCCGACAATGCGCCCTTACAGCAGCAGCGTTTCGGATAGGTCTCGATACGGTTTTCAAGCGATGTGTCGCATAACAGATCGGGATGAAACAACACACCCGAATAGCATCCGGTATGCCGATGCTGGTTCGAGGGTATTTCAACCGTTTCGCCGGGATAAACCAGTCGCAGCCACTCTTTTTCAGATGCTTTTTTTTGCTCTGAATCATTGTAATACAACAGCCCGTAAAAATTGCACATCATCCGGATATCCTCGGCCAGATTTGCTTTTGACAAATCGACCATACAGATCAACGGATGCAGTGTTTCATGCCCCGTCAATTTATTGAACCTATCAATGGTCATAAGTCCCGAATTATTCATTTGTATCATTGTTCTTTCTTTTATTCAGTTTTCCACGATGCAAAATTACAGGCTGTCCGAGTGCTCCATAGGGTATGAATTACGGTTTCATGTATAATTATTACAGATTGGAACCGATAAGCCGAAGATATTTTCTACATTTGCATAGAAACAAAGAAAGAGACTGTTATGGAGAAGATTATGCAACTGAAAACAATAAAGGAGTACAATGATTACATGGGCGTGGAAACGAGGCATCCGTTGGTCAGCGTCATCGAGGGAAGCAGTATGCCGCACCCCGTACCCCACGCACGCAAACACGTGGGAATGTATGTGGTCTTCCTGAAAGAATTACGATGTACGGACGATTTGACCTATGGCCGACGCTCCTACGATTTTCACGAGAATACGTTGGTGTTTATCGCTCCGGGGCAAGTGTTCGGACATGAAGCCGACGGGACGACTTTTACCGGTTCGGGATGGTGTCTGCTGTTCCATCCCGACTTGTTACGAGGGACACCGCTCGGCCGCCATATGCAGGATTATACTTTTTTCTCCTATGCCGCCAATGAAGCATTGCACCTCTCCAAGCAGGAGCAGCAGACCGTCATCGACTGCCTGACAAAAATCGACGAGGAGACATATGACAAGGCAGATCGCCACAGCAACCTGATTATCGCTTCTGCCATCGAGTTGTTGCTCAACTATTGCATCCGTTTCTATGACCGACAATTCATTACCCGCAAAAAAGAGAACAAGGATACGCTCGGTTCTTTCGAAGCCTTGCTGAATGACTATTTCATTTCGGATAAACCTCTAAATTCGGTACACCAACCGTTGCTTATTGTGCTGACCGGTTGCATCTGTCTGCGAATTATTTCGGAGATTTGATTAAAAAAGAGACCGGTTTATCTGCACAAGAATATATATTGGCAAAAACAATGGATACGGCAAAAGAACTGCTTGCCGATCCTGCAAAATCTGTCAGTGATGTGGCTTATGCTTTAGGGTATCAATATCCTCAGTATTTCAGCAAGGCTTTCAAGCGTGTCGTGGGATGTTCGCCGAATGAATACAGAACTTTGAATTAAACAAGATCATATAATGAAAACAGCCATCTTTTGAGATGGCTGTTTTCATTATAATTTAACACCTTTATATTGGTGCTGTTCTTTCATATTTTCAGATCTTACTATATGGATGTGATCGCGGATAAAATCGCCGCTCGTGTCGGGTTTGACGGTTTGTGTCGGCTGTTCGCGTTTTTCATTATCCTGCTGCATACCCTCGGTCTGTTCCTGCCCGGCTTCGGGAGTGGGTGGAGCCAACTCTAACTGTATCTTTCGGTCAAGGGCAGCCAACTCTGTCTTCAATTCTTTCAATTCATCCTCTTTTCGCCACGTCTTTCCGACAACCTCCTGCAATACGGGCAGGTTCGTTTCGTGGGTTTCATTCTTTGCCTTGTACTGCTCCACAATCTGCGGTATGCGTTCCAATGCGTTTAGGAAGTTCATTGCTGCCGCTTTTGTGTCGGCCATCGCCACCTGACCGTTGTTATACCGGTATTTGTAATGCCCCTCCACGACAAAACGGTTTTGAGTAGCCGAAACACCGTCTTTGAGTGTCGGTTCGCTGATTACATATATCGGGAAGCCGTACAGCTCTCCGATACGGGTATATAACCCGCCCGTCGTGGCGTTCTTGGCAATCTCCTGCAACCTTGTACCGATACTCTTCTCATCCGTTGCCGTCAAGCCGTCCAATGTAATACGGTTTATCTTGTTGCCGTCCTTGTCCGTCTCGGCACGGGAGAGAAGTGTGTTATAGTCCTCAGTCATTTTCTCGATGATGACGTTGTTATTGGCTATCTCCGTCTGAAGACCGTTCAACTTTCCTTCCGCTTCCGCCCGTGCTTTGGCAAACGACTTCCGTTCGCTCTCCAAAGCGGCTATCTTCTTTTCCAGTTTCGCCTTGTCGAGCAGGTCGGTATTGCCCGAAAGAATCGCCATGTACTCCGAGAAATTCATGCCGGATTTCTCGTCCATCGCCCCCTCGTCGATGATTCGCGCACCCATCGCGCCGCTTTTGAGCTGCGAGATGAAAGTCTGCTTGCAGTGCAGCAGGTTGAACTTGTAAGAGTCGAGCGACTTCTCCACCGCATAGATGATTACATCCACCTTGTTACCGGCGAACAGCTTGGCTATCTCGTTGCCTTTGCGCACTGCACGCCCGTCCCTCTGTGCAAGGTCGGACGGTCGCCACGGGGTGTCGAGATGATGCACCGTCACCGCCCGTTTCTGCGCGTTCACACCCGTTCCGAGCATACTCGTCGAGCCGAACAGCACCCGGACATGACCGTCGTTCATGGCACTTATGACCGCCTTTTTTGCCTTCTCCGTCTTGGTTTCCTGAATGAAACGGATTTCGTGTGCCGGAATACCGTAGTCTTCCATCAGCTTCCGTTTGATCTCGCTATACACGCTCCATTGTCCCGGTTGGTAAGTTCCCAAATCCGAGAAGACGAACTGCGTTCCTTTCTGCGCGTCGTATTTGTGGTAATACTCCGCAATCATCTTGGCGCAATGGCTCGCCTTGTTGTCGGGATGGTCTTCATAGTCGGGGCTTATCATACGCATATCCAATGCCATCTTACGGGCATAGTCCGTGGCGATAAGCATTTTCGCCTTCTCCTCGGTTTCCGACAGTTTCTCTCTACCCAGCAGCGTGGCGTCGCCCGACTTGGCAAACTCCATCAGCTTCTGTATGAACTCCTCCTGCTGCGGCGTAGGCGGAATATTATGCAGTATCTCGTTTTTGTCCGGACGATCCACGCCCACATCCTCCGCCGTGCGGTAGTCCGTAATCTCATTGTAGAACATAGCCAACTCCGGCACTTTGATAAAATAGCGGAAGCGTTCTTTCTGTACGATGTTGTTAGTCACATTAAATTCAAAATCGGTCGTTTTCTTGGCGAAAATCGCCGCCCACGCATCGAAACAGTGTATGTCCTGCCTTTTCAATTCGCTCGGCCGGAGGTACTTGAACAGTAGATACAGTTCCGTGAGCGAGTTGGATATTGTGGTGCCCGACAAGAATGTCGCGCCCAAATCCTTTCCCGATCGCTCCTGAATAGTACGGATGGCATAGAGCATATTGAGTGCCTTCTGGCTGCCTTCCTGATTGCCCAACCCGGCAACACGGCTGTGTCTCGTGTTGAACATCAGGTTTTTGAACTGGTGGCTCTCGTCTATAAAAATGTGGTCGATACCCATCTGCTTGAAGTCCGCCACGTCGTCCGTGCGGTGTTCTATGGCGTATGCAATCTTCTCTAATTTGGCGGCAAGGTTGAACTTACGCACTTCCAGCCCCTTCAGCATGGCTCTCGAAATATCCTTTCCCTGCTTCTTCAGCACTTCGAGATTCTCCTCCACCGTGTCCAGCTCCGCTTGCAGGATGCGCTGCTGCAGTTCGGGCGACTGCGGTATCTTGCCGAACTGGTCGTGCGACATGATCACGCAGTCGTAGTCGTTGTTCTTGATGTTATTGAAGACCTGACACGGTTGGCGGTAGCGAAGTCTTTCTCCGAGGCATAGAGTATCCTCGCGTTGGGATAGGCGGTGCGGTAGCACTCCGCAATCTCCGACACGTTCGCTTTCAAGCCGATAATCATCGGCTTGTGTACCAATCCCAGCCGCTTCATCTCATGTGCCGCCATGCACATAATCAATGTCTTACCCGTACCAACCTCGTGGTCGCAGATGCCGCCGCCGTTCTGTTTGAGCATCCACACGCAATCCTTCTGGCTGGAATAGACCTCATTGATATTGTACCGCTTGGCAAGTGCCTTGAGATCCATGTCCGGAAAAGTCTGGTGCGAGCCGTCATACCGAGGGCGCACATAGCAGTTGAACTTCCGGTTATACATATCCGCCAACCGCTTCTTGAACTCCGGGGATTGCGCCTCCAGCCACTCGACAAACCCGCTTCGGATTTCGTCGATCTTGGCATTGGCGAGCTGTATGGCCTCGCTGTCGCGCACCTTGATGTCGTTGCCGTGCTCGTCCTTGCCCATACTCTTGTAGATGTCAGGCACGGTATTGTGTAGGGCGTGTTTCAAGAGGTTGATACCGTCATACCGCTTATAGTATCCTTTCACGGCGAACTGCTCGTAAATCTTCATGTTCTTGTACCCACACGACACGGTAAACTCGTCGATGCTGTCCACATAGGCGATTTTGATGTCCGTCCCGTACAGGTATGACATATACGAGGCATAGATGCCGGTCGGTATCCAGCGTTCCCCGAAGTTGAAGTCCAGCTCCTCGAACAGGATCGGTTCGGGCGTCGCCTCCTGCAAGGCTTTGAGCGACTCCTCCGCTGCCGGAAGCAAGGGGTGCGGGTCTTCGCTTTCCTTGTTCTCCTGCACCCAAAGGGAGATGGCCTCCGCCTTCTGTACCACGTTCCCTGCGATAAAGCGGTCTTTTATCTCGTAGCACTCCTCCGTGGGGTTGTAGTAGATACGTCCTTTCAGAGCCTCTTTCAACTCCTCTTCGGTGTGGTCGGTGATCGACCGCATATAGTCGAAATCGACCCCGCCGTATTTGTTGAGCGAGGCGGACAAGGCTTCTTCGGGAGAGCCAACATTGGCGTATGTCTCTACCGAAAACGATACGGGATGGTCGAAAATATCCGCTTTGACAAACAAGCCGTTCTCGCCCCGTTCCAGCGATAGTATATCCCGGCCGGAAGCATCCATCAGTATCAGTCCGGCATTCTGCTTGGCATTGAGATTGCCGTAGCGCATCACGAACTCGTCGTAGCGGGTATTCAGGTTCTCACGATGCAGGACGTGCGCCTCATGGTGTTCCGCTTCGTGGGCATACAGCCGTTCATAGGTGTTCCGCAAGTAAATATACAAATCGGCCTTTTCCTTCTGCAATCCTTGCAGGTCGAGCGGGTGGAACGTCGCGCCGTATGGCGTGATGTCTTTCAGATAACCGATCTGAAAACGTATCCCCACCGTATTTACCCGGACAAGCGAGCCTTCTTTCAGATGCGGCTCCATAATGCCGGTGAACGGGCGGGGCTGCATCTCCTCCTCATGCCTGCGCTGCCTCTCTTCCGGGGAGAGTGCCGCCTCTTCCGCCTGCATTTGGCCTTCCACTTCGGCTATACGACGTTGCAACCGGGTCTCGATGGCATTTTCAATCGGGTACACCGGCGTGATTTCGCCGGAAGCGGGTTGCTCCGTAACAGCTTCCTCCCGTGTGGGGAAAAGCTCTTGTTGCGCCGCTTTTCCCTCTCTTGCCCTTTGGCGCAGTTCCGCACGACGTTCGGGTTCCAGCTCCATCATCATCTCGTAAAAACCGTTGATAGGCGGGTTGGTTTCCCAGTCCAGCGAAGCATAGACCGCCTCCTGACGTGCCTCTTCCTCCGTCATGTAATCCTTGCCGATGGTTTTCCCTGTCGGGGTGGATGTTGCCGAGGAATAATTGAAAAGGTCTGGCGCAGGCGTCGGCTTGGGTTGTTTCGGACGGCCGGTACTCTTGCCATTGCCCTTGTTCTTTCTTTTGAATGGTTTGGACTGATTCCGCCGTTGCTCTTCTGCGGTAATCCCGAAAAGGTCGAACAATGTCAGCACGGGGGCTTCGATTTCCGGCTTTTCCTCCACAACCGAGGATTGTTTCGGCTCTTCCGGTTTTTCGGGAATAGCGGTGCGGTCTATTTCTATCGCTTGCGGTTCCTGCCGTACTGCTTCTTCCTGCTCTTTCAACCGCGCATCACGAATACCGCCGGAGTATAACCTCGAAGCCAAACGGAAATGCAGATTGTCGTCAAGCAACCGTTGCAGGTCTTTCGCGATGCCTTGCACACCTCCCTCATGCTCATATACCATTGCCGGACTGCCGTAAGGATCGGTATCCAGCTTCGCACGGGTATGGATGATCTGTTCCTGATGCTCGATGAAATAACGTCCGGTATTGACACCATGCAATACCCCGGTTTGCGTGAACAGCCTTTCATCCTCCGTCAGTTCCTCTCTACGGGTGTCCTTTTGCAGGACAATCAGGTCGCTGCCCACTTCCGTGTTGGCGTTTTCCGTGAATAAATTGTTCGGCAGGCGGATAGCGGAGACCAGACGTGCCTCTTTCAGCATTTCGAGCCGTATGGACTCGTTGCGCGGAGAGTTTATCACCCCCTGCGAGGTGAGGAACGCCACGATGCCGCCATCCCTCACCGCATCGAGACCTTTCAGGAAGAAATAGTTGTGTACGGCTTTCTGCGCCGTTTTACGGGCAGGGCTGTCCCCCGTTGCAAATGCAGGGTCGAAGACCGCGACCTCCCCGAACGGGACATTGGATATGGCAAGGTCGAAATGATTCAGAAAAGGATTTTCTATCTTTTCAAAACCAGCCACCCGTATCTTGTCGTTCGGGTAGAGGTGGGCGAGCATTTTACCCGTCAGCAGGTCTTTTTCAAAGGCCATCACATCCGCCTGCGGTGCGTGTTCCTTGACGGATGATATGAACGCGCCCATCCCCGCCGAAGGTTCAAGCACCTTCGACGGGGCTATGCCATGATCCTTCAGGACGGAAGCAAGAGTGCCCGTTATCTCTTTCGGGGTGTAGAAAGCCGTCAGCACGGAGGCTTTCAGAGAATCCACATACCGTTTGTACTCCATGTCGCTGCCGCTGCTCTCGCGGATGAGCTTGTGGAGTTCCACCGTCATGGAAAACAGTTCGAGGTCGGATTTCGCCCAGTGTACGGCATCCGTCAGCGCGGTGGCGGGATTGAGGATACACTTCAACCCGCCGAAACCGCAGTATCTTTCCAATACCGCACGTTCTTCGGCTGTCGCCTTGCGCTGCTCTTTCTCTAACGCGAATGCCGTCCGTATCGCCTCGATGTTCCCCCTTAGCTTCTCCTTGCGGTTAAATGCCATGTTCGTCGAGATAGATGGCGACCGTTCCGGTCAGTTCCGTGTAGAGGCTGTCGTATTCGGGCGATTGGGCGAAATCATCCGAAAGTGGATAGCCGGCAAAGGTCTCTTTAAGTTGCGGCAGAAGCTTGAGTGCCAGCCGGTGTGCTTTTTCAGGCGGTACGCTCTCGGCGAACTCGTTTTCAAGAATATCGGCGACAGTGCGGAACTCCGAGAAATGAAGCCCTTGCAGCAGGGCTTTCATCGCCTGCTCCTGCGCCCCCTCCACGGGATAGCCTACGAGCCGTGCCTGCTCGAAAGTATCGGAGGCGAGGTCTTCCCTTACCGCGATGAAGTCCGTGTCGACGGCTTTGTCGGATGATTCTCTATGAGGTAGTGTTGCAGGTATAATCCGTAATAGGACAATTCTACCTGCCGGTTCTTTTGTTTCATCTTACTTCAGGATTTAGTGGATTTTGAATTGTTGTTGAAAAATGGAAGACGGAGAAGAAAAAGGCACTCAACGTCCCCGTCGAGTGCCACCACTAATCATAGTAAAATAAAAGTATCGACCCTTTGACGGGAAAAAACAGTTTATTCCTATGAATCAGTGGCAAAATTACTCAATTATTTCCTTTTTCTTCCCGGTCTTCCCGACTTTCTTTTTTCGTCAGGGAACTCGAACACCGTGTTGAACTCCCCGTCGAAGGCGACGACGGCACTGAACGGTTTTCCCTGCTTGCTCTTAAAGCCGTTCAGCAGCTCTGTACGTCCGTTCGTGATCAATGCCGTCATATCCGTGTCGGACAAGGTCTTTCCGGCAATCTGGCGGAAGAGGGACAAGCCGCAGGCGGCATTGTCGCAACGTACCACCTTCCCGTAGAACTGCATACGCCCTGCACCGCACTTGGGGCAACTGCAACCGGAGTCCTTGTGCCCGAAAATCTTGTCGCAGGCCAGCAGCTCGGTCGTTATCTTCCGGGTATAGGTTTCGATGTCCCTCATAAACACTTCGGCTGGCAGTTCGCCACGCTCGATTTTGGCAAGGGTGGCTTCCCATTCGCCCGTCATCTCCACGTTGGCTATGTCCATGCCCTTGACGATGGAGTAAAGGGCAAGCCCTTTCTCGGTCGGCACGAGGATTTTCTTGGAACGCACGATGTACTCGCGGCGGAGCAGGGTTTCGATGATGGCGGCGCGTGTAGCGGGAGTTCCGATACCGCAATCCTTCATCGCCTGCCGCATCGTCTCGTCCTCTATCTCCTTGCCGGCGGTTTCCATTGCCGCCAGCAGGGTCGCTTCCGTGTGGAACGGCTTAGGCTTGGTCTTGCCCTCCGTCAGAGAACATCCCCTGACAAGGAGCGTGTCGCCCTCGTTCCATGTCGGGATGACCGTTTCCTCCTTCTCCTCACGGTACACGGAACGCCACCCGGCTTGCTTTACCACACTGCCTTTGGTCGAGAACTCGATACCTCCGCACCCGGCTTTCACGGCAGTTACGTCCTTGATGCACGGTGGCATGAACGCCTCCAGCATACGCCCCACGATCATATCGTAGAGGGTCGTCTCCTCTTTGGCGAACAGGAGCGGTTTCACGCCCGTGGGCAGGAGGGCATGGTGGTCGGTCACTTTTGCCCCGTTCACGCTACGACGGGAGAGTTCCTTCATTCTTGCCGCGTGGACTTCCCACTTGGGATGGTTCTTCAGCCTTTCAGCAGCACGGGGATTCCGGCAAATACGTCTTCGGGAATGTAGCGGCTGCCGGTTCTCGGATAGGTGATGAGCTTCGACTCGTAGAGCTTCTGCGCGATGGCGAGCGTCTGCTCGGCCGTAAACCCGTGCTTGGCGTTCGCCTCTTTCTGAAGCGTGGTCAGGTCGTACAGCAACGGCGGTTCTTGCACGGTCTCCTTGCGTTCCACCGAGAGGACGGTTGCCTCCGTGCAGCTCTTCAGCAGGTTGTAGCTTCGGCCGCTTCGGGTTTCACGTTCCACTTTTTGACGGACGAGAACTTGACCACGCTGTCGGTCTCCGTGCCTTGTGCGGAGAAATGTACCTGAAAGACGTCTTCCGGCACGAAGCGTTTGTTCTCCCAGAAACGGGAACACACCATAGCGAGCGTGGGGGTCTGCACACGCCCCACGGAGTAAGTACCCCGTCCGGCCGCGACGGTCAATGCTTGCGTACCGTTGATACCCACGAGCCAGTCGGCTTCGCTACGGGACTTGGCGGCAAAGTAGAGATTGTCGTACCGGTTTCCGTCTTCTAGATTTGCCAGTCCCTCGCGGATGGCCTTGTCGGTAAGCGAGCTGATCCATAGGCGGTCGAACGGTACGGTACAGTCGATATAGTGGTACAGGTAACGGAATATCAACTCACCTTCACGTCCTGCATCGGTCGCCACGATGATACGCTCGCTGTCATTGAACAGCTTGGTTATAACTCGAATCTGTTTCATCACGCCGCTGTCGGCTTTGTAGCCTTTCTCCGTGCGCACCTGACGCGGTACGAGCGTGAACGCTTCGGGAATGACGGGCAGGTTGTCCCTGCGGAAGCCTTTGATACCGTAACCTTCGGGCAGGGCCGGTTGTACCAGATGCCCGAAAGCCCATGTCACATAATAACCGTTTCCATGCATATAGCCCTCTTCCGGTTTTGTCGCGCCCACGATACGGGCGATTTCACGAGCCACGCTCGGTTTTTCTGCAATGATTGTCTTCATCTTTTTATTATTTACTGTGGATTTAGTGGTGGTTTACTTTTCTTCTTGCGCCGGTGGAATTTCCTCCTTTTTTTCCGCTTCCTCCCGAAAACGGCGCAGCAGCTTACGGTCGTAATAGACATGGTAGCCCTCTTCCGTGTAGTACGTCTTGTCGTCCTTGTCCCGGTTGTCGGGGGCGGACTTGTAAAGCAGCGACCCGCCCAGCATGACGGCACACGTCAGCAGCAGGAGGATGAAGCAGACGGCTGTCATGGTCGCAGACCTTTGGGTTTGTTCTGCTGCCGCTGTTGCTCCTGCTGCCTTTCATTGGCAGGAGCGGTCTGGCCCTGCTGCAACGGCTCCTTGATATGCTTGGTGGCTTCGTTGGTCTTGCCCTCGTTGTTCACGGCGACCTGCGTACTGCTCTCGTTGGAGGGGGCGATTTTCTGTGCCGTGTCCGGATTCTTGTCGTAGCGGAACGGACGGCCTTTCTCCCGGTTGAACTTGATATAGATCGTGGCGGGATTTCCTTTGTCGTCGGGTACGTTTTCCAGCCTCACGGTCTTGCCGGAGATATAGTCCGCCTTCTGCTGTTCGCTGAACTCGACTCCTTTCCATTTGCCGATGGGCTTGATATTCCCGTTCTCATCTACCCAAGCACGGCCTTTTCTCTCGCCTTGTTCTTGCCCTTGTCCGTTTTCCTGCGACTTGTTTTCGCTCTGGATTTTCTTTTGTCCTTGCCGCTCGCCCTGCCAGATACGGGCACTTCTGGTACGAACTCCACGTTCCGGTCGATGGCACTGACTTGCAGGATTGTCGGAAACTTGCGGCCGTTGTTCAGCTCGATTTCCTTGCGGACATAGCCCCCGGCTTTGAGCAGGTTTTGCTCGGTCTCGCTAATTTCGGTCTTGCCGATCTTGTCCGTGATGCGCACCTTGTTGGCCGGCGCATCCTCGATTTTGTTCGTGAAGCGGTCGATACTGACGAAGGAGGGGATGATTTCGCCCGTGCTCATGTCCACCAAGTCCACCACACGGCCGAGGTTGCCCGTCAGGGCGAGTGTCTTCTTGTCGTCGTCCGTGAAGGTGTACCCCTTGTGGGGTTCATCCAATCGCGGCTCCTTGCGCACGAAGTCGGGGACGAAGTCCACGCTTCCGTCCGGCATTCTCTTCAGTTCCAGCCGTGCGCCGAGTTCCTGCCTTTCGCCCAAGACCTCCACGTGCACCGTCAGGGGTTCGGACTTGCGGTAGTTGAGCATCTTGTCCAGACTTTTGGACGCCACGAGGTCGTCACGGGTCAATCCGTACTGCGCCTCGAACTTATTCCAGTCGATCTTGTTTTCATCGATGGGCTGATAGCCTCTTTTCTCCGCCGGGGTTTCCTGACCGTTTTCCGGCTGTGCGTTCTGTTCTTGCATATTCTCTTCTTTTTGGGGTTGTTGGTTGTCGTTCTTCTGCTCTTCGGCTGCCGTCCGTTCGTACTCCGAGGTGTCCACTTTGTGCGGGGCGAGCAGTTCCGCATTGACGATGGGGTTTTTCAAAAGCTCCTTTATCGCGTCGATGAGTTTCTCCGCTTGTTCCGCCGCGATGCGGTAGAAGCCGAAACGCGAGGGTTCCTTGCACTGACGGAAGAAGTTCTTGAAGAAGTTGTCTATGACGTCGCCATGACGGTCGAATGTCATAAAGTCTTTGGAGTTTTCCGCTTTGGCGGGAACCCGTTTCGGGGTGCCGTCCTTGTTCAGGCCGGCGACCACGCTGATTTCGCCCGTCTTCTCGTCACGGACGATCAGCACATCCTTTTCATCGGTTTTCTTTGCCATACTGGTTTATTTTTTAAGTGATACATTGATACGGGCTTTGAACTGCCCGATATTCTCTTTCTGAAAGTCCTTCATGTACTTGGCTATGAAGTCCAGCACATCGGATTCCTTGTAGTAGGTCTTGTGCCAGAGCAGGTGGTAGGCAAGCGCACCGTTGCTGCGGTAGCGTTGCAGGGAACGCTTGCTCACTTGCAGAAGCAGGCACAAGTCCTGATTGTCGAACAGCCGCTCGCCGTCCAAGAGTTTCACCTCTTTCAAATCGGCAGGCAGGTTATTGCCCGTCAGCGAGGCGATGAGCCTCTCGTGCCGGTCGAGGCGGTCGAAGACCTGCCGCACGAACTCGCCGAAGGTCTGCTTGTCGAGTGCATCCATAGGCTTCACGCTTTCGTTTCACGGCTACGGGCTTTGCCATTCATACGGGCCTTGTAGTTGTGCCTGAACTCCTCCAGCTTTTCGGGGTCGCCGATAATAATACCTTCACGGATGAACCGTTCCACCTCCTCGATGTGGTAGCGGCAGTTGTGCCCGGCAAAGGAGTAGGCGATGCGCCCCGCGTTGCGCATACATTGCAGGGTACGTTCGCTGATGTTCAGCATCGCCATCACCTGACGGGTCGTGAGCCACACGTTCGTCTCTTTCGACCGCTCTTCCTTCTGCTTTTCCCGTTTCTCGATGTAGGAGATATTCGCTCTATCCGTCCGATCAGTTCCTTGTAGGCGGAACTTTCCAATGTTATGATTTCCATACGCTTTATTTTTGATTACGGGGCAAAATTCCGAAGAAGTAGTCAGGCGGTCACGGTAGGTACGCATACGGTACGTGAGATTTTCTCCTCCGCTGTCTCCGGTGGCTTGCCGAGACGGTGCCAAAGACGGCCGGAGGCATGGAAAGGGACATGAAGGAAAAGTACGCGACCTATTTTTGCTGCAAACTCAAAATCTGAAAAATATGGAAGTAGTAATTATCGAGAAGAAGACGTTCGAGGCATTGCTCGCCGATGTGGGGACGCTCATGGAGAAAGTGAACGTGCTGTCGCACAAATGCAATGACAGACGGCTGTCGAACTGGCTGGACGGGGAAGACGTGTGCCGTATGCTGCGCATCAGTCCGCGAACCTTGCAGACCTTGCGTGACAACCGCATGATTGCCTGCTCGCAAATCAACAGAAAATTTTTCTACAAGCCGGAGGAGGTGGAACGCCTGCTGCCGCTGATGGAGTGTTACCGCCCGAAAAGCGGAAATAGAACGGAATAATATCAACCCGCTAAATCCGAAGTAGTATGAACGAGAATGTATTGACCGCAGAAAACGAGCCGTTGGCGACGCTTCTGCAAGGTATCAGGAAGAGTGTGAAAAAGGCGGTCAGGCTGACCGCAGACTATCGGCCTCCATTAAACGGCGAACGCTATCTGACCGACAGGGAGGTGGCGGAACGGCTGAAGATAAGCCGCCGGACATTGCAGGAATACCGTAATGCCAGATTGCTGCCCTTTATCGCCTTCGGCGGAAAAATCCTCTACAAAGAGCATGACATCGAACGGCTGCTGGAGGAGAACTACCGCAAGGCGATACGATAAAAAGGAAGGCGGACAACTTTTTGGGGTTGTCCGCCTTTCTTATGCCCGGCTCAACAGATAAAACTGCTCCCCAAATGCAGGATAACCGGTTGCCGCTCTTTTGCCGGTTCCGTTGTCCGCCGCACCAGCCACTTGCGGAACAAGGAGGTAAAATAGGTATCGAAGCGGTAAGCGAGCGGAACGATCAGTTCCATATTATACACGTCGAGAGTCACACGCCCGTTGATGCGGACACTCCGACACACCTCGTAATCATTCAGCACGTCCGATTTCAAAATACCCCTGATGGCATGATTCACCGAAGCCGCCGTCACATTGAAAAGGTCGGCTATCTCCGCCGCGCTCATCCATACATCGCTGCCGGTTACGGAAACCCGATCTCCCTTTATGATAATCCTATCTCTTTTCATGGCTGTAATGTTAAATCGTTTGACAGATGAATTTTTCTATAGACTCGATCTTATGGGATAGAAGCTCCATATCCCGGCTGATCTTCTCGCCCGTGATTTTGGCGTATATCTGGGTAGTCCGGATACTGCGGTGTCCGAGCATCTTCGAGAGCGTTTCGATAGGGACGTCGTTGGAGAGGCAGATGGTCGTGGCATAGCTGTGACGGCTCATGTGCCAAGTGACGTTCTTCTCGATTCCGCACTTCTTGGCGATCACCTTAATCCCGTTCTTGCAGTTCGGGTAGCAGGGTACGGGCAGCAACTTGTCGTCTTCCGCCATGCCTTCGTATTTCTTGATGATACGGAGCGGAACGTCCAACAATCGTATGTCGCTCTCGACTCCCGTTTTCTGGCGGTTGGTCTTTATCCACAGATGCCCGTCGAAAGAGGTCTGCAAATGCGATTTGGTCAGGTTATACATATCTATGAACGTCAGCCCCGTGAATGTACAGAAAATGAATAGATCCCGGATAAGCTCATAGCTCTTCTTCTTGAACTTGCCGTTTATCAGCAGGGCGATTTCCTCTTTGGTCAGGAAGCCCCTTTTGGTCGGCTCCGGGCTGATGCTGTACGCGTAGAACGGATCGCGCTGCAACCAGCCGTTGTTAATGGACAGATAGACCATACGTTTCAGAGGCATCATGTACGACCAAATGGTGTTGGTGCAGTGGTGTTTCTCTATACGGAGAAACAGTTCGAAGTCCGTGATGAACGCCGGAGTAAGCTCTTTCAATGCAATGTCGCTCATCTTGTACCGGGCTTTGATGAACTCCTCCAGATGGTTGTATGCCGTGCAGTATTTCCAATAGCTTCGCACGCTTTTCATCTTGCCCACCTGCTTCTCGTAATCCTCGTTATGCTGACGGAACACGGCAAGGAGCGTCTTGTGGTTTTGCCCCATGCCCAAGAAGGCATTGCGTACTTTTTCGGCGGTGACATAATTGTCCTTGTCGCAGATTTCCTGATAGGCTTTCGTGACACCTACGCGAATCTTGTCCAACATACGGTTGGCCTCCTGCGCCGTGAGGCTCTTGCCGGACATTTTGCCCGACTGCACGTTCCATAACTTTTCTTCCACATCCAGCTTGCAACTGAACTGGGATATTTTGCCGTTCACGGTGATACGGCACATGACCGGTACAAGCCCGCTTTTCTTCGGGGCGTTACGTTTGAGGTAAAACAGAATTTTGAATGTTGATCTCATACTCTACAATTTTTTTGGTTACAAAATTATTCCTTGTAGAGCTGTCTGTCGATACGCAAAATATAGCCAATCGCCGCAATCGAATCCGGCAGTAGCCTTTTTTCAGAAATTATTTGCCATATACCTGAAATTGAGGTATATTTGCTGTGTATTTCGGTCGTATTCACCACCTAATACCGCCCGAAATGAAAGTAACGGGATAGTAACTGAACTCCGGTTTTACTTGGCGTTTTCCAAGTTTTCAGTGGCTTCATACACTTATCATTAACTCTCCGTAAACCACTCACTTGCAACTATTTCTCTGCAATCCGCTGATATTCTCTGGTATTTTTACTATCTTTGCAAGTAATATAAAAAACACACATTAAAGAAGAAAGATGAAAAACGAAATTACCGGAATGAAACTCAGACTGATAGTCATGAACTTCTTACAATTTGCCGTATGGGGGGCTTATCTTACTTCCATGGGGACATATTTGTTTAATATTGGCTTGGGTGCTAGGATAGGCCTGTTTTACGCCATGCAGGGGATTGTTTCCTTGTTTATGCCTGCTGTAATGGGAATTATTGCCGACAGATGGGTGCCTGCTCAAAAATTATATGGCTTCTGTCATTTTATGGCTGCCGTGTTTATGGTGGCTGCCGGGTGGTATGGCTACGTGGATGGTGAAGCGGTTAATTTCAGTACTTTATTTACATTTTATTCTTTTAGTGTAGCTTTTTATATGCCAACATTGGCATTGACAAATTCGGTAGCCTATACCGCACTGGATAAAGTAAAACTGGATCCTGTCATCGCTTTTCCTCCTATCCGTATTTTTGGAACGATTGGTTTCATCTGTTCTATGTTGCTGACGGATATCTTGGGATTCCAAAATAATTATATGCAGTTCTTTTCTTGTGCTTGCTTTGGAGTGATACTGGCCATTTATGCGCTTACTTTGCCCGAGTGTCCTGTAAGTCGTGGTGGAGAACAGAAATCGCTGGTAGATGCTATGGGATTGCGGGCGTTTACACTGTTCAAACAGAAAAAGATGGCTGTTTTCTTTATATTTTCTATGTTGTTGGGGGTTTCTTTACAGATAACCAACGGTTTTGCCAATCCGTTTCTCAGCAGTTTCAGGGGAGTTCCAGAGTATGCTGATACGTTTGGAGTGAATCATGCTAACGCATTGATATCTTTGTCTCAGGTGTCGGAAACGTTGTGTATTTTATTAATACCTTTTGTATTAAAGCATTTCGGAATCAAGCGCGTTATGCTGATAGCCATGTTGGCATGGGTACTTCGTTTCGGATTGTTCGGACTGGGGAATCCAGGGCCGGGTGTCTGGATGTTTGTACTGTCCATGATTGTGTATGGTGTGGCTTTCGACTTCTTCAACATTTCAGGTTCGTTGTTTGTTAACAATGAGACTGATTTATCCATTCGTTCCAGTGCTCAGGGATTGTTCGTGATTATGACAAATGGTATTGGCGCTACAGTGGGAACGTTGGGAGCTCAAGCTGTGGTAAATCGTTTTGTTGATATGAACAGCACTGCTCCGCAGATGGAGGGATGGAGTATGACATGGTTTGTTTTTGCAGGATATGCCTTGGTGGTTGCGGTATTGTTTGCTGTCATATTCAAGTATAAGCATAATCCCAGGCAAGTTTAATAAATTATTTTTGACCATATCCGATGTAAACAGGAGTGGTAGAAGGGAAGTTAAAATTATGGATGAAATAGAATTGAAGGTACATGATATGTCCTCTACATTGCAGCCGGCGGATGCATATGCGCTGGTGTTGGAAGAAGTGAATGGTAACCGTAAGCTGCCTATTATTATCGGTTCGTTGGAGGCGCAGGCTATTAAGGTGGTAATGATGGAATATAAGATGCCCAGACCATTGACGCACGATCTTTTTCTGACAGTGACCAAAGAGTTGGGGGCTGCTTTAAAGAAAGTGTTGATATATAAGGTAAAGGATGGAGTTTATTATTCCTATCTGTTTTTGGAAAAGGAGGGTGAGGTATTTAAAATAGACTCACGTACTTCCGATGCGATTGCGTTGGCTATGCGTTGCGGATGTCCTGTTTATACTACTAATGAGATCATGGAAAGTGAACAGTTGCATGAAGTTGGGAATACGGCATTTTCTGTCAATGTAAATACAGTTGATGTGGTGATGCTGAAAGAAGCATTGTCAAAGGCTATAGAAGAAGAGAATTATGAGCAGGCATCCCGTTTGCGTGATGAGATAAAACGACGGGAACAAGAGGAGGAGAATACGATAGTTTGATATATAAATTGAAAAACAAGAAGAACTATGCATGTTTTTTATACCCCTGATATAGCGAGTAACCTTGAACTTCCAGAAGAGGAAGCAGGACATTGTTTACGGGTTTTGCGTCTTTCCATAGGCGATGAGATAATGTTGACTGATGGAAAAGGTTGTTTTTACAAGGCTGTAATCAGTGCTGCAAGCGGTAAACGTTGCCAAGTGAAGGTAACGGAAGCGATTCCGCAGGAAAAAGGGTGGAACGGGTGGTTGCATATTGCCATGGCTCCCACTAAAAATATGGATCGTACTGAATGGTTTACAGAGAAAGCGACTGAAATAGGCTTTGATGAACTGTCTTTCTTGAACTGCCGTTATTCCGAGCGGAAAGTAATCAAGAAAGAACGTATTGAAAAAATTCTGGTATCGGCAGTGAAACAATCGTTAAAGGCGACTATGCCGGTACTGAATGAAATGACGGACTTTAATAAGTTTGTTTCACGGGATTTTAAAGGGCAGAAGTTCATCGCCCATTGCTATGAAGGGGAAAAACTTTTGTTGAAAGATATATTGCGTTCCGGAGAAGATGCTTTGGTGATGATAGGTCCGGAAGGGGATTTTAGCGAGGAAGAAGTGGCTAAGGCTATAGCGGCAGGTTTTCAGCCTGTTAGTTTGGGAAAGTCCCGTCTTCGCACGGAAACAGCCGCATTGGTAGCCTGTCATACACTGAATTTATTAAACCAAAAATAAGAATATGAGAAAAGGTATTTGGGGATTTGCATTGGTGGCGATCATGCTGCTTATGGCTTCCTGTTCGTCTAAAAGTGAATATGCCAATGCTATTCCTAAGGATGCGGCAATGGTCATGTCATTCGATTTCAAAACAATGGCAGAGAAGAGTGGCATAAACGGTAAAGGGGGAGAAAAGGTGGTAGCCAAACTGACGGACGCATTAAAAAGCGGTCTGGAAGGAGAGGCCTATAAAACTGCCGAGAAGATTATTAAAAGCCCGTCTGAATCCGGCTTGTCTTTTACTGATAAAGTATATATGTTCATTACTCCTCATTCTAATGCTTTTGCTTTATTGGCAAAAGTAGATGATGAAGGTAAAGTGGAAGATTTGCTGGAGGCGTTGAAGGAGGAGCAGATATGTACGGAATTGAAAAGCGAAAGCGGATGTACATGGACACAGATGGGTACGGCGCTGTGCGCTTTTAATAAGGGCACTTTCCTGTTGATGGGAAGTAATAAAGGAGATGCTCTCAGCTTGAAAGGAAGTTTGCTTTCATTGATGCGCCAGGATGCTGAAAACAGCTATGTAAAGACCACAGACTTTGGTAAGTTGGCCTCGTCGAAGGGTGAAATTGTCACTGTGATGAATATGTCATTTATTCCTAATGATATTACCATGCAGATGCGAATGGGAATGCCTGCCTATTTGAAATTGGAAGATATCAAATATCTGGTTTCCGCTACTTTCGAAAAAGGTAAAATTGTAGTGAAGATGGAAACATTGATTGAAAATAAGGATTTGATTGCTATGTATGAAAAGCAGTCGGCTGTTTCCGCACTCATCAAAGGAGCTTATTTGGAGTATTTCCCTGCTAATACGTTGGTTTGGGCAGGTGGTAATATCGATGGAAAAGGAATTTATGATTTACTTTGCGAAAATCCTACCATCAAGCAAGCGTTGGATAATCCGATGTTGCCAATAGATATTGAAGGTATATTCTCTTCTATTCATGGGGATGTTGCTGTTGGCTATAGTTCTTTGTCAAATAATGACTTGCTGATTTATGCTGATGTAACGAATAAAGACTTTTTGCAGTCCTTCGAAGACCTGAGACCTTTGTTGGCTATGACCGGTGGCAGATGCAATTGAACTCTACGGGCAAAGACCAATATGAGTTCCGTATGTATCGCCAGAGCATTTGGTTTGGTGTGAAGGATAATCTGCTTTATATCTCGAACAATGAAAGACTGGCAGATGAGGCAGGCCGCCGTTACGGAGTTTCTTTGCAGAATACTCCTTGGGCCGGAGAAGTGGTGAAAAACCGTTTCTTTATGGCGTTCAATGCGGCGCAGTTGGTGAAGGACGTTCAGGAGAATCCTCGGTTAACCCGTATGCTGGGTAGTGATGCCGCCGTGTTTAATGCTATTTTGGGATCTTGCGACTATGTGGATGTGATGGCTCCCGATTGGAGAAGCGGTCGAATAAATATTGTTATGAAAGATAAAGAAGTCAACGTGCTACAGTTGATCGTACATGGATTAGAGAACTTATGAATACTATAGAATTACAACGGACCCTTCCTGCTGTTTTTGCAGGGAGGGATTCTATTATATCCGATGTCTGGCATCAGTTGTTGACCCTGCAACGTGGGGAAGCCTATTTGGTGGAAGCAGCATCCGGCACTGGGAAATCATCGCTTTGCAGCTACATATACGGATATCGTAACGACTATCAAGGTATCATTTGTTTTGGCGAGAAAAACATCCGTAGTCTTTCGGTGCATGACTGGGTGGAGATTCGGAAACGTTCCATCAGCATGTTGTTTCAGGAATTGCGTTTGTTCACGGAGCTGACAGCGTGGGAGAATGTGCAGTTGAAGAATTCGTTGACCGGATTTAAATCTAAAAAAGAAATCAAGGCTTGGTTTGAACAGTTCGGTATTGCCGATAAATGGGATACACCGGTAGCTAAAATGTCTTTCGGGCAACAGCAGCGTGTGGCGTTGGTCCGCGCACTTTGTCAACCTTTCGATTTTATCTTTCTAGATGAACCTATCAGCCATTTGGATGAAGAAAACGGACGGATTATGTCCCGGATATTGGTGGAGGAAGCGGATAGACAGGGGGCAGGTATCATTGTGACCTCTATCGGCAAGCATTTGGAATTGAACTACACAAAAACGTTGAAACTATGAGGTTGGTTTGGAAATTATTACGTCAGCATATCAGTTTCCCACAATTGGCGGGTTTTTTCTTTGCCAATCTGTGCGGCATGGTCATTGTGTTGCTGAGTGCCCAGTTTTATAAAGATGTGTTGCCTGTTTTTACGGAAGGTGACAGTTTCATGAAGAAAGACTATGTGATAGTAAGCAAAAAGGTAAGTACATTGGGCTCCTTTGTCGAAAAAGCAAGACTTTTTCCGAACAAGACATTGCTGAAATCAGCGAACAGCCGTTTACCAAAGGAGTAGGGGCTTTTATGCCTTCCCAATTTAAAGTGTCGGCAGGCATGGGGATGGAGAACGTGGGGTTGCACATGTCTACAGCCATGTTCTTTGAGTCTGTACCCGATGAGTATGTGGATGTGAACTTGGATAAATGGGAGTTTGATGAAAATGAACGGGTTGTTCCTATCATTATTCCCCGTAATTATCTGAATCTGTATAACTTTGGTTTTGCACAAAGCCGGAGCCTGCCGCAATTGTCGGAAGGGGTGATGGGTATGGTTAATTTGGATATACGTATTACTGGTGCAGGGCATACGGAAAACTTTAAAGGAAAAATAGCAGGTTTCTCCAATCGCCTGAATACGATTCTTGTTCCGGAAACATTTATGGCGTGGGCTAACAATGAGTTTGCTCCGGGGCAGAAAAGCGAACCGTCACGATTGATTGTAGAAGTGAACAATCCTACGGACGACCGTATTGCCAAGTTCTTTAAAGACAAGGGATATGATACAGAAGATGACAAGTTGGATGCGGGAAAGACTACCTGGTTCTTGAAAGTGATTGTAGGAATTGTGCTTTCTGTAGGTTTGCTTATCAGTGTACTCTCTTTCTATATTTTGATGCTCAGTATTTACTTGTTACTGCAAAAGAATACGTCTAAGTTGGAGAATCTGTTATTGATAGGTTACAGTCCGGCTAAGGTGGCGCTTCCCTATCAAATGCTGACATTGGGCCTCAATGCGGTAGTGTTGTTTTTATCGGTGGGAATTGTGATCTATGTGCGGAATAGCTATATGGATATGATAGAAAAGTTATTTCCACAGTTGGAAGAAGGAAATCTGGGACCAGCCATGGTTATAGGTATTTTGCTTTTTGTGGGTGTATCTTTGTTTAATATAATAGCAGTACGTCGTAAAGTGGCATCTATATGGATGCATAAAGGTTGATAATAGTTATGGTATCTCAGACAGAATTTACGCTTCGTCCCCGTACTAGGGGATTTCACCTGATTACTGATGAAGTGGTGCGCAATTTGCCTCCACTTCCCCAAATAGGTTTGCTTTATTTGTTCATCAAACATACCAGTGCGGCATTAAGTATCAATGAAAATGCTGATCCGGATGTTCGTACGGATATGGAATCTATTTTTAATCACTTGATAAAGGAACGCGAACCCTATTACGAACATACTTTGGAAGGTTGGATGATATGCCTGCCCATGCAAGTCAACCATTATAGGAGCTAGTCTTACTATTCCTATTACAGATGGTCGACTGAATATGGGTATTTGGCAGGGAATTTACCTTTGTGAGTTCCGCAACCATGGAGGCGGTCGCAAGATTGTGGCTACTGTAATGGGGAAATAACTCTTTCAGATATTCATCCGGGTTATTATTTATTTAAAAAAATAGATTAATTTCACTTTAATCAGAACTCTTTTTTTAACTTTGTACCAATTCTTGAAAACAGATGAATATTCATTTGAAAACAAGAAGGGACATATATAATTAAGAGCGTTTAAAATATTACCTTGTCTTAGAAAATCCCCAATTTTCAAAGCTGCACAAGTGTAATACAACAAGCGCTCACGTCTTGTGTTTATACTCCTTTACAGGATTAGTATATTCATAAAGACGTGGGACACTGTTGTTATTATTTGTGCAGCTGGTATGGGGATACCTCTAAGGCAGATAAAATATTAAGCAGGTCCCACGTCTCTTTTTATGTTTGTACCATAAAAATGAATGGATAAAACTAGCCTGAGTGATGAAAATTATTGTTTGGAATTCGCAGGATAAATGTGTGGCTGATTATCATAGGTTGATAAGAGGTTGCGATGTATTGTGCCTGTTGGATTGCGGGCAGTGGACGGTTCCGATGTATGCGCTTCAGATACAGAAGGGTCTGTTTCATTGGAAAGTTGAGCATGAAGGTCTTTCCTATGATATATTTTATTGCTTGGAGAAGGTGGCGTTTGTATGTCGGGATGGTTTGTATAGTGGAGAGTCTGTTCTATATAGCATTCATTCTAATATAGGATCTTTGATAGGTATTCGTTTGCAGGATGATTTTTGGTTATTTGCACACCATGAGCCTAATCTGGTTAATGCCTATCATATAGGTGAGTTTTATTTACGTGAAATTTCGGACCGTTTCAGAAAAGCGGCGTTTATAGCCGATTTTAAAAAAAAGTCTTATTCTTGGGTGCAGGAAACGGTAGGTAAGTTATATTGCATCGCTCTACCCGAAGGATATTATCCACATACTGTTAATTATTTATTCACTATCATGTGCCTGTACAGATTTATATCTGTTGGAAGGCTATAGCGAGACCTCCAATCAGCTACTTCTTTGAATTGGATATTTAATGTCCAGATTAGAACCTGTCTTACTGAAAGAAATCAATTAAAGTTCGGTGAAACTGATGACAATGCTGATGAAAATTAAACGAGTTCTTATAATTTCTTGTTTTTTCCTTTGATAATAAAAGAATTAGTGTATATTTGCATGTGAACAATTACATTTTCTAAGGAAATCATCTTATGGGCAGAGAACTTATATTTGACCGGTTTTCACAGCAAGCTCTCCAGACCTTGCACCGGTATCGTGCCGTTATGTTCAGTCCTACGATGCTCATGTCTTTAGTTGTTACCTATGATTTTTTTTAATCCTTAATTCTTACACATTAACATGAGTTACTATGGACAACAGACCGACTATCGCGAAGTACAAGAATGGTACTGAAGCTTTATAACACGTGTGAACAAACCATCACTAGTGAGGAACGTAAAGAACAGCATAAATATGCCGTATGGTACAACGGCCACAGGACAAAAAGTTCTTGGTGAAGATGCTGGACGAATCTTCTCAAATTCGTGATCGTAAGAAATTGGCAGAACGTATCAAGAAGCTGATAGACCGTTATGGTGTACCTGAGTTCTTGAATAAGCGTGATGCTTTCCTTTTTAAGATGTACCAGGCTTTTGGTCATCATTTTGATTTCATAGCCATACCAATCATAAAGAAGCGTCTTCGTATGGATACTTCTAAAGTAATTCTGAACGAAGCGCGTCCTAAATTGACAGATCATCTGGCTACCCGTTTCAAACAAAAGATTGGTCAGAACGTGAATTTGTTAGGCGAGGTCGTTTTAGGAAACGGAGAAGCGGATCATCGTTATTTCCACTATCTGGAAGCCTTGGAAGCTCCTGATATCAATTATATTTCTGTGAAAATATCGGGTATCTACGCGCAGACTCATGCGCTGAATTATGAAGAAAGCTTTCCGGAGCTGGTGAAACGTATGTGTGCACTGTATCAGAAAGCAATTGACTTTCCTTACGTGGATGAGAACGGTGTAAAACGCTCCAAGTTTGTCAATCTGGATATGGAGGAGTATAAGGACGCTCACTTTACATTACGCTTGTTTAAAGAAGTGTTGAGCAGACCGGAGTTTAAAAACTATTCGGCAGGCATCGTTGTGCAGGCTTATCTTCCCGATGCATACGAATTTCAGACTGAATTATTAGAATTTGCCAAAGCGCGTGTGGCTGATGGGGGTGCACCATTAAAGATGCGACTGGTGAAAGGCTGTAATTTGGAAATGGAAACGGTTATTTCTTCCCTTCGTGGCTGGCCTAATCCTGTAAGGACATCGAAAACTGAAGTGGATGCCAATTATTTGCATATTCTGGAACGTGCTTTATTACCCGAAAACGCAAAGGCGTTGCATGTGGGGGTTGCTTCTCATAATTTGTTCACTATTGCATACGCCTATCTGTTGAGTCAGAAGCTGGGAAGCGCGGAGTACATGACTTTTGAGATGCTGGAAGGTATGGCTGACCATGTATGGCGCGCTCAATCCCAATTGGGAAATCATGTGATTCTATATGCGCCGGTGGTAAAAGATGAGCATTTCCTGAATGCAGTATCTTACTTGGTCCGTCGTATGGATGAAAATACGGCTCCGGACAACTTCCTGACCCATTCGTTCAATTTGAAACCGGGTACGGATACTTGGCGTTTCTTACAGAACCAGTTTGAGGAAGCTTATAAAATGAAAGATGTTATTACACATACTCCTGCCCGTACACAAAACCGCTTGCATCGTTATACTCCCGTTCCACCAGCTGATGTAATGAAGAATGAACCTGATACTGATTTTGATTTGGCTCAGAACCAGGAATGGGTTCGGAACATTTTTGCGAAGTGGAAGAAGTCGCCGACGGATTCACCTGAAATTATTCCTTTGCAGATAGGAGCTGAAACGGTGGTTTGTGAGAAACGCTATAAATATATGGACCGTTGCCAGGATGATGAAGTTTGTGTATGCGAAATGTCACAAGCTGATGCCGGACAGGTGATGAAAATTTTGGATATAGCCGAAAAGATCCTGCCGGATGGAGAAAGACTACATTGCAGGAACGGCATAAAATAATGTATGAAGCTGCCAACAGACTGGGTGAGATGCGTGGTGATTTGATAGGTTGTATGTGTGCCGTGACAGGGAAGACAGTAGTGGAAGGGGATGTGGAGGTGTCGGAGGGTATCGATTATGCTCGTTTTTATAGCACTAGCATGAAGCAGTTTGCAGAACTACCGGATGTGGACATTGCTCCTAAAGGGACTATTTTGGTTATTTCTCCGTGGAACTTCCCGTGTGCTATACCTATTGGTGGTATTGTGGCAGGACTAGTAGGAGGAAATACTGTAATTTTGAAACCGGCGACTGTTGCTGCCCCTGTGGCATGGTTGTTTGCCAAGGCATTTTGGGATGCAGGTGTGCCTAAAGAGGCTTTGCAGGTTATCATTACAGACCGTGAGGCATTAAAGGTATTAACTACGGCTCCGGCTGTCAAACATATTATTCTGACAGGAGGGACAGATACTGCTCAAAATATTGCACGCAGTAATCCGGCTACTCCATTGTCGGCAGAAACCGGTGGTAAGAATGCAATTATCTTGACGGCTTCCGGTGACCGTGACCATGCTATTATGAATATTGTGGCTTCTGCTTTTGGCAATGCCGGCCAAAAATGTTCCGCATGTTCTTTATTGCTGGTAGAACGCTCAGTTTATGAGGACAAGAACTTTCAGGATAAGTTAAAAGATGCCGCAACTAGTATGAAGGTGGGTAGTGTATGGAATCCAGGGAATGTGGTAGGTCCGATGATTACCAATAAGAATGATAAATTATTGAAAGCTTTGGAATTGGAAAAAGGGGAGTCCTGGCTGGTTCCACCTCGTTTTCTTGATAAGCATAAATATGTATTGGCTCCTACAGTGAAGTGGGGGGTACGTCCCGGTAACTATTCATTCAGAACCGAATTATTCGGTCCGATGCTGAGTGTGGTTTGTATTGAAAATTTGCAGCAAGGCATCAATTGGGTAAACAGTTTGGATTATGGTTTGACTTCAGGCTTACAGAGTCTGGATGAAGGTGAACAGAAATTATGGAAAGATTCAATTATGGCAGGTAATCTTTACATCAATCGTGGTATAACGGGGGCCATTGTAAATCGTCAGCCGTTCGGTGGAATGAAATTGTCAGCTTTTGGTGGCGGTGTGAAAGCGGGTGGTCCTAACTATTGTGCTTGTTTTGTAAAGATTACAGATAAACTAGGCAGTACCACTGACTATACACAAAGTTATGTGAAGGCATACGAGCAGGAATTTGCGCATGCGCGTGATGTCAATAATCTGTATGGCGAACAAAATGCATTCCGCTATCTGCCTTTAAAGAATATGGTTTTGCGTCTTTTTCCGGGAGATAACAATGAAGATGCAAAGATGATTGCTTTGGCTGCCAGAATTTGTCATACTCCATTGAGCATTAGTTTTGAGCCCGGTGATGATCGTACAGCTGCATTGGCTTCCTTGGGATGTCCTTTAAAAGAAGAAGCGTTGGCCGGATTCCTGAAATCAATGAAGAACTATGAGCGTATCCGTACTTGTGGGGCGGATATTCCGATGGAAATGTATGAGGAAGCTGCACGTATTGATAAGTATATTGCTACAGCTAAACCGGTGAAAGATGGACGTGTGGAATTGATTCATTACATCAAAGAGCAAAGTATTTCATTTGAATATCATCGTTATGGTAGTATCTTGGAGGTGCCGTCGGTAGAATGATGAAATACTTTTATTAGTATGTCTTTTGTATAACTTTATTAGGAGTCTCGATTTGTATGGGACTCCTAATTATGTTTTAGAAATTATTATTAGAATTATTTGGTGGAGAAGAATGAATGTGTATATGTTCAGACGTGTTTTATCAATAGAGGCAATAAAAAGGGTAAATAATCTTTTAATTCAATACGTAATTGTTTTAGTGCCTGTTGAATGCGGTAGTCTATGGTTTTAGGTGATACTCCTAAAATTTCTGCTATTTCTTTATAACTCATATTTTTAAAGCGATGCATTACGAAAGCTTCTTTATAGGATTCAGGAAGTGTTTCTACTGCTTCTTGGATACGTATAGTCAGTTCTTCTATAAGATAAAAATTAGTGTCATCTATTAGGGATTGCATCTCTTCATAAAAATAGTTTTCGACCCGGCTTTTTACTTCTTGCTGTTTAATACGGTTTATAGCACGATGATGTACAATAGAAAATAAATAATTACTTAATGAAGACTGAATGACTAGCATATCTTTATTTTCCCAAAGCCACAGCATGGCATCTTGTACACATTCTTCTGCATCTTCTAATTCTACGAATTTGTTTCCGTATGCACATAACATGGGATAGTATTTCCTAAAAAGTGTATCAAATGCTTTCTCATTGCCATTTTTGATGGCTAATAATAGGGATTGGTCTTCATAGTTATACTCCATTTTCATTATTTAAAGGTTGATTTGTGTGCAAATATAATCTTTTAAAACTAAAAAAATATATTGTATTTCAGTAATTCTATTCTATGGAATACTATTTTAGAGGAAGTCTTGATTAAAGTCGTTTGTAGTGTGCCCTTGGGTATTATGTATGCCCAAAGCACATAGGAAATATATTTAATTATTTTTTACTTTGAAGCATAATACTATCGGTTCGTTTTTGAGGTTACGGGGTAAGAACACCTTTGTCTTTGGTATATTTTATATTTTTATTGCCTTGTAGTGGAATCATTTTACCGTTAGGAATATTGCCGGCCCATTTATTGTTTCTGGAAGTTCCTCTCCTTCTGATAAAGCGTAAATAGCATATAAAGTTTTTCCGTTTTTGTCTGCAGTGAACCATATATTCTCATTGTTATATATAGGAGTTGTACGAGTGGCATAAATGGCTTTTCCGTTTCATGTAAACGTTTTATTACTTCGTCTTTGATGGCGTCAGACCTACTCCTAATAATAAACAACCTCCTTTGGCAATGATTCCTATTAAAATATTAATAATTTTTTGTGGTGATTTAAAGGGAGCATTAGGTGTCCATCCCCAATCATTGCTTAGTGGTGGACAACTTTCCCAAGGATAGTTAAGCTGTGTTTCGGAGTTTAAAAGAAGATATCACCGAAAGCCAGACAGATATCCGCATTCAGAAAAGTGATTTGTTTGAAATTCCTCTATCATTGAATACTCTTCAGATAGACAATAAACTTATTATATATAACAAGATGGAAAAAGAAACTGACTTCTTTTTATTGAAGGATTGCAAAAGGGGAGCTTTCATGACAAAAGCGTCAGATCATTCTTCAAAAACTCCTTTATATAAATTATCTGATCATGTCTATAAGGTATTTTTCCGGGATTTAGCTTTACAAGATACATTGGCAGACCGGATTGCCGATTTGATGAATAGGATCGGCTTAAGTCAGATTTCTTTTGATAGATTGGAGGGATGTTCCTATACCGGGCATGACGAATACGCTATTTCCCGCTTTGCGCCCCGTTGTTATACTCAGTTTAATTATAATTAATAAATGACGCCAGTCGTTTGAATCATAATTTATGGCGTATTCACACAAGAATGAATTGAGGTGAGCCTTGGGGAGAAGTTATGCGTACGGAACAAATGGCTAATAAAATTAAGAACCAAAATTTTTTTCAAAGGAATCTTTTTCCACGTATGTTTGGATGGTTTCTTATTCGATTGGTCGACCGGGAATTTGAATGTTCTACTTTGGAGGATGTGGAGGGGCTTTGTCCGAGGCGGCAGGTTTTGATGCCGGTTATGATTAATACCACTATCTTAAATCGGTATGGGCAAATAGACCGATTGCTACAAGCTATCAAACATTAGGATATACTACATGAGGCTTAAGTTTTCACCGAAAAACAAAAACAGCGTTTGAAAGATCTGCAGTTCGAATGGCATTTGCAAAAGGTGGATGAGAAGAACTATCTTTTTCTTGTGAACTAGAAGTGGGAGAGGCTCCTGAAGTAGTTGTACGGTATGTAACTCGTGAAAATCCTGAAAAAGTTTCTCTATGAAAATATATTTTTGAAAATAAATGCATATTTGTTTAGGAATGTGTTTTTCTCGCTTGCCATATAAGTAGAAGGACTTAAAAACATACGTATGGAGTATAATGAAACGAATATAGAATTGTTACTTCCCCGTTATTGTGAGGGTATTGCAACGGTAGAAGAGCAGCGACTGGTAAAAGATTGGATGAAGGAGTCTGAAGAAAATCGCCGGATAGTAAAGCAGATGGAAATACTTTATTTAGCGGCTGATACCGTTCATGTAATTAATAATGTAAATACAGAAAAGGCTTTAGTTAAGGTAAAAGGTAAAAAGACTGAAAGAAGGAAGGTGGCTTGGTGGGAGTGGGCACAGCGTGTTGCTGCCGTGTTATTTCTCCCACTGCTTGCTACTTTTTTGGTAGAACATTATGGTGGAAAGGATGCAGATGTACAAATGTTGGAAGCTAGGACAAACCCGGGAATGACTACTTCAGTAGTGTTACCCGATAGTACGGTGGTTTTTTTGAATTCAGAATCCTCTTTGCGATATCCTTCTTCTTTTAAGAATAGCAAGGAGAGAAAAGTTGAGTTGAAGGGGGAAGGGTATTTTGAAGTAACTAAAGATGTGGAGAAACATTTTATTGTGTCTACGGTTCACCGTTCACAGGTAGAGGTGTTAGGAACCAGTTTTAATATAGAGGCTTACGAAGAGTCTCCTGAGGTATCTACTACTTTAATCAAAGGTAAAGTCAACTTCAGTTTCCAAGAAGGTGTCCGCAAAAAACAGATTGTGTTAAACCCCGGTCAGAAAGTTGTGTATGATTCAAAAAAAGGTACAGCACGTTTACTTGAGACTTCCGGTGAAACGGAAACTTCATGGAAGGACGGCAAGATTATTTTTGATAATACTTCTTTGAAGGATGCTTTACGGATTTTAGAAAAGCGATATAATGTGGTGTTCATTCAGAAAAATCCTGCACGTAAGGCTGCTTTTACCGGGACTTTTACCAGTCAGCGTTTGGAGCGTATTCTGGAATACTTTAAATTATCTTCCAATATACACTGGAAATATGTAGACGGTAAGGATGCGTCGCAAAAAAAGACCCATATAGAGATTTATTAATCAAATAACCTTAAATTGAATATAATATGAAAGAACTATCACCTTAAAGTAACAAAAAACATACGGGAAAATATTGGCGTATCTTCCCGTATGGAAAATCGGTTTTCAAATTAAAGCTTGTTTGGCGACAAGCTTAATCAACTAATTTTAAAACTTAAGTCATTACAAAAGTATGAAAAATAATTGTAGTATCCAATTTTCGAGGATACCAAATCGTCTATGGCTCTCCTCGAAGAAAATCCCAAGAACTATGAAACTATTTACTCTTTTCTTTGCTTGTTCCCTAGGACTGGCTCATGCATCCGAATCGTATGCGCAGAAGGCTATAGTCAATGTGGAGGTACAGAATAAGACTGTAGGGGAAATTTTGAAAGAAATTGAGAAACAATCAGAATTTGATTTCTTCTTTGATAATACGCTTATTGATTTAAATCGTCGTGTATCAGTCACTTCCCGTAACGGTGATATCTTTAAGGTGCTGGAGAAGGTATTTAAAGGTACAAATGTGAAATATTCCATTTTGGATAAGAAGATTGTCTTGACTACTAATGCTGACAATACACAGACTGTGCAGCAGATTACTTTTAAAGTAATCGGAAAAGTAGTGGACAATATGGGAGAAAGCGTGATCGGGGCTACTGTGTTGGAACAAGGGACTACAAACGGTACTATGACTGATATGGATGGAAACTTTGAATTGGTGGTTTCTAATAAGGAAGTTACTTTAGAGATTTCATATATAGGTTATAGTAAGTCTGTTGTGAAATCAAAAGTAGGTGTCCCTGTCACTGTGACTTTAAAAGAAGATACAGAAGTGTTGGATGAAGTGGTAGTAGTAGGGTATGGAACACAGAAAAAAGTGAATTTGACAGGTGCTGTCAGTCAAGTAGGGGAAAAGGCTTTAGAATCTCGTCCTGTACAAAATGTATCTCAGGCTTTACAGGGATTAGTACCGGGAATGACCTTTGGGGTTGACGCTAAAGGTGGACAGTTGAATAATACTCCTTCCGTATCTATTCGTGGTGCAGGGACAATCGGTAAAGGCTCCACTGGCTCTCCATTGATTTTGATAGATGGTGTAGAGGGTAATATGAACTTGCTTAATCCGTTGGATATTGAAAGCATTTCTGTATTGAAAGATGCATCGGCTTCTTCTATTTATGGTTCTCGCGCTCCGTTTGGGGTTATTTTGATTACAACTAAGCAAGGAAAGACTGGTAAACCGGTAGTAAGCTATAATACTAATATTCGTTTTAATAGTCCTCTTACTGATTATGATATGATGGATTCCTATCGCTTCATGCATTATTATAATGATGCACGTACTAATGGTGGACAGGCAGCTTATTTTAGTGATGAGCAAATAGCTAATGTTTTGGCTTATCAGCGTGGAGAAGTAGGAAAAATTATTCCGGTTACAACTTCAAATACATATACACACAACTGGGCAAATGCTAATACCGACTGGTATGATGTATTTTTCAAAGACCATGCCATGTCTCAGGAACACAGCTTGAGCTTGAGTGGTGGTACGGAACGTTTTTCTTATTATCTGTCCGGCAATTTTATGGATCAGGAAGGCTTGTTGAATTATGCTGACGAAAGCTATTATCGTTATTCTGTAAATGGGAAAATCAATGCGAAAATAAACAAAAACATAAGTCTCTCTTATAATACCAAATGGTTTCGTACTAATTATGAAGCTCCTTCTTATTTGAATCAATTATTTTTCCACCAAATAATGCGTAAATGGCCTAATGCGTTTGTTACTGACCCACAAGGATATTGGGCGGATAACAGTGAGATTATACATTAAAAGAAGGAGGACGAATGAAGGAAGATTTGGATCAGAACTTCCAACAATTGCAGTTGGATGTCACTCCATTGCCAGGATGGAATATTCACTTACAGGGCAATATGCGTATTACAACTAATTTTACTCATACTGACAGACAAGCTGTTTATGCCCATGACGCCAATGGAGAACCTTATGCTATAGCTATCACTAATGCGACGCAGCCAGGTCAGTCCAGAGTAATTGAAAAAGGAACAAAGAATGAATTTTATACAGTCAATCTTTTCTCGGATTACTCTCGCCAGTTGGGTGACCATTATTTCAAAGTAATGGGTGGATTTAATGCCGAGCATCAAAATGTGAGGACTTTAAGTGCTCAGCGTGATGGCATTATTGTACCAGATTTACCTACAATTGATACTTCTACTGAGCAGGACGTAGCGGGGGGCGGTTATAACCATTGGGCTACTGCCGGTTTCTTTGGGCGCTTGAATTATAATTATAAGGAGAAATATTTGCTGGAAGTAAATGGACGTTATGATGGAACTTCCCGTTTTATGAAAGATCAGCGTTGGAACTTTTTCCCCTCATTTTCTTTAGGTTGGAATGTGGCCAGAGAAAATTTTTGGAAACCGCTGGAATTAGTTGTCAATCAATTTAAACTGAGAGGCTCTTGGGGTGAATTGGGAAATCAAAATACATCGAATTTGTACCCATTCTATGAAATCTTACCCGTGAAAAGCAATTCCGGTAATTGGCTGGTGAATGGAGGAAAAACAAATACGGCAGATATTCCTTCATTGGTTAGTACATTATTGACATGGGAACGTGTGCGTTCTTTTAATGTAGGTTTTGATTTTGGTGCTTTCTCTAATAGATTGACAGGTTCTTTTGACTATTTTGTACGCAAGACTGTCGATATGGTAGGTCCTGCTCCACAATTACCCTTAGTTTTGGGTATTGCTCCTGCTATAGTAAATAATGCTGATATGAAGTCTTATGGTTTTGAAATAGAACTTTCATGGCGCGATAGAATAGGAGAAGTAGATTATGGAGTGAAGTTTAATTTGGCTGATGCCCAGCAAAAAGTGGTGAAATATCCCAATACTACAAATGCTTTCAGTGACTGGTATGCAGGAAAAATGAGTGGAGAAATTTGGGGGTATACTTCATTAGGTATTGCAAAAACAGATGAAGAAATGAAAGAGCATTTGGCATCTTTACCTAATGGTGGCCAAAATCAATTAGGAAACAAATGGGGTGCCGGTGATATTATGTATGCTGATATAAATGGTGACGGCAAAGTAGATGGTGGTAAAGGTACATTAGCTGATCCGGGCGATCAAAGGATTATTGGTAATTCTACTCCCCGTTATAATTTTGGATTGGTTTTGGATGCTTCTTATAAAGGATTTGATGTTTCTATCTTCTTTCAGGGAGTAGGTAAAAGAGATTATGCTCCGATTGTAGGAACTAATGGTGCTGTTTTTTGGGGAGCTGTAAATAATATCTGGCAATCAATGGCGATGGAAGAACATTTTGATTATTTCCGTCCTGAGGGCCATCCTATGGGAGCTAATCTGAACGGGTATTATCCGAGACCGGACTTTACCAGCAACAAGAATCATCAGGTACAAACTCGTTATCTGCAAGATGCGTCTTATATCCGTTTGAAGAATTTACAGATTGGTTATACATTACCTAAACAATGGATTAATAAATTGCACATTAATAGATGCCGTGTATATGTGTCTGGTGATAATTTGTGGACTGGAACCAGCCTGGCCAGTATGTTTGATCCTGAAACACTAGCTGCCGGAGATTGGGGATCAGGAAAGACTTATCCATTATCTAAAGTGATATCTTTTGGCTTGAATGTTAATTTTTAAATAGAAATACAATATGTCTTACATAAAAAATACAGTAGCTTCTGTAGCCATGTTATTTACCTCAGTGGTATTGACATCCTGCAATGATTTTCTAGATTGTGAACCGTTGGATAAAATAACCCCGGATGCTTATTTTAATTCAGAAAGTGATTTGGCTGCCTATTCTATTCAACAATATAAATTCCCATCCTATCTTAATTTTGATATCTCTTTAGTAAAAACTGATAACAATTCGGATGACCAGGCCGCAACGGATGCTTCTACCGCGTTGTGGGTACCGGGAGAAAAACGTACTCCTGCTGATAAAGGAGCATGGGATTTTACAGAAATCCGTAAAGCGAATTATTTCTTCCAACAAGTATTACCCAAGTATGAGGCCGGAAGTATAAAAGGCGATGGAGTAATGATAAAACATTACATTGGAGAAATGTATTTTTTGCGTGCCTACCAGTATTTCAATAAATTGGTAAGTCTCGGTGATTTTCCTATTGTAACGGAAGTATTACCTGATGAAACAGAAGTGTTGAAGGAGGAAAGTAAAAGACAGCCTCGTAATAAAGTGGCTCGTTTTATTATAGAGGATTTAGATAGAGCTATTGAATTGATGTCATTGACTACCGATAATGGTAAGAATAGATTGACAAAAAATGTGGCATTGTTGTTTAAGTCTCGTGTAGCTTTGTTTGAGGCTACCTGGTTGAAATACCATAAAGGTACAGACCGTGTGCCGGGTGGTCCGGGATGGCCAGGAGCACAGCAAGAATATAATGCTGGCTTTTCTATTGATATAGACAAGGAAGTAGATTGGTTTTTGGAACAGGCAATGGATGCTTCTGCTCAAGTAGCCGATCGTATTTCATTGACAAAAAATACCGGTATATATAATCCGGACTCGAATCCTTATAACTGGAATCCTTATTTTGAAATGTTTTCGGCTGTTGATATGGAACCGATAGATGAAGTCTTGTTTTGGAGAGCATACAGTTCTGTGCAGGGTGTTACTCATAGTGTAAGTTCTTATCTTTGCAAAGGAGGAGGGGATTTAGGATATACTCGTAGTTTAGTAGATGCATGTTTAATGAAGAATGGATTGCCTATTTATGCGCCAAATTCTGGCTATGCTGGTGACGTGACGATTGAAAATGTTAAAAAAGACAGAGATGACCGTTTACAGTTATTTATGGGTGCTCCTAGTGATTGTTCAAGGCTTGATCCATATGAGACATATAAATATCCTAAGATATTGGAGCAGACCAATGATAGATGCCCGACAGGTTATACGGTTCGTAAATTCTTGACTTATGATCCAGCTCAAGTTGTAATCGGTTCTGGTGCAGTCAATACGTATGGATGTCTTCTTTTCAGATCTGTTGAAGCTAACTTGAATTATATTGAAGCTTGCTATGAAAAAAATGGAAGCTTGGATCCAAAAGCGATAAAGTATTGGAAGGAGATTCGTAGTCGTGCAGGTGTGTCTGATAATATCGATATGACAATTGCTGCTACCGATTTGTCTAAAGAAAATGATTGGGCTAAGTATTCTGCCGGTCAGTTAGTAGACCCCACCTTATATAATATTCGTCGTGAAAGACGCGTAGAACTAATGAGTGAAGGTACCCGTATGCGTGATTTAAAACGTTGGCGTGCTTTGGACCAAGTAGAAAATTATCAAGTTGAAGGATTTAATTTATGGGGTGGCGAACTGGAAAAATTGTATGTTGATGAAGCTGGTAATAGTTTGTTGATTCCAGAAGGTACTTCAGATAAGCAACCTAATGTATCCAACAAAGAAAACAGCAGTTATTTGCGTGTTAATCAGATTGTAAAAAAGAATAACTTGTTATACGATGGTTATACCTGGATACCAGCCAATTACTTAGAGCCTATTTCTGCTATCAACTTTACACTTACCTCTTCAAATCCTGATGACTTGGAAAGTTCAACGATTTATCAAAATCCGGGTTGGAGTAAAATAGCTAATGAACCGGCTATAGGATATTAATATAAAAAAGAGAATCATTTTTAAGGAGAAGATATAAAAGAGAGTGTGTAAGGAACCCTTCTCTTTTATGTCTTTTCTGTTTGTGTATGTAACATCTTTTATTTTAGATAAGCACAGTTGTATTCTGTAAATACCATGAATATGAAAAAACTGATTATGTTGTATTTCTTTCTTGCCGGAGGAATAGCGGCAAATACGAAAAATATAGATTATACTTATTTGAAAATGCAGTCTGCTCCTTTTGAGGTAGATGACGATTACCTCTCCAAACATGATATCGTTTATTTTTCACCTACGCAACTGGAGGCGGAAGGCTTTCCGATGGGTAATGGTGATATAGGCGGCATGGTGTGGAATCATGACAATGGCATCGAATTGCAAATCAATAAAAATGATTTGTGGACAAAGGCACAACCAGAAGAATACGGAATGTCATTGTTGAAGCATGCGGCTCGTCTGAAGATCGATTTTGGTGCACCGGTATTCAGTTGGATGCATTTGGAAGAGTTTGAGGGGCGGTTATCGCTGGCAAATGCCGAGAATACATATCGTGCGGTTACGGGTTATTCTGCTACAACTATTCGTACTTGGTTGGCGCAAGATCGTAATGTATGGATAGTGGAATGTGAAAATATACCTGATCCTGAAATGTTGGGAAATCATTCGGTAGCTACGGTTTCGTTGGAAAGACTGGGGAGCCGTTCCTTTACCGGATGGTATGGAGGTTGGTTTGCGAAGAACCTTCAGTGGGGCTTGGTAAGATGCGTGCAATGGCTGATGCTCGCGAAATGATATTGGAAGAAACGGATGGTGGACTGCACTTTGCTGTAGCTTGCAGGGTGGTAGAGTCGTCCGAGGAACCGGAAACGGTGAATATGCGTCGTGCCGAATGGCGGACAAATAAATGTAAATTCACAATTATGGTCAGTGTAGCGACTGATCGCGAAGATAAGGATCCGGTAAATGCAGCAAAGAAATTACTTGATGAGGCAGAAGCGAAGGGGGTAGATGAGTTGCGTCGCGAGAAAGATGAGTGGTATCGCAATTTCTGGTCCAATTCGTTTGTGAAGTTGGGTGATGATTATTTGGAGAATATCTATTACTTGCATCGCTATCTGATGTCTGCTGGTTCGCGAGGTGAGTTTCCGTTGGCTTTTAATGGGGGACTTTGGCGTTGGAACCGTGATGTACTTAATTGGGGGACACCGCATCATTGGAACCAGCAGCAGGAATATTGGGGATTGTGTGCACAAAACGATTGGCGGCTGATGAAACCTTATCTCGACACTTACTTCAAGATGATACCGTTTGCTGAGAAACTGGCAAAGGAGTATGGAGCGGAGCATGATGCATTGCTCATTACCGAAGCGCATAATTTCAACGGTGTACAATGGGGAAAGGACAAACGCTATCTGAGGAACAATTTTACTCCTGCTTCACAGATAGCTTCTCTCTTTTGGGATTATTACGAATTTACGGGAGACGAGGAATTCTTGAAAGAAAGGGCATATACGTTTATGAAGAAAGCTTCTCATTTTTATTTAGACAGGTTGGAATGGGATGAAGAAAAAAATGAATATTTTTTGAAAGCTTCTTTGTATGAGTCGGCCCCTATCGCTTATGTGAAGAATCCTATCAGTGACCGCAATTGCATCGAAAGGCTTTTCAAGGATTGTATCCGTGCGGCGGAAATATTGAACGTAGACAAAGATGAGGTGAAACAGTGGCGTCACGTACTCAATCATTTATGGGAAAGAGGCTATCAGCAGTTTGGTGAATGTGGCGAAGTAATCTCTCCTGCCGAGGAGTATTATACGGAAAAGCGTTATTCTCCATGGATTTGGGGTAACGGTGGTGCCGTAGCTTTTCCGGCAGGGCTGATTGGTATTGATGATAAAGACACTCGCTTGGGAAAAGCTGTTGTGAATCTGTTGAAACACGATGACGAGTGTAACGCGCATTATCCTTATCCGCAGATAGCCGCTCGAATGGGAGAAGGAGATGTGGCCTTGAAGTATATATGGAACGGGGTGAATGTACATCAGATGTATCCACAAGGATTGATGCACAATGTGACCGGTTATCCTGACAATATTTACGATCTTGCCTCTGTGCACAATCTGTTGAAAGACACGTATATGATACGCTCACATGATTTCTTTCAGTGCGGTATGGAACCCATGAGCAATTATTGCACGGGCATAAATGAAATGATGCTCCAAAGCAACGAGGAGAAAATCAGAGTGTTCCCTGCTGTGCCTGCTGCATGGGATTCTATTCCTATGGCATTTATTTTGTTGGCAAGAGGGGCATTTCTCGTTTCTGCAAGTAGGAATAATTCGGCTGAGGTTACACAAGTAGGTGTGAAGAGTTTAAAAGGGAATCTTTGTCGATTACAGAATCCTTGGGGTGACAAGAAATGTGAAGTGTTGAGATGCAGGGATGGCAGGAAAGTTTCCGTAAAGACAGGAGGGAATGGTGTATTGGCTTTCTCTACCCAAACAGGTGAAGAGTATGTTGTTCGGCTCGTTGGTACGGAAACTTTGGTTAAAGAAGTGTATTCTGGCAAGCCTAATATGAAGGTGAAACAATTGGGAAAAAGAAGATTGGGAAAGGTTAGTGGCTGGAATGATTTTCAATGTGGAGGTGAAAAATGAATCTTTACAGTGAAAGTGAAGGCTGAATATGATTATGCACAGAAAAATAAAGCTAATTATTTGTTGAATATTGCTCTTCGTGGAGATGGGTCTATTCATCCTGCTGACCAATCCACTTTGCAAGGTTTTGCTGATCTAAAAGATTGATAGTATACGTGACTGGTTTTGAACAGATAGATTCTTCTTTCTTCCTTTCATCTACTTTTGAAAACGCCCTGCTGACAGGCGTTCCGGCAGTGACAGGACTTCCCGTCATCCCCTTTCAGTTTCCTCCACTCTGTATCTTCACTCCTTCCTGTGAAGGGAGGAGAATCTACAGATGAAACGGGAATGAGGGGAGATCTTACAGTTTTTAACCAATTGATAACTAGTGTGTTTTAAATGAAATGACAGAATGAAAGGAGAAAAGTGAACACCTGCATAGTGAGAGGATAGTGTAATGAACCGACTTGGCTGGTTTGCCGGACATGATAGGCTTGTCCGTCGGACCAGCTAAGCTGGTTCATGAAACATGCCGGCCTTTTCATCAAGACATGCTGACCTTTTAAGTAAAGGTACTGGCATTTACCAAAAACATAAGGACATTTAAAAAAAACGACCGGTTCTTTTGAAGTAAACGACCAAAGCAACATATCCGGTAACATTAGTAACATGTGACCTGTCACGTTACTGACGTATGAGTCTACACGTATGTATGTGTCGGGCTGCACATACGGTAGCGTATGCCTGTATATACGTATGTACTGTGTATCAAGTTCTACCGCAACTTGTACTAAGATGCACTGTATCCTGTACCAAGATTCACCATAACTTGTGCCAAGTTCCACTACTTTTGCTGAAAATGGTAAAGGCAACTTGCAGGATAACAAGAATAGTTTTTCAGGAGAAATCCCGGCAAAAAAGTGGAATCAGTCCTTTCGACAGCTTCAGCCAGAAAAGCAGAGGAGAATTCTGCTCACTTGAAAGACGTGCAGAAGAAGGCTAAGCCGCATTCCTTGATGCAGGAAGTGACCACCTTTCTCACCTTCCACTACCACTTCTGTTTCAATGTACTGACGAGGTAACCGAAGTGGCATGTCTGGAAAACGATGTGCCCGACCCCCATCTGCACTATGCTAAAGTTCTACAAACACGTACACGAAGAGGAGTATTCCGCCTCTGCTTCCGCTTCGCTATGGTAGAGGATGATCTGCAGAAGGTACTGACCTTTTCCGTCACCCAGTTGTTCGGGCGTATGAAATCCATTCATCCTTCGGTCATAAGGAGCATGACCGCTTACAGTCTGAGCCGCATTCTGCCTCTGTTGGGCGGGTGCATACTGTCAAAGGGAATGTATATAGGGTAGTGGAATGCTAGATACCTTAATTACCACATGGGATAGGAGAATTAGAAGTCCTTTCTTGAAAGTTCGTGAAAAAGCGAACTTTATTCGTTAAATTATGCGGAAAGTTCACAATAAAGAGATTTCTTGATTTAGGAATATCCCCCGCACAATTGCCATTAAATAAAAGACCTTTTGTTTTGCTGTTATTGAAAGCAAAGTGGATATGGACTATAATCTCTATTCTGTTTCCGGTCTGAAAGCAACGTGCGCAAGGTGAGGGATAAGGCATGAGGTTATGCTGTCATTGGTGTGTATAAATCGGATGAATGGAGATAAAAAGCAAGACTTATTCTAAAAATAAATCAATATGAAAAAACTGTTATTATTATTTTTATTCTTGTGCTCGTTGGAAGTAGCACAGGCACAACCGGGTATCTCAACTGCAATACCTTCTGAAAAACCTTCAAAATACCAGAAAGATCAGATCAAGCGCAAGTATGGTATGTTCATTCATTTTGGTATCAATACATTCCATGATGTGGAATGGTCAGACGGATCTTTTCCGGTGGAAACTTATGCCCCTGCGGAGATTGACGCCTGTCAATGGGTGAAGACAGCGAAAGATGCCGGTATGAAGTATATCATCTTGGTGGCAAAACATCATGAGGGCTTTTGTCTTTGGGACAGTAAATATACTGATTATGACGTGGCAAGTTCGGGAAATAAAACGAATGTGATTGAAGCCGTAGCTAGGGAATGTAAGAGACAAGGCATGAAGCTGGGACTGTATTACTCGTTGTGGGACAGGAAAGTCAATGCGGATGTTGACAATGTGGAGTCGGACAGGAAGTACAATACATACATGTTGAAGCAATTGGACGAACTGATGGACATCACGGAAAAATATACTAAAATAGTGGAGTTCTGGTTTGATGGAAGTTGGGTGAAACCCGGTTATCGCTGGCCGGTAGAAGGCATATACAGAACCATCAAAAGCCGTGAGCCGCAATGCCAGATCGGAATTAACTGGACGATAGGCGAGGATGCGGATCCCCATAATCCGAATGCGCCGGAGAAATCATATAAAATTATTCCGGAGGAACGGAAGGAAGGGGATCCTATCCGTTATTTTCCCAGTGACTTCCGCTTGGGCGATCCGCTTCTGCCCGCAAGTCTGATAAGAGAGTTTGACTTCAAGAAAAACCGGATGGAGCTGGTGGCCCTGCACGCTACAGGTTTCGGAAGGCCCAGCCAGGCGGCATGGACGGAAATCTTTGCGGATGGCCAGCCTCTGCGAATAGCCCGTTGGCCGAATGACTCTACGGTTATGATTGGAAAAATACAGGAATCGGGGATGGCTAAGGAAGGGAAAGAGCTCCTTTCCCTGTATTCGGATATCAGGAAGAGCGCCCTTCGAGTTGGAAATCGGTAGAGAATATGTGGATAAGCGGATACTTTGCGCACGGTTATGCCGATGACATGATTTGTGTGGAAAGCATCGACACGATACATAAAATGATTCATACAGGGCAGCATACGGTATATGGATTTATGACAGGTGCGCTTGGCGTCAATGGTTTGCCTTGAACCTGCTGGAGGAGGAGGAGACAGAGCCTCATTGACCCCTGCCGGAAACTATGTGGAGAATTGCCGGATACATGATTATAACCGGATTGAGAAATCCTATCGTCCCGGAATATGGATGGATGGTGTGGGTAACCGCATCTCTAAATGTGACATCTATGATGCGCCCAGCATGGCTATCCTGTTTCATGGAAATAACCATGTGATAGAACTGTGTGACATAACGAATGTGTGTTCTGAAGTCGATGATCAGGGAGCTGTTTATTATGGTCGTGATCCTTCGGAGCAGGGAAATGTTATCCGTTATTGTTATTTTCATGAATTGAGTCCGCGCCATCGTGTAACGGCTACTTATCATGATGACGGAGCTTGCGGAGCGGAAGTTTATGGTAATATTTATCACAAAGCAGGGTCTTTGCCGGTACTAATCGGTGGGGGACATAATAATCATTACCGGCATAATATATTTATAGATTCTCCTGTTGCCATTCATATAGATGCGCGTATGCAGGGCTGGGGCAAATTCATGATAGAGAAAGGTGCGATAATTGATCAGCGTTTGCAAACAGTCAATTATAAAAATCCTCCTTACAGTACGGCCTATCCTTTGCTCGCTGCATATTGGGACAATGACACTTCTTATCCAAAAGGCAATGTGATAGAAGAAAACTTGTTTTATAAGATAGGAAATGTGGTGCACGGACAGAGCGAATGGCTGGAATTGTATAACAATTGGGCTACCGGTTCGGATCCAGGGTTTGTGGATGCTGCTGATCCGTTGAAGGGATTTAAGGATGATGCGCTCATTTATCAACGGATCAATGGATTCCCCCGGCTTCCATTTGAGAAAATCGGATGCGATTTATCCAAATGAAAGAGTGTGATGATAAACTTTCAAACCTTATAAAAAAATATCTTATTTCTTTAGGAACATTCCTTTCCCGATTGCCATATAAATAGAGAGTACCTTTGTTTGGCGACAAAGGATCAACTTATTTTTAAACTTTAAGTCATTACCATTAAATGGAACATCAAAACAAATTGATTTATGGCGGACTATTGGCGATATCCGCTCTGACCGGCTGTACGGAGCCGGTAACAGAAAAACCTTTGAATATTGTCTATATTATGACGGACGATCATACAGCTCAAATGATGAGTTGCTATGACAAACGTTATATGGATACACCCAATTTGGATCGGATAGCCAATGAGGGGGTACGTTTTACAAACAGTTTTGTCGCAAACTCTCTGAGTGGCCCTAGTCGTGCTTGTATGCTTACGGGCAAACATAGTTGTGAGAATAAATTTTATGATAACTCTACCTGCGTATTTGATTCATCGCAGCAAACTTTTCCGAAACTATTGCAGAAAGCGGGTTATCAGACTGCATTAATTGGGAAATGGCATTTGGAAAGTTTGCCGACAGGCTTTACTTATTGGGAAATAGTTCCCGGACAAGGTGATTATTATAATCCGGATTTCATCACACAAACCAATGATACCATTCAGAGACATGGGTACATCACTAATCTGATTACCGATGATGCCATAGACTGGATGGAAAATAAGCGCGATAAAGAAAAACCTTTCTGTCTGCTTATTCATCATAAGGCTATTCATCGTAATTGGATGGCGGATACCTGTAATCTAGCCTTATACGAAGATAAAGAATTTACTTTACCCGATAATTTCTTTGACGATTATGAGGGTCGTTCCGCAGCTGCGGTTCAGGAGATGAGTATTGTGAAAGATATGGATATGATATATGATCTGAAGATGCTCCGCCCTGACAAGGAATCCCGTTTGAAATCATTGTATGAAAGCTTTATCGGACGTATGGACGAAAGACAGCGTGCCGCGTGGGATGCATTCTACGGTCCTGTGATCGATGATTTTTATCAGAAGAATCCGCAAGGAAAGGATTTGGCTAATTGGAAATTCCAACGTTATATGCGCGACTATATGAAAACAGTCAAATCACTGGATGATAATGTAGGACGTGTGCTCAATTATCTGGAAGAAAACGGGTTGCTGGATAATACATTAGTCGTCTATACATCAGACCAAGGATTTTATATGGGAGAGCACGGATGGTTTGACAAGCGTTTCATGTATGAGGAATCCATGCGTACTCCGTTGATAATGCGTTTGCCGAAAGGATTTGACAGGAAAGGTGATATAACTGAAATGGTACAGAATATAGACTATGCACCTACTTTCCTGGAACTGGCAGGTGTAAAAGTACCCGAAGATATTCAAGGCGAGTCTTTGTTACCTTTATTGAAAGGAAAGAAGCCTGCGGGCTGGCGTAAATCATTATATTATCATTTTTATGAATATCCTGCCGAACACATGGTGAAACGTCACTATGGAGTACGTACAGACCGTTATAAATTGATTCACTTCTACAATGACATTGATGCATGGGAACTTTATGACTTGGAAAAAGACCCTGCCGAGATGCACAATGTAATCAATGATCCTGCTTATAGTGAAGTATTGGCTGATATGCAGGCGGAGTTGAAGAAATTGCAAATCCAATATAACGATACAGACTTTGTAAAATAAAGACAATGAATAAGACATTCTTATTAAGTGTCATACTGGGAGTTTTATGCTTTCCGGTAAAGGCACAGACCTTGCCTGTACCTACACCGGTACAATTGCAATGGCAGCAGATGGAAACAACGGCATTTGTTCATTTTAGCGTGAATACTTATACGGATATGGAGTGGGGATATGGCAACGAGTCCCCTGCCATCTTTAATCCGACTAAGTTAGACTGTCGTCAATGGATACGGACTTGTAAAGAAGCGGGACTGAAAGGAGTGATCCTTACTGCCAAGCATCATGACGGGTTTTGTTTGTGGCCGTCGGCTTATACGGAATACAGTGTGAAGAATTCTCCATGGAAGAACGGAAAAGGCGATTTGGTACGCGAATTTGTGGATGCTTGCCATGAGTATGGGATGAAAGTGGGATTGTACCTTTCTCCTTGGGATTGTAACCATCCTGATTATGGAAAACCGGAATACATCACTTACTTCCGCAATCAGTTGCGCGAATTGCTGACTAATTATGGGGAATTGTATGAGTTTTGGTTTGACGGCGCCAACGGGGGACGTGGTTATTATAGTACGGATTCCTTACATACCCGAAAGATTACCGCAGATTACTATCCATGGGAATCTTTGACAGAAATGGTATATGAATTGCAACCCAACTGTGTGGTGCATGGTGGAAGTGCACAGAACATCCGCTGGGTAGGCAACGAGGAAGGGTACGCTTTGGAAGAGCATTGGAGTACAGTGAGAAAGCCGGAACTCTATGATAAGGGGATACCAAATGGTAAACAGTGGATGCGCGGACATGCGGATGGTACGTTATGGATTCCTTCAGAAACTGATGTATCCATCCGTCCCGGTTGGTATTATCATGCTTCGGAAGACCATAAACTGAAATCATTGTCCCAATTGACTGACATTTATTATGAGAGTGTGGGACGTAACAGTTTGTTATTGCTTAATCTGACCCCCAATCAAGAAGGATTGATTCTTGAGCAGGATTCCTTGCGTTTGGTAGAATGGTATCGGCGATATACCTCTGAACTAAAGAAGAATCTCGTTAATCAGAAAATGAAAGTAACGGGCAAGAACCGTAAGAAGTTGAAATATACTTTGGATGGCAACCGAGGTACATATTGGGAAGCTGATACAAAAACGCCTGTACTGGAAGTGGATTTTGGAAAAGAATTAACTTTCAACCGTTTGTTATTGCAAGAGTTTATTGAGAAAGGGCAAAGAGTAAAGCAGTTTGTTGTAGAATATTTTGATAATGGGAATTGGCAGAAATTGGATGAACAGACTACTATCGGTTATAAACGGATTCTGCGTTTTCCCGAAGTCACTGCTTCACGTCTGCGAATACGGATAACAGATGCATGGGAGGCACCTTGTCTGGCAGAAATACAGGTCTTTAAAGCGGAAACTCCGCTGGATGCTCCTGTGATTACCAGAAATAAGAATGGAGAGGTGAAGTTGGTATGCAGCAATAAGGATGCTTCTATCTATTATACTACAGATGGTAAAGAGCCACAACCTGGTGTAAGCCTCGTTACCAGTCTCCTGTTCCGGCAGACGGTGATCGGATTATTAAAGCGATAGCAGTGGACGGAAAGAAAAAGTCAACAACTGCTACGCGTACTTTTACCGGCAGTAAGGCTCATTGGAGCACCTTGCCTGATAAAGCCGGTACGCTTGTTTTTGATGAAAACCAGCATACAACTTGGGTTGGAAAAGATGTGCTTGAGGTTGACTTGCAATCAGCAAAGGAAATGACCGGTATAAGCTATCTGCCTGATCAGGCACGATGGCTAATGGAATTGTTGTAAAATATATGATTGAGATCTCTTTGGATGGAATCCGATGGGAAGAGGCAGCCCGTGGAGAGTTTGCCAATATTCAGAACAATCCTGTAGAACAGCAGGTAATTTTCTGGCAGACGCATAAAGGACGCTACATCCGTTTCCATGCCTTGTCAACAGTGGATGGTCAAAAGAGCATGGGGGTAGCGGAATTAGACATTTTATTTTCTAAAAACTGATAAGTAATGAAAAAGTATAACTATGTAGGATGGTGTATGGCCGGTAGCCTTGGTTTGTCCGCTATGTCCGGACAGGCTGCACAACCGGAAAAAAAGCAACCGCATATCATCTTGATAATGACTGACCAACAACGTTGGGATGCATTGGGATGTGCGGGAAATGAAGCTGTGATTTCTCCAAATGTGGATCGCTTGGCAGCCGATGGGCATTTGTTTTGTAATGCCTATACGGCTGCTCCAAGCAGTACTCCGGCACGTGCGGGTATGCTGACGGGTATGTCTCCCTGGCATCATGGCTTGTTAGGATATGGACAGGTGGCAGAGCATTATCCATATGAAATGCCGCAGATGTTGAAAGACTTGGGCTATCACACATTGGGAATAGGAAAGATGCATTGGCATCCGCAGAATGTGTTGCATGGATTCGAAGTGACTATTCTGGATGAAAGCGGACGTGTGGAGTCTCCTTATTTTATGAGTGATTATCGTAAATGGTTCAATACGCAGGCTTTCGGCCTGAATCCCGACAGTACAGGGGTGGAGTGGAATGCCCACGGAGCGAAAGCGTATGCTTTGCCCGAGCGCTTGCATCCTACCGTATGGACAGGAGACAGGGCGGTGGAGGCGATAAAAGGTTATTCTTCTGAACGGCCTTTGTTTTTGAAAGTGTCTTTTGCCCGTCCGCATAGTCCGTATGATCCTCCCCGGCGAATAGTGGATAAGTATGAGGGCAGAAAAATACCCGCTCCCGTTGTAGGTGACTGGTGTAAAGATCTGGCAATAGATACTCATCCCGAAAAAAATTCTGAAGCGGCTGTAGGAAACTATGGAGTGGAATATGCCCGGAATTCCCGTAAGTATTATTACGCTTCGGTTACTTTTATTGATGAGCAGGTAGGGCGCATTGTGGATGAACTGAAAAAGAAAGGAATGTATGACAATGCGCTGATATGCTTTGTTGCCGATCATGGCGATATGTTGGGAGATCATCATTTGTGGCGTAAAACGTATGCTTATGAAGGTTCGGCAGCTATTCCTTTTATTATAAAGTTACCCGAAAACATGAAAAGTAGCCTGAAACCCGGTGAAAAAATAGAGGCTCCGGTGGAGTTACGCGACTTGCTTCCTACTTTTCTGGCATTGAACGGCTGCCGGATTCCGGAAGAAATAGACGGTCTGTCTTTACTTCCTTTATTGGAAAAAGGGAAAGCTCCCTGGCGTGAATATATTGATATAGAACATTCCACGCTTATTGGGCGGATAATTATTGGTGTGCTTTGACGGATGGGAAAATAAAGTATATCTGGTTTTTCCGTACAGGTGAGGAACAATTGTTCGATTTGTCAAAAGACCCATACGAATTGCATGATTTGTCAAAAGCCAAGGCTTCCGGAAAGACATTGGAAAAGATGCGGAAAGCGATGGCCGGACATTTGCAGGAAAGAGGGGAAGAGTGGGTGAAAGACGGCAAGTTGGTCATCCGCAATAAAAATCTTTTATATAGTCCGAATTATCCAACAAATAAAAAATAAACCATGAAGAAATTAATTCTAACCTTTTCATTTTTAGTGTTGTTATTCGGCACTTTGCAGGCATCGGTTTCCATTATCCCGATGCCGCAAAAGTGCATCGAAAAAAGAGGCAATTTTACGGTAAATGACAAAACTGTAATTACGTTGTCAGTAGATAACGAGGAGATGCGCAATGCCGTATCTTTCTGGAATGATTTGTTTGATACGGCTGCCGGGTTCTCATTGGAGATCTCTTCCACTCCCCGTTCTTCCAATGTGATTCGTTGCCGGCTTAACACAGCTCTTCCCAATGAGGAATCATACAAGCTGACAGTCTCTTCATCTTCTATCCATATAGATGCCAAAACCCCTAAAGGCATTTTCTATGCTTTTCAAACTTTGCGCCAATTATTACCTTCTGCCATTGAAAGTGACAAGCAGGTGGCGGAAAAAATAAAATGGAACATCCCTTGTGTGGTGATAGAAGATTCGCCTGCATTCTCTTATCGCGGAGTGATGCTTGATGTTTCCCGCCACTTCATTCCTAAGGAAGATGTAAAGCGTCACATCGACTTGCTTGCTTTTCATAAATTGAACATCCTTCATTGGCATCTGACTGATGACCAGGGATGGCGTATCGAAATCAAGAAATATCCCAAACTGACTACCGTCGGAGGTTACCGTAAGAAAACGATTGTGGGATATATGTGGGACAATCCTACTGAATGGAATACCAAACGCTATGGTGGATTTTATACACAGGAAGATATCAAAGAAGTGGTGGCGTATGCCAAGAAGCGTTTTGTGGAAATTATTCCTGAGATAGAAATGCCGGGACATAGCGTGGCGGCACTGACTGCTTATCCTGAATATTCCTGTACCGGAGGACCTTTTGAGGTGGAAGGCCGTTGGGGTGTTTTCAATGACATTTATTGTACTAAGGAATCTACTTTTACCTTTATGCAGGATATTCTGGATGAGGTGGTGGAACTTTTCCCCTCCAGCTATATCCATTTAGGTGGGGATGAGGCCCCTCGTATCCGTTGGAAAAATTGTGTACACTGTCAGGAACGGATGAAGCAGGAACATTTGACAAAAGAGGCTGAATTACAGACTTATTTCATCAATCGAATTGAGAACTATCTGAATACCAAAGGAAAGAAAATTATCGGTTGGGATGAAATCTTGGAAGGAGGTATTCTGCAACGTGCTACCGTGATGTCATGGCGGGGAGAGAAAGGGGGAATTCATGCCGCGAAAGCCGGATATGATGTCATTATGTCTCCTAATATTTATATGTATTTCAATTGTCTTCAGTCTAAAGTCAATGAAAAGAAAATTGGAAATCCCAATCGGGTGATTACTTTGGAAAAAGTTTATAATTATCATCCGGTTCCCGAAGTCCTGAGTGCGGATGAGGCCAAACATATTAAAGGAGTACAGGCCAATTTGTGGACGGAGTATATGTCTGCGCTCGATGAGATGGAGTATATGCTTTATCCGCGTGTGGCAGCTTTGTCCGAGGTGGCGTGGAGCAAAAAGGAAAATAAGGATTATGGAAGATTCTGTACCCGTTTGGAGAGCATCCGACGGCATTATGATGTGTTAGGAGTAAATTATTGTAAGAAAATCAGTAATGAATGATCTGTTTGTGATGAATATGAAAAGAAAAATACTATTTGTTTGTCTCGCCTTCCTTGCTTTGTTGCAAGGGTGGGCGCAACATACCTGGCAGGCCGGTCCGGTCAATTTAGAACTTATTCAACGGGGCAATTCGGAGTTCCCTTCCGGTTTCTCCGCTTTCTCATTGAAAAATCGTTTTATTTGGTGTGGTTCGGCTATTCAGGCAGAGGAAGATGGAAAGTATTATTTATTTTATTCCGCTATGAAATCAGGACCGAAGTACCCTAGATTTATAGATGCTTGGTTGCTAGGTTCGATGATTGGAGTAGCTGTATCAGACTCTCCTTATGGGGGATATAAGGATATAGGTATTGTCTATAACAAAGATGGATATCGTCCGGACAGCTGTTCATGGGATGCACAATCGGTTCACAATCCGCATATCAAAAGATATAACGGAAAATACTATTTGTATTATTGTGCTACGGTGGATCCGGGTGGAAATGCTCATGTAAAGGGAAAACTAAGCAGAAGAGACAGACTCCAGCAAAATCAAAAGTTGGGGGTATTGTGCTTTAATTCCATAAAAGAATTACTGGAAGGTAAATTTTCATGTAATGAGCAACCTTTACTTGCTCCACGTACACGGGTGAAGCCTGATAATGTACTGGAACCCTCACCTGAAGGAACCGTAACCAAGCCTGATAATCTCATTTTAGTCAATCCGGCAGTGGTATATCATCCTTTGAAAAAGAAATATTATCTTTACTTTAAAGGGAATGTCTATGATCCTACTTGGCGTGGTGTGCATGGAGTGGCCATAGCCGATGCCCCCGAAGGCCCTTTTATTGTGCAGGATGACTATGTATTTGAGTTTGAAACAGGGGATAACCAGAAATTGAATGCGGAAGACCCGTTTGTATGGTATCACCGGAAAGACAATTGTTTCTATGCTGTTTTTAAAGATTTCACGGGAGGATTTACAAAAGGTGAGCCGGGATTGGCCATCATGTATGCTGAAGATGGTATACATTGGAAACTTCCTGAACATTCTTTGTTTATGAATAAAGAAATAATTCTAAAGAATGGAGAGCGGCTAGAGGTAGATCGGTTGGAACGTCCTCAGCTGTTATTGGATGAAAATGATGAACCGATTGTGCTTTATTCAGCTTGTTCCATTACTCCATTGAATATGAAACAGGATGGGAGCTCGTTCAATATCCAGATTCCAATTCTTCGAAATAAGTAAGAAGGATATGGTATAAAAGCAGTCCGGCATATGGATGAATATCTGTGCCGGACTGCTTTTTTATATTGTAACGGAAGAAATGGAACTTTTGATAAACCTTTCGGACACACGCTTGTTTATGATAAGTTCATGTTTTTGACATGAGTAACATAAATCTATTGCAAAGACTAATGAAAGAAAATAGACCTCCTTTTTTGCCATTTTCGCAATCTTGCTTTAACTATTTTAAAGTAAGGGGCTTTATTGGATTTTCGGAACTGTGTATCAGAACATTTCATCCTGATTCACAAAGATATATATGTCCCTATTTGTCCGATGCGCATATTTTGGAGTTCCGGCTTCCGGCGGCGACTATAGAGTGTGTTATCAATAAACAAGGTATATGCATTGAGGCTATCATGTTTACCGATTAGTAAGTGGTTTTGGTTTAATCTTCCTTTTTCATTTCTTAATAATTAAGCCAAAGTTTGAATGAAGAAAGTTTTTCTTCACTGATGGTGATTTGGACTTTGTAAGGAGGAAGGACACTGATTACTATCTTGCCATTAAAATAAGGTTCGGCACGGTCTATGGAAGCAATGCTGATAATAATCTAACGGTTGGCGCGAAAGAACTGTTCGGAGGCTAACTGCTCCATTTGTTTATTCAGAGACAGGTTGATTATGTGTTCTTGTCCTTTTTGGGTGACGGCAAAGGTTATTTTGTTTTCAGAATAGAAATAGGCAATGTCCGTTACTTGAAGAGACCAGAAAAGGCCAGCTCCATAAAAAATCATCTTCTATAATGATTGCATTTAGTTTATTCATATGCTAAAGGTACTTTTATGGTAAACAAATTGTTTGCTTTGGTGACTTATCATTGCTTTCGGCAGCACAGGAAGAAAGTAGTGCGGCAAGGCTTAATAATGGCATGGAATGTACGTTAATCTTCATGTTTTGTCTTTTAAGTTTGCGACAAAAGTAAAGATGGAAGGGAGAGCAGCTGGGAAAGAAAATGCTGAAGCCGGAAAAAGAAGATCGAAAAAAGGGAAAATGCATCCTGAATAATTTTATCAATGAAGTAAAAAAAGATTTATTCAGGCAACTTTTTATACAGAATAGCTGTTTTTATCAGTAAGATGATTAATTATAAACTCTAAAAAACAAAGCGTATGTATTTTATTTGGTACATTATTATCGGAATTATTGCTGGTTTTGTTGCCGGTAAGTTGATGAGGGGAGGGGGTTCGGTCTCTTTATTAATTTATTGGTTGGTATTGTTGGCGGTGTTCTGGGCGGCTGGGTATTCAGTTTGTTTGGTATTGCAGCAACAGGTATTATGGCAGTCTTGTAACCTCTATTGTGGGAGCTATATTTTTGTTGTGGATTGTTTCTTTGCTCAAGAGGTCTGATATTTCCTGAATTGGTAGTAAAAAGGAACCGTCCTGACGACACGCTTGTCGGGGACGGTTCCTAAACCAAACAAATCAAAAAATATAAGTATATTAACTAATTGCTTCCACCTCCTAAAGCGCGGTAAAGCATGATATGCAGTTTACAAGATTCCACATTCAGAGCGATACGTTCCAATTCACAATCCAGGAAACGTTCATCGGCCGACAGTACATCCAGATAGCCTGCGAATCCTACTTTAAACATTTCATTTGCATTATAAATAGATCGATGATGGATACGGCTTTCTTCTTCTTTCAACTCTTTGCGCTGGTGCATTTGGGATGATGCAGTAATGAGGTTTAATACTTCTTCATAGGCTTTTAATACCGTTTCGTGATATCCTAACAAAGCGATGCGTTGCTGGCTTTTCGCATCATTCCATAATGCACGTATAGTATTTTGTTTGAATATAGGTGCTGTGATACCTGCGCCGAGATTGTAAACCAGGGATGCAGGAGCTGTAAACCATTTATCCAGATCAAATGCGTTAAAACCTCCGTTTCCTCCAATCACGATGGATGGGAAGAAAGCTTTTCGCGCTGCAGATACGTCGGATTTACTAGCTAATAATTCCAGTTCGGCAGCCTTTATATCCGGGCGATATTGCAAAAGTTGTGACGGGATCCCTGCATCTGTGGGAAACTCATAACTACATGCTGTTTCAAATGACACTCGTTTCACTTTGAAAGGCAGTCGTCCTAATAAGGTGGCAATGGCACGTTCCTTTTCACTTATTTGCTGTTCGTTTGCAAGCAGCATTTCTTCCAATTTAAGGCGTCGTGACCGGAATTGGTCTACAGAAAGTCGGGTTACTTCACCTTCTTTCATCAGTTCATTGGTTAAATTATAAGCATCTCTGGCTGTTAGGATGGCTTCGCGTAGCACATACCGCTGTTTGTCCAGTCCTATTAATTCAAAGTAGTGTGTACCTACTTCTGATATCAATAAAGTACGTGCCAGACGCATAGCTTCTACAGACTGCATCCAGCGGGATACGGCCGATCGTTTTTTATCGGTTAGCTTACCCCATATGTCAGCTTCCCATTGAAAATTAAGTCCTAGATTGAAATTCCGATAGGGATCTGGAATATGTTTGTCTTTTTCTAAATCGGGAGTGTTGGTGGTGCTGTTACCAACTCCGTCCATAGTGTACTCGCCAAAACGTTGTACTCCACCATCAATGCCTAATGAAAGATCGGGCAGCAGCGCTCCTTTTCCTACTCGAACTTGTGAACGGGCAACGGATATCCGTTCTATAGTTTGAAGGAATGTGTGATTATTATTTAACGCTTCGGCTATATAACTTTGCAATAACGTATCTGGAAAAAATGTTTTCCATGACAAGGAAGAGATAGTGGTGCTGTCCGTTTCCCTATCCATATAGAACTCGGGTAACTCTATCTTTTCTGTCGGAGTAAGGGAAGGGGCTTTGCAACTTACCATAATCAGACAGAAAGCCCCCATTATTAAACCTGTTTTGTTTATATTGTTATTTTTCATCTTCTTCATCATAGCTGACTTTATTACGGTTAAGATGTGCAGACCAACTCTCGAAAATAAGGTAAAGTCCAGGTACAAGGAAGATTCCTACAAATGTACCGATAAACATACCTCCGGCGGCGGCTGTTCCGATGGAACGGTTGCCCAAAGCACCGGCTCCGCTTGCCATTACCAACGGAATGAGTCCGCATATAAATGCAAAGGAGGTCATCAGGATGGGACGCAGACGGCTTACGGAACCTCTAACGGCAGCATCAAAAATGCTCATTCCCTGCTTGCGGTACTGATTGGCCATTTCCACAATAAGAATGGCATTTTTACCTAGCAGACCAATCAGCATCACTAAAGCTACTTGGGCATAAATATTATTCTCCAAGCCTGCCAGTTGCAGGAAAAAATAAGAACCGAAGATACCTGCCGGCAATGAAAGTATGACGGGGAAAGGCAGTAATAAACTCTCGTATTGTGCTGCCAGCAACAAATAAACAAATAGCAGGCAGATACCGAAAATAAAAACAGTTTGTCCACCCGAGTCTTTTTCTTCACGAGTAACCCCTGACCATTCTATATCATAACCGCGAGGTAATGTTCCTTTGGCAATTTGTTCCACAGCTTCGATAACCTCTCCTGAACTGACTCCTTCGGCAGGTTCACCTGTAATCAGGGCCGAGGTAAACATATTGTAGCGTGTAATCTGGTTAGGACCGAATATACGGTCCATCGTCATAAAGTTAGAGTAGGGTACCATATTTCCGTCCTTGTTCTTGGCATAGAACTTATACAGATCTTCAGGATTCATACGATACTCTGGAGAAGCCTGTAACATCACCTTATACATTTGTCCGAAACGAATAAAGTTGGATGAGTAGAAACTGCCGATATAGGATTGGAGTGTTTCCATGGATTCATTTAAATTTACTCCTAATTTAGCTGCTTTAGCAATATCCACTTTCAGCAGATATTGTGGAAAATTAGGATTGAATCCTGAGGTTGCTCCCACAATGCGCGGATCTTCATTCAGCTTTTCTACTAATGTATTGGCAACATCGGCGAATTCTGCAAAGCTGCCTGCTGTTTTATCTTGTAAACGAAGTTCGAAGCCGCTGGCATTACCGAATCCCGGAACTGTAGGAGGCAGGAAGAACTGAATATCCGCATCTTTGATATGTGAGGTACGGTCTTTGTATATCTCTATAAGTTCGGCTGCTGTTTGATCGCGTTCACTCCACGGGGTGAGATTAATCATACCCATACCGAAATTGGCGCCTTCCGTTTCAGTCATCAAACTATAACCTGCTAATGTGGAGATGCTTTCAATTTCTTTGAAAGGAAGCAGTGCAGCTTGTACAGCGTTCAAGGCTTTTTCGCTACGTTCCAATGTTGCTCCCGGAGGCGCATCTACATTAACATAAATCATACCTTGGTCTTCATTGGGAATAAAGCCTGAAGGAAGTACTTGACTCATGCCGAAAGTGGCAAGGAAGAAAATAATCAGTGTGGCATAAGTGATTATTTTCCGGCTCAAATACTTGTGTAATCCGATATTGTATTTCTTTTCAAAGCGTCGTACCGACGGTTGAAGAAAATAAAGAAACGACGTAGCCATCCTGCTTTTTTCTTCTTTTTCCTATCAGCGGGTTTCAGTAACAAAGCACATAGGCAGGCGAGAGAGTCAATGCGTTTACTCCTGAGATAACAATGGCTACCGCCAGTGTCAATGAGAATTGCCGATAGAAAATACCTACTGTTCCCTGCATGAAGCCCACCGGAACAAAGACTGCCGACATGACTAGCGTGATGGCGATAATGGCTCCACCGATTTCATTAATAGCTGCTACAGATGCTTTATAAGGAGAGAGTTTCTCATGATGCATCTTTACATGGACAGCCTCCACGACGACTATTGCATTGTCTACTACAATACCTATTGCAAGCACAAGGGCGAATAAGGTCAACATATTTATGGAAAAGCCCAGCATCTCCATAAAGAAAAATGTACCGACCAATGAAACTGGTACGGCGATAGCAGGAATTAAGGTGGAACGGAAGTCTTGTAAAAATATATATACCACAATAAATACCAGTATGAATGCTTCGAGCAGTGTCTTCAGCACTGATTGTATGGAGGCGTCAAGAAAGCGTGATACGTCATAGGAGATATTGTAATCCATGCCAGGCGCAAAACTGCTTTCCTTGATTTCTGCCATTTTTGTTTTAATATTTTGGATGACTTCCCTTGCATTGGAACCGGGGCGTTGTTTGATCATAATAGATGCCGATGGTCTTCCGTCGGTCATAGAAGTCATGTTATAATCTTCAGAATCGAATTCGATAGTGGCAACGTCTTTCAGACGTAGCAGTGAACCATCGGGAAGAGCTTTCAATACGATCTCTCCATATTCTTCTGCTGTGCTGAACTTTCCGGTATATTGTAGTACATATTGCAGTTGTTGGGGTAATTTGTCTGAACTGATACCTGTCTTGCCGGGTGCTGCTTCTATATTTTGATTACGGATGGCTTCAGTTACATCTTGAGGTACCATGTTGTAGGCGGCCAGCCGGTTAGGATTCAACCATACACGCATGGCATAATCACGGCTACCCATGATTTCTACCAAGCCTACACCGTCAATACGTTTTAATTCGCGCAAAATATTGATATCGGCAAAGTTATAAACAAACTTTTCGGTATGTGCACTGTCCGTACTCATGATGTTCAAGTACATCAACATACTGTTTACTTCTTTTTCTGTAATAACTCCGGCACGGATTACCTCTTCAGGCAATTCGTCTAGCACGGTAGTCACACGGTTCTGTACATTTACGGCAGCTACGTCTGGATCGGTTCCCACTTTAAAATAGATAGTAGTGAGGGACATACCGTCGTTGGTACAAACAGTGGTCATGTAGGTCATGCCGGGTACTCCGTTGATGGCACGCTCTAACGGGGTGGCGACTGTTTTAGACATCACATCGGCACTAGCCCCAGTGTATCGGGCGGTTACCGTTACAGATGGGGGTACGATATCGGGAAATTGAGTGATGGGCAGTGTCAAGATAGACAGCACGCCCAAGCAGACGATAATGACGGAGATTACTCCTGAAAGTATCGGTCTTTTTATAAATAGCTTAAACATAAACTGTCCGTTTTATTTTACGATAGGTTGTTTTAATTCAACTTCTTTTCTGATTGCTTCCATATCAATGGTATCGGTCTTGATGGTAATGCCGTCTTTCATCATTTGCACTCCCTCGTATACGATGGCAGTATTAGGAGTGAAATCTTGTGTCACGTAGTAATTATTATAGCGTTCCAGCGGTTGAAAACTGCGTACTTTTACTACACTGGTACTATCAACGGTATACACATAGGTGAAATCTTGAATTTCGAATGTTGATTTCTGGGGAACTAGACAGATGTTGTCCATTTGAGTCATCATACGCACTTTTCCGGTCACTCCATGTTTCAGCAGTCCGTCCGGGTTCGGAAAACGAACACGGAAGGCGATGGAGCCGGTTCCTCGTTCAAAATCACCTTCTACTGTTTCCAACGTGCCTTTGTGGGAGTAGATGGAACCGTCTGGCAAAATCAGTTCCACATTATTTTCTTCGTGTTGTTTTTGTCCGCTAAGTTGTTGGCGCTTGTATTCCAGATACTCGCTTTCATTCACTTTATAGTAAGCAAAGATCTCGGAAATATCACTTACGGTAGTCAGTAAGCTTTGCGGATTTACCAGACTTCCCGTCTTATAGGGAATACGGTCTATGTAGCCGTCAAAAGGGGCAGTGATAGTGGTGTAAGAATAATCCATCTGTGAACGTTGCATTTGTGCTTTTGCCTGTTCCACTTTCATTTGGGCCACTTCTTTTTCTTTATTGGCTTGGTCGAGTCGGATTTTTGATAAGATTTGTTTGTCAACCAGCCGGCCTATTCTCTCGGCTTCATAATTTGCCATTTCATATTGTGCCTGTGCTTGTTTGTAATTGGCTTGCGCCTCTTTTACCGTTTCGCTATATTGGTCGGAACTAAGTTGGAATAGGGGCTGTCCTTTTTTGACTTTTTGTCCTTCGTCTACATATATTTTTTGAACAAAACCTTCCACTTTGGGCTTAATTTCTACAAACTGTATAGCTTGCACATCAGCTACATACGAGCGTGGAAACTCAATGGTTGTGGGGTGAAGAATGGTGATGGGAATGAATTCTTTGTGATGTTCCTGCTTGTTGTCCGATTGACCACAAGAGCATAGCAATCCTGTACATGTACACAGGACCGCAATTTTCTGAAAATTACTCTTCATGAAATTACGAATACAATTTAAAAAGATTAATAATTGAGTTTGAGTAAATAAAAGATTCGGCTTGCATTCAGATTTCTCAGAATACAAGACCAATATGTATGAAGATACTTTAATGTGACATATTAAATGCGGTATACACAAAAGATAATGTGATGATGTACCACTTTTCCCAGATTTTCACTAACAGGTGTATAACTCTGTACCGGAACTTGGGGAATAGCAAAAAGATTGATAATCATGTCAATAGTACAGGGTAAAAAACGACTGTTCGGTAGTTGTGCACGTCCCGACATGAAATAATAAGTCTCTTCTCCTCCGCTTTCTTCATTGTTGTCAGAAGGCAGGGTGGGCTGTTCCATCGTTTCTACCATAGCCAGATTGGCATCAATTAGTGGAGCGCATACATCAAATTGTACGAGTAATAACATAATTACACATACTATTCTTACCACATATTTCTTGATACCGTTGAACATGAAAAATATTTTGTTTATTAATTCGTTTGCAAATTTAATATAATTGAACACTGTTTTCAAACCAATCATCCAAAATTAGTGAGTTTTAATATATCCTTTCTCTTTTTTGGAACTACTATCCTTTATACTGACTGAAATCTGTTATTTTTGTACTCAGTATTTTAAATAATCAGATAATATTACTTATGTTACAACCCGAATTGAAATTTCGTCGAGATAAAATACGCTATTTGATGGCCCAACAAGGTATTGATGCAGCCCTGATAGCTTGTAATGTAAATTTGCTTTATACGTATGGTGAGATAGTGAACGGCTATCTTTTTTTACCGCTTCATTCACCGGCGCTTCTCTTTGTGAAACGTCCTAATAATATTGTGGGAGAATTTGTATTCCCTATCCGTAAACCCGAGCAGATGGTGGACTTGTTAAAAGAAAATGGTATACCTGTAGCTTCAAAGATAATGTTGGAAGGTGGGGAACTGCCTTATGCGGACTATATGCGTCTTGCATCTCTTTTTCCTGGATCGGAGGTAGTGGATGGAACTGCTATTATTCGTGAAGCGCGTAGCGTAAAGACTCCGTTGGAGATTGAACTTTTTCGTCGGTCGGCTGCTTTACATGCTCGGGCATATAGTAAGATTCCCGATGTATACCATCCGGGGATGACTGATCGTGAACTATCTGTTGAGGTGGAACGCCTGATGCGACTGGAAGGTTGTCTGGGAATATTCAGAGTATTTGGTCAGAGTATGGAGATATTTATGGGAAGTGTGTTGGCCGGAGATAATGCAGCTACTCCTTCGCCTTATGATTTTGCCTTAGGTGGTAAGGGATTGGACCCGTCTTTGCCCGGAGGAATGAATGGAACTTTGTTGAAAGAGGGGTATAGTGTAATGGTGGATATAGGGGGAAACTTTTACGGATATATGTGTGATATGAGTCGTGTGTTCTCCATTGGAAAATTAAATGATGAGGCTTATGCAGCTCATCAAGTTTGTCTTGAAGTACAGGATAAGGTTGCTTCTATGACAGCGCCTGGTGTGGTATGCGAGGATCTTTATAATGCGGCCATTGAGATCGTGACGAAAGCTGGATTTGCCGATCGTTTTATGGGGGTGTCCCAGCAGGCACGTTTTATAGGGCACGGCATCGGGTTGGAGATCAATGAGGCACCAGTGTTGGCTCCGCGTATTCGGAGGGAGTTGGAGGAAGGAATGGTGTTTGCCCTTGAACCTAAAATCGTATTGCCGGGAGTAGGACCGGTCGGCATTGAAAATTCTTGGGTAGTTACAGAAAACGGGGTCGGCAAACTGACCATTTGTAATGAGGAGATTATAGAGCTTTGATTCTTTGGATGCAAATATTGAACCGGAAGAAATTAAAAGAAGCGAAAAGCTTTATGGTTCTTGCCCTAGTGTCATTTTGGGCAAAGTGAAGAGCCTGAATATAAAAAGGATCCCGAAACTTTTAGTTTCGGGATCTTACATGGTTTGAAATACATTTCTTATTCCCACTCAATGGTAGCATTTGGTTTGGGCGACAGGTCATAGCATACGCGGTTCACATTCTTTACTTCTTTTAGAATACGGTCGGTAATTTTCATCAGAATGGACCAGTCTATCGGTTCGATAGTAGCTGTCATAGCATCTACGGTGTTGACAGCTCGGATAATAACAGGCCAGTCAAATGAACGGGCATTGTCACGCACGCCTACTGATTTGAAATCGGGTACTACGGTGAAATATTGCCATACTTTCTTGTCCAAGCCTGCCAGTTGGAATTCTTCACGCAAGATGGCGTCCGATTCGCGAACAGTTTCCAGGCGGTCACGAGTGATAGCCCCCAAACAGCGCACTCCCAAACCAGGACCGGGGAACGGCTGACGGTAGACCATATCGTATGGTAAACCAAGTTCCACTCCGCAGGCACGGACTTCGTCTTTGAACAACTGGCGTAAAGGTTCTACTAATTCAAACTGTAAATCCTCGGGTAAGCCACCTACATTGTGATGGGATTTTACCATTTTGGCTGTTTTAGTACCACTTTCTACGATATCAGGATAAATTGTACCTTGTCCCAAAAAGTCGATTCCATTTAGCTTACGGGCTTCTTCTTCGAACACACGAATAAATTCACCACCGATAATCTTGCGTTTCTGCTCCGGATCAGCTACATTTTCTAGTTTACTCAGGAATCGGTCTGTAGCATCCACGTAAATTAAATTAGCGTTCAACTGATTTTTAAAAACTTCAATCACTGCTTCCGATTCACCTTTGCGCATTAATCCATGGTTCACATGTACACATACCAAATTATTGCCGATGGCTTTTAGCAACAGGGCTGCTACTACAGAACTGTCCACACCTCCGGAAAGCGCCAATAAAACTTTCTTATCGCCTACTTGGCGGCGGATCAATTCAATTTGGTCATTGACAAAGTTTGTCATATTCCAGTTGGCCTCTGCCTTGCAAGTATCAAAAACAAACGATTGCACTGCATTCTTTATTGCTTCCACATCATCCGTCAGTTGGGGGAGCTTCACTTCGCAGCATGCTTTGTCATGACCGGCAGCCATTACGGGAACTCCTGCTTTGTAAATCTCGGGAAGCACGTCAATATCCACTCCGTCAATCACATGGTTTGGGCCACCATTGATAATGACACCCTTTACATTGGGCAATGCTTTCAGCTCGGCGACTGTGATATCGTGCGGGTAAATTTCACTATATACACCCAAAGCACGAATGGCTCTGGCAAGCACGGTGTTTTCGGTACTTCCCAAATCCAAGATAACAATCATATCTTGTTTCATTCCGTTATGTTGTTTTTAAGTTATTAGTTGGTTGTCTATTATTCCCACTCAATTGTGGCAGGCGGTTTGGACGAGATGTCATAGCATACGCGGTTTACGCCTTTTACCTTATTGATGATGTCGTTTGAAACCTTAGCCATAAATTCATAAGGAAGATGAGCCCAGTCGGCGGTCATGGCATCCGTACTAGTTACGGCACGCAGGCAACGGCACGTTCGTATGTACGTTCGTCTCCCATTACTCCCACACTTTGTACGGGTAGCAAGATTACGCCTGCCTGCCATACTTGATGGTAAAGGGATGTTTCGTTTCCATCCGAATCTTTCACTTTCCAGTCTCTCAATCCTTGGATATAGATATCATCGGCGTCTTGCAGAATACGTACTTTCTCGGGAGTGATATCACCTAAAATACGTACCGCAAGTCCTGGTCCGGGGAATGGATGGCGTGTAATCAGATGTTCCGGCATACCTAGTTCACGACCTACGTGGCGTACTTCATCCTTGAATAGCAGACGCAGAGGCTCGCATAGTTTCAAATTCATTTTTTCAGGTAGTCCACCTACGTTGTGATGACTTTTGATTACAGTGCCGGTGATGCTTAATGACTCGATACAGTCAGGATAAATGGTGCCTTGTGCCAGCCATTTCACATCTTTAATCTTATGAGCTTCTTCATCGAATACGTCAATAAAACCTTTGCCGATAATCTTACGCTTTTTTTCAGGTTCTTCCACACCTGCCAGTTCGCTGAAGAATTTTTGGCTGGCATCTACTCCGATTACATTCAGTCCGAGACATTCATAATCATGAAGTACATTTTTGAATTCGTTCTTACGCAGCATGCCGTGATCTACAAAAATGCAGGTAAGATTCTTGCCTATCGCTTTATTTAGTAATACGGCTGCTACGGATGAGTCTACTCCGCCACTCAGCCCCAATACTACTTTGTCATTTCCCAGTTGCGCTTTCAGTTCGGCTACAGTCGTTTCAATGAAGGAGGCAGCACTCCAGTCCTGTTTCCCTCCGCAAATGTTGACTACAAAATTTTTCAGGAGCTGGGTTCCGTCTTCGCTGTGGAACACTTCCGGGTGGAACTGTACTCCCCATACTTTCTCTTCCTTTATTTGATAAGCAGCGATGGCTACTTTATCTGTTGAAGCGATAATTTTGAAATTCTCCGGAATGGCGGTGATGGTATCTCCGTGGCTCATCCATACTTGTGAGTGCTCACGAACGTTCCTCAATAGTGGGTTTTCTTGGTCGAAAGTGGAAAGGTGCGCACGTCCGTATTCACGTGTGCCGGCCGGTTCTACTTTTCCACCGTTCGTATAAGACATGAACTGTGCACCATAGCAGATACCCAAAATAGGATACTTTCCGCGAATGTCACTCAAATCGACTTTAAAGGCGCTTTCATCATAAACAGAGAAGGGCTTCCCGAAAGGATAACGCCGATTACGGACGGATCATTGTGTGGAAATTTGTTGTAAGGCACAATCTCGCAATAAGTATTCAGTTCGCGAACGCGACGGGCTATGAGCTGTGTGGTTTGTGAACCGAAGTCGAGAATAATGATCTTTTCTTGCATATATTATTAAGATATGTAAATGATTTCGTGCCGCAAAGATACTCAGAAAAATAAAAATCCGTCATGCTGTTGAGGCTTTTTATAATTGAATTGGAAAAACTTTGTTCTTCCTGCTTCCTTGTGGGAAAATATGCAAAAAAAGATTGGAAAGTTTAGGAAATGTCGGCTAGTATGTAGATCACGGGCTGTCCGACAAGCGCTTGAGGGGCAGTCCGTTTTTTTGTGAATAATATTTTATTTTTTGTCAGTTTGTTCTTTCAACAAATCACGGATTTCTGTAAGTAATACCTCCTCCTTGCTGGGGGCAGGCGGGGCAGCGGGAGCAGGGACTTCTTCTTTCTTGCGATTCAGTTTGGCAAGTAATCTTATAAATAAGAATATAGAAAAAGCAATGATGATAAAGTCGAAAGTGGCTTGTAGGAAGTTGCCATAATTCAACGTTACGGCAGCTTTTTCAACTCCATCCACTACTTCGGCCGGCTTTAATTGTAGTTTCAAATCTGTAAAGTTCACGCCACCTACCAGCAATCCGATGGGAGCATGATGACATCGGCCACAATGGAAGATACTATTTTACCGAAGGCTCCACCGATGATGACACCGACTGCCATGTCAATGACGTTTCCGCGCATTGCGAACGCCTTAAAATCTTGCAAGAAGCTACTTTTTCCCATTTTTTTTTATTTTAATATGAATTTATGTGCGAATATAAAAACAAATTCTTATTTTTGCACCGCGTTTAGGAAATAAATACTAAACGTTTAACAACATTCCAACGTAGAGTGTTTAAAAGCTATATTATAAAACCTTTAAAATTTAAACAAAATGATTAAAGTAGGTATTAACGGATTTGGTCGTATCGGCCGTTTTGTATTCCGTGCAGCTCAGAAAAGAAACGATATTCAGATCGTAGGTATCAATGACCTTTGCCCGGTTGATTACTTAGCATATATGTTGAAGTATGACACTATGCACGGACAATTTGACGGTACTATCGAAGCTGACGTAGAAAATAGCAAATTGATCGTGAACGGCAATGCAATCCGCGTAACAGCTGAAAGAAATCCGGCTGACTTGAAGTGGGATGCAATCGGTGCTGAATACGTAGTTGAATCTACTGGTTTGTTCTTGACTAAAGAAAAAGCTCAGGCTCATATCGAAGCTGGTGCTAAATATGTAGTTATGTCAGCTCCTTCTAAAGATGATACTCCGATGTTCGTTTGCGGTGTAAACGAAAAGACTTATGTTAAAGGTACTCAGTTCGTTTCTAATGCTTCTTGTACTACTAACTGTTTGGCTCCTATCGCTAAGGTATTGAATGACAAATGGGGTATCACTGACGGTTTGATGACTACAGTTCACTCTACAACAGCTACTCAGAAAACAGTTGACGGTCCTTCTATGAAAGACTGGAGAGGTGGTCGTGCTGCTTCTGGCAACATTATCCCTTCATCTACTGGTGCTGCTAAAGCTGTAGGTAAAGTTATTCCTGAATTGAACGGTAAATTGACTGGTATGTCAATGCGTGTTCCGACTTTGGATGTTTCTGTAGTTGACTTGACAGTTAACTTGGCTAAACCGGCTACATACGCTGAAATCTGTGCAGCTATGAAAGAAGCTTCTGAAGGTGAATTGGCTGGTGTTTTGGGTTACACTGAAGATGCAGTTGTTTCTTCTGACTTCTTGGGTGACACTCGTACTTCTATTTTCGACGCTAAAGCTGGTATCGCTTTGACTGATACTTTTGTTAAGGTGGTTTCTTGGTATGACAACGAAATCGGTTACTCTAACAAAGTATTGGATTTGATTGCTCACATGGCTTCTGTAAACTGCTAATCAGTTAAAAACCATATAGTGAAAGCCGTCTGAAGTAATTCAGGCGGCTTTTTTTATGTAGTTTTGCGTGGTAAGTTGCACATTTTCGTTATCTTTGTGCGACTGTTACAAAAACTTAGGATGGAAAAGTACGATTTGATAACGATATTAGGACCTACCGCTTCAGGAAAGACTCCTTTGGCAGCGGCTTTAGCTTACAAGTTGGATACCGAAATTATCAGTGGAGATAGCCGGCAGGTATATCGCCGGATGGATTTAGGTACGGGAAAAGATTTGGAAGACTATATCGTGAATGGACAGCAAATTCCTTACCATCTGATAGACATTGTAGACCCCGGATACAAATATAATGTATTTGAATTTCAACGTGATTTTTTGAATGCCTATGACCAAGTGAGATGGAAGGAAAAAATTCCTATATTATGCGGAGGTACGGGGATGTATCTTGAATCCGTGCTGAAAGGATATAGGCTGCTTCCTGTTCCAGAGAATCCTAAACTTAGGGACTCATTAGCGGGTAAATCATTAGCGGAACTCACCCGGTTGTTGTCAACTTACAAGAAACTTCATAACTCTACGGACGTAGATACTGTAAAACGAGCTATCCGGGCCATTGAAATAGAAGAGTATTACAAGCACCAATCAGCGGAATGCCGTGAGTTTCCGCAAATTCATAGTTTGATCATTGGAGTGGATATAGCCCGTGAGTTACGTCGTGAAAAAATATCCCACCGTTTGAAGCAGCGTTTGGATGAAGGGATGGTAAACGAAGTAAGGGCTTTGTTGGATAGTGGTATTTCTTCCGAGGATTTGATTTATTACGGATTGGAATATAAGTATTTGACTTTATATGTTTTGGGTGAACTTTCTTTCAATGAAATGTTTCATCAATTGGAAATAGCTATCCATCAATTTGCCAAGCGGCAGATGACCTGGTTCCGGGGCATGGAACGGCGAGGGGTCACTATACATTGGCTGGATGCTTGCCTGCCTATGGAAGATAAGGTGGAAAAAATCATTAATTTGTTACACACTAAAAACTAAATGTTATGGCTGTAGAACCAAACAGATGGGGGATTATTTATAATCCGAAAGCCGGAAGCCGTAAGACTCAGAAGCGTTGGAATGAGATACGTAGCTATATGGAAAACCGTAAGGTGGTTTTTGACTACGTACAGTCCGAAGGTTTTGGGTCGGTGGAACGACTCGCCCGTACCTTGGCTAATAATGGTTATCGAACTATTGTGATTGTAGGTGGAGACGGGGCGATCAATGATGCTATTAATGGTATTATGACTTCTATGGTGGAGGATAAGACAAATATCGCTTTCGGAATCATTCCTAATGGCATTGGTAATGATTTTGCCAAATATTGGGGGTTGGATGAGGATAATTATAAAGCGGCGGTAGATTGGATTATAAATCGTCGTCTGAGGAAAATTGATGTGGGGCGTTGTAATTATTTTGATGGAGAGAAACATACTTCCCGCTATTTCCTGAATGCCATATATATAGGTTTAGGTGCGCGTATTGTACAGATCTCAGATGGTACCCGCCGTTTTTGGGGAATACGTGAGTTGTCTTTTGTCGCTTCCATGTTCCTGTTGCTGTTTGAACGTAAATTGTACCGCACGCATCTTTGTATCAACGGCGAACATATTCGTGGACGTATCATGACGGTATGTGTGGGAAGTGCCCGTGGATACGGTTTGACACCTAGTGCAGTTCCTTATAATGGCTGGTTGGATGTGTCGGTTATTTATCGTCCGGAGTTAATTCAACTTTTCTCGGGTATGTGGATGCTGTTGCAGGGACGTATTTTAAATCATAAAATGGTGAAACCTTATCGTACACGGAAAGTAAAAGTACTACGTGCGCAGAATGCTTCTGTCAGTTTGGACGGGCGTATTTTAGACCGCCATTTTCCTTTGGAAATTACGATCCAGCCGGAAGCTATAACTTTGATTATCCCTAATTAAAAACTATAGATATCCATTTCTTGCTTTAAGGATAGAGGCAGAGTAGATATCTCAATGAATAGACGTAAGATAATGACAATTTCAGATTTAAGAAAGACAGATAATTTCTTTTTACTGGCTGGTCCTTGTGTGATCGAAGGAGAGGAAATGGCTCTCCGAATAGCAGATCGTATTGTGAAAATAACAGATAAACTGGGTATTCCCTATGTGTTTAAAGGATCTTATCGTAAGGCTAACCGTTCCCGTTTGGATTCGTTTACAGGAATAGGTGATGAAAAGGCCTTGAAAGTACTTCGTAAAGTACGGGAAACTTTTGGAATTCCTGTGGTAACCGATATTCATAGTGCTGGAGAAGCTGCTATGGCCGCTGAATATGTGGATGTGTTGCAGATTCCTGCTTTCCTGTGTCGCCAGACTGATTTGCTGGTGGCGGCAGCTCATACCGGAAAGATTGTCAACATCAAGAAAGGACAATTTTTATCACCTGGCGCCATGCGTTTTGCTGCTGACAAAGTGGTGGAGGCGGGTAATGATCAGGTTATGCTGACCGAGCGGGGAACGACTTTCGGGTATCAGGATTTGATTGTAGATTATCGGGGTATTCCGGAAATGCAGACTTTAGGTTTTCCTGTAATTCTGGATGTGACACATTCTTTGCAACAACCTAATCAGACTGCCGGTGTGACAGGTGGTATGCCGCAGCTTATTGAAACGGTAGCCAAGGCTGGCATAGCGGTAGGAGTGGACGGTTTGTTTATGGAAACCCACGAAGACCCTTCTGTCGCTAAGAGTGACGGAGCGAATATGTTGAAACTGGATTTGCTGGAAGGGCTATTGACCAAACTGGTAAGAATCCGCCAGGTGTTATAAATGTTATTCGTTGGGGATTCACAGGTAAGATGGGTTAATTTATTTGGACTATGGGGCAACTTGCATGAATAGTATAAAATAAAGGTCGGTTTTTGCAGTAGAAACCGGCCTTACCTTTCTTTCTCCGTCAAAACAGAAAAAAGAATAGAAGCAGATGTGGATTATTTTTTTAGAATATAAGCCTTCATGCGGGCTATATCATTTAAGTAATCTTGCAAATCTTGTTCATGGTCTTCTTCTTCTGCCATAATATGTTTGGCAATATCACAAGTGGTGAAGTCAATTCCGTTTGTGAATTCAGCAATTTGCTGATAGCGGTAGATGGCACAACGTCGGATTCTACATTTTGTTCAACAAGATTTCCGAACCGAAATCTACGGGCGCATCATATTTGCAGCGAGCTAAATCAAACCATTGT
>ENA-OQCK01000006-OQCK01000006.1-human-gut-metagenome-genome-assembly--contig:-NODE-6-length-117590-cov-14.541098_pt1 | contig 117590 bp, 113 predicted proteins | sample MGYA00242498_ERZ504578 | MGnify/ENA primary metagenome ERZ504578 (study PRJEB26092, sample SAMD00036229) | human gut metagenome | host: Homo sapiens | study: EMG produced TPA metagenomics assembly of...
TGTGATGAATATGGATTTTTTGTGATTGCAGAGGCGGATAATGAAAGTCATGGAACCCAGTCCCAGTATTTAAAAGATTCCAGCTGGGAAAATGTAAGCCGAAGATGGAATGAACGGATCTCGGATACCCCGGAATTTATCTCGGCGACTCTGGATCGTACAAAACTTTGTGTGCACAGGGAGAAGAACCGCCCTTGTATTGTAATCTGGTCCATGGGAAATGAATGTGGTTATGGCTGTACTTTTGAGGAAGCTTTAAAATGGACAAAAGGGTTTGATACTACAAGGCTTACCTGTTATGAAAGCTCTTTTTATCGTAGCGACAGAAGAAAATATGATTACAGTAACATTGATATTTTCAGCCGGATGTATCCTTCCCTGGAAGAAATTCAGGAATATGTGGACAAAAAGCCGGACAAACCCTTCCTTTTGATTGAATATTGTCATGCCATGGGAAACGGACCGGGAGATTTAGAAGACTATTTTCAAATGATTTATCAATATGATGTACTCTGCGGTGGCTTTGTATGGGAATGGTGCGATCATGCAGTATATCAGGGGCAGGCAGCAAATGGAAAGGAAAAGTACCTTTATGGAGGTGACTTTGGAGAAGAAGTCCATGATGGGAATTTCTGTATGGACGGACTGGTATATCCGGACAGAACACCCCATACAGGGCTTTTGGAATACCAGAATGTGTACCGTCCGGCAAGAGTGATGTCTTTCTGCCAGAAAACAGGGGAGTTGTGTCTGGAAAACTATATGAACTATGTGGATTTAAAGGATTATATCTATTTGGTATACGAAGTGAACTGTGACGGAAAGCTATTGGAGAAGAAACCGTTGACTTTGCAGGATTCTGTATTGCCTCATCAGAGAGGAACCATTTTGTTGGATATTACTGTTCCAGATTGCGGAAAATGTTATTTAAAAGTATCTTACCATTTGAAACATAGAACCAGTCTTATGGCACAAGGGAGTATGATGGGATTTGACGAAATCCTTTTGGAAAATCAGGATGGAAGAAACCAACAGACAATCGCCTTATTGGAAAACCAGGAACAGAAAGAAGCAGAGGTACAAGTTTCTGAAACAGATCGTTTTCTTTCCATCCAGTCAGATACATTCTTCTATGTTTACAATAAACTTTCGGGTTTATTTGAACAATTAAGCATAGATGGGGAGGAACTTCTGGAAACTCCTATGGAACTAAATATCTGGAGAGCACCTACGGATAATGACCGAAAGATCAAGCAAGAATGGATGGATGCCGGATATGACCGGAGTAAATCCAGAGCCTATGACGTTCAATGGAAACGAGAGGGGAAATGTGTCAGAATTTACAGCACCATGTCTGTAGCAGCAGTAGCACTTCAGAGAGTTTTGGATATAAAAGCTGTCTGGGAAATTTCTAACAGGGGAGCAATCTCAGTAAAAATGCAGGTGAAAAAGAATATGGAATTTCCGCAGCTTCCTAGATTTGGTATCCGTCTGTTTCTGAAAGAGGAATATGAAAATCTGAAATATTATGGATTGGGGCCACATGAAAGTTATCGAGATAAATGTAAGTCCTGCAGTCATGGGTTGTATGATGCAACAGTGGAAGAGCAGCATGAAGATTATATCCGTCCGCAGGAAAATGGAAGTCATACAGATTGTGATTATGTGATGATAGAAAAAGAAAACCAGACTGTTATAGCAGTGTCACCCAAACCATTTTCATTTAATGTGTCCTATTATACACAGGAAGAGCTGGCCAGGAAGGCACATAATTATGAATTGGAGAAATCAGGGAACACCATTGTCTGTCTGGATTATGCACAGAATGGGATTGGTTCCAACAGTTGTGGTCCTGAACTAAGGGATGAATACCAGGTGGATGAGGAAACTTTTGTTTTTGAGATAAAGCTTTTATTCAGGAAGGAAGAGTAGAAATACATGAATGAGAAAAAATATTTAAAATGGTATAACAAGGTAGGATATGGTTCCGGGGACATTGCTGGAAATGTAGTTTACGCATTTCTATCCTCTTTTGTCATGATTTATCTTACCAATACAGTAGGATTAAATCCCGGAATTATTGGAACTCTGATTGCCGTATCCAAGTTGTTTGATGGAATTACGGATGTTTTCTTTGGAACTCTGATTGATAAGACAAAGAGTAAAATGGGAAAAGCAAGACCCTGGATGCTCTATGGCTATATCGGATGTGCCGTAACTTTAGTCGCTATTTTTGCAATACCTACAACTATGGGGAAATTTGCACAGTATGCCTGGTTTTTTATTGCGTATACGCTGTTAAATGCAGTATTTTATACAGCGAATAATATTGCGTATTCTGCACTGACAGCCCTGGTAACAAAGAATAGTAAGGAACGTGTACAGATGGGGTCTTACCGCTTCATTTTTGCTTTTTCTACCAGTCTGTTGATTCAGTCTTTAACCATTGGATTTGTAGAATGGATGGGCGGCGGAGCAGCTGGATGGAGGACCGTTGCGATTATCTATGCAGTAATCGGATTGATTGTTAATACGATTTCTGTACTTTCTGTAAAGGAATTACCGGAAGAAGAGTTAAATGATGGGAAAGAAGCCGGAACCGAAGAAAGGTATTCTCTGATTGATGCCGGAAAACTGTTATTTACAAATAAGTATTATGTTATGATCTGTGCTACGTATATTTTACAGCAGATTTATACAGCGATGCTGAATATGGGGATTTACTATATGACGTATATCCTTTTCAATGAGAAACTTTATGGTGTGTTTTCCTGGTCCATTAATATTCCTCTGATTATTGCATTGCTCATTACACCGATGCTGGTGGAAAAGTGGAGAGGAATGTATAAATTAAATCTTACAGGATATGTGATCGGAACGATTGGAAGAGCCCTGGTTGTAGTAGCCGGTTATCTAGGAAGTGTGCCATTGATGCTTTTATTTACCGGTATTGCAGCTTTTGGTATGGGACCATGGCAGGGGGATATGAATGCAGTCATTGCTTCCTGTTCCGAATATACTTACTTGACAAAGCATAAGAGAGTAGATGGAACCATGTATTCTTGTACCTCTCTTGGTATTAAGCTGGGCGGTGGAATTGGAATTGCCATTACCGGCTGGCTTCTGGATCTTAGTGGCTTTGACGGCACACTGGCTGTACAGTCTGATTCCTGTATCCAGATGCTGCAGATCATGTATTTATGGATTCCGGTAGTAATCACACTTATCATTACCATTATTATGGCAAAGATGAATGTAGAGAAGGCAAATGAAAAACTTTTACAGGAAAAGTCTATGAAAGACGGTATGCATGATTGAAGTAAACCGCATAAAAATTCATGACTTCCTGTAAGTAATTCATCAGTTTTTTCATTCTGGTTTTCCTCCTTTCCTGATTTCTGAGTTTATTATATCGGATGGGCAGAAAATCTGCGTGCCAAATCAAAAAGAAATGTAGCCAATTCTTGAGAGGGGGAGGAAACATCATGCAGCCGTCTTACGAAGAGAAAAAAGAAAAGTTCAGTATGATAAGGAAAAAACCACATCATGTTCCCCCTCACCTTCACAATGCCATAGAACTGGTATATGTAACAAAGGGGGAGCTGGAACTTGGCATTGGATATGAGTTGTATCACATGGAAAAGGGGGATTTTGCTATTGTTTTTCCAGATTTGATTCATCATTATCAGGTGTTTTCAAAGGGAAAGAATGAGGTGTACCAGTTTTATGCTTCTTTGGAACTAAGTGGTCCGTTTATGGCACTTCTTCAGAAGAAATGTCCGGAAAATCCGGTGATTGCCAACGCAGATTTACATGGGGAAGTTAAAAACGCCCTGAGTTGTCTGATAAAAGATCAGAAAGTCAGTGAGGTTGTGGGGCAAGCTTATTTACAGATTATATTATACCGTTGCAGGGAAACATTCCGGTTCATAGAAAAAGACAGTGTGGGGAGTAATGATCTGATATATGCAGCGATGAGCTATCTGTTATCACATTTTCAGGAGGAACTTACACTTGGGAAAGTGGCATCAGCTCTGGGAACCAATAAGTTTGCCCTATCAAAAATCTTTTCAGGTATCTTTCATACAAATTTCAATCAATACTTAAATGAAATTCGTTTAAATTATGTGACCTCTTTGTTGGAAAATACGGATAGAAGGATTACAGATATTTTTCTGGAGGCAGGATTTGAGAGCCAAAGAACCTTTAACCGGGCATTTCAACTAAGGTATAATCAGACACCAAGTGAGTATCGGAAATCATGGTGGGAAAAATAGAGGATTCTTGTCTGCTAGATATTTAGATGAAAGACAGAGAAAGCTTTATTTTCTTGTACCGTTATGAATATAAAATATATACCAAAAATCGAAGCAGGTATTTCCATTTTATAAAAATGTATTAGATGAAGGTGCAAGTTATATTCTGCCAAATAAGAGATATGTATTGAAATCTTCTGAAGGAAAGGCTGTATGATAAAACTAATTTTGGGACAAAAGATGCTTCTTTTTATGAGAACATTTAGAGGTGAGTTAAAAAGTTCTATGAAAAGGCTTAAATTTAGAAATTGAAGATAGATATTTTAATAAAAAGATAAAGCACGAGAGTGGAAGTTGGGATGGGTTCTACTTTTGTGCTTTTTATTTTGCTTGATTTAGAAATACAGAAAGATTGGATTTTCGAAGAATTTGAATGGTGGGATTTTGATATAGAATGGAGTTAGACCGAAAAGATATTTGTGCCAAATATCTTATATCTTTTGCTGCAAAAGCAGTAATAACATTAAAACAAGTGAAAGTATATTTTAAAATGGATTTTTCAGAATGATATAAAAATTTGTGCGTATATATCTAAAAATATTGCACTGTAAGAAGTTATCGACACAATACGCACGATAAAAGACCTATTATACCTAAAATATTGAAATTTCAATCAGAAAAGGTATTATATGTATAAAAGTTAGGGTATACAAAACAAAGGAGAAGACATTATGGGAGAAAATAATCAGATATTACAAGAGATGATAAAAGAATTACAAAAAAAGTTGCCAGATGGACGACCAATAGGAATTACTTTTTCTACTGAAGAAAAGAAATACTATTATGATACAGTGACTGGCAAGATAATTACCTGCGATGATTTGGCATATCAAATTGTAGAAAAAATTTTAGATGGTAAGGTTAATGAAATAGTGCAATTGTCAGAGTCAGAAAATCTTATTGAGAGTATAAGAAATATTATTAACGTTATTGAACATGAAAAAATTTTCGCTTTATCCAAATTCGAAAAAATGGTAGATTTTGGAGAATATGAAGATTTAATTCAGAACCAGTTGGAACAGCTCACATTAGAATTAACGGAAAAATGCAATTTGCGTTGTGGATATTGTATTTACAACGAAGCTTGTGAAAAGAACAGAGACTTTGGCGATAAGGATATGGATGAGGAAACGGCATTAAAAGCGATTGACTATGCAAAAACACATTCTGGAAAACTGATACGTTGCATATTGGATATTATGGTGGAGAGCCATTGGTAAACTATCCGGTTATGATAAAATCTATGCGCTATGCTTTGGAAACCATGAAAAATAGAAAACTTCACTTCGCTTTCACGACAAATGCTGTGTTACTTACAAAAGATAAATGTAAAGAATTGGCCGAAATTCCGAACCTGAGTGTTACTGTTAGCTTAGATGGACCTGAGAAATGGCATGATTCTATAGAAGAAATATGCATGGAGATGGTAGTTTTCATCAGACGTTACAGGGAATAAAAAATTTAGTTGATGCTTTTGGATATGATAGAGCAAAAGAGAATATTTTGTTCAGTATGGTATATGCTCCTCCATATTCAGAAGAGAGATTAGAAGAAACACAGAAATTTTTTGAGGAATTAAAATGGTTACCGTCAGAGTGTGTAAAATTTATTACATACCCAGATGAAGAAAGCATGGATACTATTTACAAATATTTGCAGAAAAATCAGTTACTTGAAGCTGCAAAGTGGGGGAACACAGAACTTGATTTTTCGTTAAGCGATTATAGTCATAAACATGAAAAACAGCCGGGAATGTTTACGGAGAAATTAATGACAGATTCTTATTTGCCAATACGTAAAAGGGCTATTTTTGATGTAGTCATGGACAGTATACGCATGAATGGTTGTTGTGTTCCAGGACAAAGAAAACTTTATGTTACAGTAAACGGTGAATTTAGAATATGTGAAAGAGTAGGAAAAATTCCTACAATCGGAAATATAGAGAATGGCATTGATATTGACAAGGTGAAGAAGATATATATTGATGGCTATAGAAATGAGTCAATGAAAAAATGTTCATCTTGCTGGTATGCAAGGATATGTTCAATTTGCTATTGTGGTTGTTATACAGGAGAGAAGTTTGATCTTGGTAAAAAAACAGAAATGTGTGAAGAAAGAAAGGCTAGTTGTTTGAGGAGTTTAAAGGCGTACTTTGAGGCATTGGAAAATGATATTCATGCGATGGATCATTTAGACAGTATAACAGTGAAATAGAAAATAGGGATTATTCAGGTGAAAATATATCAGCAGATACAAAATTCAAAAAATGCAGAATTTAACTTGGTAGTTTTTTGTGGCAGTAAAGACGAAAAGAGTGGTCAGATTGGAATATCACATTTATTAGAACACATGAATTTAGCTTTCGCAAAGCAGACAAGTCATTGGATAAATGTATCGGGCTATACAACATATGAGTATACACAATATTGCATTAAATGCAAAAACTCTTTGAGTGATGTAAAAAAAGTGATTGAGAAGCTGAAAAATATTATAGAAGGAAAGGAACTTTGGAAAGCAATCTTAGCGGAGCCCAAAATGATGTAATAGAAGAGATATTGGAGCAAAGAGAAAATTCCTTTTTTTCCATGAGAAATCTTTTGCTTCCCAAAATACTGCCAGATAGTCTGAGAGAAAAAATGCCAGTAGGAAATATTTTTGATATAAAAAAAATCTCATACACAGATATAGTGAAATATCAAGAAGATAATTATTCTTTCGAGAATATAGCTGTTTTTTCTAAGTGTAAATATGACGTAGAGGAATTGTTTTTTGAAAATGATAAGATTAATTATAAAAATCAGTTAGAAAGTACATGCATCTTAATTCCTGATGTAAAGTTAAGTATTTGGTGGGATGTTGCACAATTGTATTATGAAGAGAATTTAAAAAAGAATATCATATATTTTTCTTTTAAAAATTCATTTGCGGATTTGCGTGAATTTATTTCACAAGAAGTGCAAAAAAACTATTTCTTTCTAAAGTTTGATTCCTATTTAACCAAATTAGTTGGAAATAATGTGGGTGCTACACTTTATGAAAACCAAATCGTAAAAGGAGTGTCAATTTATTCATATGAATTTGTGTGTGTCAATAAAGAATTTGATATTGATGAGATTACATTACTTGTGGAAACAGCATTAGAAGAAATATATAGTTTGGAATGTGACTTGGATATGCTAACATTGGAAAAATCGAAAGAAATAGTTTTTGAAAAATATCAGAATATGAATTTTGAAGATAAGGGAAAAATGGATTTCTTATATGGAATAAATACAGGACTTATCACAAGGAAATTTCTGAGTCAAATACCATTTAGTTTTTCTATTAAAAGTATTGTAGAAATGATTATGAAAAATGAAGGTATGTAATCTTGGATATTAACCAAGTTTTACATAAAAAACAAAATGAAAGGAGGACATTCATATGTTCATCGCAAATGAAGGTAAAAAGAATTTAGAGGCAAAGGCAAACTTTATTGATCCGCGTGGAGGATGTGGCTGTGCAACTTCATCTGTTAGATCAATGACAAGAGATTCTGTATGTACATGTGCATGTGGAAGTTCAGGGGTTCTGAACTCTGCAAAAACTGCTGGAAAAAATGTATAAGAAAGGAGAATGAAGTATGAAGATTGCAAATGAAGGTAAAAAAAATTTAGAGCCAAAAGCAAACTACATTGAACCAAGAGGATGTGGATGTAATCCAGGAAGCTTGCTTTCCAGTGCAAGGGACTATGGTTGTGCATGCGGTTGCACAACAAGTAGCAATTCATCATCTGCAAAAAATGTAGGTGTAAATCTGTAAACAGATAATAAACACGAAAATCCAGATGTGGGGTATGTGATATATACCCCACATTTTGGCATATAAGGATGTGTAAAATGAAAAACATAAGACAGATAGGAAAGTTTTTAAAAAATATATGTTATATAATAAAAATTGTGTTTCAGGCAGCACCAGGGATTACAACAAAAATGATTATATGCAATATTTTTTTGGGAATACTTGTTTCTTTTAATGTGTATATATGGAAATATTTTGTAGACACTGCTGTAATTTCATTGGAAAGTGGTAAAATAGGAGCACCGGCATTCTGGTTAATTTCTTTGGCTGTTTGTACGGGGGTTGTTAATTTGTTAACCAAACTTAGTACTTATTACAGAGAAATAGGGCAGGAATATATGAACTGCAAAGTGGCTAATATTATTATGGGAAAAATAGATGAACTGAATATGGAACATTTTGATAATCCTAAAGTTTATGATGCAGTTGAAAAAGTTAGTAATGAGTCTGTTGCTCGCTGTATTAGTATTATTGTGATGTTAGTTACATTGCTTAGATATTTGACTACTTTTATAGGAATTATAATTGTGATTATTTCTCTAAGTAATACTATTGCAGCATTAATGTGCATTACGATGATTCCTATTTTTTATGTGAGTATTAGTATTGCGCTGCGCCAATATAATATATACTCTGAAAGAGTTCAGAATGTAAGATTAGCAGATTATCTTAAAGAGATTAGTTTAAAATATGAAAATATCAAAGAATTAAAAATTTATAATGCAATTATTTTTTTAAAAAATAAAATAGTTTGCATTTATGAAAAATATATTGCTGAAGATAAAAAGTATAAGAAAAGATTTTTATATGAATTAACTGGAACAGATATATTGCAATACATTTTTTCAACAATTATCAAAATCTATACAGTTTTTAAAGTCATAACAGAAAAAGGCACTATAGGGGATTTGACAATGTATATCTCAGCATTAGATAATCTTGAAAATTCAATAAGAACTATATTAGACTCAGTAGCTTCTTTGTATAGTGATAATCTTTACATAGATAATTTAGTAGAATTGGACAATATGAGAAGTGGAATGGAAGATACGGGAAAGAGAGAACTCAGCTCTGATTTTAAAACAATAGAATTTCAGAATGTATCATTTAAATATCCATACACTGATACTTATGTATTAAAAGATTTATCCATCAAGTTTGAAAATGGAAAAACATATGCATTGGTAGGTAGTAACGGTTCTGGAAAAACAACATTTATAAAATTACTCATGAGATTATATGATCCGCAAAAGGGAGAGATACTTATTGATGGTGTTAGCATAAAAGAATACTCACTTAAAAGTATATATAAAAATATTGGTGTGATATTCCAAGATTTTATTAAATATCCTTTAACCGCAAGAGAAAATATAGGTATAGGTAATGTGGAGGAAATGAATAAATTAAAAAATATAGAAAAAGCAGCAAAAGTATCCGGAGCTGATGATTTTATAGAAAAATTGAAAAACGGTTATGACACATTGCTTCAAAAGGAATGGGATAATGGAAGTGAATTATCGATTGGTCAATGGCAAAAAATAGCAATATCTCGGTCGGTTCTTAGAAACTCAGGAATATTAATTTTAGATGAACCCTCTTCAGCTCTTGATCCCAAATCAGAATATGAAATGTTTGAAAAAATGAAAATGTTAATGAGAGACAAAATGAGTATCATGATTACTCACAGATTTTCTAATGTAAGGATAGTCGATCAAATATTTGTTATGCAGGAGGGAAAAGTTGTTGAATTTGGTTCTCATGAAGATTTGATGTTAAAGAAAGGAATATATTATAATTTGTATAGTTTACAGGCGGATTATTATAAATAATTTTCAGAGATTTCATATACATTCCATATTTATATGATATGATAAATGATCTCTCGGAATCTTGAGTGATCATGCCAGCAAAACTCTGGCATTGAACTTTGAAAAGTAAATATTATTCTTGAACGAAAAAATGAACGCAAGAAATAAACATAACTGTCGCTATGTTTCAAAAAATGAGATATAATAATCTACAGGATTATGCTACATCCAAAATCATTTTTTTCAGGGTTGATTCAGGTGGCAAATCCCATGCATCCAGATGTTGTAACATCAGGATGTGATAGAGGCGGCAGTACCACATCTTAGTTGAGCGGTGTCTGCCGTCTTCTAATTTAAAATCTAATTTCTCGCGTTTGTTAGAACGCTCAGCAGAAGTTCTTGCATTGTATTCCCGTTTCCATTCCTTACTGCTTCTTGGTGGATCATTAAACAATCTTGGATTATCTTTCAGAACCAGATGGACGGTACGTCCGTATTTAGCATTTGAACAAGGGTTTTCGCATGTACAGGAGATACAGCCACCAGCGTGACTGATCTTAGGACATTTGAATTTCATTCTGCCTTTAGCAACTTCAATACCATCACGACGCATACGGCATCCAGAGGGGCAAACAGGGACTCCATCTTTGTCAATCGTAAAGTCATTTTTATAAACAGGGGGTCTTCCACCTTTTCCATTAAGGTCGATAAATGGTGTTATATTCTCGCGCTTGAAGTATTGATAATAAGGCATGGCATCATGTGCAGAATCCAAAAGTACTTTTGAAACAGTGTAATCAGGAAGAAAAGATTTCATCCTGAAAAAAGCGTGCAGGAATCCATGTGAATCATGTTTTGAAGCACAGCAAAAATGAGGAAATACCGGTAAGTCACTTTGCGAATCAACAAGCATGTATAGATCATAGCCATGATAATAACAGTCGCGGGAAGAATCCCAGCCGATATCACAATCGGGCTGGGAAAAGTAGCGGTCACATTTGCAGTCAGTAATGCCATTCTCTTTGCATTTACAGATACGCTTTTTCCGTTCTCTGTGTGAAGTTACAACAGGAGTTCCATCACCGGCTAAAGCCAAAGCATCCGAATGAATAAGTCCTGTGGATACAGAAACATCAAGGAACTCTTTTTGATAGATTGCAAAGAGAGAAGAATAAGGCTGTTCGTCCAGTTTAAAGTCAGTGTGTTCTAAAACAGGAAGAAGATCGGCAACAGTAACTTTTTCCACAGAATCAGCTTTCGTGCCTTTTGTTTTAGGCTTCTTAACCTTGGTTTTAAGAGGATGGATATGTGGTGACATATGGTCATCATCAGAATCCCACAAGCGGTTTATAAAATCATAAAAAGTGCCAACCCCGGGAGTATTACCAGGTTCAAATCCACTGAGGATGGCGTAAAGAGGATTCATTTTAAGCTGGGCAGCCCACTCCGTTAATGAAGTAACCTTAAAGTCAATGGAAAGAAGGTAAGAACGTTGCATGCAAGAAGGAGTTCGTGGGGCTGGTCCGAATTTTGAATATTTATCAGTCATAAAAGTATCGGTAAAAGATAAATCGAGATTCCAAAACCGCTCAATGATATCCCAGGTGGAACGAGCAAGAGCATTTGGATTAGGATAATATTTACGAAGATTAGTAACAACAAAGTTTTGGTAGTCTGCATGACTGCCACAGTTAACAGGTAACATAAAAATCGCCTCCAATCGAAAAATATCTGCCGCCGCGAGCGACGGTTCTTATTAATCAATAGGCGCGAAGCGCCGCATTTTTCGATGGATTTGTCAAGTGTTTTTGGCAAAAAAAGTGGGGGATTTTAATAAAAAAGGAATCTGAAAGCCTTATATTTACTGGCTTAGAGATTCCGAGAGATTATATAACACAAAAGGAGGAAAAAATATGGCAGAAATTTTAGTAGTAGAGGATGATAGAGATACAAATGAAGCCATATCTGAATATTTGTGTTCATTGGGCTATAATGTACGGAGTGCCTATGATGGTAAAGAGGCACTTCAAATTTTTTTCAATGTTGCAGTCGATTTAGTTGTACTAGATATTATGCTACCTGAGATAAATGGCATTTCTGTTTTGGCAAAAATAAGAGAGAAGAGTGATATTCCTATATTGATGTTGACAGCAGTTTGTGATGAGTATATGCAGATTATGAGCTTTGACGGTGACGCAGATGATTATATGACAAAACCGTTTTCTATGATTATTTTGGGGAAACGAGTTGCTGCACTTTTAAAAAGAAGGGTCAAACAAGAAGAAAGCAGCATTGTTTCTTTTGGGGAAACTACAATTGATTTTGATGCGTATACTGCATTTATTCATGGTCAAAAAATAGACATCACAGCAAAAGAATTAGAATTAGTGAAAATGCTGTTTGAATATCAAGGAAGAGTTTTGACACGGAAACAAATGGTGGATTGCTTATGGGGAATTGATGCACCGATTTTAGATCGGACAATAGATACTTATATTAAGAATATAAGAAAAAAATTGGGAATTCATACGATTACAACAGTAAAAGGTGTAGGATATCGTTTGGAAAGGAATATGTAGATATGAAGCGAATGGGTGTATTTCGAAAAACTTTTTTGTATTCATTTATTATGTTATGCTTTATGATTTTTATTGCACACGGAATTATGTGGTTTGTTTTGCCAATGGTATCTGTTCAACCAGGGGGAAATATGGAAGAAAGCAGTTTAATTGTGAGTGAATTGAACAATAATGTTGTAATGGAAGACATTGCTATGAAAGCACTACCCATTTCTATTTTGTTGTGTATTATAATTGCATCTGCATTTTCTTATATATGGGCGAAAGTTACTGTAAAACCAATAAAATATATTGTTGAAACAACAAAAAGAATGTCAGAATTAGAGCCTAATGTGAAGTGTGTGCTGCATACTGGTGATGAGTTCCAAGAGTTGTCGAGTAATATAAATAGTCTTTACACAGATTTGTTTATTACAATAAAAGAATTAAAAGAACAAATTCAGGAAGTAAAAAAAACAGAGCAATCGAAAACAGATTTTCTTTATGCGGCATCTCATGAATTAAAGACACCAATCTCTGCTTGCAACGCTATTATAGAAAATATGATTTTAAAAATTGGAAAATATCAGAATTATGAAAAATATCTTCCGACTTGTAAAAGTATGTTGGATGAAATGGCTACGATGATACGGGATATTTTAGATATGTCAAAACTTCAAAATACATCTGCTCAAATAGTGAAAAATAGAGTCAATATAAATCAACTTTTGGATGAAATCATAGTACCGTATAAAATTATAGCAAAAACGAAAGAGATAGATTTTATTGTTGATTTAGATGAAGAGATAGTTTCATTTACAAATGAATTATTATTAAAAAAAGCTATATCAAACATCTTGTCTAATGCAATCCTTTATACAGAGCAGCAGAAGAAGGTTGAGTTATCGCTGAAGAAAAACTGTATTATTGTTAGTAATGAGTGTGATGTATTAGATGAAAAAACATTACAACAAATATTTAGACCTTTTTTTAGAGTAGATACTAGTCGTTCTAGAGAATATGGTGGTAATGGACTGGGACTCTATATTGTAGATACGATACTATCTGCGTTGAATATTTCATATACGTTTTTACCGAACCCACAGAATACCTGCATGGAATTTAAAATCCATTTACCGATTTAAAATTTCATATTAATTCCATATTGGTTTTATATGACCTCCATATAGAATTGGTATATTAAATATATACTAAATTCTATATGGAGGTATTTTTATGGACACATTAAAAAGGGCGTTTAAATATGTGATAAGAAAAAGAGGAAAAACGCTAATACTATTTATGCTTTTTCTAACAATAGGAATTTTGGTGTTATCCGGAATTTCAATAAAGAGGGCAGGAGATATATCACAAGATTCTCTGAGAAAGACAATGGGGGGAGAACTTACTATTGATGTAAATTATTCAGATGAAAATCCTTATTACAAAGAAGAAAAATTTGAAGATGGTAGAATTATATATTCTTCTAAGCAAATGACGGTCGATATGGTAGAAAAGGTAATGAAAATTTCAGGAATGCGTTCTTGTGAGGCATCAGTTGACACACTTTGTCAAATTGATGATATAGACTTTTTTTCAGGAAATATTCCTATAGAGGAAGAATTTAAAAATATGACAACAGTAGTTGGAACGTATTCTACAGAAACTAATGATTATTTTCAATCAGGAAAAGTTAATTGATAGAAGGAAAAAATATAAATTCAGATAATGGAAATCCGGAGATTATTATATCGAAAGATTTGGCAGAATTGAACCATTTAAAGGTTGGAGATCAACTTGCAGTTACTAATACAAAAGGGAACAAAATTGAAATTACTATTGTAGGTATATTTCAGCAAAAAGAAGTGGAAAGTATTGAAGAAAAAGTAACTTCATATGAAAAGATACAGAATAAGATTTTTACCAATATTCAAACAATTATGGCAATTGAGGAATCTCCTTATATTACTGGCTTTACGACAATCCATGCACAAATAGAAGATCCTGCAAAGATGAATCAGATTGTGGAAGAGATAAAAAAAATAGATGAATTTGAATGGGATAAAAAGGCATTTTCCATAAATATAAATAATGAAACTTTTGAAAGAGCAGAGATGTCTTTAAAAAAAGTGGAAAATTTTATTAATATTTTTTTACTGGTAGTAGTTATCGTAAGTATTATCATTTTATCATTGATTTTGAATATGTGGGGTAGGAGTAGAATTCATGAAACCGGAGTATATTTAGCTTTAGGATTAGAAAAGGTTCAAATTATAGGACAGTATATTCTAGAAGTACTCATTGTGGCAATGTTTGCATTTATTGTTGCATATTTCCCTGGCAGGGTAGTATCAGATCAATTAAGTGATTATTTAATGAAACATCCAGAAACAGAACAGGGAGTTGCTATGCGTGAAACCTCTACAGAAATAGGTATAGAGGAAGGGGAAATACATGTGGAAATTAGTATTGAGGAGATTGTTATGGTGTATATAATTGGTGTTGCTATTATTATCATTGCTACGACTATATCAACTTTTTCTATAATGCATCTAAAACCGCGAGAACTATTAACAAAAATGAGTTAGGGGGAAAACATAATGAATTTTTTAAAATTAGAAAATATTACATATTCTTATGACGGAAAAGAAAACATATTTGAAGATGTGAATATGGACTTTGAACAGGGAAAAATATATTGTATTTTAGGCGAATCAGGATGTGGGAAAACTACTTTGCTTTCTTTATTGGCAGGTTTAGATTTTCCTACTCAGGGAAGGCTTTATTTTAAAAATAAAGTAATAGATAGAAAGGAGTTGACAAATTATCGTAAACATAATGTATCAATCATTTTTCAGAATTATAATTTAATAGATTTTTTAAATGCAAAAGAAAATGTAGAAATTGTTTCTAAGGAATCAGCTTATAATATATTAGAAAAATTAGGATTTGACAAAAATGAGATGAATAGAAATATTTTAAAACTTTCAGGGGGACAGCAGCAACGCGTTGCAGTTGCAAGAGCATTACTTTCACATAGTTCATTGCTATTGGCAGATGAACCAACAGGGAATTTGGATAAAAGAAATGCAATAGCAATAGCAGAACTTCTCGGAGAAGCAGCTCATAAATATGAAAAATGTGTTATTGTTGTCACCCATTCTGAAGAAATTGCAAAATATGGTGATGTTATTTTAGAAATGACAGATGGTAAGTTAGAAATAAGGAGGGATTGAATATATGAAAAGGAAACTGTGCATTTTATGTTGCATAGCCATTATTATATCGATGGTAGGCTGTACTTCTGAAAAAAAAGAAACAAATGAAGAACGGAGCGATACAAAAATAGAAACAAATGAAGAAAATGAAGAGTCGAAAGATGATGTTATTTTCGATCACGAAATGAAAGAAAATATAGGAGAGGGTATATTTGAATTTGTACCTGAATAAAGCAAAAGGCCAACTACATGATGTAGCTTGGCTTTTGCTATGTTACAAAAATGGTTATACTTTTGTAACCACTTAATATAGATGCAAGGAAAAGGAAAGTGAAATACATGAAGATAGCAATATGTGATTTTGAATTGAGGACATTGGAACTAATTAAGAACTTTGTAGCAGATACAGATACTTTAGGAGATCAACCATTTAAAATTTTGTCATATGAAAATCCATTCGATATGTTGGCTTATTACAGCAGGTATAGAGACATAGATATTATTCTTTTAAATGTAGAGATGAAGAGTGGATATGATGTTGCAAAAGAACTGAGAAAATTGGATAAGAAAGTAGAAATTATTTTCTTAGGAAAGACAACAAAAATGGCTGTTAAAGGATACTCGGTAAATGCATCGTATTATTTGCTCAAACCAATACAAAATCAAGTATTACAATATATACTCAATAAATCTATAAACAATGTTTTATCAATGCATACAAAATTTTTTTGGAATAAAAGTGGTGAAAGAGTAGATAAAATTTATTATTTTGAAATTAAGTGGATAGAAACTTATCAAAGGAAAACCTTAATAAGCACGATAAATGGAAAATACATAAGTGGAACAACGATGAAAGAACATATAGAAAGGCTTCACAACAGTGGATTTGTTCAAGTGCATTCCAGTTATATAGTAAATTTGGAGTATATAAGAAATATTACGGGGAATACAATAACACTGAGAGATGGAGAGATTATACCTATAAGTAAAAAGAGAAAGAGAGAATTTTTGAATACAATTGAACAATTTTATAATACCAAAATAGTTTCATTATAAATCATTAGAGATATCCTGCTGAATAAAATGGTTACAAAATTGGTTATATTATTTGAGTCATAGCAAGGTTACAATTGAAAAAATAGCAGGAGGAAAGAAAATGTTTAGTGTAGATAAAAAACTATCAAAATCTAATATAGCGAGAACCATACGTTTTACAGAGGATATATTTAATGATTTATTGAGAATTTCTACTTCGGAAGATGTTTCTTTTAATCAATTAGTTTTACAATGTTGTCGATATGCGCTTGATAACTATGAGGGGAATGAGCAGAATAAAAGATAAGAGATTATAGAAAGCAAGTTGATCCGAGTAGTAATTGGTATACATCAATTATCGTTTATTAGAACTTGGATTAATAAAAGGTATCCTAATATTGTGTAGACTAGAAAATCATTTTGTTCTAATATTACTTTAGAAATGTATTTATAGAGAATTAGATTTGAATAAAGAGGCTAGGAGCAATAAAAACACAAATTGAGGTATAAACGATACAGATTTATGTGCTGTATCGTTTTTTTTTGCCTTTTTTACAGAAAATCCATGAATTTTTAGTTGGTATATAGTAGGAGCACCTTGATAATTTCATAGAGTAAATTTAATTCTGTCAAGAATAATAGCAGTGATACATCAATTTCCAGGTGGAAAATTTATAACATGAGGAACATAAGGAGAATGAAAATGATTAAAATAGCAGCTATCATTTTAGGTATTATAACAATTAGTATGATTGCTTGCATCTTATGCACGTCTGTTATAGCAGGAAAGAGAGCAGATGAAAGTATAGAAAGATATTTTAAGGAACAGAAGAAAGGGTAGAATTATATGAGAAAAGCAGGTGTGGTATCAACGGATGTAAAAGGGGAAGATAATGAATTTTATCACGATATTATATCACTATTTAAAATATACAGATCTGTCAATTGGAAAATGCAGATTAAAATTAATCAAGTAAAGCAATGCTTTCATACAGAATATGGCACCGATGTAGATGAATTTTTAGATAGTGTTTATCAGGCAGGAATGGATATCAATCTGGATATGGAAGATATGAGGGAGAGGATCGAATCTATCAATCAGGCGAATAAATATTTGAAGTTGATTGATGAGGCGGTAGAGTTAATGCGAAAATATCACCCGCAGGGAGAAAAGTATTATTGGGTACTTTATTATACTTATATGTCTGCTTATAGAGCAGAGAATACAGATGAAATTCTAGATAAACTGGAACCGCATTTTCCACGGATACCAAGAATACACAGAGCCACTTATTTTAGATGGAGGGATAAGGCGTTTGAGGCAGTCAGCAACATCCTATGGGGATACGAAGCAAAAAATCAGCAAATATTGAAGCAGGTAAATCAGAACTATCAAGAATAGGTAAATAAAATAGCCAAAGGGCTGGAAAGGAGAAATATGGGATTTGTTATGAGTATAGATACAGGAAATAAAATGATGAAAACCAATCATTTCATTTTTCATTCTGGGATCAAAAGAAAAGAACAGAAAATCCTTCCTGGAGAAGAAGGGATTTTTTTAAAGGGATCAACTATTTGGAGAGTAATCAGAGAATTTCCTATTTGGAAGATAAAACAATTGATGATAGGTACTATATTTTGACATTACTTGGAGTGGCAAAAGAACTGGAAAAAGAAGGGATAGAAACTGGTATTCATGAAGGGGGAACAATTCCAATCCAGTTATTAGTTGGACTTCCGCCGGGAGATTATGGAAAACAAATCCGGAAATTTCGGGAATATTTTTGGCGACAAGGAAAAACAGTTTATTTTTCTTATAAAGGGAAACCATACAGAATACGATATGAAAGTGTAAAGGTATATATGCAGGGATATTCTGCGTATATTTTAGTGGCAAATCAGCTTCATTTACAAGAGCAGCCAAAGGTTTTGCTGATAGACATTGGAGGATTTACAGTAGATTATCTGTTAGTCCGGTATGGAGTAGTAGACAGGACAAGAATTGATTCCCTTCCGGAAGGGATTATTATGCTCTATAAAAGAATTATGGTAGGAATAAGGCAGCGTTTTAATCTTTATCTCGAAGAAATAGACATTGATAATATTCTTTTTAAAAGGAAAACGCCATATTCAGAATTGGTTATTCGAAGGACATTTGAAATTGCTGCAGAATATATGAGTGATTTATTAGGTTCTTTTTTAGAATTTGGTATTGATTTTCGAACAACAGTGACTGTTTTCGTGGGAGGCGGAACGGTTCTTTTAAAGGATATTATTGATGAGGTTTGGAAAAGATATCATTCAACATATTATGTTTTAGACGATCCGAAAGCAAATGTAAAAGGCTTTATCAAACAATATATGGCAGAAAAGGCAGGATATTAAAGGGAGGACGTATGACAAAACAGAATCCGTACAGATTTTCCCTGGGATTTGATGAAGAGGACCCGGAACATCAAGAAGTTGCAAAAATACTAAACCAGTTAGGTCATAGAAAAGCAAAGTTTGTTGTAAAGGCGGTTCTTGCATATCATAAAAACATAGAAGGAAAATATTCAAAAGAGCCGGCAGTGATAGACAAGAAGCTAGATACACTAAAGAAAAACAGAGTTATACAATTACAAGAGGAATTTCTTCCAACACTGCAAGAGGAGGATATTCTCATGATACAGAAAAATAAAGAATTGCTTCAGGAAATGGAGAAAGAGGAATTAGAGGAAAATAAAAGTTCCTATAAAGAAGAACTTTAGAAAGAGAGGGAAGTATGCGGAATAGAGTAGAGTATATTTTAGGTGGAATGACAATTTTACAAGGTTTGCTTGTGTGGGTGGCATGGAATGGAGAAAAATGGGCATTTCTGATATTAGTATTACTGTTATTTTTACAGGAAATGGTTCTTATTCTTCTTTTAATAAGAAAGAAATATCAAAAAAAGTTTTGCCCCAAATGTGGAATTGAGATTATTATTTGGTATCGAATTTGTCCTAATTGTGGATACATATTCAAACCAGGATGTAAAAAAGAAGATTTAACAGAAATGATTGAGGATGCTTTGGATCAAGAGGAAATTGAAGAGTTTGATCAGTTGGAAAATTCGGCAGACAGAATGGAGGAAATAGAAGAATGCATGATTGAAAGATATATACATAATGAAAAAAATATGTAAGTTTATTTATGCTGTCTTTTGATGCAAAAACATAATCAGAGTAGTAAAGGAACATTATGCTGTTAGAACAATTCTAGCAGCTTTTTTGTAATTATTACTTAAAAGCAAGTAATAGTAACATCGAAGTAAAACTCTCCGCCTGGAAACGGATTATAGATTAAAAACAGATTTCAGGAGGAGACTTATGAATAAACAAAAGCGAACTACTGTAGATGAATTTAGTGCATACCTACAGAGTGCAGTAAGAAATACCACTATTAACTATATGAACGATAAAAGTAAGATTAAAGAGCATGAGATTACTTTAGAAGAGGATTTGGAAAATGTAGAAGGAAGGGGAATAGAATGGAATGAAATGATGGAAGCACACGATATTTTTTTGGGAAAGATTGATCCGGAAAAATTGTTTGCTCAGGTGACAGACAATAAACTTTTACATATACTGAAAAGTTTTTCGGCATTGCATATAAAGGTTCTCTGTCTGCGAATATTGTACGAAAAGACATTTGATGAAATAGGAATGGCTATAGGAATATCTGGAAAAAAGGCTGAAAATACCTATTACAACGTAATTAAAAAAATTCGCAGGGAATTAGGAGAAGGAAAAGATGCAGGAAAGAGAATTTGAAGAATTATTATGGAAAGCACGAAATAAGGATAAAAAAGCAGTATTTGAAATTATAGAAATGTACCGTCCTTTGTTGTTAAAATACGCAAAAAGTAATGGGAAATTTGATGAGGACTTATACCAGGAATTGGTATGTGCAGTTTTAAAAAGTATTATAAAATTTCCTATGAAAACAGAAGAACACAATAATTTGTACATTAAGTATTGATATACACAAGATATTGTGATATGATGATTGTGTAGTTATTTATGATATCAGTATAGACTGACATCACAAAGGTATAGTCCTATTTTAAATAGGAGAAGAAATTTAGGATAGGGATATATCCATAAGAAAAAGAATGGCATTGATTGTTATTGGGCAGTCAGTGCCTTTTTTATGTTGAAAAGGAGGAACAAGGATGGTAAAAAACAAGAAAATCAAAAAAATGATATGGACGCATGGCTGGGTGGTATTTCCAGTTGTTACGGGTAGACCATTGCACTATTATTGGAAAGGGAAAAAATTCCAAACAGAAGTAGTTAAAAAAATTATTGCTTTGGATGCAAATCATATTGTAGTAGAAGGAGAAGAAAAGACATATTATATACAGTTTTTTGCAGATGAAGCAGGAAGTTTAAAAGCAACAGCGTAGCAAATGGCAGGATCAAGAAAGGTAATATATTTCTTGTTCCTGCTTTTTAAAAGTAAAAAAAGATGAGGTGACTTAGATGAGTTGGATATGTTTTCATATAGAAAATGAAAGATTATTAAAAGCTGCAGTTTCAGAAGAAATAAGAGTAGAGTGTGATAAACTTTTCAAGCAAAGGGGATACGAAGAAAGAGGAAGATGGATACCGGAGAAAGAAGTAATCTCATCTTACATTGTAGAGGGGGTATATTATGCTGCAGTCAGGACAACGGACCGATTTGGGAAAAGTTTTGTGCATGCAGCAATTTTTCCATTATGCCTTCAAAAAGAGAAGTATTATAATTTGTTATGTAATGAACAGTATGAAGGAGAGCTGCCACAGGAGTGTCAGTGTCCAATGGAAATTTTATTATTGTTGAGTTCCACGGATTCTGCACTTGCTCAAAAGTGGAGAAATAACTGTTGGAATTATCATAAGAAGGAACACTATCAGGAATATAAAACGAATGTGAGAAAACAATCATCAGAACATAGAAAAAAGGAAAATTATAAAAGAGATTCCAGAAGAAAGATGACAACACGACCATGGTATAAAGCGGCAAACGCATAAACAGATTTAGCAGAAATCGAAGATTAATTATTTATCTCAAAAGGGGTACACAGAGTCGGAGCAATAAGGATACGCTCTCGAATTTCTGGTACTCCTTTTTCTTTTTGTCTGATAGTGTGTCAACATACCGTCTAGTTATTTTTGATTGTATTAAAAATTTTTCTATATAAGAATTTCTGAATTTTTTCTAGTTTATATTTTATAAAAAATTCATCTGTTTGTTATTGTATACAAAATGAGAAATAGTATAATAGAAATTATGAAAATGGAGGTGTTAAAAATGAAGAATGAAGAGTTAAGCTTAAATGAAATCATTACTTATGCAAAACAAAAGACGGCAGTAATTTTGAGTTCTTTGATTCTATCTGTAATAGGTATCATAGTTGGGGGAATATTTCTTCTTCTTGAAGGATTAAAAATTACAGATAGCAAGATAGGATTTTATGCAATATTACTCTTTCTTATTTCAATGGCAACATCTATAGTCCTAATATCGCATTATGAAAAAATGAGAAGTAAGTTGATCAATAAAATGGATACAAAATCATTTTCTGTATTCTTTGATTATTTTACTAAAATGAAAGGTAAGAAGAAAAATTTTGTTTATTATGAAATAAAAGATATTTTTATGTATGGTTTATGGCAATTAAAGGATAAAAATCCTTATTTAAAAGAAATATCAGAACAGGAAGAATGCATATTTGATTATGACAGTATTAAGACTAAAATTAATAAGGAAGAATTTTTAGCTTCAAGTATGTTTCGGTGTTTGACTTTTAGAAAAAATAACGTACTTTATAGAAACCAAATTATATTTTTAAACCAAGAAAAATTTATTGAAATAATTCAGGCTTATGAAAAAATTCTTCTGGATAAGGATAACCATTTGTCTGAGTATATTAGAAAGTGCTACATTATTGAAAAAAAATACTCTAGGGACAAAGAAAATGCGATTAAAAATTATGAAGGATTAGCAAAAAATATTGGAATAAGAGAGCGATTTGTTAATTTTAGTAGCAATCAAAGATCAGTTAGAGATTTGAAAAAAATATTTGCATTTATTGCCATAGTAGCATTAGTCTTACAAAATGTTAATGCTGATCTGAATAGAATAGCCACGATAGTATTTAATGTTATTACAATTGTTCTATTGTTGGTGGATGTTTCACAACGTGATGATGAGGATATATTACATTAAAAGAACTTTGTAGAATATAATATTTTTATTCGATGTAATATCATAATCTTTTCACTATAAATGAGCAAATATCAAATTTTGCACAAAGTTATCCTGCTAACTCCATAACAGCTTCAATTGAAGCACCACTTTTGATAAACCGGTACAGATTTGTGAGCTGTTCCTGCTTTAGCTGTTTCTGTAAAAAAGCATAACCTTCTTCAAAAGCACAATAGCTTCCAGAATGCATGCAACACAAAAAATGAACCAGCGACATAATCAACCAATATCTTTGGATTCCCTGACGGGAGCGGAGCTGATATTTATCCAGTGCCAGTTTACTTTTGCTTTGACGGAAAAATAATTCGATCGGCCACCGTTTGATATAAGTCTCCAGTATCTCCAGAGTTGACAGACTGACATCCGTAGAGAGAAATAACCGCAGTGCTTTGGGATTCCCAAACGCATCCTTCGGATAGCTGATGATAACAGCTGCATTGGGAATGCCATTTAGCTCCCCTTCATAGCGGTACACATAGAATTGACGGCCGCCAACGGTCACGAGGCTGACTCCCGGATCTGTTTTCCGCAAATGAAGGGCAAACAAACTGGCTTTCTGACGGATTCCCCATGGATAGAGAATACGGTTGGTCTTTAACGCACCTATCGTATAAAAACCTTTCCGTATAAAGCTGTCCATTACCTTTGAAGAAGTATACCAGCTGTCACAAAGAAAATAGGAAACTACCGGTGCAATGGGAAGCTCTTCTGCAATCTCTTTTACGATCTGAATCTTGGATTTTGATTTATCGTACAGTATGACTGCATAATTCAGGGTAATCCCATTGCAGGAAAGCATGACAGAAACAACCTGATGCCCGTAATCCTGACGGCCTTTTAAATGTGATTGGTGAAAATACGCTGCTTCGATTGGATGTAGAGCCTGTGACGAAGGCCGGGTATGTGAAGCAATGGTATCATCCACAATACAGTAAACAGGCTGTCCGGAACGCTGAGCTTCCCTGTAAATAATATGGAGGATGCTCCTTTTGAGGGTATCCTGTAAAGCAATGTCATCCCATTTGCCATGATTCAGAAAATAAGCCGTGGTAGTCCTGTGACAATGGCTTACTTCTTGGAAATCCACAGTTTTCCCGCGGTATCCCCGGAGAAAAACGGAAAGGATAATGGCCATCAAATGGTTCAGATACACATCAGATAAAAATAATCCGAGATTTAATGTCTTAAAGTAATTGTAAATATGGTTGGAATGATGTATACTGTTTGCAATGGACACCCCCTTGTTTGAGTGAGTATGTTGTTTGTTGATACTTCAATTATACATTATTCATCAGAGGGTGTCCTTATTTTGTGCAATATTTTGGATTTGCTCATTTATAGTAATAATGTTAAAGCTGCATTAAATAAGGCAAATGTAGATTTTCTGTGTCAGGAAGAAGAATATTCTTTAGATCGCATACTGGGTAATTGGTTTGATAATGGAAGTCAGTTGTCTGGTGGCCAATGGCAAAAGATAGCTTTAGCTAGGGTATATTATAAAGAGGCAGATATATATTTGTTAGATGAGCCAAGTTCTGCATTGGATGCAACAGCAGAATTGAGAATTTTTAATAGTTTTTTCGAGGTAAGTAAAGAAAAAATAGCCATTTATATTACACATCGTGTAAAAATTGCCAAAAATGCTACAAAAATTATTGTTATAGATGAAGGGAAAATAGTTGGTATAGGAACCCACACAGAGCTACTGAAAAACTGTACTATCTACCATGAATTATACGAGCAGGAGAAAGAAGAGTTTGAGAAGAGCTAAGTAAATTTTAATATATGAGAATAAGATACTAATTTGATCATACGAAAGAGTTGGAATCGAAATTTAGCGTGTTATAAATGTATAAAGAAGTTCTTAAACAGAATAAGGTTATTATGTATTGTCCGTAATCAGGCACTGGAAATATAAAATCCAGTGCTTTTGTTATTAGGAAAACCATGCGATAGTCAACGACATCGCCCGCTATGTGGGTAAATGATTATTGCAGATAACTATATATTTTTATTATGGAGATGTAATTAGATTTAATCTTCAAACTATAAATACACATTTTGGATTATAAGACTTAATATATATAATTAATAAGCGAAGATATTCCGGGGTGCGAAAGTTTATATGAAAATAGATAGTAAATTTTAAATAGTGGAACATATAATTATGTACTGAATGTAAATAGTAAAAAATATATAAAAAATACATATATACAACCTAAAAAGAACAGTATATATGTATTAAAATGTAAGGCCGTTCAGTGTAATATATAAATTAAGAAATCATAATCATAGGGGTATATTTAAATGTCTAAATTCAAAAATTCATCTAATAAACTTTTGTATCAAGCTATGGGCAAACGTTTAAGAAATATTAGATTATTACATGATTATACGCAAGAACAAATGGCTGATTTATTAGAAATAGGAACAGCATACTATGGAAAAGTTGAAAGAGGTAATCATGGATTATCATTAGAAAAGTTATTTTTGCTGAATGAAAAGCTGGATATTGACATAAATTATTTATTGACAGGGAAAAGTTGTAGTCAAATCACGATAGAAGAGGCTATTAAACAATGTCCAAAAGAAAAAAGATATGATTTAGAGCAGTTAATTAAATATGCTTTGAATCTATCTAGAGAAGTACATTATGAGAAGTAGTAGAATAAACTTGAAAATAGGCATTTGTAATGGAAGTCTTAATACAATCCATAATCTAGAAGAAATGCTTCATAAGAAAGAAAAAAATTATGGAATAGGTATAAAAATAGTTAGATTTACGTTAGATGAGCTATTGTCGGATAAAAACTTAAAGTATGATATAATTTTTCTAGAGATTCAGTCAGAAAATGAAAGACTTAAGATTGCTAAAAATTATAGACATTTAAATCATAAATGGATATTAATAGTGATCGGAATAGATGATGGACATGCACAAGCACTTTTGGAACTAGAAGTTTATAGACTATTGGTCAAGCCCTTCAATGAGTTGATATTTGACAAATATTTTTTTGAAGCGGTCAACAAAATTAAGTTTATAACTAGAGAATACTATTTCAGGTATAATAAAATACGATATAAACTTCAGCTAAGTGATATTATATATTTTCAAAGTGATAAAAGAATTACATATATAATCACAGATAATAAGTTAAAAAGGATATATTCGTGTTATAAAACATTGAATATAATTGAAGAAGAGCTTAAAGAAATATCTAATGAATTTTGCCGAATACATCAATCTTTCTTAGTTAACTTATCTTACGTGAAAAGTTTTACAGATTCCAGTGTGCAGCTTCATGATGGTACTGTTTTAGGAATAAGTAGAAGACGGAAAAATGAAACAATAAAGAAGCTTGATGCGTTAAATATCCCTAGGTAATAAAATTTATATAGCGTTATTATACGAAAGACAAAATGTCTATTAGTATAATAGCGCTTTTTTGAAAATCTATTTGTTCCAATAATTACATATATATGTTAAAAGTTACATGATGAATGAAAATTATTCATTAAGTGGTATAATACAAATGAGGTGATTATATGGATTATCAATTAGATAAACAACATAAGTACGGAAAGCTACATGCAATTGAGAGAATCAGATGTTTATTGGATAAAGGATCTTTTTTTGAAATCGGTCAATCAATAAACGGTATAAAGAAAGATTCTTCATATGAAATGATTCCCTATGATGGAGTAATTACGGGATATGGAAAAATTAACGGAAAAAAAGTATATATCTATTCGCAAGATTATACAGTTAATGGAGGGACTCTTGGCATTAAGCATGGAGAAAAAATAGTAAATATTTTAAAAAGAGCAATTCTTGATAGATGCCCTATTATTGGAATTAATGATTCTGGTGGAGCTCGGATTCAAGAAGGAGTAGACTCCTTAAAGGGTTATGGAGATATTTTTTATTACCAAGTTTTGGCATCAGGATATATTCCACAAATTTCGGTAATTGCTGGGACTTGTGCGGGTGGAGCAGTATATTCACCGGCACTCACAGACTTTATATTTGTAATTAAAAATATATCCAAAATGTTTGTGACAGGTCCCCAGGTTTTAAGAGAATCTACTGGAAAAGAAGTTTCTTCTGAAGATTTAGGAGGGATTACAGTACATGGGAAAGAGTCAGGAGTTGCTCATTTTATTATGGAATCAGAAGAAGAATGCTATAACATGATAAGAAAAGTTTTAGATATGATTCCTCATAGTAATAAGTACACATATAAAGGTAGTTACTTAAGTATTGTTAGAAAAAACAATGCGAGGTTCAGCGAATTAGTTCCTAAGAATAAAAGATTACCATATGATGTCAAAAAGGTTATATACGAAATATGTGATAAAGGGTCATTTTTGGAAATACAAGGTTCTTATGCCACTAACATTGTTATTGGTTTAGGTAAAATATGTGATGGAATTGTTGGAATAATCGCAAATCAGCCTATGAGTAAAGCAGGAGTTTTAGATAGCGATTCAAGTGTGAAAGCAGCACGTTTTATCAGATATTGTGACTGCTTTAATATACCCATTGTAACTCTAGTAGATACTCCAGGATTTATGCCAAGTGAAAGTGAAGAAAAGAGAGGTATTATACGACATGGGGCTAAATTAATAACTGCGTATGCGGAAGCACATATTCCCAAAATTACTGTAATTTTGAGAAAAGCATATGGGGGAGCTTACATTACAATGGGAAGTAAACATTTACATGCAGATTTTGTTTTTAGTTGGCCTAATGCGGAAATTGCGATAATGGGATCAGAAAGTGCAATTAATATTCTCTATCAGAAAGAATTGCGAAAATGTGATAATGAAAATGGTAGAGATACTTTTATAAAAAATAAGATCAAAGATTATGAAAGTAAATATATTAATTCTAATATCGCATTAAATGAAGGATATATTGATGCTGAGATAGAGCCAGCAGAAACTACCTTCCAAATTGCGGAGGCATTAAGAATTACCAGTAATAAAGAATATATTGATGCTATATCAAAAAAGCATACTAATATTCCTCTGTAGGAATTAAATTTATGGGAGGATAATAAATGTGGGACGAATCTGCAAAAAATTTAGTTAAAAAGATACTGTTAAGTTATAAAACCATATTAATAGGTAGCCATAGCGAGGTTGAACCTATATTAGATGAACTTATTTGTGATATCAATACAGTTTTAGCAGAATTAAAGGATGTATTGCCATATAATACGAATCTTAGCTTTTCTTTTGAAGAGGCGAAAAAAGAGTTAATAATGGTTTTTGAAGATTTGCGGGAGGAAACAAAAAAAATAGGTAATCGCGATCCTGCTGTAACATGTATGGAAGAAATAATTCTGTGTTATCCATATATTAAGGCAATCATTTTACATAGAATAGCTCATTTTTTGTATATAAATAAAATTTATGTTTTAGCGCGAATCTTAAGTGAAGAAGCACATTCTTTAACAGGTATTGATATTCATCCGGGAGCTAAAATTGGAAAGAATTTTTTCATAGATCATGGTACGGGCATAGTAATTGGTGAAACATGTATTATAGGAAATAATGTAACTCTATATCAAGGAATAACTTTAGGGACATATTCCTTTAAAAAAAATAGTAAAAAACCTCTTGATTTGAAATCGAAAAGACATCCCACAATTGAGGATAATGTAACTATCTATGCAAACGCAACAATATTAGGGGGAGGAACTATTATAGGAACAAATAGTATTATTGGGAGTAACGCATGGATTGCAAGTAGTGTTGCTGCAAATTCGACTGTGAAAGCTAATTCTATTATACAGGCTAATGGTATAAAGGAGTAGATACTATGACTCGAACATATTATGTAAAAATTACTGAGAGAATAGAAGAAGATGAACTGAGAGGGCTCATATCTAGGGTTTCAGAAACACGAAGAGTAGAAGTGCTAAAGAAAAGGAGAATGGAAGATCGAATTCAAGGAATTGTATCTGAGTTATTAATAAAATATGTATTACAAAAAACTTTTGGAATAAATTTGTATGAACTACAATTTTTAGAGGTAAATATGGGAAACCATTTGCTAACGTACCAATTCAGTTTAATATTTCACATAGTAAAAATATAATATTGGCATCATTTAGTGACAGTTCAGAAATAGGAATTGATATTGAAGAAATAAAACCTATATCTATTCGAACATTAAAATCAATATTTTTACAGGAAGAATATGAATATGTTCAAAACCAAGAAGGAAAAGAACAACGATTGAATATGTTTTATAAGTTTTGGACGTTAAAGGAAAGCTATATTAAGTATTTGGGAACTGGTCTATATAGAGATATGAATACTTTTGGTTTTACACTAAATAATGGAATAACATTAAAAGATTTACTAAATCCATTTTACAAAGATAAAATTCAATTTATGACGGGTAAAATAGAGAATTATTACTACTCATTGTGTTGTAAAAAAGAAGAGAATATCCAAAAGTTTGAATATATAGAAATGGATCAAATTTTAAACAAAATATAAGGAGTGGCAATAATGATGGAAAAAATAAAGTTATTTTGTTGGCCGTTTGCAGGAGGATCAGCCAGTTACTATTTGTCATGGAAACAGTATTTAAAAACAAATATAGAAATTATACCGGTGCAACTTTCGGGAAGAGGTGAAAGATATACAGATACACCATATAATAATTTCTATGATATTGCGGAAGAGGGATACGATTATTTAAAAAAGAATATTGAACCAGAAGAAAAATTTGCCTTTTTTGGACATAGTATGGGCAGTTGGATAGTATATGAAATCTGCAGAAAAATCAAAGGTACTAAATATGAAAAAAATCTTATTCATGTATTTTTTTCTGCGAACAGAGCTCCATTTTATAAATATAAAGAGAAACAAATTCACACTTTGCCAAAGGATGAGTTTATCTCAGAAATACTCAAGTTAGGAGGTGGAAAAAGAGAAATATTAGAAAATAAAGAATTTGGAACAATTTTTATTGATATTTTAAGAAAAGACTACACATTAATAGAAGAGTATGAATGTACTCAAAATGATCTCATACTTGAGTGTGGTGTTAGTGTATTTAATGGTTTCCAAGATAATATTCCATATGGAGGATTATTGGCATGGAATGAATGTAGTAAAAATGAAATTCAACTAATGAATTTTCAGGGTAATCATTTTTTTATTGATAGCGATAAAGAAAATGTATTAGGAACTATTGAACAAATATTATTAGCATATAAATAAAAAGAAAAGGAGTGAATAATGATGCAAGATTTAATGAATAAATTTGTACAAAATCATGAATTAAGAAACAGAGGAATTACAATTATAGAAGAAGAGCAAGAAAAGTTTGTATCATACCAAGCGATTTATGAAAAAGCACTTTGCTATTTAAAGAAATTTCATGATTTTGGAATACATAAAGGTTGTGAAGTACTATTTCAGACAGAAAATATAGAAGAATTTGTTTATACTTTTTGGGCTTGCCAAATGGGATGTATTACTGCTGTTCCAGTTGATATTGGAGAAAATGCTGAAAACATAGAAAAGATTTTCAGAATTTGGAAAAGTTTAAACAATCCTTTTTATCTGTCACAAAAATATACTTTTCAATTATTATCAAAGCACAAAGATAATTATGAGAGTGAATTTGGCAAAATTGAAAGTAGGACTTTATTTTATGAGGACGTTACTCAAAACGAAATAATAGAAGAATTTGATATAAATGATCATGAACATGACTATGTATCATTGATTCAGTATTCTTCTGGTTCCACCGGTACTCCAAAAGGAATTCCGATTTTATATAATTCTTTATCTATTCATGTAAACGCATTAGCTAAAAGAGAATGTGTTACGAGTAGTGATAAAATGTTAAATTGGGCGCCGTTAAGCCATAATTTAGGATTGGTATCAGTGCATATTGTAGGAATTTTTTGTGCAGTCAATCAATATTTGATGTCGAAACAGCTATTTGTACGAAATCCATTACTTTGGATGAGAAAAGCAAGTGAACACAAGATAACAATGATTTATGCGCCTAATTTTGGATATAAATATTTGTTGACACATTACAAAGCAACGCAAAACGAAAAATGGGATTTGTCAAATATACGTATTGCATTTAATGGGGCCGAACCAATTAACTATAAACTTTGTAGGGAATTTGTTAATACTCTAAAAAAATATGGATTGCATGATAATGTTATATATCCAGCATATGGGTGTTCGGAAGCAACTTCTGTTATATCCATTCCTGAGGTTGGACGAGATATAAAAGTATATTATGTGGATCGAAGATATTTGAATATAGGGAAACAAATTGTCTTATGTGAAAAAAGTGATAAAAATGCTATTGCTTTTGTAAGTGTAGGAGAACCAGTAGATAATTGCGAAGTACGTGTTTGTGATGAGAATAATAATAAACTTGAGAATTTTAAAGTGGGATATTTGCAAGTGAGGGGCGAAAATGTAATAGGAGAATATTACAATAATGTGTCTGCTACTAAAGATGCCTTTGTAGAGAATGATTGGTTTAACACAGGTGATTTATGCTTTAGAGATGGGGAGTCGGTTGTCATTACTGGTAGGGCAAAAGAAATTATTTTTGTTAATGGACAAAACTATTATCCCATGGATATAGAACGTGTAGTAGAAGAGGAAGATGAAAGATTAATTGGAAAAATTGCATGTTGTGGTATTTTTAGTGAAGATATCCAAACAGATAAAATTTATTTCTTCTTGGAAATATCTAGTCTTAGTTTTAACGATTTTTCTGATCTTAAATTAAAAATATTAAAAAAAGTAAGAGAAGGATTAGGTTTGTATGTAGAAAAAGTAATTCCAGTTATAAAACTTGAAAAGACCCAAAGTGGAAAAATGCAACGTTTAAAAATGGAAAAACAATTTATACAAGGAGCATATGATTCACTATTGGAAAAATATGGTGTTATAAAGGAGCAAAGTAACACAAGTGGAAGTGACGTAAAAATGACTATTTTAAATATATGGAAGGAAATTTTAAATAATAACAGTATTAGTGAAGAAGATAATTTTTTTGATTTAGGCGGTAGTTCAAGTCTTTTGATTTTATTGACAACTAAAATTGAAGAAAGATTCCCAGATTGTATTTCTGCTATCGATATTTTTGAGGCACCTACGGTAAAGGAACTATCGAAATTAGTTATAGATAGAATTAAAGAATAAAGGAGAAATAAAAATGAAAGAATTAGGAATTATTTTTTCTGGACAAGGCTCACAATATCCCGGTATGTATAAAGACCTTATTTCATTGTATCCAGAAGGAAAATATCTTTTTGAAAAGGCTAGTACGATTTGTGATTTGGATTTGATAGATTTATGTTCTAATGCTCCAGAAAATACATTAAGAGAAACAAGAATTGCACAATTAAGTACGGTGGTTTATAGCATTGCAGTTTATAAATATTTTTTAAAAGAAAATGGAATTCTCCCCAAATTTGCAGGTCACAGTGTGGGAGAATATTCTGCCTTAATTGCTGCAAAAGTTCTTAGCTTTGAAGAGGGTATTCATTTGGTAAATAGAAGAGGGGAATTGATGCAAAATTATGTAAAAAAAGGAGGAATGTTGGCAATCATAGATGGTAATGTTTTAGATATCGAGGAATATTGTAAAAATCATAGTTCATTAGAAGATGAAATTGTTGTTTCAAATTATAATTCTGATAATCAAATTATTATATCAGGTACTACAAACCAAATTTCAAAGGCTAAAACTTATTTTGAGGGTTTAAATATCTCAGTAAAGCCCTTAAATGTTAGTGGCGGATTTCATAGTCCATTAATGAGATCAATAGAGGAACCATTTGCTAAAGAATTGACACAATGTAATTTTTATCCGAATATCAATACTATTTTTTCAAATGTTGACGCGGAGCCATATGAAAATGAAGATGATATTCGATTAAAACTTAAAATGCAATTAAGTAAACCTGTTTTATGGAATAATATCATGCACGCTTTAAGAAGAAGTCAGGTAGAAACAATTATTGAGTGTGGTCCCCAAAAAACACTTACAAATTTATTCAGAAACGTATCAGGTATTGAGGCATATTCGTATTTAAGAGAGAGCGAACATGTAAGGCAATTGTTACATGAGAAATATTCGTGCTCTAAGTGTATTAAAGATTTGATAGAAAGAGGTTTGACCATAATTGCATGTACATATAATTACAATGACGATTTGGAAACATATCAGAATGAAGTAATAGAGAATGGAAAAAAATTAAGAAAGTTGAGTAAAAATTATCAGATTGAAGAATTTGATAGATTACTTATACAAGAAATAATTAGTTGTTTACTTAAAATGCTAAATGGGAAAAAAATAAGTAGTGATGAACAAAGAGATCGGTTATTGCAATGGAAAAATGATACGTCCAATATTAAACTACAAACGATTTTAGAAGAAGAATTGAAACGATTCTATTAAAAGGCGGTAATGTATATGGATGAGAAAAATAATATTATGGATATTGCTGTTGTAGGTATGGCAATAAAAATACCACAAGCAGATAGTTTGGAAGAGTTTTGGAATGTTATAGTAAATCAACGAGATACTGTAAATATATTGTCCGATAAAAGAAAGAGATGGTTAGAAAAGTATTTAAAAGGAATGTTGCCTAATGGTAGAAAAACAGATATTTATCCAGAAGGTGCGTATATTGAAAATATCGAAGAGTTTGATAATGAACTGTTTGGTATAACTCCCAAAGAATCCGAGTTGATCGATCCAAATCAAAGAATATTTTTACAGGTTGCATTTAAGGCATTAGAAGATGCAGGATATCCAATAAATTTCATAAAGAATAGTAATACAGGTGTATATGTTGGATTTGGAGATGATTCAGACTATTATGCACTTGTTGAAGAATTACAGAGTCAATTTGTTGATGTTGCAAAAACAGGAAATTTACGTCCGGTGATAGCAAGCAGATTATCATATATTTGGGATTTGAAAGGGCCAAATATGATGATTGACACTTCGTGTTCTTCTGCATTGTCAGCTATACATGTGGCTGCGAAAGCACTTAGGGATAAAGAATGTGATATGGCAATTGCAGGAGGGATAAAACTTAGTATATTGCCTAATAAAAATAATTCTAATATAGGTGTGGAATCATTGACTTATAAAACAAAGCCATTTGACAATAGAGCAGATGGAACAACTTGGGGAGAAGGTGTTGGTGTAGTAATCTTAAAACGACTAGAAGATGCTCAAAATGAACATGCTAAAATATATGGAGTAATAAAAAGGAGTACAGTTAATCAAGATGGAAAATCAGCAGGGATTACAGCACCCAGTCAAAAAGCCCAAGAGAATCTACTTATAGATACTTGGAACTCTCCTTTAATTAATCCAGAAGATATTTGTTATGTAGAAACTCATGGAACAGGGACAATATTGGGAGATCCAATAGAGTTTGAAGGGTTAAAAAGAGCTTTTAGTCATTTTACAGATAAGAAGCAATTTTGTGCGATCGGAAGTGTTAAGGCAAATGTAGGACACACAGTACATGCGTCAGGGGTTATAGGATTAATAAAAGTTCTTTTATCAATCAAACACAAGACTATACCGCCTTTGACAAACTTTAAAGTAGCTAATCAAAATATTGTTTTTGAAAATAGCGCTCTTTTTATACCGACAGATGAAATCCATGTTAAAAAGAAAATGCTTTGCGGAATTAGTTCTTTTGGTGTAAGTGGTACAAATGTTCATATGTTAATACAAGAAGTAGAAAACACACAAGAAGTAGTAAATACAAAACACTCTGATACGAGATATTATTTGCCGCTTTCAGTTAGAAATCAGAAAGACTATAAAAAGTTGCAAAAACAATATATCGAATTTTTAGAAAAAAATACATATATTACTCCTAAAGAACTCTGCTACAGTGCGTTATATAGAAAAAATCACTATAGTTTACGTAGCATTGTTATATTTGAAAACATAGAAGAATTGAAAAATATTTTTAAACAGGGAGAGAATAACAAAAATTGGATATTTCCAAATGATGAACTAGAAAAAATACCTGATTTATATAAGGAATTTCTTATTGGAAATAGTACAAAAAATTTTATAAACTTAGAAAACAATTCTATAAGATATGTTACATTACCGGGAACAATATTTCATAATAAGGATTATTGGTTAAAAATCCCGGAAAACTTTACAAAATCTTCTGGAATGCAATTATCAAAGGATATATTAGCAGATACATCGGAAGAGTATATGTTAACTGGTAGAAAAAATGGAAAATATACAAATACAGAAAGAAAAGTATCAGATATTTTGCAAAAGCTTACAGGTGTAAAGGAAATAGATATATACATGAACTTTGGCGAAATGGGAACAGATTCTATACTTTTAACTAAATTTGTTAATTTGTTAAATGAAAAATTAGAACTCAGGTTAAAAATTGTTGATATTTTTTCACAACCTAATATTGTAAGTTTATCACAATATATTGATACAAGAAAAGCAATAACCGAGATAAATGTAAGAGATAATCAGGAAACTATTCAGTCAAGTGATATTGCAATTATAGGTATTTCAGCTAAACTTCCTAAATCTAATAATATTTTTGAATTTTGGAATAATCTAATAAAAGAAAAAGATTGCAAAACAACACTAAAAAGAGAAAGGAAATATTCGTGCGAAAAATATTTGACGTACATAAATGATTTGAATAAAAATGATTATTTTGCTGAAGGAGGATATATAGAAGATTATAATTGTTTCGATTACAAATTTTTCAATATAACACCTAAAGAAGCTGAACTAATGGATCCACATCAGAGAATAGTTTTAGAGGAGTCTTGGAAAGCCCTTATTGATGCTGGATATACCGAAGAAGTATTTACGGAACAAATACAGGTGTGTATATAGGCTACACAAATGATTTTAGATTTAATTATTGGAAAATGGTTAATGATATTGAACCTGATTCTTATAGTATGGCGGTAGCTCCCAATCTTTCTTCTATTATTCCTAGCAGGTTATCTTATGTATTTAATCTAAAAGGACCTAGTATGTTAATTGATACGGCATGTTCCTCATCTTTAGTTGCAATTCATACAGCATGTGAAGCGTTAAAAAATAATATCTGTGATACAGCAGTCGCAGGAGGAGTGCGGATTAATTTACTTCCTATTTGCAATACAAACAAAAATGTAGGGATAGAATCTCCCAATTTTTCACTTTTTGCGTTTGATGAAGAGGCAAATGGAACTGTATGGGGAGAAGGAGCGGTCGTATTTGTATTACAAAGGTTAGAAGATGCTAAGAAGGAAAAAAAGCATATATACGGTATTATTAAAGGAAGTGTGGTTAATCAAGATGGTATGTCTGCTGGAATTACAGCTCCCAATCCGCAAGCACAAGTTGAAGTCTTAACAAAGGCATGGGAGGTTGCAAAGATCAATCCAGAAAACATGGCATATATAGAATGCCATGGAACGGGAACAAATTTAGGAGATCCTATTGAAATTGATGCTATTACTAATGCGTTCAAAAAGCATACTAATAAAAAACAATTTTGCGGTATAGGAAGTGTTAAGTCAATGATAGGTCATTTGGATGCTGTTTCAGGAGCAGCAGGATTATTAAAAGTGTTACTTGCAATGCAATATGATCAGCTCCCGGGTAATATCAATTTTCGGACATCGAATAAGGCTATTACATTTGAAGAAACACCCGTTTATTATTTGAAACAAAAACGAAATTGGCCATGTATGGAAAACAGCAGGAGAATAGCAGGAGTAAGTTCTTTTGGATTTAGTGGAACAAATTGTCATTTAGTTGTAGAAGCAAATGATGTGAAAAATAGTTTTGATACTAGCGATGAGAAATGTAATTATTTATTTGTTTTGTCGGCTAAGTCTAAAAAAGCGTTAAAGAATCTGTTAAAGGAATATAATACATTTTTTAAAACAAATAGCCTGTCTTCATTAGGAAATATTTGTTATACCTTATGCAAATCAAGACCGCACTACAGTGAACGTATAGCGTTTGTTGTAAAAAATATAGATGAGCTAAATGAAATGATTAATTGCTTTAATAATTATAATGATGATGAATTTGAAAGTAACTGCGAAAAGCTAAAGAGTATGTATCGAAAAGATAATACGGGTATTTTTAATATGGCTCTTGAGTTTATGAATGGCTATGTTCCAAAATGGAAAACTTTATATCCTGATGGAAAGTATGAGGTTGTACCACTTCCTACCTATTCTTTTGAGAGAAATGTGTGTTGGGTTACAATCCCAAGCAAGTCGGTAAAAAACAAAGTAATTAAAGAATATATGGATAATAAGGAGAGTAATGAAAATTCGGCAAATATAATTTTACATGGACGCAAAGAAAATAATTATTCAGATCTCGAAATAGGAATTGCTTTAATATGGAAACAGGTAATCGGATTCTTCGAAATAGATGTTACTAGTGATTTCTATGAAATAGGGGGACATTCGATTGCGATGATGCAGATAGTGAATGCTATACAGAGTAAATACAATGTAGCATTATCTTATTCGGATTTTAATGAAAATTCTACAATTGAAAAATTGGCTAAAATTGTTGAATTCCAAAATGGTGAAACGATTTCAGTGAAGTATCCGCATATTACTCCAGAGAATATGACATTATATGAGGAGTTTCCATTAACTGATATACAAATGGCTTATTTACTTGGAAGAAGAGAATCTTTTGAAATGGGCGGAGTATGTACACATGTATATTTAGAAGTTGTAACCGAATTAGATTTATTACGATTGGAAAGAAGTTTAAATAAGGTTATAGCACGACATCCAATGTTACATGCCATAGTTAAAGCTGATGGAAAACAAAGAATTTTACAAAATGTACCGTATTATCGGATTAAAATTCAAGACATTTCATGTAGTGATAAAAAGCAACAAGAGGAAGCAATCCAAGAAGAAAGAAACTCCATTTCTCATCATGTGTTTGAGGCGGAGGAATGGCCAATGATAGGTATATCTGCATTAAAAATCGAAAATAATAAACACTACTTATTTATTGAGTTTGACATGTTGATTGCAGATGGAAGTAGTTTACAAATTATAGGAAACGATTGGATGGCATTTTATGAAGACGAAAATTGTGAACTGCCTGAATTGAAATTTACTTTTAAAGATTACATGAGAGGAATGGGGGAATTAAAAAAGAGCGAAATATATAGAAGAGATAAAAACTTTTGGATGAAACGTTTAGATACTTTTCCTGATGCTCCAAATATCCCGTTTGTTACAAAACCTGATCTTATATCAAGACCACATTTCAAGAGATTATCAGTTACTTTTGATAATAGAAAATGGAGTATGATAAAAAATATGGCACAGAAACTAAAAGTATCCACTTCAGCATTGTTATGTGCTGCATATGCAGAAGTTCTCGCATATTGGAGTAATCAACCGCATATAGGTATTAATTTAACTGTGTTTAATCGATATCCTTTTAACAAAGATGTTAACTTTTTAGTTGGGGATTTCACGTCAGTCATGTTAGTCGAAATTGACTTTACAAAGACAGATATATTTGAGGAAAGAGTAAAAGGAATACAAAAAGAGATTATGCAAAATTTGGAACATAGACATTACGATGGTGTGGAATTTATAAGAGAGTTGGCAAGAAGGCAAAATCGTATTGGCGAACCAATTATGCCATTTGTATTTACAAGTATGTTGTTTAATGAGGAAGAAAATCCATGGGATAAATTAGGGAAAACAGTTATGGGGCTAAGTCAGACACCACAAGTCTATTTGGATTATCAGGCAGGAGAAATGGGAGGACAACTTGTTATTAATTGGGACTATGTAAGTGAGATATTTGATCAATGTATGATTAATAGTATGTTTAAGCAATATATCGAAATATTAGAATTTTTTGCAGAAGGGCAGGAATAGGATTATGGGTTATAATTTGTTTGAAAAAATGAATAGTGAAGCTAATGTAGAAAGAATTTATGCTCAGTATAATGCCACAGATAAACAATTTCAACGATGTACACTTGTAGATCTCTTCAATAAAACGGTGGAGAAATATCCGGATAATATAGCGATCAAAAATGGAAGCGAAATAATTACATATGATGAACTAAATGAAAAAGCAAAAAAAGTTGCTAGTGATTTAAAAACAGTAGGTGTTCAGCCAGGAGATAGGGTAGGAATTATTGTATCAAGAAAAATTTCCACGTTAGCTAATATTATTGGTTCTTTAATGATTGGTGCAGCATATGTTCCTATTGAGGCAGAGTTTCCAGAGGAACGTAAGGTATTTATTGTAAATAATAGTAAATGTAAAGCTTTGTTAGATGGGCAAAATCCTCCGGAAATTTATAATACAGTAAATGCTGAAAATATAGAAGATGACTTTGAAGCAACAGCGTACATTATTTATACTTCTGGAAGTACAGGGCATCCTAAAGGTGTTGAAATATCAAATAAATCTGTTGTGAATACAATTTTAGATATGATTGATAAATTTAATATCAATGAGAAAGATAAAATACTAGGATTATCCTCTATGTGTTTTGATTTATCGGTATTTGATATTTTTGCTTCATTTTCAACTGGGGCTACATTGGTTCAAATAGAGGATCCCAGGGATGTATCAGAAATTTTAACTCTGATTGAAAGAGAAGGTATTACTATTACAAATTCAATCCCTTCGACTATGGAATTATATGTAAACAATAGTAGAGAAGGTTATACAAATGATACATTAAGGCTTTCTTTACTAAGCGGTGATTGGATTGCCTTGAATTTACCAGATAAAATAAAAAGACTATTTCCTAATTGTAATGTTATAAGTCTTGGAGGTGCTACGGAAGCATCTATTTGGTCTATCTATTATCCAATAGAACACGTAGAAGATGATTGGAAGAGTATTCCATATGGCTATCCTTTATCAAATCAAAAAATGTATATTTTAAACTATGAACATAAATTGTGTCCATATGGGATTGAAGGAGAAATTTATATAGGTGGACAGGGTATAGCAAAAGGATATATCAATGATGAAACCAAAACAAAAGAAGCGTTTATCGAACATAGAGTATTTGGTAGATTGTATAAAACAGGTGACTTTGGTGTAATGACACGAGAAAATTATATTCAATTCCTCGGAAGAAGGATAGTCAGGTTAAGCTTCATGGATACAGAATAGAATTGGGAGAAATAGAATCTATTATGAAAAAATATCCTCATATTTTAGATGGGGCGGTTTCAATAGTGAAAAATGAAGCTGACAGTGATATACTTTGTGCTTTTTATGTGATGGATGAAAAATATCTTCCGGATTTGAAATTATTTATGAAATCATATTTACCTAATTATATGATTCCATCTGAATTTATAAAATTAGATAGTATTCCTTTGACTTCAAATGGAAAAGTAGATAGAAAGACATTGCAGACGAAAAAGATTCGCGAAAATGGTAGTGATCAAAAGAAAATCAATAATAATAATATGTTATTAGAACAAAAATTGATAGAATTACTAAAAAAGGTGTTCCCGGCAAAAGATAATATAAATGTAAATGATAATTTTTTTGAATTAGGATTAAATTCTATATCTATGGTAAGTTTCGTGGGGGAAATTGAAAAAGAATTAGGAATTCAGTTGAAATTTAAAGAATTTCTAAAAGCAAATAATATTCTAGAATTGACAGAAATTTTGCAAGAATCCACTACTGATATTCAATCATGTAACAATATTTATAAAGAAAGTGATAAAGATCATTTATACGAAGCTTTTCCAATTAGCGATGTGCAATTAGCATATTTTATGGGGCGTGATGAAGCGTTTGAATTGGGTGGAACATCAACGCATGCCTATGGAGAGATAGAGTCTACTTTAGATATAGAATTGTTTAATAAAAGTTTACAGAAGGTAATTGAACGGCATCCAGTTTTACGGTCTATTGTTTTGCCTGATGGTACTCAACAGATATTAAGTGATGTTGAGGAGTATCATATAGATTCAATTGATTATTCTTATTTGACGGAAGAAGAATTTCAAGAGAAAGTTTTAAAAGAGAGGGAACAGTCATCACATCATGTTTTTAAACCAAATGAATGGCCACTATTTTCATTTAAAATATTTAAAACACCACATAATACAAATTATTTTTTTATTGAATTTGATTTGTTAATTGGTGACGGAATGAGTATGAGGATTTTGGTAAATGAAATTATGAAGTTTTATAATGATCCTCAACTTGTGTTGCCCCCATTAGATTATACTTTCAGAGATTACATGATTGCATTGGAGAATTTTAAAGAATCTGAAGAGTATAAAAATGCAAAGAAATATTGGATGGATAAAATTGATGAATTCCAAGTGCACCAAGTCTCAATTATATAGCAAAGCCTAAAGATATTCAAAATCCGCACTTTGATAGAGTTGAGTGGACTTTATGTGAGAAAGAATTAGAAAAATTAAAAATTATTGCAAGAAAACACAATGTAACAATTTCATCTGTTTTATGTACTACATTTGCGAAAGTTTTAGAATATTGGAGCAATCAGTCACATTTTGCAATTAATTTAACAGTGTTTAATAGAAAAAATTTCCATCCAGATGTTAATAAAATAATAGGTGATTTTACATCTACGATGTTACTCGATGTAAATCTTGAGGATTCAGATGAGTTTTGGGTAGCGTGTAAAAAAATTCAAGCAGTTCTGATGGAGGCATTAGAATATAGGGATTATAATGGTGTTGAATTCATTAGAGAAATTGCCAAATATAGACATCAAGAAAATATGGCCATTATGCTATTGTATTTACAAGTATGATATTTGAAGAAAGCAACCGCCAGGAAAATTACGTTGATTCTATTGGAGAATCTAAGTATGAAAGAAGTCAAACTTCACAAGTTTTTCTGGACTTCCAGGCAAGTGATGATAATAATCAGTTAAAGATGAGTTGGGATTACGTAAAAGAATTATTTGATGAAAAATCCATTCATGATATGTTTTCTTCTTATATAAAGTTGCTTTCTTACGTTATAGAAGGAAAAGAGCTAATTCAAATAGAGCTGCCGGAAAGTGATAGAGATTATATTGAACAATATAATTCAACAGAGGAATATATTCCTCAAGGGTTGTTATATGAATCTTTGTATACAAATGCAAGATTAAGACCAAATGATATAGCGGTAAAGAATGGAAGTGAATCAGTAACATATCAAGAACTAAATAAACTATCTAATAAAATTGGAAACTATTTACATACACAGGGAATAGGAAGAAAAGATGTTATATGTGTATTAGTTAAACCAACAATCGAAACGATAGCTATTATTTATGGGATTTTAAAGGCAGGAGCCACATATGTTCCGATAGAAGCAAACTGTCCAGAGGAACGAATTAAATTTATTGTTGATAAGTGCAATGCCAAACTTTTACTTCAGAATTATCCTAAAAAAAGTATATGGGAATGTCTTAATGATGAAAATCTGAAAATATTAAATTCACCGACAGATTTAGCATATATTATCTTTACATCTGGAAGTACAGGAATGCCTAAAGGTGTGAAGATCACACACGAATCTGCCTATAATACTATTTTTGACATTAACGATAGGTTTAATGTATCAGATAATGATAAAATTTTAGGTGTTTCATCACTTTGCTTTGATTTATCTATATATGATATTTTTGGAGCGCATATAGCAGGAGCTACACTTGTACAAGTAGAAGATTCAAAAGATATAAATGAAATTTGTAGATTAATTAAAGAAGAGAATATTACTATCTACAATTCAGTTCCTGCCATTATGGGACTAATCGTTTCTAATATGGAACAAACCAGTAGTAATTTAAAAACTATACTTTTAAGTGGTGATTGGATTCCGAAAGAATTACCTGCAAAAATTCATGATATTTTTGGAAATGTTGAGATTATCAGCTTGGGCGGAGCAACGGAAGCAAGTATTTGGTCGATTTATTATAAGATAAATGAAGTAAAAGATGAATGGGATAGTATCCCATATGGAACTCCACTTAAAAATCAAAAAATATATGTGCTAGATAGTAAAAAAAGACTTTGCCCTATTGGTGTTGTGGGAGAATTATATATAGGTGGAAAAGGTGTTGCAACAGGATATATAGGAGAGTCCCAATTAACACATGAGGCATTTATTTCACACAAATTAGGCTATTTATATAGAACAGGTGATTTCGGTGTACTATCTAGAAACGGATATGTAAAATTCTTGGGGAGAAGAGATTCACAAGTCAAGATTGGAGGATATAGAATAGAATTAGGAGAAATTCAGAGTAAACTAAAATTAATAGAATCGATTAAAGAGGCAGTGGTTTTAGTTAAAGAAGGGAAAAATGGAAATAAATTTTTAAAGGCATATATCGAAACCAATGAAGAACTGCAAGAGGGATTTATTAAAGAAAAACTTGCTATGTATCTTCCTAAATATATGATACCTTATCAGATTATTATAGTAAAACAAATGCCTCTTACCCATAATGGAAAAGTGGATACAAAGACTCTGTTAGATCTTCCAGAAGAAACTTGTACTGAATCTGAAGTTTATGTTAAACCTCAAAATCATATTGAAAAAGAACTGTATGAATTATGGAAAGAAGTTCTAGAAATAGACGAATTTTCTCTTAATGAGAATTTTTATACTCTGGGTGGACATTCAATCACAATGATTAAATTGCTAGCATTAATGGAAAAAAGAATGAATGTAAAACTTTCATATAGTGATTTTATTCAAAATCCAACGGTATTGCAAAATGCCGCTCTTATAGAGAAAAAGAAATCAGAGGCAAAACCTCAGGTGGTTTATCCCAACATTATTGTTGAAAAGGATAAGGAATATGACGCATTTGAATTAACAGATATTCAGATGGCATATTTAGTGGGAAGAAATGCAGCATTAAAATCTGGTGGAATTTCAACACATATGTATACAGAAGTAAAGACAGAGCTTGATTTGAGTAAATTTAATATTGCTTTAAATAAGGCAATTTTACGTCATGGAATGTTACGAGCTGTTATTTTAAAAACAGGTAAACAGAAAATTTTAAAAAATGTGCCAGAATATAATATTCATGTTGAAGATATTTCAAATTTGAAAGAGTCAGATCAGCTGGAAAAGATTATAGAAAAGCGAAAAAAATTATCGTCACATGTGTTTGAAACAGATCAGTGGCACTATTTAATTTTGAAGCATATTATTTGGGAGATGGAATAAGTTATTTGTTTGTAGAATTCGACCAATTGATTGCAGATGGAACTAGTATACAAATTATTACGAATGATATTCTAGATTTTTATTATCATCCGGATATCCCAATTTATAATTCAAATATTTCATTTAGAGATTATATGAAGACGTATTCTGCCATGAAGAACCAAGATACATATATAGATGACTATAACTATTGGCAAAATAAACTAATTACTTTCCCAGAAGCCCCTATACCGCCTATAAAAAAGTCAGGCTTACAGGATAAAAACTGGACTTTTGAGAGATTGAGCATGATTTTTGATAAAGAAGAATATGAAAGATTAAAGAAATTTGCTATGGATCATGAAACAACTGTATCAGTAGTTTTATGTGCTGCATATTCAAAAGTATTAAGTACATGGAGTAACCAGTCTAGAATTGCATTAAATCTAACCTTGTTTAATCGATATCCATTCCATGAAGATGTCGATAAATTAGTAGGAGATTTTACATCCGTACTATTGTTAGATATTGATTGTGCCGAATATGGTAATTATGAAGATTTGTGTTTAAATATTCAAAACACGTTAGCTGAAGCTATGGAACACAAATTGTATGAGGGTATTCAGGTTATTAGAGATCTTGCTAGGATAAAGGGAATGGTTAATCAGCCAGTTATGCCGATAGTATTTACTAGTATGCTTTTCGGAGAGGAGAAAAATTCAAACTATAAAATTGGGAGTCAAGAATATACCTCTACTCAAACGACACAGGTATATTTGGATCATCAAGCTAATGACATGGATGGAAATCTTAATCTTACATGGGATTATGTATCTGATTTATTTGATGAAGAAATTATTCGAAAAATGTTCAAACAATATATAGATAATATTAAAAGTATCATTAAAGGGAATATTTTTTTCGAAGAAGAACTCAGTGATGTCGATTCAGAAATAATTGAACAATACAATATGACAGATACTAGGAAAGCAGAAATAACGTTAATTGATTTATTTCAAGAAACTGTGAAAAAATATCCTAATAATCCTGCTATTATTGATAAAGAAACAATAATAACCTATGAAGAAATGAATGGCATGGCTAATCAAATGGCTAATTATTTAAAGCAACAAGGGATACAAAAAGGTGACAAGGTTGCTGTTTTAGGTTACCGAAATAATACTGCAATTATAGGTATTATGGGAATTCTTAAACTTGGAGCTGTATTTGTTCCACTTGATCCAGGAGTTCCTGAACAAAGAACAAAGTATATTCGGGAAAATAGCGAATGGAAGTATTTGCTAGATACAAAAAAGGAAAATGAATGGAAAAACTTTTCGAATGAATATGAAATGATATCAATAGATAGTAATTCATTGGCATATATTATTTATACTTCAGGTAGTACAGGACAGCCTAAAGGAGTAATGATTTCAAATGCAGCAGCTGTAAATACTATTTTGGATATAAATAAAAAGTTTAATATTACTTCTAATGATAAAATAGCCGGAATTTCTTCGTTATGTTTTGATCTTTCTATCTATGATATTTTTGGAACATTTGCAGCCGGTGCAAGCTTAGTTATTATAGAAAATCAACGCAATATGCAAGATGTTATGAATTGCATAGAAAAGAATAAGGTTACGGTATGGAATTCTGTTCCGGCTATTATGGATATGGGGATTCGCTATATTAATAATTCAAAAAATACTGATTATATTTGGGAACAAAATAGCTACGAGTATGTGGTGAATAATAAAAAAATGTATTGGTCTCCGGCAGCAGTTTGGAAAATTAAAGATAATACACTGTATGTGAATAAAAAAGCTTTTAATGATCCATTTATTGTAAAACTTTTACCTGAATTATACTTTTTTGTTCAAGAAGGAAAAAGTAAACAAGAAATTCTAGATGAATTTTCTGATTTGTCAGCAAACCGCCTAGAGGAATATATAAATCAATTTATTGATGACCATATTTTAGTAGATTCTATTTTAACACCTGAAGAACTCTTTGGAACTCAAGATAATCTATTCCAACATACATTTGGACAACGCCTTATCTATGATGCAGAGGCATATCAGAAGTTTAAAAATGTACAAATGCGTAGGCACCTAGAGTATTCTGGGGAAAGTACTAAATTACCAAGAGATTTTAAATATCCAGATGTAATCAAAAACAGGAAGAGTACTAGAGTATTTAATGAAAAAGAAAAAATTCCATTCAATACATTTTCAGCAGCTATATCTGTGTTTGCACAAAGAAATGAGAATGGAAAAGAAAAATATAACTATTCGAGTGCAGGTGGCTTGTATCCAATTGATATATTCATATATATAAAAAATAATAGAGTAGAGGATATGAGGGCAGGTTTATATTATTATAATCCTATTAGTAGTGAATTGATATTAGTTAAAGCCGGAGAAATTATTTCTTCAGATGCGCATTATTTTACTAATAAATCAATTTTTCATTCATCCGCTTTTTCTGTATTTTTTATCTATAATGCAGCAGTTACTATGCCTAGATATGGAGGTGCGGGGTATGAGTATGGTTTTATTGACACAGGAATTATGACTGCTCTTTTCACACAAATTTGTCAGCATTTAAATTTAGGAACATGTTCGATTGGGGATATGAATTTCTCAAAAATATCAGACATATTTAAATTAAATTCTGGACAAATGTGGATTCATACTGTTGAATGTGGAATAAAAAAAGAAAATGGTGAATTAACACTGTTGCCATTAGCCAAACCTAGAAAAGAATCTCAGTTTACTAATACTTCTTTACGCATAGTGATGTTAAGTGGAGATTGGATTCCAAAAGAACTACCAGCTAAGATTCGATCATATGCACCTAATGCTAAGGTAGTTAGTTTAGGGGGAGCAACGGAAGCAAGTATTTGGTCAATATATTATCCTATTGGAGAAGTTGATAAAAAATGGAAGAGTATTCCATATGGGTATCCTTTAGGCAATCAGAAAATATACATTATGAATACACAAGGACATGTTTTGCCGGTAGGAGTGAAAGGAGAAATATGTATTGCTGGTGCAGGTGTAGCAGAAGGGTATTGTAATGATAAAGACAAAACTGAGAAAGCATTTGTTACATATCCTCAGTATGGCAGAGTTTATAGGACGGGAGATTTTGGAATATTGCATAAGGAAGGATATATTGAATTTTTGGGTCGAATGGATTATCAGGTAAAATTAAACGGATATAGAGTCGAGTTGCAAGAGATAGAAAATGCTATACTTCAAAATCCGGAAATAGAGAATTGCGTAGTGAAAATGCAAAAAAATCTAAAAGATAATTTTTTAATAGCATATTATACTGCAAAGCATAATGTAAATGAAACAATATTAAAAACATCATTAAGGAATCTTTTGCCAAGTTATATGATCCCTAAATACTTTATGAGAATTGATAAATTTTATCTCAATAGTAATGGCAAAATCGAGAGAGATAATTTGCCTGAGTTCAAAATAGGAATTCGTAGAAGAGAACGATATGTGTCAGCGAGCACAGATATTGAAAAAAAGATTTGTAGAATGGTAGAGGATATATTACAAATTTCAGATGTAGGTCTTAACGATGACTTTTTTGAAATAGGTGGAGATTCTATAAAGGCAACTGAATTTATCGCAGCTATAGAAACGGAATATAAAGTAAAAATAGGATTTGAAATATTTGAAAAATCAAAGATCTCAGAGATAATTGAGATAATAGAAAAAAAGAGAAGGGAGGAAGAAGAAATGAGCATAGAAAATGTAGAACTGATTAAAAAAGGTCAAAATCATCATAAAAAATGTTTCCTTTTTAGTGAGGTTAGAGGGTCTATTGATCAGTATTATCCTCTGGTTAAGACAATTAAAGAAGATTATTCCATATATGGAGTAAAAGACAATTGGTTCAAAGGATTAAGTGCTATGAACGTGACTTTAGAGAAATTAGCAGAAAAATATGTTGATGAAATTATTTCTTTATCAAGTGATGAAGATGATATTGTGTTGGGAGGTTGGAGCTTTGGAGGGCTTTGGGCTTTAGAAGTTTATAAGCAACTGAAAGATCGTAGAAAAATAAAATATCTTGCAATTGTAGATTCTCTACAGCCAGGAGTTGAACTAGATACAATAGAAGAATTTACTTTGAAAGAAGAAAAAGGTATCGTGCAGAAGTATATATCACCATTGATTGATTTGGAATCAGTAACGGATACAGAAATGCTTTGGCATATAGTCATTCAATATTTCAGAGAAAATGTAGATTCTTTTGAAAAATTTAAAAATAGTTTTGGAAATCTAAGCTTTGTTTTGCAAGAATCTGAACCAGAAGAATGTATTAAAAAGTTTAACCTATTTCGTACGCTATCTAATGCTCAAACCAAATATAGAGAGATTGATGTAAGTTACAGTGTACCAGCATTATTAGTAAAAGGTACAAAATCATATATCAATATGAATTTAGAAAAATGGAAAAATATTTTTAGACATCATCAAATTTTAGAGTATCCTGTAGATCATAAACAGATTATTCAGAACACAGTGGCGTCCAGATGGATTGAAGAGCTTAATAAAAAAATATAATAATCAATCAAAAGTTCTCCCCCCTTTTTTTAGTGATAGGGGGGAGAAGAGAAAGGGATTATATGACAAAAATGTTGAAATTGTAGGAATTGGGATAGAGTATCCGAGTTATGGAATGGTAGATTATAGTGGATTAGAAAAATACTATAATGAAAAAAACATACGAATTAAGAGTTTAATGAAAATTCTAGGTAAAGAAGGCAGATACACGAGAAAAAATGATGATGATTATTTTCAATTTTTAGAAATCTCCTCTAAAAAAGCTTTAAAAGCAGCTAATTTAAGTGTAAGTGATTTGGATATGGTAATCGTAGCTACTGATACGCCAGAGTATTTATCACCTACGAATGCTCTCAGAATAACAAATATCTTGAAAGCCAAAAACGTAAAGATAGCGTTTGACATGAATGCTAATTGTGCTTCAGGAATTGTTGCGATTGATCAAGCAAGTAGTTATATGAAAGTTAACAGGAGTATCAATACTGCATTAATTATTTGTGCTTTTATGGGAAGTAATATTTTTACGCCTGAGAACCCGGTTTCATACTGTACCTTTTCAGATGGAGTGTCATCAGTCATTTTAGAAAAAAAAGATAATTTGAGTGGGATTATAGATACTAACTATATGACGGATTGTTCATATATGAATATGGATGTTCTTCCCGCAAAAGGATTCTCGAATATTCTACGGAGTAAAGATAACAAAAATGAAGATATGAAATTAGGTACGGATCAAGGATTGGATATTTCATTTATTCCAGAAATATGGAAGGTGCAGCTTAATGAGTTATTGGCAAATAATAACTTAAATGCAGAAAATATTTCGCAATACCTATTTTCACAATTCTCTCTATATCATATAAAAAGCACTATTCAAAAAATGAATTTGTCAGACAAGCATTACACTTATGTTGGAGAAAAATATGGATACACAGGAGAATGTAGCCCAATATTGCTTTATATGATGCAAGAAAAAAAGGGAAAATTAAACGGGATGATTTGATTATTTTGTGTGGGATAGGAGCTGGATATACTAGTGCAGCAATGTTGTATAAAGTAGGTAAGGAGGATTTAAACATTTATGAAAATTTATGATTTCTTATTAGAAAAATTTATTGAGATGGGTTTTCAAGAACAAGAATTATTAGGAAAAGAAGAATTTTATGAGTTGAATCTTTCTTCTCTTGAAAAAGTGGATTTAATCCTTGCAATTCAGGAAAAGTACGGCGTAACGTTGGAATTGGCAGAATTAGAAAGTATGAATATAGATACATTAGAAAAGTATATATCTAGGAGAGAGTAGTATGAAAAAAGAAACAAAAAATTTATGTAAATATTTATTGGAAGACAAAAGAAAATTGGATAAAACAGCTTTTTTTATTGTGATCAAGAATATTCATATAAAGAATTATATACTCTGAGTTGTTTGTATGGAGAATACATAAGAAAGAGGGTATATCCTGGGAATAAAATGATAATTCATATTGTTGATCAACCTAAAAGTATTTTCCTTTTTTTAGGAGCAATAAAAGTAGGGGTACATCCTATTTTTTTGAATAGGAAACAAGATATTGAAAAAGTTATGGATATTATAAATGAAGAAGATATCCAATTAATTATATGTGACTATGACAAAATTAATGATCAACGATTTCTCCATATAGATGATATAAGTATAGAAAAAGAAAAAATTTTTCATAGTTTCTATACGCAGGAAAATGGAATATTTTCTATTTTTTCATCAGGCAGTGGAGGTAAGCCAAAATTAATTGCTCACAGTTATAATGATGTATTAGCATGTATTGAAAGTTCAGGTGAAAATGTGATCCATATTGAGAAAGAGGATATATTTTATTCGCAATCTAGTTTTGCATTTGCTTACGGTATAGTAAGTGGGCTTTTTTTACCATTTGCATATGGAGCAACTACTATTTTAAATAAAGATGGAAATATTTTTGAAATAGTAAAAACAGTTCAAGCAAGAAAACCAACACTTTTCTTTGCTGTTCCAGTTATATATAAAAATTTGATACGAATGGCTAAAATGAATGCAATATATTTTAATACAATTAGATTATTTATATCTGCAGGAGAACTTATGCCGTCACATATGATTCAAGAATGGGAAAATATATTTAAAAAAACAATTTTACAAGGTATTGGTAGTACAGAATTATTATACCTATATATATCAAACACTTTAGCTGATAATAAATATGGAAGCCTAGGAAAAGTATTACCAGGATATTTTGTAGAAATTAGAGATGAGAATGGAAGAAAAATTTATGAAGAAAATACAATAGGCGAATTATATATTCATGGCAATAGTTTGAGTTCGGATGTTTTTTTATATGATAATGTATCTAATGAAGCTGGGACTATTTGGCTAAAAACAGGAGATTTAGTAAGTAGGGACTCAGAAGGATTTTATTGGTATAAAGGAAGAAGTTTAGAAAGCTTCAAAATTAATGGGATGTGGGTAGATTCAACAAAAATAGTAGAGATAATTTTAGCGTTTGACAAAGTAAAGGAAGTAATAGTTACAGGAAAATTGTCAGAAACGGATACAACTAAAATTGTTGCGTATTTGCAAATTAAGGAAGAAATGGATGATGAAGATATAAAAAGAATTAAGGGAAATATATCTAAATTTATGGGAAGAGAGTTTGTTCCCAGTAAATTTTATATTATAGATGAATTCCCTAGAAATATAAATGGGAAAATAGATCGTAAAAAATTGTTGATGAAATCTGATTACAAAAAAGTGTTTTGAAAGGAAATAACATGAATCGAAAGGTTGCAATTATAGGAATGGGAAATGTGGGATCGACTATTGCATATACGCTACTTCTAAAAAAAAGTTGTGATAATTTAATTGTTACATGTAGAAATAAGAAATTATTATATGCTCAAATATCTGATTTAAAACATGCCTCTGTTTTAATAAATCATAATGTAAGTATTGAAGAAAGATCCTATTCAGAATTCGAAGATATAGATTTAATTATTTTTACTGCAGCAGCCCCTTTAATTTTAGGTCAAAATCGATTAGATATGTTAGAAACATCTAAAGAGATAGTTAAAGAAGTTATTCCACAAATCATGGCATCGGGATTTCATGGGATTATCATAGTGGTAACAAATCCTGTTGATATTGTATCGTATTTAATATATAAATTTTCAGGTTTAACAAATAAAAAAGTAATAGGAACGGGGACTTTTTAGATACACTTCGACTAAAAAGAGAGAGATCTGAAGTATTTAACGTGGATGTAGCTAATATATCAACATATGTAGTTGGAGAGCATGGCGATTCTCAAGTGATTAGTTGGAGTAATACAATAATAGAGGGAGATGATATTGAAAAAGCAGCATATAAACGTGGTTTCCAAAATGTTAAAGATATAGAAAGAAATATAGAGAATAAGGTAAAAAGGGCAGGATGGGACATTGCTAATTTTAAAGGAGCTACAACTTATGGGATTGCTAATGCGGTAGCCGAAATTGTTGATTGTATTTTTTATAATGAAAATAAAGAATACACTTTATCTACACTAGATGAAGGTATATATTCTAGCGTGCCTGTCATATTAGGAAGATCTGGTATTCAAAAGAAATTAATGATAAAATACAGTATGTATGAACTAGAAAAGCTACAAAAATCTAAAAATATTATTAGAAGTGTTTCTGATATCGAATGAAAATTATTCATTGACTTTTTCTAAAATATAAAGTATCATATCATGTAAAGAAAATTTTGTGTTTATTTTGATAAGAATTTGTATATATGATAGATTATACAAAGTTTGGAATGGAGGGATTGCTATGGATGAAAAAGAAATCAAAATGAACTCCCGAGAAACATTTGATAGGCAAGCCAATTCATATGATCATGATATAAAAGGGCGGCATGCAAGAAGAATGTATCAAGTAGTATTGAATACATTAAATAATATTTCCTATTCGAATTTTTTGGATTTAGGGTGTGGAACAGGAGAACTAATAAAAATTATATTGGAAAATGATAATACAAAAAAGGGATTTGGAATTGATCTTTCGTCTAAAATGATTGAAGTGGCAAAAAAGAAACTGCCGGAAAGTGTAAGTTTGATGATAGGAGATAGTGAAAATTTGCCATATCCAAATCAATATTTTGATGTAATATATTGCAATGATTCATTTCATCATTATCCGAGCCCCGAAAATGTTATTAAAGAAGTTTTTCGAGTACTAAAACAGGGTGGAACATTTATTATTTGTGATTGTTGGCAACCATACCTAGGTAGAGTAATAATGAATACTTACATGAAATATAGTAAAGAAGGCGATGTGAGAATTTATTCTCAAAAAGAATTGGAAAATCTGTTACATATAGAATTTGAAACAGTAATATGGAAAAAACTTAGTAATACTTCATGCTTATGTATAGCTAAGAAAAGCAGGAGGAGAAATGAGTAAAATTAGAATAACAAAAGATCCAGAAGAAAGAAAAAAGGAAATATTAGATGCTGCTATAAGGGTTTTTTCGGAAAAAGGATATGAAAAAACTTCGATTACAGATATTGCTAAATCTATTAATATTGCCCAAGGATTATGTTATAGATATTTTGCATCTAAAGAAGAGTTGTTTGATGCAGCGCTAGAAGAATATTCGAATATTCTAATAGAAAATATGATGAAAGGGTTTACCGGTAATGAGCAAAATTTATCTGACGTGATTAATAAAGTGACATCTGCCTATGAATCTGATGCAGATGTTTATTATGGGCTTTTTCATGGAAAAAATAATAGAAAACTTCATGATCAACTTCTTATCCGAGTTTGTGAAAAGCTATCGCCAATTGTAAAAAAATATCTGCAGGATGCAGTTGAAAATAAGCAAATAGATTTACCGGACATTACTGCAGCAACTTCATTTTGTGTGTATGGGCAACTAGGAATTTTATTAGATAAAAATATGTCTGAAGCTGAAAAAATGAAAAAAATTAAGTTATTTTTAAAATTCATTTTAAACGTGTAAAAAAAGTAATTAGATTTGTTATATCCTAAAAATGAATGTACTTCATTCAATAAAAGAAAGGAAACAAAAATTATGAATGGTAAAATAGATTTTATAAATGGAAATACAAGAAAATGTTTTTGAACATGGCTATACCTTTAATCATAGCCATGTATCTAAACATGGCATACAATTTAGTTGATAGTTTATGGATAGGAAATTTATTAGGAGAAAAAGCGTACGCAGCATTAACAAATTCTACACCTATTATTTTACTTTTAACATCTATTGGAATGGGAGCTACTAATGGAGTTGCGATTTTGGTTTCGCAAGCATTAGGAATGAAGAATGAGAACAAAGTAACGGGAGTGATTTCTACCTCATTTGTTAGTGCAATCGTTTTTCCAATATGCATTACAATTTTTTTAGAAATATTTCTAAAAATATTTTAGTCTTTTTAAATACACCTAATGAAGTATTTACAATGGTCTATGACTATTTAAGTATTTATATTTTAGGATATATAGCTGTTTATTTGTACTTATATTTGGCAGCAATTTTAAGAAGCTTTGGAAATTCCATGTTTCAGGCAATAGCGATTTTAATTTCTACCGGTCTTAATGCAATTTTAGATCCTATTTTTATAAGATTATATGGTTTTCAGGGAGCAGCAATGGCAACGGTTCTTGCTCAAAGTTTATGTTTAGCTTTTATGGCTATGTATATTTGTAAAAAGAAATTATTTAAAATTCATTTAAGTTTATTTAATAGACATGATGTAATACAGATCGTTAAAAAGGCCATACCTTCAATTATTCAACAGAGTATCCCGGCAATAAGTACAACATTTATAACAGCTTTAGTAAGCTCCTACAGTATAACAGTAATTGCCGGTTATGGAATTACAGGTAAATTAGAAACAATTCTTTTATATCCAGCAATGGCTTTGAATATGGCACTTACAACAGTTATAGGACAATGTATTGGTGGAAAAAGAATTGATAGAGTAAAAGCTTATTTGAAATGCTCTATTATCTATGGAGGTATAGGTCTAACGGTTTTATCTATTATAGTAGTTATTTTTTCAAAGCAATTATCAGTTCTTTTTATTAATAGCAAAGGAGCTTCTGAAATTGTTTCAACTTATTTTGTAATTGTAGGATTAGGTTATGTACTTAATACAATTACCAATATTTTTTTAGGATCATTAAATGGAATGGGGAACCCATCATTAAGTATGACTCTTATGATATTTTACTATATAGTTATTAGAATGCCTTTAGCGTTTGTACTGTCAACATTTACAACTTTAGCATTGAATGGCATTTGGATAGCAATATTAATTAGTCATATTGTAGCGTGTATAGCTGCAATATTAACGGGTTGTTATAGAATTAAAAATATTTAGATGATACAAAGAGGGAACAAATATATGTTAGAACAGAACATTAGTAGTAAAGAACAGGTATTTGTGAATGAAACACATTATATCTTAAAATATAGTATATTATGTGGAGTGCTTAACATCTGCTTGTTCTCTTTAAAGTTAATCTCAGGTTTATATGTACATTCAATAACTATAATTGGAGATGGTATTAATAATTTAACGGATATAGGAAGTATATTATTCTCATGTATAGGTATACTACTGGCTAATTTTGAAGCTGGTAAATATCATCCATTTGGTCATGGTCGTATCGAATGGATATTTGGATTATTATCTTCTTTTTGTATTTCTTTTATGGGATTAGAATTATTTAGAAAATCTTTAATCACTTTAAAAGAACCTAATAAACTCAGATATTCGATTATTGTAGTAATAGTTTTAGGTATATCGATTTTGGTAAAGTTCTATTTATTTTTTTGAACTTGAATATTAGTAATAGATTTAAATTAATATCTTTTAAGGCAGTTGCAATTGATTCTTTAAGTGATGCTATTTCAACAGGCGTTGTACTGCTTGCATATTTAATACAGCATTTTTTTGAATGGAGTATCGATGGAGGGTTAGGCATTGTTGTATCTATAATAATATTAAGAAATGGGACAAGAATTACGATAGATATTTTTGGACGTATTCTTGGGCGTAGAGTAGATAAGAATAAATATGAAATTATAAAAAAAATCATTTTTAAATATCCGGAGGTAATTAATTGCTACGATATTATGATTCATGATTATGGATTAGATAACTTGTTTATAAACCTAAATATTTTGGTTAAATCTTATGAATGCAATAAAACATTATCAGAACAGATCCAGTATGAAATCTATACTGCTTTAGGATATTCTTGTGTTATACATGAAGAATTTGCAATTACAGATACTGTTTTAGCAAATAGTCTTTATGAATCAATTATTGAGAAAATAATGTCTGCATATGGAGAAGATTTAAAAATAGAAAATTTTAGAATGCTAGAAGGTAATTATGTTATATTTGATTTGCTTTTACCGACGACATGTTTGCAAAACAAAGATGATATTTTAAAGACTATTAAAGACCAAATCATAGAAAAAGTTAGTAATGCTCAAATAGTTATACAAAGCAAAATTTACAACAATTATAAAACTATTTTATATAAGAGAGGAGAACAATCTTAGAGATGACAGATTAAATCTAAGAATATATTTTAAGCTATGAAGGATAAAACTATGGAGAAATGTTTGGTTGAAATAGCATATAGAATAAAAAAATATAGAATCAATAATGCAATTGAACAAAAAGTTATGGCGGAGAAATTGGGGATATCAGAAGAAGAATATCAGAAAATCGAAAATGGCGAACAGTGGATAAAGTTGGATATATTGATCAGATTGGAAAAAGAATTTCATATTAATTGTCGATATTTGTTATTAGGAGAAGAAACGATGTACTCTGCATATTTAGAAACATTAATTAAATCAAGCTCCAAAGATAAAATTGAAATTTTGGACAATATATTTAAACATCTTATTAATATATTGAATCAGAAATAAACGATTACAAAAAATAATACGGTTAAGGGAATAGTTTATATTTGTAGATGTAGCACTATTTTTTGCTATATTTTTACTATAAGAATAATTATAAGGAGTGATTGAAAACAAAAGACTACGTATTTCTAAATAAACATCTATAAATGAGCAAATATCAAATTTTGCACAAAGTTATCCTGCTAACTCCATAACAGCTTCAATTGAAGCACCACTTTTGATAAACCGGTACAGATTTGTGAGCTGTTCCTGCTTTAGCTGTTTCTGTAAAAAAGCATAACCTTCTTCAAAAGCACAATAGCTTCCAGAATGCATGCAACACAAAAAATGAACCAGCGACATAATCAACCAATATCTTTGGATTCCCTGACGGGAGCGGAGCTGATATTTATCCAGTGCCAGTTTACTTTTGCTTTGACGGAAAAATAATTCGATCGGCCACCGTTTGATATAAGTCTCCAGTATCTCCAGAGTTGACAGACTGACATCCGTAGAGAGAAATAACCGCAGTGCTTTGGGATTCCCAAACGCATCCTTCGGATAGCTGATGATAACAGCTGCATTGGGAATGCCATTTAGCTCCCCTTCATAGCGGTACACATAGAATTGACGGCCGCCAACGGTCACGAGGCTGACTCCCGGATCTGTTTTCCGCAAATGAAGGGCAAACAAACTGGCTTTCTGACGGATTCCCCATGGATAGAGAATACGGTTGGTCTTTAACGCACCTATCGTATAAAAACCTTTCCGTATAAAGCTGTCCATTACCTTTGAAGAAGTATACCAGCTGTCACAAAGAAAATAGGAAACTACCGGTGCAATGGGAAGCTCTTCTGCAATCTCTTTTACGATCTGAATCTTGGATTTTGATTTATCGTACAGTATGACTGCATAATTCAGGGTAATCCCATTGCAGGAAAGCATGACAGAAACAACCTGATGCCCGTAATCCTGACGGCCTTTTAAATGTGATTGGTGAAAATACGCTGCTTCGATTGGATGTAGAGCCTGTGACGAAGGCCGGGTATGTGAAGCAATGGTATCATCCACAATACAGTAAACAGGCTGTCCGGAACGCTGAGCTTCCCTGTAAATAATATGGAGGATGCTCCTTTTGAGGGTATCCTGTAAAGCAATGTCATCCCATTTGCCATGATTCAGAAAATAAGCCGTGGTAGTCCTGTGACAATGGCTTACTTCTTGGAAATCCACAGTTTTCCCGCGGTATCCCCGGAGAAAAACGGAAAGGATAATGGCCATCAAATGGTTCAGATACACATCAGATAAAAATAATCCGAGATTTAATGTCTTAAAGTAATTGTAAATATGGTTGGAATGATGTATACTGTTTGCAATGGACACCCCCTTGTTTGAGTGAGTATGTTGTTTGTTGATACTTCAATTATACATTATTCATCAGAGGGTGTCCTTATTTTGTGCAATATTTTGGATTTGCTCATTTATAGCTTTTCACCTATTTTTATAAGTGATACAAAAATAAGACGAGTTTTCTATAACATTGCGACCTCTCTGAAATTGACATCTGATTATTAAAGATTTACAATGATAGCGTAAAGTTTTGTGCATGTGAGCATTTACATGGAGGGCCGCAGAACGAAATAATCAGGAAAAAGAGCAATCAGAAATGATTGCTTTTTTTGTTGCCCTGAAATAAATAGGAAGGGAGGATGATGTTTGTTTCATAAAAAATTACAAGTGCATATTGTAGAGAAATTGAGGAAACCACAGTTTAAGATGACGACTGCCTGGATTCCTCAATTTATGTTTATGGGATTTTTCATGATTACCATGCTGCGTGGTTTACACAGCCGGTATATGCTGCGGATATCTTTTCTATGGCGAAAAGTGCTATGCAGAAGGTGTATAACGATGTAGTAGGAATTGCTACTGTTGCTGCTGTCGTGTGTTCAGCAGTGTGTTTGTTTTTGATGAATTTTTCAAAAAGCGGAAAGACCGTTGATGAGTCAAGAACATGGTTGAAACGAATTGTCATTTGCTGGGCGGTACTAATGGTACTTGGAGCAATTGTAAACTACATGGAAGTTCTTGTTCCACAGCAGAACTTTACTGGTTAAAAAACAGAATATACCGGAGCCTCCCGGGAAAAAGGAGGTTGATGAAATTAGTTGGGCTGGTTATTAGAATTATTGATTGAAGGTATTCGGGAAATTTGCTCACAGTTTTTAGTGGATATGATGGATCTTATTACCGGAATGTTTACAGATTTATTATCCTGTAATTTAAGCCTGTTTGAAGACTTATTTACGGTAGTGAAAGATTTGTATGAAAATGCCATTCTTCCTATGGGGATAGCAATCTTATTGTTGATTTTAGTATGGCAGTTATTTAAAACGATGTTTGGAAGAGGCGGTGTTGAAGCAGAAGATCCGGTGGAATTGGTATGCAGGAGTTTCTTGTGCTTTTTCATGCTGCTATTTGCCAGACCGGTAGCAAACTATATTTTGGAAGTGGCAGGTACGCCTTATCAATGGGTGGCAGGAACGGAGATTGAAGTGAAAAGTTTTTCTGATTTTGTGACCTCTCTGGATCAGGCGTCGGCAAGTCTTGGAATTGATGGACTGAGCATTTCTATTTTGCTGTTAATTATGCAGTTTGTGGTTGCGTGGAATTATTTTAAAATGCTGTTCATTATTGCAGAACGCTATGTTTTGTTAGGCGTTTTTTCTTATACAGCACCTTTGGCATTTTCAACAGGTGGTTCAAAGGCGACAAATAACGTATTAGCATCTTGGAGCAAAATGTTTGGTGGGCAGGTTGTGTTGATCATTATGAATGCATGGTGTATGAAAGTGTTTTTGAGCGGCTATGGAAATCTAACTGCAAGCCATTATGGATTTACCAAGTTTTTTATTGCAACATTGTGCTTGATAGGATTTACAAAAGTTTGTTTTAAAATGGATTCTTATATGGCTTCACTTGGGGTTAATCTTGGAAGAATGTCAAATGGAATGGGGGCTTTAGGTTTGATGATGGCAGCCAGCCGATTATTCTCGTTTGGGCATAGCAGTCATAGTTCCTCTGAAAGAATGGATGGCACAGAGCATACAGGAACCGGAAGTGGAGAAACAATGGGAACGGCTTCGGGTATGGGAGATGCAGCCGGACCGATTCCAATGAGTGCCGGAAATCCGATGGATGTGGAAGAAATGGGTGAGGATTATATGGAAGGAAGACAGCAGGAAGAAGGATACCCAGATAGTACAAGTGATAGTGCGACAGCAGATACGGCTTCCGAGAAAGAAAATATTCTAGCTGAAATGGGAATTACTCCAGAGCAAGAAGAAATGGAAAAACCAGAAGACCATGCGGAAAATTATGGTGTCGGAGCAGTCAGTGAACCGATAGGAAAAGAGTCAATAGAGGAAACTGAGGCTGCACAGGAACAAGGAAATATTTCGGATTCGCCAAATAATCCACTGCCAAATATCTCTGATTTAGAGGCTGAAACGACTGGAACCAATTATGCAGAAGGTATGCTGGAAACAGATGGTATTCCAGTAGAAAGTGAAAATGGAGAAATATCCAATGCAGAGGGAGCTTTTGATTATCCGAGAGAAGAGGAACCAGCAGCTTCTGTTGGTATGGAGTTGGAACCGGGAAGCATCGGTGAAAGCGAAATGGATATGGAAGGTGTAACAAGTGGAAGCGCTGGAAGGGAATATTCTGCGCAGGAAAGTTCAGGTGAAATGGAAACTTCAGGAGCCGGTATTTTAAATGAAATTGGAGAGAGTAGTGTCCCTACATCGAAAGGAAACTCTACGATTTCAGAATTTTCACAAGAAGCAGGACAGCATTTGACGGGAGAACCGATTGTTGGTGAGAATGAGTTTGGTCAAAACGTGGAGGGAAGGATTTCAGAAGCTCCGATTACAGAAGGCATGGAGGAGAGTCATGTGGCAGGAAGCGATATGCTGCTGGACGGACAGAATGTAAGGGAAAAAGCATTTCCTGATGAAGTAGAAAGGATTTCAAAATTGGAAGAAGAAATTCCAGATATTCCAAAGTCCCGACATGAGTTGAGGCGGGGGTATGATAATCGCGAATACTAAGGAGGTGCAAAAATGGCAGAAGAAAGGCAGGACAGTTCACCACTTGACAGTACCGCAAACGTTGCAATGCAGACTGCAAAAACAGCAAAACAAGCAAAGCAGATTGCAGATGGTGTAAAAAGTGCAAAAAATGCAGCAAAAGGCGCTCAGGCTGCTTCTTCTATAGCCACAGCAAGCAGTGGAGGTGTTGCGGGAAGTACGATCGGAACAGCAGTTGCAGGCCCTCTTGGAACAGTTATTGGTTTCCTGGTAACAAATAAAACATTCCAGAGAATTGTTGCAGGAGTTATGGCTGCAATATTGTTGTTCGTATTTATTATTGTGAATTTTATTGGTATTCTTTTTTCCTATCTTGGATTTATGGATGCGAACTCTTTTGCAAATGAAGCGCAGTCAAAAGAACTTGCAGCAATAAGAAGCAGGATTGAACAGGTGCTGGAAGTAGAAGCATACCAAACAGAGCTGCTATCCATCATTCTCAGGAACATGATATGAAGCTGCAGGAAATACAGGCAGATTATCAGGCAAAGTATAGAGAACATAAACTGACAATCGTGGATGAATATGAGACAAGATTAAAAGATAACCTATCTTATTATGTGGGGATTTTACTGATGCAAAAGTGGGACAGCACCACGCGAAAATCTTTTCTCGGATATTCTGGTGGTCTGGACATGAACTTGGATACAGATTTGAGCAGTCCATATGATGCCTTTTTTGAGGAAGCGGCAAATACCTATAATGTGCCGGTAGCACTTTTGATTGCAATGGGGAAAGTAGAGTCAAACTTTGATCCTAATGTAGTATCTGGTGCAGGTGCAATTGGCATTATGCAGTTAATGCCTGGAACTGCTGCTTCACTGGGAGTAACAGATCCGTATGATCCTAGACAGAATATCATGGGGGGAGCAAAATACGTTGCAGAGCTTATGGAAATGTTTCAGGGATATGAAAATGCTTTGGAATTGGTTATTGCTGGATATAATGCAGGTCCGCAGGCAGTCATCAATGCCGGATATCAAATTCCACCGTATACAGAAACCCAGAACCATGTAAAAAAGGTAATGGGATATATTCAAATACTGGAACAGCCCAGTGGAACGGGAAGTTCCTCTGATACCGAAGGGAGTCCAGAGGAATTGGAAAAGTCATACCAACTGTTAAAAAATGCGGTGACAGAATATGTGCCGCAATTCTTTTCATGGTCTGTAAGCAATACGGGAGAGCAGTCATCTGTAAAAACAGTCTATTATGTGATAACAGAAGCTGGAAAGACAGAGATTACAAAAGAAACTTATCTGACTTTAAAGGAAAGTGGACAGAATGTGCAGATGGAAGAGCAAGAAGTAGGTGAAAAAACGGTGGAATATACATTGGCTTTACTATTGAGTTCACAGTTATCTCAAAACGGAAACAAGTATGAGTATAAGTATGTACTGGATCAGGGGACATTTGAGTTGGTTTTACGGGTTCTTCAGATTATGCAGGACGGAATTGACGCATTAAAAGAAGCGCTTTTTTCTTTGTTTTCATGGACTGATTTTGTGACAGGAGGAAACGCGGATGATTCGCTTACCGGGAATATCGATGTTACCGGAGATAAAATTCGCTATGACACAGTGGAAAATTGTGTGAAGGAAGTTACTTATTTTAACCAGACAGAAGAGCCATGGGCAAGTCTTCCTTATGGGACAAGCAATGTTGGAGCTGCAGGATGTGGTCCTACTTCACTGGCGATTGTAATTTCTACTTTCACTGGTCAAAACGTGACGCCAGAAATTACAAAAACTTTTGCAGAACAAAATGGGGAATATGTTCCAACGTAGGTACTAGCCATTCTTTTGTGAAAAACGCAGCAACGCATTGGGGACTGACTTGCGAACGGGTTGGAAAAGACCGCATGGATTATGTCGTGGAGTCTCTAAAGGATGGGAAACTGGTTGTTGAGATCTGTGAAGCATATACGATTACCGGTGGAAGCAGCGGGCATTTTATTGTCCTTACTGGAGTAACAGCAGATGGACATATTACAATTGCAGATTGTGCAAGTAGAGAGAGAACCGGAAAACTTTATAGTGTAGAAACAATAAAAAGTTACGGAAGAGATTTGTCGGAAGGAGCCTTTTGGATTATTGGAAAGTAGGAATAAAATGAGAAAAAGAATTATTTTTGTGCTTACATGTACAATCTTTTGGTTTGTGTTTACTGTTCCGGTTCTGGCTGTGACGATAGAGGAGTTACCCGTCATTACGCGATGGGAAAGTGGTAAAGGTTATGACGAAGACGGAAATTGCTTGGCAGATACATGGGCATTTGATTCGGTGCACGAAGCCGGGAGATATGTCCTATTTGGAAAAAATGGAGAAGTATTGCAAAAAGCAGAAGTCTGGGAAAAGAAAGAACAGGTAAGTGAAAACTTTACAGTAACAAATCAAAATACGGGAACGATAGCGATACGTGCAGAAGTTTTTGAGGATTTTGAAGGAACGGTAAAAGGGAGCGTAAAAGAAGAGAGTGGAATAGAATATCTGTTTGAATTATGTGCAGCAAATCAGTATAGCACCAATTTAGAGTTACCACCTGGAAATTATCAATTATGTACAGAAGCGATAGAGAAAGATTGTCGGTATAGGGTGCTATACGATGTAGCAGAAATTACGCTGAAAGAATCCGAACTGAAAGTGGAAAATCTTCGGGTGCTGGAAGAACGTGTCGGGACAATTAGAGAATCAGAAGTGCTGAAAAATCCTGACAATGACAATATGATGCAGACAGAGCAGATGAAAACAGAGAAAGTTTCAAAAGAAGTTTTAAAACGGATTGGGAAATGGGGTATTTTGGTCGTGCTTATTTCCCTTGCAGGTTATCTGCTTATACGGAAGAAAAAGCAAACATATACATAGGAGGCAGGAAATGTCAGAAAGAGAAAAAGTAGATACTTATACCATACCGCCTAATTTTGCAGAATCAGGAAAATGGTTTTCTGGACGAGTAAGTGCGGGAAATGTAGTTGAAGCGGCAGTTATGTCGCTTATTTTATTGAAAATTTTATTGCAAATACCAGTGGAGGGAAAAGCAAAAATTTATTTGGGAATTATTTTTATTCTTCCGGTTGCTATTTTTGCAGTGATTGGTGTGCAGGGAGAGCGATTGACTTCTTGTTTGTTTCATATCTTATGTTTTCTGAAAAATAGGAGAGTGCTTACAACACCAAGCGGAAGATACCAGTTAGAGAGAAAGCGGCGCATAGAAAGAAGAGAACATAAACGCCGTAAGAGAGGAGGAAATAATCATCAGTCAGGAAATTAAGGAACTGGAAGAACGGTTAAAAGAGGCAAAAAAGGAAGAAAAGCGTCAGCAAAAAGAGCAGAAAATACTGGAGTTGGAGCAGAAAAAAGCTGAGAGAAAGCAGTTGTTGGAAGAAAGCCGAATGCGAAAACAGCAGAGGAAAGAAGAACATAGGTTGCAAAAACAGCTCAGTCAGACAAACGAACAGAAAAAATAGTAAGACACAGTACCCCGGAAGAGTCAGGAGAAAAGAAAAAGAAGACGAAGAAGAAAAACAAGATTTTCTGCCAGTTACATGGGCATCCTCTTATCTGCCAATTCAGAAAATTAAAGATGGAATTATTTATACAACAGATCACCGGTATGTGAAAATAGTAGAAGTGCTACCGATTAATTTTTTGCTTCGGTCACCAAATGAACAGAGAAATGTTGTAGTTTCTTTTTTGAGCTATTTGAAAATTGCACCGGTTAAAATGCAGTTTAAAGTAATCTCTAAAAAAGCAGATATTTCAGAGTATCTGGAAAAAATACAGCAGGAGATTGAAGCAGAAGAAGATGAACAATGTAGAGTTCTTCAGGAGGATTATGCGCGGCTGATCCGCTCTATTGGTACAAAAGAAGCGGTTACAAGACGTTTTTTCCTAATCTTTGAATTTCAATCTTATGATGGAAATCGGAAGCCCAAGGAGAAAGAAGTCTATCAGTATATGAGGACAACTGTGCAGACAGCTAAGAAATATTTAGCATTATGTGGAAACGTAGTCCTGGAACATGAAAATGAGTCACGTTTTTGTGTAGAGTTATTTTATCAGTTGCTGAACCGCAGAACAAGTGTGACTATACCTTTTTCAGAACGGATTAAATTGGTTACGCAGTGGTATCAGGAGGAAAACGGGAAAGAAAGTCTTCCGTATATTCCGGTAACCGAATTGTTTGCTCCGAAAACATTGGATTTTAAGCATAGGAACTGTGTGGTTTTTGATGGGGTATACCATACATATTTATATATCCCTTCCGGAAAATATCGCATGAGGGTTCCGGCTGGTTGGATTTCCCTAATTATCAATGCAGGGGAAGGGATTGATGTTGATATTTTTTTCTTTAAACAGGATAAAGGGAAAAGTATGGAACGAATTGGACGCAGGATACGTTTGAACAGGTCAAGATTAAAAGAAACTTATGATACCAATAGTGATTTTGATGATTTATCCGAATCCATACGTGCCGGTTTTTATCTGAAAAGAGGGCTCAGTGGAAATGAAGAATTATATTATATGTCTATGTTGATTACCATTACCGGTTATACAGAAAAAGAAGTAGAGTGGCGTGCAAGGGAAATGGCAAAACTGTTAAATTCACAGGATATCGGAACTGCAAAATGTACATTCTCTGAAGAAAAGGCATTTTTATCGTCCCTTCCACTTTTGAATCTGGACAAAAACTTATATCAGAAATCAAAACGAAATGTTCTGACTTCCGGTGTTGCAGCGTGTTATCCTTTTGTAAGTTATGAAATGTCAGATCGGGACGGGATATTAATGGGAGTGAATAAAGCCAACAATTCCCTTGTAATCGTTGATATTTTTAACAGTGAAATTTACAAAAATGCGAATATTGCGATTCTGGGAACCAGTGGTGCCGGAAAAACATTTTGCCTGCAGCTTATGGCTTTGAGAATGCGTAGGAAAAATATTCAGGTATTTATTATTGCACCGGAAAAAGGACATGAACTAGCAAGGGCATGTAAAAATATAGGTGGGGCATATTTGAAGATTGCCCCAGGTTCCCAATATGGAATCAATATCATGGAGATACGTCCAAGTGATCAAAGTGCAAGAGTAATTTTAGACGGACAGGCTTCAGAGCGTTCAGAACTTGCTATGAAGATTCAGAGCCTGCATATTTTCTTTACTATTTTAATTCCGGATATTACCCATGAAGAGCGTCAGCTCTTGGATGAGGCGTTTATCATTACATATCAGAAGAAAGGGATTACTCATGATAATGCAAGCTTGTGGAATCAGGAACAACCAGGAAAGTATAAAGAAATGCCAATTTTGGGAGATCTTTATCAGGTGCTTTTGGAAAAAGAAGAAACCAGACGTATGGCAAATATTTTAAACCGGCTGGTAAATGGTTCTTCTTCGAACTTTAATCATCAGACAAATATAGATTCTGATAACAAATATATGATACTGGATATTTCAGAAATGCAGAGCGACTTGGGACTTGCTACCTTTACGGCCTTGGATTTTGTATGGTCAAAAGCAAAAGAAGACCGTACAAAAGAAAAGGCTATTTTTATTGATGAATGTTGGGCACTTTTATCAACAAACGAATTGACGGCAAATTATATTCTTGAAATTTTTAAGACGATACGTGGGTATGGAGGCGCTGCGGTATGTGCCAGTCAGGATTTGGAAGACTTTTTCTCTTTAAAAGGCGGAAAGTATGGAAAAGGTGTCTTAAACAACACAAAGACAAAGATTATTCTGAATCTGGAGCATAAGGAGGCAGAAGTCGTAAAAAAGGAATTGGATTTGTCTGAAGCAGAGATGCTTGCTATTACCCGATTTGAGAGAGGAAATGCACTGATTTCCACTAATAATAACAACTTGTTAGTAGAATTTAAGGCAAGCCGGTTAGAAAAAGATTTGATTACAACAGACCGGAAAGACTTAAAGGAACTTAAGGAACGGTTGGAGAAGTACGGGGAAACAGCCTATGAGAAAGGGGGAATGTCCAAATGATTGTAGAGGTATCGTAACCATAAAATGCGTATAGATTACGCAATCAGAAATTCAGGTTGATAGAATACGCAATTTATACGCAATCCTAAAATGGAAAGGAGAAAAATTTTGGAACATGTAACAAATCAAAAACAGGTAGAACGTCAGATACTGGCACTTGTTAAAACTTATAATGTCTTATATAAAAGGCAGATTTATGCTTTTTTTGCAGTAGATGGAAAAGAGAAATTTGTAGGAAAAGCACTGCACACGTTATTGAAAGAACATTTGATTTATATAAACGAAGTCACAAAAACGGTATCCCAACATGAAGATGCCTATCAGTTGCGGGAAAAAGGCACATTAAAAGCATTCTGGGTTCTTCTTTCTTTGATGGAACAGAAAAAAATCGAACGACATTTCTTGGCAGAAAAGGAAGAGTATCCAATTCGTATTGTATTTGTGGGGAATGCGGAAATTTACGATATTCTTTATATATCGGAAGCTGAGATCCAACTGGTAAATCAGTTGTTTTCCAGACAGAAACTGGACGGGTGTGGACATGTTGTTATTGTGGAAAATCCGGAGGAAATTCCACAGATAGAAATCCCAAATGTGATAGGTTTTTGTACGGTGCAGGAAGAAGAAGGAGGGGTGGAATATTATAGGAGGGAATAGCGAAAAAGAAGGAATACAAAGACTAAAAGAACAATTGGACGAGGGACAGAAAACGGCAGGATATGTGGAATCCATGCTTGCAGAAGCACGCAATCTATTACAGGCGTATGCAGGAAGTGCGTCAATATTCATTTTGAGAACTTGAATGATATGGTGCTGGAAGCCGCAAAGAGCTCTGAAATCCTGACAGAAAAGATGCGGAATCTTGTTCTCCAGATGACACTTGATAAGAGAAAATATGAGCAATACCAATCGGATCTGGTATTGATACATGGGATTGAGATTGCGTATGAAGAGAATATTCTAAGTATTTCCCTTCCAGCACTGATACCGCACCGGAAAACAGAGTATACAAATTACATTTATAAACCGTTGTATACAGCTTTTCAACACTGGTGTATCGAACGGGCAGAACAGAATAAAGAGATACCGGAATACAGAGCATGTACCGTCTGCTTTTCTCATATTTATGATTGTAAACGCCCGATATATAGGGTACGAGATCATGACAATATTGAAGAGAAGCATGTGTTAGATGTGATATCTAATTTCTTCCTGACATCGGATAGTGGATGCTATACAAATGTGTATCACGAAACACGGTTGGAAGATGTGGAACGCACAATGATTTATCTGTTGACACCGGAAAAATTTCCGTTGTGGCTTTACGAAAAACAGCAAAATTGGTATCGAAAAATTGACAGAGAACACATACTGAAATTTCGATAAGATAATATGACGGGTTTTTCCGTAAATTAAAGCAAAAGGAAGTGGAAAAGGCAGGTGGGAAATACCCAGGTATGAGAAGGATAGGGTACAGAGATGGATAAATGGGAGACATTGGAAAGAAAGGAAAAAAAGGGCGATATACTCCTGAAAATGATTGCAATTTCAGGAGAGATGCCGGCGAATTTGCCGGAGAAAATTGTGGGTTCTAAATCCTATACAGCCAGTCTGATTACCGACTTAAAGAAAAAAGGATATCTTCTTTTACGGTATAGAGAAGGACTGCGTGGATATGTTCTGGGAAAGAAAGGGAAAAATTATCTTTTGCAGGATTATCGTCAAGAGGTTGGAAGTTATCTTATAGGGGCAAGCGAGACAAACCATGTGAAATCAGAACTGGAAAAGCGGTTACGCCTGCACCGCATGAGTCAGATATGGGGGTACTTTTTTATGCATGGGAACCTGATTTTTGCAACAGAGAAGCCTAAGATTTTTACACAGGATTGTTACGGGAAAACATCTTTGGGGACCTATTATGGGAGTCAGGAATTAAAGCAGGGGACGGATCAGGTTAAGGGTTCCAGAGCCTGTGGCCTCTACATGAAAAATGAGGAAGTTTTTGTGGTTTACAACAGTATGGGGAATCTGATGAAATGGTCAAAGAAAATGGAAACAGCTATGCGGTGTTGGGTAGAACGCAATTTGCTGAAGACAGGAATTACATGGCAAGGAAAAGCCATTTTGTTCGGAGACTCCATGAAATTATTGAGAAAGATACTCCTTAGCAGTGGTGGTGTGAAACAGGAGCTGTTCCAGACGGATGATGTGTATGAACAATATTATTTTGTCCCGCAAGACAAGGAGGGGGCTTATCTTCAAATAGAGCTGCTTACAGATAAGGAGAGAAGTCATGCCTTTTCCACTTTTTTAGAGACCATACTAGACGAAGTGGAAAGAAACGAGTTCCCGATTTATGCGGGGCTGAAAAAGGGAATTCCTGTTTATTTTGTATATGAACTGGAACTGAGAAAACTTCAAATGGTCAAACAGGATATGGAAAGACGCGGAAGGGGTATGGCAGTATGCTTTGATTATCAACAGGAACTGCTAAAAGATTATTATGGAGAGGGGGTGGAGATAATGGTACTGGATTGTAAAAAGGTAAAGCAGTATCTGTTGGCTATGGAGGCGTAGGCAGGTATGGTTTCTATGGAAGCACTATAGGAGGTGACGGAGACCATGCAGGATCAATTTCGGACTGGAAGTGTGACTGTGGATAGAATGAGCCGCCTACATATTTCAGGAAATATCATACCGGTTACCTGGTATAAAACCATTCGAAAATCAACAGGAAAGCCCAACTTAAATGCAATCATCATTTTGGCGGATATTGTATATTGGTACCGTCCGACAGAAGTGCGTGATGAAATGACAGGAGAACTTGTAGGATTGAAAAAGAAATTCCATGCAGATCTTTTGCAGCGAAGTTATCAGCAGATTGCAGACCAGTTTGGGATTACGAAAAGAGATGCAACAAATGCGGTAGTAGAACTGGAAAAAATGAAAGTGATCAGACGTGTTTTTCGGACACTTCATGTAAATGGCAGCAAGTGCCAAATGTATTGTTTTTAGATTTGAACGTGGACATATTGGAAGCCCTTACCTATCCTGATCACGAGCAGGGGTGTCACTTAAATGGGGGATACCCCTCCTGAAAAAGGAGACAGGTATCACGGATACCGGGGGAATGGAGTCTCCATTTTGGGAGAGAGAGGTATCCTATATCGGTGAGACAAATACAGAGAATACAAACAGAAAATTCAGTACAGAGAGTTCCTCTTTGTTTCAAATCGAAAAGGAAGTCAGGGAACAGATTTCTTATGGGGCTTTAAAACATGATAATCCCTATAATATGCAGATAGATGAATTGGTAGGTATCCTGGTAGATGTGAAAACCTGTTCTGCAAAAACGATTCGGGTAAATCGGGAAGACAAGCCAGCTGAGATTGTAAAAGCACAATTTCAAAAAATCGGAATGGAGCATATACAGTTTGTTTTAAACTGTATGGAGAAAAACACAACAAAAGTTACGAATATGCGGGCTATGTTGATCACTGCTCTCTATAATTCTGTAAATACGATTTCCAGTTACTATAGCAGTCTCTATAACTACCACAGATCATACGGTGTATTAGAGAAGGGAGAGGAGGAATAGAACGAAAGAGAAAAAAGAACAGGGAGACAGATGCAAGAAAATCGGTTTTGGTGTTCTGCTTGCCACATTAACTGTCTATTTTGGAGGTTTTTTAGAAAGGTTGTCTCATTCAGTTGTAGTACTAAACCCGTTTGTATGCATTTGGAGAGGCTTTACAACAGCAACAGGACTTCAAAGTTCCGTAGTAGCATTTTTATGTATGCTGCTTTTGGGTATGCTCATTATCTGGAGAGGAAAGGAAAAGGATATTTCAGAAACAGATGAACGGAACTTTGATTATTCGCTAAAGGGAACCTATGGTACAGCCGGATATATGAAGCCGGAGGAACAAAAAGAAATTTTAAACGCAGACCAGAACTTACAAGACGTTCTGGGGATTATTTTTGGAAAGGATTTAGAAAATGGAGAATACGTAAGCCTTCCGATAGATTCCAGACTGAATAGGAATCTAGCAGTCTGTGGCAGCCAGGGAAGTATGAAATCAAGAGCATTTGCAAGAAATATGGCATTGCAGTGCGTGCGTCGTGGAGAGTCCATGTATCTTACCGATCCAAAATCAGAGTTGTATGAAGATTTAGCAGGATATTTGCGGGAAGAGGGATATATTGTAAAACAGTTAAATCTGATAGACCTTGTAAACAGTGATGCCTGGGACTGTCTTGCGGAAATTGATGATGGAAGCCTGATAGATGTGTTTGTTGATGTCGTGATCCGGAACACAACTGATAAATTTGACCATTTTTATGATAACGTAGAAATGGATTTGCTGAAAGCGCTGTGCCTGTATGTATATGAAGAATATCCAGTGGGGAAAAAAACATTTCCAGAAGCATATAAACTGCTGCTGAATAAATCGGTAGAAATGCTAGATGCTATCTTTGAACGTCTGCCGACAACACACCCGGCAAGAGGACCATATCAGCTTTTTTCAAAGGCAGAAAAAGTAAAAGGAAATGCGGTATTGGGACTTGGAACCCGTTTGCAGATTATGCAGAATAAACTGGTACAGCAGATAACCAGTCATGCGGATTTTGACCTGACACTTCCGGGAAAACAAAAGTGTGCTTATTTTTGCATTACATCAGATCAGGATTCTACATATGATGTTTTGGCAACACTGTTTACCTCATTTCTTAGCATTAAATTGGTGAGACTGGCAGATCGAATGGAAGATCGGAAACTTCCGGTTCCCATGTGCTTTATCTTAGATGAATTTCCGAACATCGGAGTGATTCCGGATTTTAAAAAGAAATTGGCAACCGCACGAAGCAGGGGAATCGGCATGAGTATTATCTTTCAGAATATCCCCCAGATGATGAACCGATATCCGGAAGGACAATGGGAAGAAATACTTGGCGGTTGTGATATGTCTTTATTTTTAGGGTGCAATGATATGACAACTGCTACTTATTACAGTTCCCGTTCAGGAGAGATTACGGTTTCCGTTGCATCTATGCGGAAAAGCTATTATACTATACGCATGACAGATTATGTGCCGGAATACGCAGAGACTTCTTCCGTAGGAAAAAGAATGCTGCTGCTTCCTGATGAAGTATTACGTTTTCCCATTGATCAGATGCTTTTGATTATCCGTGGACAGAAAGTGCTAAAACTTCGGAAAATGGATTATACGGAACATCCAGATGCAAAACATCTGAAGTTGGAAAAAACAAATGAACATATTCCGAAATGGTATCGGGAAATGGAAGCAGAAAAAAATCAGTTTCAGATATTGGCGCAGGAGAGGGAAGAGGTTGAGCGTTTTGAAAGAAAACAGGCAGAAGAAAGCAGGGAAGAACAGGAATCGGAACCTCTGACATTACAAGGGGAACCGCCGAAAAAGTCTGTAAGGAAAAATGAAAAGCAGACAACTGTATACAAAGTAGAAGATTTGTTTCAAAAAAGTACAGATGGAGATGGAGGTGGAGATTAAGGCTGTATGAATATGGAGAAAAATGCACTGGTAAAATATACTTTTTTAAAATTGCTCTTAAGAGAATTTGGGATCTACGTCAGGGAAACAGAAGTAGAAAAGGCTGACTTGGCAAAACAGTGTGTGGAGATTTATGATACACCGGAAGAATTCTATGAAAAGACAAACTGGGATAAAGACAATCCAGAGCAGAGCAGTTTCCAGTATTTGGAGGAGAATCAAATCTGCCGGAGAATCCAGGGGAAAATCTGGTATTTTTCCCGTATCCGGTGGGAAGAAGGTTTAAAAAAGTTGAAAAATTGAAAAGCGATTGCAAAAATAAGAAATTGCGATAACATTGCAACACAATCGGAATTGACAGGCAAAACGGAATGTTTTATGATGATAGTGTAAATAATCAGGCACAGAAAGCAGCCAAAGGGCTGTTTTTTTGTGCCTTTTTTGATGAAGAAAAGGAGGCTGTATATGGCAGAAACGAAAACAACAATCACAGAAGAAGTAAAAAATGAAATTCCAAGAGCAGTAACACAAAATTCAATCCTGACGATTGAAGTCGATGCTTCGATTGAAAGTACACAGGAAAAAGAAGAGGCAAAATGGCATCAGTTGTTAAATGCCCAGCGAACCCGGAAAATCCTGACTGGTCCGTTAAGTGGTATTGAGAAACTGGAAAGCGGCTGGACAGTAGCAGTCACTTATTTTAATGGTTACCGGATTTTAATCCCTATGTCTGAATGATGATTAACTTAAAAGGAGACGGAAGGGAAAATGCGGATACATTGAACCGCCAGGTAAGGATTGCTAATAATATGCTTGGGGCAGATATTGATTTTATTATCAAAGATTTAGATGAGGCTTCCAGAAGCGTAGTGGCATCCCGAAAAGATGCGATGCTGCGGAAACGACAGATTTTCTATTTTACAGAAAATGAAGAGGAGCAGCCAATGGTTTATCCTGGAAGGATTGTGGAGGCCAGAGTCATTGCTGTAGCACCAAAGGCAGTCCGTCTGGAAGTGTTTGGTGTAGAGTGCTCTGTGCGTGCAAGAGACATGGCATGGGAATGGATGCCAGATGCAACAGAAAAATTTCAGGTGGGAGATTTAGTGCTGGTCTGCGTTAACAAAATAGAAATGCCGGATGCGGAGAGTATGACAGTAGCCGTAGATGCGAAGGGAGCAACGGAAAATACCAATAAGGACAACTTAAAGAAATGCCACCGCCAGGGAAAATATTCCGGTATCGTGGTTGATGTTTATAAGGGAACGTACTTTATCCGTTTAGATCTTGGAGTAAATGCTATTGCCCATGAGTGCAACATGGCTTCCCTTCCAGGAAAACGAGATAAAATTGGCTTTGTTGTAACACGAATCAATGAAACTTCTGAGGTGGCAGAGGGAATCATTACAAGGCTGATTAAAAAATATTCTTAAAAATAAAAATTTGGAAAACCTATTGAACCGTGAAAGCCAAATTTTTTATAATGCATGATATAGACTAAAGCAGAAAGGGGAAATTCGATGAAGAAAAAGAAAAATAGAAAGCAACTTCCAGAGGTAATCTGCCCATATTGTGGGAAAAAGGCAGTTTTAAGACCAGCTTCCTATCTATATGGAGAAAAGAGAATTTTCACCCCGGAAACAATGTTTTATGTGTGTAGTGGTTATCCGGACTGCAATGCTTATGTTTCAGCGAACCAGAAAAACCACAGACCGCTTGGAATTATGGCGGATGGGGAACTTCGAAACCTTCGGATACAGACACATCGTGCATTAAGAGAAATTTGGACACAGGGATATATGACAAAAAACAGTACATATCATTGGCTGAGTGGAAAACTGGCACTTCCGGAAAAGGAGACACATGTTGCCATGTTTAGTACTTATCGTTGTAGGGAAACCATACGCTTAGCCAATGAATTGTTAGAAGAGAGAAAAGAGATGGAAAAAAAGAAACAAAAAGGAAAGCCGAAAGGAGAAACAAAAGCGCATGATAATGAAAGCCACGGAACACGATATGTATCGGCTTCTGGATTATAAAGAGAAATGTCTGATAAGGGCGGGAAGCTGTTTTGGAATTTCCGGACTTCTGGGATTTTTCCTGCTTTTTAACCATTGCTTTTGGGAGAGTATCTGTGTATTCCTGATTTTAGCAAGTTGGGGATTCTATTTGGTAAAAGAAGCATTGAAAGCAAATGGAAGGATTATGCAGACGAAAGGCTGTTATATGAAATTAGAAGAGGATTGTCTGGTAATTCGTCAGCCATACAAAAATGAGCATTATGAAGTCTGCCGGATTTTTTACAGAGAAATGGAAAAAATCGTAGAGGGAAGCCGCAGGGGGATCCCGGAATTTTATATTGTAATCCGTAAAATGAAAGAGACAGAACAGACGAGTTTTATCCTGCTTGATAAGAAGGAAAGGGAAACACTTGTTTTTCAGGTGCGCTCTTTTGGGTATGACAAAGAAGCGTTCCGGAAATTCTATCTAAAGCTGCGGTGGCTGGTTCCTGGAAAAGTACGGATTATTGGAACAAAAAAACAGACTGTATGGAAACAGAAAGCAAAGAAACATTGGGTCGGGCCGGCATTTGCCGGCTTTCTTTTTTATCTTATACCAAAAGCAGTTCTGTGTCTGCTTTTGTAGTTCCAAAGGTAAGAAAGAGAAATGGAGATGGACATGAAAAAAAGGTGGAGGAAGCAGTGGGAAAGCATGACACAATATATGATCAAAAATTTAGATGGAACAGAAGAAATCCCATTTTTATTTAAAGATAAAATGCTGAAAGCAGGGCTTTTGTCTTTTTTTATTGCTGTAATCGGTACATATATGGGGGTGCAATTTGAGGAAGCGAGTTTTTTGATACTTACCTGGATATTGGCAGTGTTTTCGTTTTATCAGATTTTCAAGTTTCTGAAAATTGGGAAAACAGGAGAATATGAGATTATGGAAGCACAGGTTCTTGCAGTCAAGGGAAAGCATTATCCGGGCAGAATGTATCAGATAGTTGTACAGGATAAAGACGGAAGCCGGATCCGCATTCGGATGCAAAAAGAAAAAAACCTCATGGTTGGAAAAACATACCGGTTCTATTTTGGAAAAGTGGAACGGGTGGAGGGAAAAGCTGCAAAAATAGGGGAACTTATGTATGAGGTTTTTACGGGGCAGAAGAAATCCCACAGGAAGAACGGTGAAAAAAGTGTGGTTCGAACCCACACTCTTCCTTTCGTGCCGACATGCACGAAATAATAATAAAAAGGAGAGATGACTATGGCAGGAAAAGAAATGAAAGGAACTGTAAAATGGTTTAGTGCAAAGAGAGGATATGGCTTTCTTGTGGATGCAGATGGCATTGATTACTTTGTACATTACAGTGAAATCCAGTTGGAAGGATTTAAAACCTTGAGGAACAATATGGAAGTATCCTTTATGGTTGAAGAAGATGAAAAGGGACGAAGCATTGCAAAGTGTGTTGTTCCAATCTTAGAAGAAACATCGGAAGAAGAATAAACGACTGGAAGGGGGCAGATAAAAATGCTTCTGTCCCCGGTTAAAAAAATTCTGGTAAATATGTGTGGAATTGTGAAAAAAACGTATTTACTACTAAATACATGGATAGAAAGATTGACATATACTATATATTGTGTTAATCTTTAAGTGACTTTATTTTATATGGAAACAGCATATTGCTTTCCATAAGTCAAATTTAGTTCCGGCTATGTTTCCGGAAGAGAACTTTTAACAACCGTTTTAAACGCATAGATAGACAGACACAAAAAGACAATGGCTCTTTTTTGTGTCTTTTTTTTGTGCGTGAAAGGAGGAAAACATGCAAAAAAACGGAAAGGAAGGAGAAAAGAATGTGCCAAAGGAAATATGTACAGAAGCTAAGCGAACAGCGAAAAACCAGAAAACTGTTTGAAACGCTCACTTTTTTAGAAAAGCAGATGGAAGATGAGTCTGCCGTTCGGGATGCTGACACGGTACTTGCAGATATTTTAGAGGGCGCCGATTTTGAAATTACCGGAATTGTAACTGACCTTTTAAAAACTTATCAGGCAGTAAAGACCGTGAGTCAGTGGAAACCTGTTTCGAAGTATTAACAGGGGTAACGATACAAGAGTATCTAAAAAAGTGTATCATCACGATTCTCAGTCAGAAAAAAGGAGAGGTTTCAAATCGAAAAAAGTGCATGCTCTATCAGGGATTGCATTTTTTACCTGTGGGGAAAAGGGTGGAGCAAAAAGGAGAAATTTATCTTTTCCCTAGGAAGATTTCGAACCATGAGAAAGAAATAGACCAATTGCAAGAAGTCAAGGAACAAACAGGCCTTGATATATTTCTTTGTCTGGAAGATTACCGGCTGTACTTCCTACAGGAAAGGAAAGTTTTTGTATATCTGCCAAATGGAAGGAGGCGAACCTATGCAGACAAGTATTCTATGGGAAGGGGGTCTGCCAAGTAAGGAAGAGATGGAGAAAATGAAACAGGAAGGTTATCTGTTTCGTGCTGTAGAAGGTGGATGGAAGATTTGTTTAAAGCTGCATAATACACCTACGGGAACATGGTATGCAGATAACTTCTCAAAATCATTTTTAAAAGAAGTGGAATTGCATCAATATCTGGAAGAGGTTGAAAAACGGGCAACATGGTTTGAGGTTCCAAGTAAAGAATTACGAGTATACGAAGCAGGACAGATACTGGAAAAGCCTGAGAGTAAAGAAGAGCGTATCTGTATGGAAGTATTACGAGATACAAAGAACCATTCCCGTCTTTTATTGAAAACCAATCAGACAGAAGCATACCAACTGGGGAGTTCTGCAATCCCGACTTTAGAAAGCAGAGCCAGAATCAGCGGTGCGGCATTGTCCAGTGTAGAGCCTGCGGTACTTGCGGAAATCCTGAATCAGTGTTTGAAAGTCGCAAAAGGGAAAGCATTGCTCCGTGTTTCAGAAGGAAAGGTTCGGGCAGTGCATTCAGCAGAAAAAAACGGGTATCAGGTATATCCCTTACCGGAGGTTTTTATGCTTGCCAGTGTTTACATACGTGGAGAGTATAAAAAGAGTACCTTTTTAGAAGGGTATGCGGACCAGACTATGGTATCGGCAATCTGGCAGATTGAAGATCATCGGCTGGAAGAAGTGTATGGGGAAATCATGGAAAAGTATGGAAAGCAGGTAAAAGAGAAACTTACAGCTACCATACGCATCACATCTTCCGATGTGGCAGCATCAGGTGCCAATATTTTTTACAGCCTGATGGAGGGACAACGAAAGATTGCATTAGGAACGGATATGCGGATGCGGCACAATAATTCTGTGGAATTTCAACAGTTTACGGAAAATCTGCTTTCAACTTTTGAATGCTATAAAAATGCATTGAAAGGGACGGTGGAAAAACTGTGTGCTATTTCCATTGAGTATCCAGTCAATACCATGATTGGAATTATGACAAAACAAGGGTTTGGGAAAAAGAATGTTGCAGAGATCGTAGACCGCTTTAAAGCAACCTTTGGTGATGCACCCTGCACCGCATACGAAGTGTATTGTGGGATTGGGGAAATTCTTTTCTTGGCACAGAGCAAGGGAATATCCGGCAGAACTATGGTGGAGCTGGAAGAAAAAGTTGCCAAATGCACGAGTATGAAGTGGAGAGAATATGACATTCCCGGAGATCTTGTTTATTAGGGGAAGATCAGAAAAATTAAATTTGGGTTACCGTATATATAGGAGAGAAAAGAATATGGATTATAAAAAAGGAAAGAAAGAACTGGGAATTTATTACGCAAATATGCTGGTTTCCATTGCAGAAGAGATCTCTGCAAAGAACACAGGAAAAGGAAAGACGGGAATACAAGGAATCTTTTCCGCTTTACAAAAGCGTGGGACAGTCCGCAGAAATATGACATATCTGGTCACACACTGGGTTTACAGATTGTCCCTGTTTACACCATGGGAAGAGGAAGAACTTTGGGCAGTAGATATGGCAAGAGAAGCATTCTCCTGTCCTGTGATACTTCCAACATGCAGCAGAAAGAATATTTTCAGAATCCGGAAGATAGAAGGAGAACCAGAAAAACGGCTGGAAGCAATTTTAAGACAGCTAACAGATTCCGATAAAGATCAGTTTATGAAAGCATTTTGGCTGGAACTTGTAACTATGAAGAAAGAGAAACAGCAGGTACTTACAGAATTTTTATTGGAATGGCTGTGGGTAGCATGTGGGAAAGAACAGGCAATGGAAAGAATACGGTATTGGGCATCTTCATACTGTCTTCCATTTGCATAAAAATGAAAAGAAAAGGAGAAAAAGAATATGAGAAATGTACCAGAATGGACGAAAGGAAATGCATTTGCAAAACGTTTTTTTAAGTGGCTTAGGAGAAAGAACAAGCCAGCCCTTTTGACATGGGAGAATGTGTTTACCAAGACTTTCAACAGAGAATTTACCTTTGTGTATATGGGAACAAACCTTGAAAACAGAGCCAGTCATTTATATCAGGGGATGGAATTTGTTGGGATTTTCAACCAAAAGACGTTTGAATTTACAGATGTATCCTACGCCTTGCGTGCTTTGTTAAATATTCCGGAAGGAAAAATTTCCGGTTCCAGCGTGGATGTATGCGCTGCCTGGAACAGAAGGTTCAGGAATATGCCCAAAAGAAACTGGAGAAAGGAAAAAAGGATATTGTGATCACCGCAGTTGAAAGAGCAGCAGTCGCATGGAAATATCGGGAATTGATTGAAAAGACAGCAGGAGATGTGATTTTTGAAAAAATTTCTGTAACAGACCGATTACTCCCACAACAGGACTTTGCTTTCGATGGAGAAACGTATGTATTTGACAATTGGCTGTACTTTTGCTATTTAAGAAACCGAAAGGCTGTCATCCGCAGGTTTGGAAGATACTGGGCAAAAGAACTGCAGAACAGGGAAGTCATGCGTCAGATTTTTGAAACAGAAGTAAACAACAAAGCAAAGTTTTTGATGAAGAAACAACCGGAGAGGATTGAAAAAATCAGAGCCCTTAGAAAATCGTTGGAGCAGGTGCATCATACCGTAATTGTAGTTGTAAGAGGGAGACAAGGTGTTTTTGAATATTTCCACATCGATGCAGAGGTATTAAAAAACACAACCGGAAAGTACCCACTCAGTCAGGTATCTGGACAAGAAAAGAAACGTCTGAAAGAAAAGTACGGGGCAAATAAGGTATGGGACGTAGAGGAAATCTATCAGGTAGGAGCAAGGGATATCTGGTATTACAATGTCATGGCAGAACAGAAACAGGCTGCTTAATTGAAAGAACAGGAGGACATAGGATGGAAAACAAAGAAACAATGAATTTACAGCAAAAACTAATTGCAATTTCAAACGAAATGCCAAAGTTGTTAAAGAAGCATTATTCAGACGAAGTGGATTATGATTTTGTAAAGATTGATGATATCTTTGAACTTCTAAATCCGGCGTTTACGAAGCACCATATCTGTTTGCAGGAATTAGAAGAGACAGATGCCGCTTACAGTAAAGTAGATGGCAGCTGGATTTATACAGCAAAACTTACATTTTTTATTGTCAATGCGGACTGTTTGGAGGAAAAAGAGCGAGTAAGTATTCAGCTGGTGGGAGACCATCTGGACTCTCCTGCAAAGGCGAAAGGAGCAGCATGGACGTATGGGTTTAAATACTTCTTCCTGTATAAATTCCGTATGAAACAGGAAACGGAAGATCCGGATATGAAGGGGACACCAAATGGACCTGATAAATCAAAGGAAAGGGTGGAATATAAAAAATCCGAAGTGCCGGTAAAGCCACAGAAACCGGAAAAAAAGGCTTCTGATGTAATTGCAGACAGTCCTTTAGCGCAACCGCCGCAGGAAGATAAGAAAAGAAACAAAGATACTATAATACAGGCAGATTTTTTCCCAGATCCTGCAGCTTTTTTAGAAGAAAGTGAAGAGGCAGAAACAGCGGAAGATATGAAAGTGCAAGAAACAAAGAGGTTGGAAAAACAATCTTCAGAAGCAGCAGAAGTAGTGCATCATCAGGAAACAGCAGAACAGGAAGTACTGTTAGAGGAAACTCAGCCAGATTCATTGACAAACGAGGGAAAAGACATTTTAGATTCTTCTTCCATAGAAGATTTAAAAGACGAAAAACCGGAGAGGGAACCAAACGAAAACAATCTGGAAGAAAAATCAAAAGAGGGGAAGAAAGGGCCGAAGGAGTCGGGCTTGCAATCTCATAAGAAAAAGGAAGAGGACGGTTTTGGACAGATGAACCTTTTGGATTTTTCAGCACAACAGACAAAGGAAGCAGAAGTTCAAGAGACAGAAAGCAGTGAAACAAAAGCAGCAGATACAGCTCAGGAGATTGCGGAAGAAAAGGAAATGAAAGAGAAATCTTCCGTTTCTGCTCCATCAGAAGATTTTGAAGAGGCGAAAGAAGAAGTTCCCTTTGAAGAAATAGATGAAGAAGACTTTTTCTTGCAGTTACAAAGAGATATGGAAAGTGAAGCGGAGAAGAAACCTCTGACAGTAGAAGCGGCAAAAAAGGTAATCTGTCCGTATGCGTTGTTTGAAGGAAAGTCATTTGGTGAAATGCTTGGGACAGAAGCGGGATATCGGCAGTTACAATGGTTTGCAAACGAATACAGAGGTTCTGATTTTAAAATGAAAGAAGCAGCTCAGCTTTTACTGGAAGATTGTGAACAGAAAGCTGCTTAAAAGATTAACTATTAGGAAGAGGTGTGCTGGCCATGCCTTTTCCGACTTTTGTAAGGGGATATTTCCAGAAAGGTAAAAAGGATATGAAAAAAAGAAAGCGTACAGATTCTTATCCAGTTGCCCCATTCACTATTTTTGATGTCGCAAACATGCTGGATATGGAATTTTTGGAAAACTGCAAAAATGGATATCAGGTAAAGGATGTCCAGAATGCAGCCAATGTTGTCTGTCCATTTTGTGGAGATGCAAGAGGGAAGGCAAGCATCTGTGTCTGTGCAGAAGGGAAAATCATTAATGTTTTCCATTGCTTTGATTGTGGAACTGGTCATAATATGCTGACACTTTATGCAGAACTTTGTCATCTGACGGGAAAGGACCGGTATAAAAAGGCATATCGGGAAATTTATAGAAGAAAGCAGGAGGAACCCGGCAGAAAGAAAAAGACAAGGGAAGCAATGCAGGAAGAAAGCCAGGGGATAAAAAAACAGGCAAGGAAACAGAAGGAACGCATGGCAGAACCTGTGGATGCAGAACAACGGCATCATGTTTATAAAAAAATGCTCTCTTATCTGAAACTGAAGGAATATCACCGCAAAGATTTGGAAAGAAGAGGTGTGAATGCAGAGATTATCCGGCGTATGGAAGAAAAAGGATATAAAAGTACCAGTAAGGAGGAATCTCAACAGATTGCCAGGAGACTGATAAAGCAGGGATTACGCTTGGAAGGCGTTCCCGGATTTTATATCAATCGGGAAGGAGACTGGGATCTGAATTTCTATGAAGGAAACAGCGGGTATCTTTGTCCTGTTTATACAGTAGACGGATATCTGGCAGGATTCCAGATACGATTGGACAACCCAAAGGGAAAAAATAAATATGTATGGCTTTCCAGTGCAAATCAAAAGAAAGGGTGTGGGATCAGCAGTATTGTAGGGATATCGGGAAAAGCAGAAGGAAATGAGATTTATGTGACCGAAGGAATTTTAAAAGCAGAGATTGCCCATCAGGTATCAGGAAAAACGTTCCTTGGGAATCCGGGAATTGGAAATTGGAGAGATTTGTATGAGGTTTTACAAGCATTAAAAAAGCGTGGTCTCTCCCATGTGGAAGAAGTCTATGACATGGATAAGCAGTTACGGCTTATATGTGACAAAAAGTATAGTGAAATCTGTGAGGAATGTGAGGAGAGAAAGAAAGAGGGCGATCCTTACTTTGAATGCCCGAAAAAAAGAGTAAAACGGGATACCATACGAAAAGGCTGTAATCATACATACCGTATCTGTGAGGAGCTTTCCTTATCCTGTAATCGGAACCAGTGGGATTTAGATCAGGACGGACTGTGGGCAGAACATGAAAAAGGGATTGATGACTGGCTGACAAAGGAAATCAGGAAAAACACAAGATAATTCATTTTTAAAATGTGCAAAAGAGGAATTGCGAAAGCAGTTCCTTTTTTGCATGGTTTAAAGTGCCATGGGAAAGGAGAACAATGTATGATTCGGGACAGACCTTAAGAAGAAATGGGAAACAGGGCAGTTTCCGGTGTGCAGCATATTCCCGAAAATGGAACTGCCCGTCTAAAAAACAATAAAGTGAAAGGAGAGAGCGTTTATTGAAAACAACATGGAAAAAACGATGTACAGCAGGATTTTTAGCTGTTTTATTAGGGTGTTCCTCTCTGCTTGCAGGTGGGAGCAGTGCTTTTGCAGCACCATTAGAACAGACAGATGTAAAAGAAGAAACACAGGCAGAAGACATTACGATTGAGCAGGGAGAAACTTTTGATCCGGCATTCGATTTCATCGGTATTACTGTAAAAGACGGAGAAAAGGTTTCTCTTGTTTTGTCAGCAGATAAAGAAGGAAAGCTGTTTGATGCAGACAGACCTGGAAGGTATGACTGTATTTACCAGGTCCAAAAACCTTCCGGAGATACTTATGAGATTACACGGAAAATCATTGTGAAAGAAGCGGGAAAGGAAGGAGAGAGTCCGCAAAAAGAGAAGAAACAGAAGAAAGAGATAAAAAGTGGGGAGGAAGACGCAGAGCCTGATGGTGCCAACATTGATACCAGTGCATTAAAGGAAGAAGAGGGTGTCTTGTTTTCCGTTGTCCCCTCTTCTATGGAACAGGCAAGGGAAAAAGCTTCTTTGGTGCAAGGGGAGAGGATTGTATACCCAAGTGATTTAGGTTCTTACAGTACCTGCTATTTCTATGTCAATGACCGGATTGCATACTGTCTGGAATCAAATCTGCAGTCACCGCCTTCGTCTGATTACGTGGCAGAAATTTATGAGAGCAACTTAAACTTACAGAAAGTTTTGTATTATGGATATGGAGGGCCGGGTGATTTAACCGGAGAATATCTAAAGAATTATAGCAATGATATCAAATATGTCCTGACACATTTAGCAGCAAGTTACTGTTATGGCGGAGAGGAAGTGGCATTTGTGGGCTGCACGCAGGACGGACTGAAACGCTATGGTGTCATGGAATACATCAATTATCTTTGCGGGCAGGAAGCACCGCCAAGTGCTGCCATCAGCCTTTCTTCCACAAACGAAACCGCTTTTTTGGAAGGAGATGTGCAGAAAACAAAAAATATCACATTAAATGGAGACCATAGAAATTATATTACCCTTTCTTTACCGGAAGGTGTGACTTACCATGATACTGCCGGAAAGGAGCAGAAAGGAGGTTCCATTAAGATTTATGGTGGTACGACTTTTTACTTTACTGCAGAAAAAACCGTACATGGTACCTGGAATAGCGGAGATTTAGGCGGACAGGTAGGAGCTCAGTGGAAAACTCTGGTGGTTTCTACCGGTTCCGGCAATCAGGATGTTGGTTATGGGGATTTTTATGAGGAACCAAGTGCTAAGGTTTCATTTTCGATTCAATGGATGGATATTTCCTGGATTGAGGTCATCAAAGAAGATGCAAAAAGCAGTGTAAAACTTGCAGGGGCTGTTTTTGGGATTTATCGGGATCAGGCATGTACAGATTTGATTCTGGAGATGCCGCCAACAGATGAAAAAGGGGCAACTAAAGCGGAGCTGACAAAGACGCAGGATACAGTGTACATCAAGGAAATCACTGCACCGAAAGGGTATAAACTGAATACAACTGCTTACAATGTCAATCTGGAAGTAGCAAAAACACAAACACTGACTGTAAAAAATGAGGAACAAAAAGGGAAGATTATCATCCGAAAGCAGGGGGAAAAGCTGACAGGAGTATCCGGAGAGACTGGAAATCTGCAATTTACCTATACCAATGCTGCATTTGCAGGGGCAAAGTATAAAATTTATGCAGCAGAAGACATCTACAGCCAGGATAAGCAGACAAAAATCTATCAGGCAGGAGATTTGGCAGCAGAACTGGAGACAAAAGAAGACGGAAGTTGTTCTTCGGATATGCTTCATCTCGGAACCTATAAGGTGGTAGAGCAGCAGGCTCCGGATTCCCTGACAATAGGGAAGACAGAGGAAGAGCGTACCCATATGGTAACCCTTTCTTATGCAGGGCAGACAGTAGAAGTGGTTGAGGAAGAAACACAATATGAAAATGCCAGACCAAAGGTATCTGTGGAAGTGCTGAAGAAATCAAGTAATGATGATGCAGCATTGAAGGGGGCAATTTTTGGACTGTATGCAGATGAAGATGTTACCGGTGCAGACGGTTCCGTGCTGGTTACAAAGGGAACTTTGATACAGAAAGCGGAGTCCAATGAAAACGGGAAGGCTGCATTTACTGCGGATATCCCAATTGGCTTCCATTATGTAGTAAAGGAAATTCAGGCACCACCTCTTTATGTTCAGAGCAGGGATAGTTATGAGTTCTTTTATGAATATAAAAATGATACGACCTACACGTATACCTTTGCACATACCTTTAAAAATAAAGAGGTACGGGGAGCAGTCCATATCAAGAAAATAGACAAAGATACACAGGACTCTGTAAGCCAGGGAGATGGAGATTTAAACGGGGCTGTCTATGGATTGTATGCGGCAGAAGATATCCAACACCCAAATGGAAAGACAGGACTGCTTTATAAAAAGGATCAGTTGGTCGTGCAGGGAACGATCGAAAAAGGTGTTCTGAATTTCAAAGATTTGTATCTTGGAAAATACTATGTACAGGAAATTTCTGCACCTCCTTCCAATGCATATTTGCTGGATCAAACCAAATACCCGGTAGATCTTGCATATGAAGGGCAAGATGTGGAAATTGTGCAGAAAAATGTGACTGTTTTGGAAACCATAAAAAAACAGGCATTCCAGTTAATTAAAATCAGTGATGATGGCAGCCAGACGGAAACAGAATTGCTGGAGGGTGCCGGATTTAAAGTGTACTTGATCAGTGAACTTTCTAAAGTAAAGGATGGTACCTTAAAACCATCGAATGGAACCGAATATGCACCGCAGGATTTTATCGGATATGATTTCAGTAAAGAGGAAACTGCATCTTATTATGAAAATGGAGAAAAGATACAGACAGAAGAAATGTTTACCGACAAAAAAGGGTATCTGTGTTCACCGGAACTTCCATATGGAAAATATGTGTGTATTGAAAGTACCATTCCGGAAAATGTAGAAGGAATTCAGCCGTTTTTGGTGACTATCGATGAAGACAGCAGGGAACCGCAGACATGGCGTGTCTTTAATGACCGTCCGATGCAGTTTTATTTTAAGATCATCAAAAAGGATGCACAGACGGAACTTCCAATTTTAAAGAACAGTGCCCACTATAAAATTTATGATGTGGAGAAGAAGAAATACGTCACTATGAAAGTACGGTATCCGAAGCCAGAAACAATTGACGTTTTTGAAACAAATGAGGAAGGTTATCTGTTGACGCCGGAGCCGCTTAAAATGGGAACTTACCGGATTGAAGAAGTAAAAAGCCCGGAACTGTTTGTACAGACCGGATTTGAACAGGCATTAAAAAATGGAGAAGAAATCCTTCCGTTAAATGAGGTGACAAAGGAAGGAACTTATGAGAAAGCACCAAGGGAATCCATTACGATCAAAGTGGACAGCAATACTGCACATGAGGTGGAAGAGGAAACCGGAAAATATATTGTAGTGGTAGAAGTAAAGAACGATGAAGCGGTAGGAAGCCTGACGATCCAGAAAACAGGAGAAGTGCTTGTTGGTGCTGAAAAAGTAACAGAGCAGATACTGACAAAATTAAAGAATGGTCTGGCAAAGGCAGTAAACCAAGTGTCTAATCTGTTTACCGGAGAAGATGTTATGGAAACAGAAAAAGGATATGAGTTTGCGTATGAAGAACAGGGACTTGCAGGAGCAGAATTCTCTATTTATGCAAGGGAAACCATTTACTCACCAGATGGACAGGTAGACAGTGAGGGTAATCGGATCATACGTTTTGAAAAAGGCGCATTGGTTGGAACGATTGTAACAGATGGAAAAGGAAAAGGGACTTTAAATAATCTTCCGATTGGAAAATTTTATATTAAAGAAACAAAAACGGGAGATTCCTTTGTGCTAGATCCAGCCGAACAGGATTTTGAAATCACCTATAAAGGACAAGAAGTGGCAGTTGACTATGTAACAAAGGAAATCAAGAATCAACGGCAGAAAGTGGAAATTGAAGTGCTGAAAAAATCGGAAGCCACAAAAGAGCCACTGGAAGGGGTTTCATTTGGATTGTATGCAGGAGAAGATATTGTAAATGCAGCAGGAAAAGTTGTGGTGAAAAAAGATGAACTGGTAGCAGTTGAAAAAACAGATCAAAAAGGAAAATTGAAGTACTCGAATACCATTCCACACGGGAAATATTATCTGAAGGAACTGGAAGGTCTGCCAGGATATCTACCATATGAAGAGAAGATTGAAATTGATGCTTCTTATACGGATCCAGAATTGGAAGTGATTTCTATACAAAAAGAAGTGGAGAACCAGCCGACGAAGTTGAAGTTACAAAAACAGACATTACTGGAGAAAAGGAAGTGGAAGGTGCCAGACTACAGATTCAAGATGAAGAAGGAACTGTAGTGGAAGAGTGGACTTCTACAAACGAATCGCATATCATTTATGCATTAAAACCGGGTAAGTACATACTTCACGAAGAACAGGCTCCAACAGAAAACGGATATGTGAAAGCAGAAGATGTGGAATTTACCGTAGAGGAAACCGGAGAAATCCAGAAAGTTTCCATGAAAGACGATCATACAAAGATTGAAATCACAAAAACGGATATCACCGGAGAACAGGAAATTGAAGGAGCCAAGTTACAGGTACTGGACGAAGAGGGAAATATCATAGAAGAATGGACCTCTACCAAAGAACCTTACCGGATCGAGTATCTACAGCCGGGAAAAACATATATCCTTCATGAAGAAGCTGCACCGGAAGGATTTTTGATTGCAGAAGATGTAGAATTTACTGTAGAGGAAACCGGAGAAGTACAGAAAGTTTCCATGAAAGATGAAGTACCAATGGGGCAGTTAATTATTAAGAAAACAGATGCAGAAGATCAGACACCACTTGCCAATGTGGAATTTGAATTGAAAAACAAAGAGACTGAGGAAGTGGTTGGAAAACTTACTACAGATAAAGATGGAGTTGCAACCAGTGAACTGCTGCCGATTGCCACATACGAAGACGGAAAAGCAGTAGGACCGATTACTTATGTATTATCGGAAACGAAACCGTTGGAAGGATATGAAGAGCATACGGAAACCTATGAAATCACATTTAGTTATGTGGACGCAAAAACAAAGGTTATTGAAGTGGTAAAAGAAATCCAGAATAAGAAACTTCCGCAGACACCGGAAAAACCAGAGGACGTAAAAACCGGGGATAATACCTTGCTCCTGCTGCCAATCGGTATTGCAGTAGTAGCGGCCTTTGGTATTGGTATTGTCCTTTGGCGGATCAGACGCACAAAGAGATAAAAAGCATTTGGAGATGATGGAACACTAGACCGCGGGGTAGTGTAAAGAACATTTCTGGATGCTTTACCAGAAGATTTCGGGGCGGTACCGGACCCCGCAAGTGAAAGGAAAGGTGATGCTGAAGCGAAAGAAAAGAATTTAAAAGTTTTTATAAAAGTGTAAGCGGCAACGAAGCAGAAAAATGCAGGTATCCGACCAGATTGGATACTTATGGCTGTGGCTGTATGCATAATTGTTCCTACTGCTATGCACGCAGCCTTTTGGATTTCCGCGGACTTTGGAACGCAGAAATCAAGAGTGGCAGATATCCAGAAAATCCGGAGAAAATTGGAAAAGGTGCCACCGGGAACCATTTTAAGACTTGGAGGCATGACAGATTGCTTTCAGCCGATGGAAAGTCAGGAACAGATTACCTATCAAACCATAGAACAGTTAAATGAATATGGTATTGGGTATCTGATTGTGACAAAATCCCATCTGGCAGGAGAGGAACGATACCGGAAACTTTATGATCCGAAGCTGGCACATATCCAGATCACCATTACCTGTTTTGATGATAAAAAGGCTCTTGCCTATGAAAAGGCAAGTAGTCCGTCAAAGCGGTTAAGGGCATTGTTAAAATTACAGGAAGAGGGCTTTGATGTCACATTACGATTAAGCCCTCTGATTGAGGAGTATTTGGATTTTGATTACTTAAATAGGCTGCCGGTAGACAAAGTTTTGGTAGAATTTCTTCGGGTGAATGGATGGATTAAAAAGTGGTTTCCGGACTTGGATTACCAGAAATATGTTCTGCGTCAGAGTGGGTACTGGCATTTACCATTGGAAGAAAAAATCAGGATATTGGAAAAAATTCATCTTCCGTTGACGGTCTGTGAAGATGTCACAGAACATTATGAATATTGGAAACAGCATATCAATCCAAACCCACTGGATTGCTGTAATTTAAGAAAATAAGGGGCATAAGTGCAGGCGGTAGCATATCAGTTTTGGTATGCTGCCGCTTTTTTACGTTGGAGGTAAGCAGATGAAAAAAGAATACTTTTTACTTGGGATATTAAGCGTGATCTTGCTGGCAGCAGGAGTCTGGATTTATCAGATTATTAGTGAATATCAAAAAGCAGAACGGGAATATGAACAGTTACAAGAATATGTAAAAGTAGAGAAGAATACAAGGGATCCGGAAAATACGAAACCAAATGTTGCAGAAGATGATAAGGAAGGAGAAAAGCAGGAAGAAACTGTAACGGTGGATTTTGCTTCTCTGCAGGCAATTAACCCAGATATTGTAGCGTGGCTTCGGATTCCGGGGGTGTTGGAATATCCAGTAGTGAGAGGGAAAGATAATTCCTATTATTTAAACCATACCGTACAAAAAACTTATAACATTGCAGGAAGTATTTTTCTTGATTATCGGAACGAACGGGATTTCTCGGATAGTAAGAATATTATTTATGGGCATAACATGAAAGACGGGAGTATGTTTCATGTGTTGAGAAATTATCAGGATATTGATTTTTTCCAGAAGCACACGGATATGGAGGTTTATTTACCGGATGGAAGAACTTTGAACTATCAGATTACAACTTGTGAACAGGTGTCGGCAGATAGTGAGATTTATCAGATAGAAAGAGGATATGTTGAGGATAATAAGGGAAATGAAATCATATTGTCTACCTGTAGTGCAAAAGCAAATGTCAGAATTATTATAAAAGCATATTTGAAAGAAAAAACATCATGAAGATACCAGAAACAAGATATTAAAAAAGCAGATTGGAAAAGGAGGATACTAGGTGTATTTAATTGAAATTGATACAAGAAAATTTGATTTTCAAGGAATATCACATGAAGAATATCTGGAGTTTTTTGGATATCGAGGCATTAAAAAAATAAGTAGTTGTATTTACGCAGTAACAAAAACAGGACTGACTTTACCAACAATTAGAATTATTTCGGATAATTATAAAGATTAAAACGATGAATCAAAATAGACAGGATGTGAGCAGAACCATTTTATCACTAAGTTTTTTTGATGATGTGCAGTTTTCTAGAAAAGTAAATGAATTCCTTCCTTTATTGTGAAAAAAATATCCATTCTGTCAAAAAAATATTGTGAGAAATGGAAGATTATGGTAAAATGGGCTAAATAAAAATGCATTAAAAGCATTTGAAATGTAATTCCAAAGATAAGGAGGGGAATGATTTGTAATGAAATATAAAAAAGTCGTTGCAGTTCTGCTTGCTGTTGGATGTATCGGGCTTGTAGGAACTTTGGGATATTTCCTTGGACAAACAAATCAAAAAGGACCTGATGTAAAACAAGTAGTTGCCCCAGTTGCTGAAAGAGAAAACACGAAACAGGAGTCAAGAAAAATTGCGGTAGTCAATCTGGATGAGGGGACAACATCAGCAGAGGAAAAAATAAATTATGCAGATAAGATTGTTCAATTTCCCAGCTCTTCGTTTGAATATTCATCATTAGAGGAAGCAAGAACAGGATTAACAAACGGAAAATATGGTGCTTACATAATCATACCAGCCGGATTTTCACAAAATGTTGTTAGTCTTAATACAACACCACAAGCAGCTCAACTTGAATATGCTTTAAATAAAAATCTTTCAGGAGAGTCTCAGTATCATTTGTTATATGATGTGATGAGTTTTGGAAATTCTTTGAATGACAGTTTGAGCTATATGTATTTGAACAATATTCTTTCTGAGTTCCATAAGGCTCAAGATGGTGCTGCTACAGTTATGAATAATGATTTAAAAGATAAAGATGCCATTGAGAGTATACAGTCGCATGATTTGGTACAATTAGTTGAGATTCCGGAATTAAAAAGAGAAGAAAATACAACAGAACCATTAAATGTAGAAGAATATGTAGAGAAAAATACGGCTTTAGCAACTGATCTTGATTCACAGTACAAAAAGTGTGTAGAAGAGGCACAATCACAACTGCAGAATATGCAGACGGAAGGAGGAAGTCTTTCAGAACAGCTTACATCCTTGGCTGAATATACAAAACAGCTAGATGTATTTAAAGATGAAGAGGGAAATTCTGTAGTCGATACTGCAAATAATAAACTGGACGAAGTTTTGAATAAAAAACCAGGAAATACAGTTGGAAACATGCTTGAAGATTTGAAACGGCAGCCGGATATTATAGCAGGTGAATTAGGAAAATCGATAGAGACTTATAATCAGGGATTACCAAATCAGCTGACTGACCGCTTAGCTGAGTTTGCAAAGAAAATTGAAGCAGCAAATCCGGGATTGATTTTAGAGGAAAAAAGTGAAGGGGTTTTTGAATTACATTACGCTACTTCGGATTCACCAAAATTATCTATAACCCTTGCAGATGTTCCCGACTCCGAAGAAAATCAAAAGCAGATACGACAAAACAGTTATGGAGTGCTATTACCAGTAAACTTGCAGCGGCAGCAAATGAGCAGGAAACTATTGAAATTATAGAGAAAGATCCTGATTTGGGTATAGAAATTCCGAAAGTATATACAACTGCAAAATCGGTGCAGACAGCACTTGCGGAATGTGAGCAAGATCCGAATATGATAGCTATGTGTAATAGTCTTGGGTATTCTTCTATAAGTGCTTTTGTGAGTGACGCAGGAAATGGAAGTTTGGCGCTTGACAAAACTCATGAAATTGTGTTTGATGGTGATTTGAATGCTTTTCAGCAGTACATTAATTCCGTGATTGAAAATGTACCGCGAGAGGTGACTGCATTGCAGGAATATAAAGATTATCGATATGATGAAGCAGGGAATATGATTATTGATCCAGGACAAATCAACCTACTACAATTCAAGAGAGACTGGAGCATTATGGAAAGCAGGTGAAAGCCTTTGAAACAGAACTTGGGAATGAGCAGACAACAAATGGGCAGGAAATAAAAAATGTATTCCAGGATTTTTATGTAGATCCAATGCAGAAGAACCAAGAAAACTTCAATGGTATCCTGCAACAAAAATATGAGGCTGAATCAGTCTATATCCACGAGTTTAATGAAAAGCTGAAGTCATTTGCACCATCTGTACAAGATGAATATATTGCAGAAAATGTAAATGGAATAAAACAGAATAACGGACTGCTTCAGAAGAGTTTGATAGAAAATAATATGTCTTATGTGGATTATGCAAATAAAGTCTATACTACAACAGAAGAAAATATCAATACTCTTCAGAAAGGTATTCAGGATGCAAAAGACGCCTCAAATCAAGCGGTGGAAGACGGCTTGAGTGCAGCAAAAAATACCAAGACAACCACCAGTAAAGAAAATCAAAATATATTAGCTGACTTTTCAGCAAAGCTTCCATATACAAGATTGGGAAGTATGGAATATACACAGGCTTATCAATTTATCGCTAAGCCAGTAGCTTTAAATGATGTTTCAAAAGAAAAGGAAAAGATAGTGGGCGGAGAAGAAGTAAAAGAATCTTCGGCAAAAGCAGTTTCTGCGAATACAGAAAAGGAAAGTAATATAACATCGTATTTCATTTATATTGTTTTTGCAGTACTTTTAACAGCACTTATTATATTCTTGATTTTGAGATACTTTAGAAATAAAAAACCAGAGCAATAAGCTGTTTGGCAGCATTGCATATAAAAAAAGGAGAAGCATTCAAAGGAGGTACATTATGGCAGATGTAAACAACATTAAATTAAGCCCGGAACAGATGGAGGCAAAGGCAGCAGAATTTAATACCAGATGTGAGGAGTTCAACCAAGTGGTTTCTACGATGAGAAACATGGTAACATCCTTATGTGATGAATGGGCCGGTCACAGCAGCCAGGCATTTTATGACCAGTTCCAATCTTTAGAACCAAGTTTTACAGCTACATCAGATCTTATCACATCAATTGCACAGCAGTTACGTGATGTATCCGCAGCAATGCAGAGCATCGACCAGGAAATCGCAGGGAAAATTGGAGCGATGTAGTAGCAGAGAGCCGTCGGGATTTTCCCGACGGCTTTTTGAAAATATGAGGAACGTATGTATGGGAAAAATGGATGACACAGGAAAAGCACTTGAAAAAAATATTAATAGCAACATTGAGTTCGATACCTCTGTATTACAGGAAAAGAATGAAACCTATTCTTCCTTAACGGATACTTATGGAATAGATTTGTTTACAGATCAATATGAAGAGAAAATTGAAAAGGTGCATTTAAAAGAATATGATGCCTATCAGAAAATAGAAAAAAAGTTGTTTGAAACAGATTTAGAAAGTGGAAAAGATGAATACGAAAGAATACAGGATCAACTGTTTTTATATACAGGTTCAGAAGTAAAGAAAGAAGAAATTGAGAAAGAGGATAATGCGTTGGGCGTAAATATTGCCATAACAGGTATTATGCTCATACTTTTCTTTTTTATTTTCTTCCTGGTTTTTGACAAAAGAAGGAAAAGGAGACGTGAAGATGCAATTAACAATTACACTTACGAGTACTAAATATCAAATCAACAAAGATATTATGGTCAATTCTGAACAAAAGATTTGTGAAACCTTACAGATTTTAAAGGAAGCAGGTCAAATAAATATAGCTGTTGGTGATGAAGACAAATTAAGATCTATGCGTACAGGAATGTTTGTGTCGAAAGAATTTACTTATGAAGAAGCTGGGATATTCTATGGTGATATATTGCAAATATTATAAAATAAGAAATGGAAAGGGGAAATAGAATATGAGTAATATACAAAGCAATACGCAGGTTGCTTCAAGCAGTTCAGATACAATTTCAGCAAATGCAAATAGTTTACAGGAGAAAGAAATATCAAAAGATACAGAGTCAAATATTACTGCCAAAGGAAATTCTATTACGGCATATGAAACAAGCCAGACTCAAAAATCAGCTTATAGATATGCGTTAGAGCAAGATGCACAACATATAAAAACTTTAGGTAAGACATTTGAGCAAGTGGATCAGAGTATTGCTAATATATTAACTGCTGGTTTATTAGGTGATTAATATGGAAGATAATGAAAAAAGACAGTTACAGGATAAAATTGACGACTATAAAAAAGCGATAAGAACATTAGAAGAAAGTAAAGATGAAATCAATTATCAGGATAAAATAATAGAAAATATTTTTTCAGATATGTTTCTTCAATTTAAGCATGATACAGAATTTTGCAAGAGTATCTCTAAGCTTCAACAATCGGTATGGGAGGCAAAGACATTTAAAGATTCAAAATTTTCAGAAATAGAAAGTGATTTGAAAAGTAATCTGAAAAAACTAGAGAAAGAGCAGGAAAACGAGGAGTGGTAAAAGTATGGGATTAAAACTTTATCCAGGTTCTATAAAAGGACAGGCAGATAGTATTATTCAAAATCTGGAATTTGATAACAAAGATTTATTATCTGCATTGCAAACAATTTCACAATTTGTACAGAATACAGAACTTAAAGGAGCAGCCTGGGATAGCATGAAATACCAGTTAGGAAATCACGAAGCTGTTATTCAAGGCCTTATTTGTGCGAATGAGTCTGTAATTCAAGAACATGAAAATCTGAAAAGTACAGTTGGAGATGAAAATCTTGATGAGGAAGAATTAATAGCAAAAAGAGACGCTCTTATATCCACGAATACATTTTTAGAAAAAAATATTAGTTTAATGCAAAGCAATATGCAAAACGATGTAATGAAGATAAAGTATGGTTTTTGGTATCAAGAAATGATTTTTCAATATCAAATTTCTATTAATCAAAATCAAACGCTTATTGAAGAGTTGAATGAAAAATACAGAAAATTATATGATATAGAAAATACTACGGCCTCGTTGTTTTCAGAAAGCATTACTTTATATGATACTGTGAATGAAGGAATTGTGGCTATACAAAAAGGTTGGAATGGAACTGGTTTTTCTGTTTCATTAGACACTCCAGAATGGAAAAAAACTGTTCAATTACGATGGAATGATAGAACAAAAAAACTAGAAAAGGAAATGGAAGAATATGTTAAAAAATTAAAAAAGAAGTTCCGAATATAACTTTAAAAGAGTGGTCAGAACTATATGAATTGTATCAAAAAAATCCAAATGCTGAAATACCAGCTGATTTATTAAAAGAAATGCTGAAAAATATTGGACAAATACCAAATGAAATTAAGGATAATATGCAAATGGATATAATATCAAAAGTTTTTGAATCAGGTGGTAAATCTGTAGTAAAATTGGGGGAAATATTTTTGTCTACAGGAATTCAGGGACCTGCAACAGAAAATAGTTTTGTTATATTAAGTAATTCATTTGCTCAACAAAGTGGAAAGTTAATTAATACAGGTACAAAATTACACTCTTTTGGAAAAGTCGGAATGCCTATTATAGGCGCAGCTATAGATTTTAGCGGTCAACTTATTTCAGGAGAAGAAGTTGGTGATGCAACGGTAAAAGCTGCTGGACACTTGGGCGTTGGTTTGATTGCCGGGGAATTGGCACTATGGCAGGAACAGCTGCAGCAGCAACATTGGCAGTAGGACCTATCGGTGTTGCTGCTATTGGAATTGCAGCAGGTGCAGCAATCGCAGTATTTGGTAGTAGAGTTTTTGACCATGCGTATGAGAATAATTGGCTTGGGATAAAAGATATAGGGAAAGAAATAAATGAAGCGGTTGATGATGTAAAGAAAGGATTATCAAATGTAGGAAAAGCAGTATCTGGATTTTTTGATGGATTAGGTAATGCTTTTGCGTGATGGAGGATTTAAGAATGATGCTTTTATATTTTAATTCAGAAAAAGGGATGAATTATTATTATTCAAATGAAACACAACAGATTTATGCTATGAAAAATAAAGGAAGTGGTGGGCTGCAAGTGGGATTAGTTGCGGGTGCATCTATGATTATTTATTTTGTTTTAAATAAAATTGATGTCCAAATAAAAACGAATGTTAATATTTTATATTGGACAACATTGATACTGGGAATTATTGCTGGACAGATTTTGTTTTATCTAGGTAAAAAAAGATTGGACAGATTAATAAAAGAAACGGCAGTTGAATATACTTGCTCGAAACTTGAAATTGAACAATTCGTCAAAGAAGGGAAAAAACAGCTTGGAAGTAATACATGTTTAGTTATAATATTGTTAATAATTTGTTTTGCATATAGACCTTTAATGATGATTATTAGTCCGTATAGTGCAGTCGTAACAGTTTGTCATTTTATTATATGGACTCTAACAATCTTGTTGTTAGAAAGTTATCTATATACGAAGCCTATTGCTCGATATAAATATTATAAAAATATATAATATACTTATTGAAAAGGAGAAGAATTATGAATGTATTGCCACTTGGAAGTGTTATAAGATTAAAAGATGGAGAACAGAAAATTATGATTATATCAAGAGTTCCTTTATATAATAATGAAGGAACCATAGGTTATTTTGACTATGCAGGGTGCTTGTATCCGCAAGGACAAAATAGTCAGATGACATATTTTTTTAACCATGAAGATATAGAAGAAATCTATTTTACAGGGTATGTAGATGAAATGGAAAAAGAATTTTTGAAACAATATGAGTTACAAAAAGATAAAATAAAGTATCCAAAATTAAAAAATTAAAGCAGATTAGAATTATTTTACTTGAAGGTGAGGAAGGTTATGGAAGATACAGTAATAAAAGAAGTTATTAAAAAATCAGAAGTTATAGCAAAAGATGCATTTGAATATCAATGGATCACCTATCCGGAACATGGATTTTTACAGTCGCATATAGAGGAAAAGAGCGAAGAATTAGAAATTACATATGATTTAGAAAACCGAAGACCGTTCATGGAGATTCGAAAAGAAGACCTTCCTGATATCCTTTTAGTTTTAGATGATATTGGAAATCTTAAAAAATACATAGAAAAATATTCTTTTTCTTTGCAGCCCCAAAATCTGTTTTATGATCTTCATGGAAGTGTGAAAGCGAAAAGCAGAGATGTTTTGTCTGCAAGTACAGACCGAGAGAAACAGTTCTTAAATGCCTATAAAGCAATTATTGGATATGCTTTACAGAATAAATATACATTTGAGGATTATCTGCAGGGAGGTATGCAGCTTTTAGGGAAAGAAGGGGTGTTAGGACAAGTACAGTCAGGAACCACGGTAGAAGACATACAAAAGATACTTTGTGAAGAGTATGAACGAATTAAGAAAGACCGTAGAGAGAAGAAAGTTCTGATACCAAAAAACAAGGTGACAACATTAAAAGTAACAGCAGCAGTTCTCGGGTTCGTATTGTTTGGGACAGTTGGATACATAGGATATGACCGCATAGCAAAAGAACCTTATCAAAGAGCCGTTATAGAGCTTAGTGATGCATATGTTCAGTCTGATTATGTTACATGTATAGACTGTATGAGAAATGTCAAGGTGCAGAACATGACAGCCCCACAGAAATTTATGCTTGCGAATGCATATGTCCGTAGCGAAAATCTTACACAAGAGCAAAAAGATAATATTTTAGCTAAAATGACATTGAATGATACAGAGTCGAAATTAGATTACTGGATTTATCTGGGAAGAAGCGATACAGAACAGGCTGCTGATATTGCACTACGACTTTCAGATGATCAATTACTTTTATATGCATATATGAAAGAAAAAGCAATAACAGAAGAAAATACAGAATTAACAGGTGCAGAAAAATCCGATAAGCTGAATGAAATTACAAAGAAAATGGAACCCCTGATGGAAAAATATGAAACGGAAGATCAAAATAACTATGAAGATATAACTACAGGGGATACTGAGGGGGATGGAGAATGAAAATGGAAACAGGAAGAATAAGATTATTTCGTCCCGATTACTTTACTATAGGTTCAAGGAAAACAGATATCGTTTTTCCACAGTGTAAGGTCGATATTATTGTAAAAGGAAAAGAAATTTCTATTCATAAAAAAACGGAAGATGTTTTGCTTATAAATGATAAGGTGATACAGCAAGACAAGGTGTTACTGGAAAATGGAGATGTTTTAACAATTGGAGATATTTCTGTTATTTTGTTGGAAAATGTAATTCTTATAGAAGGGAATATTTCTGAAATACATACGCAACTTCCTGTTATGAAAGATTCCAGAGTCCCGTTTGAAGGCTTTCCGAAGTATAAACGTTCTCCAAGAATTATCAAAAGAGTACAGGAAGAAAAAATTCAATTAGAGAAGCCAAAAGAATTGATGGATCGTAAAAAAGGCGGACTTGTTCAGCTAATATTGCCACCTGTGATTATGATTTGCATTACCATTGCAATTAGTGTGATTATGAAGCGTGGATTATTTGTAGTGATGGCGGTTGCCGGTACGGGGATGTCTTTAGTTGTTTCCATTATGCGTTTTTTCAGTGATAAGAAAGAATTAAAAGAAAACAAAATTCTGAGAGAAAAAACCTATAAGCAGTATCTATTGCGGAAACGAAAAGAAATCTATCATGCCTATTGTAAAGAAAAAGAAGCCTATGAATATAATTATCCGTCTGTATCTGAAATCCGGAATATGATTGAAGAATACAGCCCTAGAATTTATGAGCGAAATTATAATGACGAAGATTTTCTAAAAGTATCATTGGGAGTAGAAAAAACACATCCACAGCTTCAAATTCAGCTGAAACTTGATGAATTAAAAACGAAACCAGATATATTGGAAGATGAGGCAAAAGCGATTCAAAAAGAATTTTCTGTCATTGAAAAACCGGTAGTTATCGATTTGAAAAAGGCTCATCTTGGCCTGGTAGGAGAAAAAAGTGTAATACATGAGCAAATAAAGGCACTCATTTGCCAGCTCACGTTCTTTCACAGTTATCATGATTTGGAAATTATTGCAATCTATGATGAAGCTTATCAGGAAGATTTCCAGTGGATGCGCTGGTATCCGCATTTTAAAATCCATACGGTAAACAGCGTTGCAATGATCAATTCAGAAAACAAAAGAGATCAGATTTTAGGAAGTCTATATCAGATTTTAAAAGACAGGAAGCAAAAAGAAGAGGAAAGCAAAAAAGAGAGTACTTTTCTACCACACTTTCTCTTTCTGATTGATGAGCCAAAATGGATTATGGATCATTCCATCATGGAGTATTTGGAAAAGGAAGGGTATAATTTAGGATTTTCTATCATTTATACCTCTCATTTAAGGGCAAATCTGCCAGAAAATATAGGAACTATTGCAATGCTGAAAAACTCAGAAGATGGACTTCTGCTGATTGATGAACGGGAAGAAAAGCAGGAAAAGTTCAGGCTTCATAATATGCAGGAAATTCCTTTAGAGTGGCTTGGAAGAAATCTGGGTGTGCTAGAACACATGCAGGGGATTAGTGCACAGATACCGAACAGTATTACTTTCTTCCAAATGTATCAGGTGGAACGACCATCACAACTTCGGATTGAAGAAAGATGGAGAAAAAATAATTCTTCAAAATCATTGGCAGTACCGCTTGGTGCAAGAGCAGCCGGAGATTATGTGTATTTGAATCTTCATGAGAAAGCTCATGGACCGCATGGTCTGGTTGCAGGTACAACAGGTTCCGGAAAATCAGAAATCTTACAATCGTATATTCTTTCACTTGCTGTAAATTTCAATCCTTATGAGGTTGCCTTCCTTTTGATTGACTATAAGGGAGGCGGTATGTCTAAGATGTTTACAGCCCTTCCACATTTATTGGGGACGATTACGAACTTGGATGGTTCCCAGAGTATGCGTGCGTTGGCATCTATCAAAAGTGAACTAGCAAGAAGACAAAGTATCTTTAATCAATATGATGTGAACCATATCAATAACTATAATAAGTTATTTAAAAATGGAGAGGCAGAAGAACCTCTTCCACATTTATTCCTGATCAGTGATGAATTCGCTGAATTAAAAAAGGAACAGCCGGAATTCATGTCAGAGCTGGTATCTGCTGCCCGTATTGGACGAAGCCTTGGTGTACACTTGATTTTGGCAACTCAGAAACCTACAGGTGTAGTAGATGATCAGATTTGGTCAAACTCAAAATTTAAGTTGGCACTTAAAGTACAGAACGAAGCAGACAGTAAAGAAATTTTAAAAACGGCAGATGCAGCAAACATTACGCTGCCTGGACGTGCCTATCTGCAAGTGGGTAATAATGAAATCTATGAATTGTTCCAATCTGCGTGGAGTGGAGCTGCTTATAATGAAGAAGAACAGAAAGAAAAAGTCGATGACCGGGTTTATGTACTCAATGAAATCGGACAAGGGGAATTGGTAAATCAAGATTTAAGTGATACGAAAGAAAACAACAAAGTAGTAAAAACGCAGTTGGACGCAGTAGTACGCTATATTCACGAGTATTATGAAACACAAGATGTAAAAGAGGTGAAAAAACCTTGGCTTCCACCACTACCGGAACAACTTGTAAGCCCACAGGAACTGATTCGTGCAACCCCAAAAGAATTGAACATGAAAATTGCTATGGGACTCATTGATATTCCGGAAAAACAGGAACAGATTCCATATGATGTTGATTTTATCAAAGATGGGAATTTGCTGTATATTGCTTCAGCAGGATATGGGAAAACCGTCTTTTTGACAACTGCGGTTTTGTCCTTGGCTATGCAGAATAGCGTGCAGGATTTGAATTTTTATATTTTGGATTTCGGAAACAGTGGTCTGATGCCATTAAACAAACTTTCTCATGTGGCAGATTATATTGTATTTGATGACTCGGAAAGATTCCAGAAGTTAATGGGGATTTTGCAGAAAGAAATCAGAGAGAGAAAGAAAAAACTGGCAGATGAAGTAGTACAGAATTTTGAAGTTTACAATCAGGTTTCTGCAGAGAAAATGAAAGCAATTGTTCTTGTGATTGACAATTTTGATGTAGTAAAAGAACTTGGATATGAGGCTGAAGAATTTTTCCAAAAGATTTCCCGTGATGGTTATGGACTTGGGATTTTTGTGATTGCAACTGCTACCAGAAGCAATGGCATGAAATATTCTACCTACAACAATTTTAAAAACAAAGTGGCGGGATATCTGTTTGATGAGTCAGATGTAAATTTAATTGTTGGAAGAAGCACTTATAAACAATCAGAAACAAAAGGACGAGCTCTTTTGAAATATGACAATATGATAAGTGTAATGCAGCTTTACAGCATGGTCAAGTTTGAAACAGAATTGGAATATAAGGATAAAATTAAAGAATTGATACAGAATATTGATGCTCTGTATCCAGGTGAACAAGCTCCAAGAATTCCGGTTCTTCCAGAAAACTTGTTCTTTGCAGATATGAAAGAATATCCTCATACAGAGCAGGATATTTATGTTGGACTCGAAAAAGAAGCTGTGTGTGCCTGCGGATTCCAGCTTGGAAATACACCATTTACGATTCTTGGTGAAGCAGCAAGAGGTAAGACAAACGTATTGAAGGTCATTCTCGATCAGATGCTAGGAAAAGGAAAAATCTATCTGGTAGATTCCAAAGCTATGGAACTTTATTCCTATAAAACATCAGAAAAAGTTGTTTATATAGAAAATCAGGCAATGGTGCCACTGCTCATAGATGCACTCAAGGCAGAGATCACAGAAAGAAATCAAAAAGTCAAGGAATCATTAGAAATGGATCCGACGTTAAATCCAAAGGAAATCTGCCGGGAATTGCAGCCGTTTAGCTTGATTGTAGACGATTGGGATAATTTTGTGGAATTGACCAAAACACAGGCGATAACTTTGGCTCCTATTCTGAATGAGGCAGCAGGTGTTGGTATCAGTATCATTTTGACTGCACATTCCGGAAAGATGAAAGGATTTGACGAAGTGACGAAATTTGCGAAAAACACAACAGAAGGTTTACTTCTTGGAAATCAGGGAACAACAACAATGTTCCCGATTAATTCAGCCAAGGAACTTCCACAGTTTAAAGATGGTTTATTGTTCCATAATGGAGCTTATGTTAAAGTGCGGGTTCCAAAATATTAGGGAGAATTTTATGGATAAGGATAAAAATGGGGTAGAAATTGCTGAATGTAAGCAAAGAATATCAAAATGTAATGCGCAAATAGCAGATAACAGAATAACTATCGAAAGTTTAGAAGAAAAAATTGAAAGACTTAAAAGTGTAAGGGATGCAGTAAGTGCAAAAAAGGAAGAAATAGGTACGACAATCAGTAACATGGCGGGAACTATTGAATCTATGAATTATTTTACATGGTGTGGAAGCAATAGAGAGTCTTTTGATGGGGAAGTAATAAAAGTATTGGAAGATTGTGATGCTTTCAAACAGGATGTAGATAGCTTACAAGATGCATTGAATGATGAAATTACACAATTGGAGAACAAACGATATGAGCATGAAGGCATCATTGGACAATTGAAGATGGTACTTAATGATTTGGATAATTGGCTTACAAAACTACTAAATTAGCAAAAGCCGTGTAACTATTCATTAGAAAAGTGCCACAGATAGGAGGGAATCGGTTTGAAAAGAGGAGGATATAAATCAGCACTATTAGTGAGTCTTTTCTTAATCATGATGTTGGGAGGATGTGGAATGGATACGAAAAAAGAAGTTATAACAAAAGCGATAGAGAGTCATTTACAGGAAAAATACGGAGAAGAATTTGAAGTACTGTCTTGGAATCAACCTAAACTGTTACCATCAGATAATGGAGCAATTTATGCAACATGTATTGCAAAAAGTGATCCAAAACATCCATTTGAAGGAAGCTATTTTTATACAGAAGATTTTGGACTAGAAGTAGGCCCTCTTGGAGATGGGTATGTGGAACGTCTGTTAGCAAAGCAGATGGAGAAAAAAACAGAAAAAGTGATTTCACAAGTGGCGAAAAGATACTATATCCAAGGACGTATCTGGTCACAAGAAGATGAGTGGGAAAAATGGCAAAATATGCCTGTAGAAGAAGTCTCCAATTGGGGAAAACTACGTTAATCTACGTAATTATGCAGGTAATCCGGATGAAAGAACCTTGGGGGCTATACGTATTTATATAGATGCTACGACAATGATGGATAAGACCGATGAAGAGGAGTATAAAATGTACGAGGAATTGTTTCGAGAGAAGCTGGGTGGGGAAGCACTACTTTATATTTATTACCTAGACAAAAAGAACTTTCGGCAGGCAGAAAAAGTATTGGAGACAAGTGCACCTAGAAATGGAGGAAGTCGTTTAGACAAAGCTATTGAAGAGCAGCCTTATTTTGGAACGATTATGCGGAGTGGTTCAAAGGTATTTGATGATTCTTTAGAGGTGTTCAAAGCAGCAAAACAGGGAAAAGAGCAGGAAAAATATAAATAAAAGGAAGGCGTTGTATATGGGTTTGACAACAGATAAAGATGCACTTGTGGCTTCACAGATAGCATATATGAATATTGAAAATGATGATATAAAGGACGCGGTAGATAGATACGGTTCAGCAACGTTGGAAAATATTTTTAGAGTGTCACCTAGTATAAAAAAACAATATATTAATCGAGTATATGGAAATAAAGATCCCAAAACGACAAAATTGAGTGAATACGAGCAGATGCGTTTCGAGGAAGCAAAGGCATTTATAGAGGAGATAAAAAATTCAGAATATGCACAGTGGGAGATCGTGGAAGTAAAAGATGATAATGCAAATTCGGGATTTTATGGATGTATGATTGATTGTGGAGAAGGTCAGTCGATATTCGGTTTCCGAGGAAGTGAAAGTGACACTACGCATCAGCTACGTCAAGACTGGATCAATGCAGATATCGCTTTATTCAATAATATTTTAACGGAACAGCAGAAAGCAGCACAGAACTTTGTGAAAGATATGAATAAAAAATATGGGGATAATTATACAACATTTGATTTTTCGGGGCATTCTCTAGGTGGAAATCTGTCACAGCATGCTGGAATTACAGTGCCTGCAAACATGCAGAACAAAGTGGGAACGATTTACAATTTGGACGGACCAGGATACTCCGATGAATATCTTTTGTCACATGCTTTAGAAATTGATAATATGGCTTCCCATGTGAAACACTATCAATGGTCTTTTATCGGAAATTTACTTAATCAAATGCCAGATGAAATGTTCCAATCTATACGAACAGACGATAGGGTTTATGAAATATATGATTTGGAAAAATTGACAGATGGCGCTCTGTTTCAAAAACATGATACCGGTTTTGTCTGGCGCTGGATGATGGAACACGATACAGAATTTTTCCAAAATGGTAAGATGGATGACTTTGCAAAAACGGTTGGTGTAGTCATAAGAAAAATAGAAAATGAAGCCCCTGGAGTAGTACGGAATTTGGCTGTAGATGGAATCTTCTTAATAAATCTTTTTCTTTTGGCAAAAGAATCCGAAAATACAAAGGAATTTGGAAAGAAAGTATGCAAGTACTTTATAGATACATTTCAAAATGGCGTCCATATAGGAATGGAAATTTGGGATTCCATTGAAAGAGGAATTTCTAAATGGGCGGCAGCAGGTGTGGATTTTATTGCACTATTTAAAAATCCATATTTTAGACAAGTAAATGATTTCAAAAAGAAAGCGGGGAGGATTACAAGTACTTATGGGCATTTGGATATGGAAAGTAAACTTATATCTCTTAACAATATGACAGAAACATATCAGAACCTGGATCATTTGATGAAAATGTATAAAACATTTCTTATAGCAAGTGCAGACTCTTATAGAGAAGCGGGAAAACTTATGCTTCTTAAAGAAAAAGATATATTATAAGAGAGGGGGAAGAATGTGGGATATTATCTTAGAATGGAAGAAATTTTAAGCTTACAGCTTAAATCGCAGGAACAAATTGAGCGTTGGAAAGAAGAGCTACAAGAGGTTGGAAAAACTCTGGAAGTTTTAGGAGATACAAACGAATTGCAAGGTGAAGCTGGTACAAAATTAAAAGATAACATAAAAAATATTCATATGCCAATAAAAACAGAGATAGAAGCTCTTCTAGATCTATTCCAAGAAAATTATTCTAAATACGTACTAGGATTTATGGAACTTGAGGAGTCAAATACAGCAATTATTAAACAAGATGTGTTAGAAAGACAGCAGAAACAATTAAACTTATATAAAGAAAGTTATACTGACATTTATGAGAATATCGTAGATGAACTTAGTAAAGTAGATGATTTATTCAGTTATTCCATCGAGTTTCAAGTTCCAGAGAAAATTGATACACTTATGGTTACATTGACAGACATTAACGAAAAAATTGGAGAATATGATGTGTCACATGCGAATGATATGAGTTTACTTGATGAAGGAATAACTTTAATGCGAATGAAATTTTCTAAATAATTAAGAAACGTTCTGTTTTATTTTAAATATGAGAGGTATGAATGCAATGAAAGAAGAAAAGTTTTTACCATTAGGTTCTGTAATTATTGTAAAAGGAAGTGTAAAAAAGCTTGTTTTGATTGGAAGAGGTGTTGTAGCAATTTTCAAGGGAGAGCAAAAATATTTTGATTATGTTGCTTGTACTTATCCAGAAGGCTTGATTGGAGAAAACGTGTTATATCTAAACCACGAGGATATTGAAGAAGTAATTCAAAAAGGGTTTCAAGATGAAGATGATTTCAGAATGCAAAAAAGTTTAAAAGAACATTTGGATGGATTATTAAAAATAGAAAATGAGTCATAAAACTTTTGCTTTCTGGACAGGGAGGTGTGATTCATGGCAAATAAAAATCAAGCTGCTATTTCATCTGCAAAATATGAAATTAATCAAGCAAACTATAGGATTTCAGAGTGTCAAAATGAAATTCAGGGATTAGAAAAGAAAATTGAGCGTTTGGAAGGTGCAAAACAGAAACTGCAGACTTATAAACTCAATATAGAGTCGGAGAAATTTGACATTACGCAAAAACTTTCATGTAGCAGTTGGAAAGGATCTAATAAAGAAGAGTATGAAGGAATTGCTGAGGAACAGCTTAAACCTTGTTATCAAACATATTATGATGAAACTGATCAAGCCGTAGATGCGATTATGGATGAAATCACAAGATTGGAAAATCAGATTTATGATCAAGAAGGAGTGATTGGCTGGCTAAAAAGTCAGATTAACTCTTTGGGAAATTATATTGAAACATTGCTTAATTAGGTAAGGGGGACTGTCAATGATTGAATTAAATAAATTAACTTATAATTCGAATGTGTCAGCGTTATCTGTAGCCAGCCAAGGTATTAAAAAAAGTAAAGAACAACCGGAAATTACAGGAAATATGAAATCTTTAGCAGCATTTTTAGAAACCTATCAGACTTTATCAGAACTGTTTGGAAGTTATAAAACTTTATTGCAGGAAGATGTGGGAAAACTACAAGATGTCAGTACCTGTATGACTTATGCAGAACAATCCTTAATAAAACGATAGACATTTAGCGGTTGGAACATATAGAATTTGAAAAGAAGCACCCAAGGAGGAGGTGTGTTATGGGATACCATGTGAAAATTGAAGAGTTGTTGGAAGTACAAAATCAGATGATTAGCCAGTTGAGTGAATGGGGAACACAATTAGAGACGGTTTATCAGGCATTAGAAACGATTGTAGTAACACCATGCATCCAAGGGGAAACCGGGAAAAGCATACAGAATTATATACAAGAAGTACATATTCCTGTGATTGGATCACTACAGCAACTCTTAACTGAGTTTCAGGTACGTCTTTCGGTATATGCAGAGGGATATTATGGAATTGATTCTTCTTATGAGGCTGAGATTCCACAAGAAATATTGGAGGAACAACAGAAAGCATTGGAGAATGGACGGGAAGACTTTGAAAATTTAAGGGAAGAAATCAATAGCGTCATTTCCAATGTTAGTGACATTGTTTCAGTTGTCCAACCTTCAGGTTTATCTTTAGTACTTTCTTATCAGTTGATGGAAAGTCGTGTTAAAACTTTAAACAGTGATATTGGTGATTATGAGGAAACGCATCAAAATGACACACAGAATATGGACTCCATGATGGAGTCTATAAGGTCTATTCTGATAGCAAGAACAGGAGCTCTGCTGTATCAGTAACTAATTATCAGGCTGGTTCTATTGCAATGCTGCCGGCATATCAAAGGCTGCAGATGGGCTATGAAGAAAGTGGAAATTTTGTAGCTCAGAACATGGCTCAGTACGAAGAGGCAATGAAAAAGTTTGAAGATAAAATGAACGATAAACTTGCTGATGATAGGAAAGCAGAAGGATTGAAACAGCTTCTTGCAGGCATCGTATCCGCAACAGTGGGAACAGCATTGATTTTCGCAACAGCGGGTGCGGCTGCCCCTATTGTGCTTGGAGGGGCTATTGTAGGAGGAACATCTACCTTATATGGATTATCGAACGCAACAGAAGGAATGAATAATATATCCCTTGGCTTTTCCGGGGACGGATTTACAATGGCAGAAAACCCTATCCGTGATACACTGTTTGCAGGAAATCCGGATTTATATTATACTATAGGAAATGCCAGTACTATGATTTCGGCAATGGCATTACCGATGAGTGGTATTTTAAAAGGGGCAACAGGTGCTGCAAAATTTAAAACTATCGCCGTAGATGGTGGAAGGATATTGATTGGCAATGTGGCAGAAGATAAAGCTTATGATGCAATCTATCAAAGTACAGACAGCCGTATATTGGCAATGCTGGGAAGTAATGTGGTAGAAGGAGTCCTGTCAGGAAACCTAGCAAATAGTTCAGTATCGGAAATTGGAGATGTGGCGAGAAAGGTGGATATTGAAGAACTGGGAGATAGTATCACAATAAATTCTAATCAAGGTAGATTAGATGTATTGAAGAGTAATGTTCAAACTAGTCAGAAAATTTTTACAGAGATACCATTTGATAAAACTGGAAAATTAAAGTCTAGTATTAAATATCAGACAGGTGAATTCAACTATAACTATGAAACAGATGAATTGGGTAGGATATCTAATTGGAATACTGAAAACTTACAATTAACACAACGTGAAAAGAGATTAAACCATGTAGCAAAAACTCCTGGGAAATTAAAAGGAGATCATGCGGGACACTTGGCTGGAGATCGCTTTGGCGGTTCTCCCAAGTTAGATAATATGGTTTCTCAGTCTCAACATGTCAATTTAAGCGATTATCGAAAAATTGAAAATATATGGGCACAGGCAATAAAACAGGGAAAGGAAGTTGCTGTTAACGTTGAAGTTAGATATGATAAAAATGGTTTACGCCCAACGGAATTTATTGTAGAATATATAATTGATGGAGATGCTACTATTCAGAATATTTTTAATTAGATTGGAGGATATCATGGAAAAAATATTTGAGGATTATTTTTCAGAACTTCAAGCAGATATGGTTTCTATTTGCTTAGAATACGTAGAAGATAGAGCCGAAAAAGTATATATATATTGTTCTTTTGAAAATAATATACTGTCAAGTGGCTTTTTTTATAAGGTAAATGGGCAAGTAGTGAAAAAGAATAGACTAAATGATGTGATAAATGGCAACGAAGAAGAGTATGATGTGTCAGTAGATAGACAGAGAGCTACAATAGCTATTATTAATGACGATATTAAATCATTAATAACATTATGTCAGAAATATAAAAAAAAAGATGCCAACACAAATTAAACTTACTTATGATGTGTTAAAGAATAGATTAAATGCAGATTATTGTTATGAAACAGTGTTTAGCAATGATAAAGATAAGACAGCATATGATATTTTAGAAGAATGGTATAATTCTGAAAAAAACATATAAACAATATAGACTTTTATTCCTTAAAAAATCCCACTAATTTTCTGCGTATTTTTTCATAAGTTGGTAAATACCGATATATTCCCTATTTTAGGGGCTTTATCGGTATTTTCTTTTTAGAGAAGATATCTTGCATAAAGCTGGATTTACCAGCATGAAAATACAACAAAAAGTAGTAAATAAATAGTAGGCGCCTAATTGGTTCTTTACATGTTTAGGTAAATTTAACGTGAAAGAGTTCTCTAAATAATACTTATTGGAAGAACAACAGCAAGTATTGAAGAATGGAAGGGAGGACTTTGAGAACTTATGGGAAGAAATCAACAATGTCATTTTCAGCGTTAGTGGCATTGGTTCAGTTGTAAGCGCAAAATAATTCGACGGATTGTGTTGCCCTAAAAATGAATCCATAATAATCATTAGAAAATGCAAGCATTTCACTTCATCTTCTCTTGCTAGAAATGATAGATGCGAGCATTTTACTCTATCCGATTTATGGAGGTGTGCTTATGAGAAGCAAAAGAATACCTGCCGAAGAACAATACCGTCTCATCATGGAATGCCGTCAAAGTGGATTGACAGATCATCAATGGTGTGTGGAACACGACATTAAACCGGGAACTTTTTACAACTGGGTAAAAAGGCTGCGTCAGAAAGGTTGTGTGGATTTGCCAGCGTCAACCGCACGCAGCTATCGTGCACCGGAAAGCCAGGAAGTTGTCAGAGTGGATTTTCATGATACTGACCCGCTCCCATATGAACAGCCATTAAATGTGATTCCGGTAGCTACGGAAAGAAATAACCTTTCCGTAGCAGAGCCAATGAAGCTGTCTGTAGGAAGTTTTCATCTAACAATACCAAATGGAACAGATCCTCAGCTTCTGGCTCAAACGCTTCGCATTGTGAAGGAGTTGGAATGTTAGGGGATATCACAGCCGCCGATGAAATCTATATCGTAACAGGCTTATAAACATGAAATTTTTATCCTCATCTTTTTACCAAAAGCTTTATTTTAGGCATTCTTATAACAAAAGATGAGGATAAAAGTTATCTCAGCCCACAGATGCGAGCAAGTTCATCCTCATTTTCTTCCCATTCCGGAGTCTCGTCTGGAATTGTAGAATTAGCAGTATTCATTGCTTCTCCAAGCATTTCAATGGATGGAGTCGCATAAATCCTGGTTGTTTCAGTAGATGAATGTCCAAGAATTACAGATATCATCTCCAGTTCAACCCCGTTTCGGTATAAACCAGTTGCCCTGGTACGCCGGAACATATGGCAATGCAGATGTTTCGGGAGATTTGGGTGTTCTGGTCTGATCGCATCCGCATACTTATTGATGATTCTTGAGACATTTCCAGGGGACATCGGAGCAATACTTCCTTTGATTTTCGTATAGAATAAGGGCTGATCAGGAAGCATTTCCGGATGAAACTGTCTTAAATACTTTTTTAAATGAGATACTGTTGCATCTGTAATGGATACGGAACGTTCCTTATCGCCTTTCTTCTGGAAGGAGGGGCTGTATGATGTCAGGACACTATAGTTTCACCAGCTGTTTTGCACCATTTATCGAAAGCATGATCACAGAAAAAAGAAACGCAGGCTTCCAGTATGAGCATGCAGAATGGATTCTTCACAAATTTGATGAATTCTGTAATCAGGAACAGGTTGAAACTCCTGTGATAACTCAGGAACTGGCGGGAAAATGGGGGACTCTGCGTAAAACAGAAACAAAAGTTACTCTTGCAGGAAGGATCTCCGTTCTCCGACAGTTAAGTCTGTACATGCAGGCATATGGAATTAAGTGCTATGTCCCGAGAAACTTCACCCGTAAAAGCAACCGTAGCGCATATGTTTTAAGCATTGAAGAAATACAGTCCTTGTTTCTGGAGATTGACAGTTACCAGCCAACCATAAATGCCGAGGTCTTTCATAGGCTGGCTCTGGAATACAGGATCCTGTTTCGCATGCTTTTCTGCTGTGGACTCAGGGTATCAGAAGCCAGAAAACTGCGACTGGACACGGTCGACCTGGAAAATGGTGTACTAAAAATCTATCAGTCAAAAGGCAGCAATGACCGTCTTGTCTATCTGCCGGACGATCTGCGACAGTTATGCTGTGAGTATCTAAAGATCATGACAGTTAAATATAAAATAAAATCGGAATGGTTCTTTCCTGCATCCGATCCAGCAAAAGTACTGCAGGTTGCTTCCGTCGGGAAACGTTTCCACCGGGCATGGGAGCAAACACCTTATGCCAGAGAAGGGGCTCTCCAGCCAACAGTGCAATACGACGGTAGAGATGGCCACGGCAAATGGAGTAAATGTCTATCACTATTTAACCTATCTTCTGGAAAAGCTGCCAGATGATAGTATGAGTGACAATGAATTAGATCAACTTGCTCCATGGAATGAAAAGGTAAAAGCTGAGATAGAGCGTCGAGCAGAAAACTCAAATCAATAATAAATCATATGTGAATTGTCAAGGTATTCCGTTTACTGAAAAGTAGCCGGATATTTTTCTATCAACGGCTGAAATTTAAGCGCTTACAGATTTTAAGTAAGAGTAATGTACTGTACAAGAAAGCCGGTGAAACGCCTTGAATTGATATTGAGAATATTACGGGGTGGCGGAATAATCAGATATTGGATCCATAGGCTTTGTAAATGCTATAATAAAAGATTCTATTCTATGTATTTAATATGTTCTATATAGAATGGAAAAAATGAAAAGGATGTACAGATGAAATATAATAGTGTATTGACAGAAAAAATAAGTTCTTGTTATTCTAAATATTATTGAAACTACACACAAATTACAAAATAAGATGATAAAATGAAATTATTTAGGAGATGACAGTATGCAGAAAATTTTGATTGTGGAAGATGATTTAGATATACAAGAAATGATACAATTTTTTTTGGAAGACCAAAACTATCAAGTATGTGTTGCTGATGATGGTGTAGAGGGGGTGGCGATTTTCAATAAAGAACATCCGGATATGGTACTTTTGGATATTATGTTGCCTAAGATGGACGGATATGCCGTTTGTGAAATCATCAGGCAAAGTTCAAATGTGCCAATTATTATGATTAGTGCATTAAGCAGTGAAACAGATCAGATTAAAGGATTTGAATTACAAATAGATGATTATATTCCAAAGCCAATTTCGTTACCGCTGATGATTAAAAAAATAGAAGCTGTATTTAGAAGATATAATAAAAAAGAGGAAACAGAAAATAATCAGATGTGGTATCGTGAAATCTGTCTTATTATTGGTAATTATCGGGTAATTATAAATGGAGAAAGTATTGATCTGACACAAAAGGAGTATGAAATATTAAAGGAGCTAATGGAGCATCCTGGAGCTGTGATCTCAAGAGAGAGCTTCCTGAATCGATTGTGGAAATATGAATTTTATGGTGATGAACGTGCTGTAGATAATCATATTAAAAATTTAAGAAAGAAATTAGGCAGTCTGGGAAATTATATTGAAACAGTAAGAGGAGTGGGATATCGCCTTGAGAAAGTACATTAAAGAACACTTAACTGTCAAGGTATTTTTAGTAACTATAATGCTATTATTGACATTGAGTGCGGCAATCTACGGAATGGTCACATTTGGCATGTCGAACTTTTATTTAACAGAATTAAATAAAAGTCTTGAGAAAGAATTAGACACTACGATTTCACAAATAAAGGATATGACTAATGATGAAACTCAGAAGATATTGGAACGGTTTGCGATAGAGTATGGAGTCTCTATCATTGTGAAAAATCAAGAAGGAGAGGAGATAGGAAATTATGGAGAGATATCTTATTTTTTAGCTCCAGATGCAGATAGTTCAAAAGCACAAAATAGCAAGGGCATTACAAAAAATTATATCGTGAAATCTAATGAAGGCACGATTTATAAACTTCAGATATTTGGAACGAAAGAGTCTGTAAATATAGGGTTAAAAGTGTTAAACCGAATTTTGCCAGTTCTCGGAGTAATTACTTTTGCTGTATCTATTTTAATTGCTATTTTTTTCGCTCAATATATCACTCGACCAATTTTAAAGGTGAATGAAGCATCTAAAAGAATGGTGAAATTAGATTTTCGTAGACCGTATCCCGAAACACGAAGCGATGAGATTGGTATTTTGGGAGAAAATTTGAATCGATTGGCGGAACATTTGGAAGAGACATTACAAGAGTTAAAAGAAAAAAATAAAATATTGCAAGATGAAATCCAAAGAGAGCAGGAAATGGAACAGAAGCAATTGTCATTTTTTGCAGCAGTTTCGCATGAATTGAAAACCCCAGTTACTATATTAAAAGGGCAAATTCAAGGGATGATTTCAGGAATTGGTGGATATAAAGATAGGGATAAATATCTGAAAAGATCATACGAAGTAGTCTTTGCAATGGAAGGACTGATTCAGGAGATACTTGATGTTTCGCGTATAAAGTCAGCTGGATTCTTAGTCAATTTTTCTAATGTATCCTTGGATAACATTGTAAGAAATTGTATACAAGAATGGGAAGATGTTGCGACAGATAGAGGGGTGACTTTCCACATAGAAATAGAAGAGCACACAGATATTCATGCGGACAGAGTTCTTTTTCAGAAAGTAATTGGCAATTTAATTAGCAATGCGGTAAAGTATACGCCGGATAATGGAAATATTTGGTGTAAGGTGTATAAAAAAGGAGGAGATGTAATATTTTCCGTTGAGAATAATGCTGAGCATATTTCGGAACAGGAAATTCCAAAATTATTTGATGCATTTTATAGACGAGAAAAATCTAGAAATAGAAAGGCTGGAGGAAGTGGTTTAGGTCTCTATATTGTAAAAATGATTGTAGAGTTACATCACTATGAGTGTGAATTAAAAAATACTGATCAAGGTATAGAAGTGAAAATAATATGTAAAGACTAGAAAAACATCCGTTTGTTGTGATTACAGGCGGATGTTCTTTTTTTGAATAAATGTAGGAGATGCTATCTACACAAAAAACATACAATAAAAACAAAGAAATCATAAAAAAACAATTTAAACTATGTATTACAAAGAACAACAGAAAAAGGTATGAAGTGGATAGACATATGATAGAAAATGTTTTTGAAAGGAGAAGAAAAATGAACGAACACCTGAAAAAGATCAAAGGGACCATTGATGTAGAGAGAGGATACAGTCTGGGGACTGTTTTCACTACCAGAAACAAACAGTATATGTATGATACAGGAACCGGAAAAGTGTTTGAGTGCGGGGCAAATGAATACCAGATATTAAAAAGCCTGTTTGAACAGACAAGCCTTCCGGAGAAGGTGGAAGGATTTTCTGAAGAAGAACTGGAGGCTGCATACAGAAATATCTGGGAGATGATAGAAACAGAGCATATCCTGCAGATTTCACCGGATTTAAAGTTTGTAAAGGAAACAGACGAAACATTAAGGGATTTGCTACGGTATGATCTGCAGCAGGTTATCCTGGAGCTGACAGAACAGTGTAATATGAGATGCCGGTATTGTATTTATAATGAACATAATGAAGGATACCGGAATTTTTCGCCAAAAGCTATGACCTGGGAAGTGGCCAAACGTGCTGTGGAGTATGCAAGGGATAACAGCGGAGATAAAGTGGCAGTATCCTTTTATGGCGGAGAACCGCTGGTGCAGTTTGAACTGATGAAAAAGACAATAGATTACAGCCGACAGATCATAAAAGGAAAAGAACTGACCTTTTCTTTCTCTACCAACCTGACACTGGTAACACCGGAAATCGCAGCATATGTAGCAGGGGTGGAAGGAATGAGTGTTCTGGCAAGCATAGACGGACCGGAGAAAATCCACGATGCGTACAGAGTGATGAGTGGAGGAAAAGGAAGCTTTGGGAAAGCAATACAGGGATTAAAATATCTGGTAGAAGCCTTTGGAGAGAGGGCAAAGGAAAGTATTGTAATCAATACGGTGGTCTGTCCGCCATTTAGTGCAAAGAAACTGGATGCAATCAAAGAGTTTTTTGAAGGACTGAACTGGCTGCCAAAAGAAATGGTGAAAAAGTGTGATTATGTAGAATACGGAAGTGTAAGAGAAGAAGATATTTCCATGGAGTATGCAGGGGATGGGGAGTTTGTCGGGGAAGAATTGGACGGCTTTACATTAGATGCCATTGAAGGCTGGGCACTGACAAGGGATTTAGAAGAGCAGGATCCCAAAAGTTATGTGGCAGGGATTGTAACGGATAAACTGGTACGGATACATAACCGAAGACAGACACAGGAACCGTGCAAGGACCTCAGAAGAAACGGCTGCTGTATTCCTGGGAACCAGAGAGTATATGTGAAGACAGATGGAAAATTCCTTTTGTGCGAAAAAACCGGAGATGCACCGGATATAGGAAATGTGTTTGAAGGGGCAGATCTGGAAAAGATAAAGAAATATTATATTGAAGAATACGATGAAAAATCCCTTACAAGATGTAATGAATGCTGGGCGAGAAATTTGTGCGGACTTTGTTATGCAGCATGTTATGAAGCAGAAGGAATTGATATGGAGAGGAAAGAAAAAGTCTGCGGTGCTCACAGGTATGCCACAAAAGGAGAACTGATTTCGTATTACAGCATTTTGGAAGAAAAGCCGGAAGTGATCGAAGAGATAGATGCGGTACCGTATTATTAAGGAAAGGTTTTAGATTATCAAAGATAATTTAAAATAGAAAAAATCAGACGGAAAGGAGGCGGCTGGTATGAGAAAAATCGTAGCAGGAAAGTTACAGACAGGAGCAGACTTTGAAGGCAGCAAAGGTGGATGTGTTTGTAGTGGAAGTATAGCAGTAGCAAACTCTCATAATGCAGGACCAGCATATTGTGTAGGATACTGTGGAAACCATGGAGTAGTAACCAGAAATGCAAATTATAATGTTGCAAAAACTGCCTAAGGATGTAGTAAAAAACGTCTTATAGGAATGGGGAGATTTGTAATAGAATCTCCCTTTTTCTTTTTGGAGATAGGAAAGAATTTACTATGCAAGAATGCTTTGCTTGTTTCATGGATATGAAATATAAGAATGTTATCAGTAACACTAAATAAGGTGATTTTATAAAGCTGAAGGGAGGTTAAATAAGAATGGTACGAAAGAGCAGAAAAAAGAGAAAAATACGAGTATTAAAAAGGATAGCTTTTTGGGGAATTATTGTTTTTATAAGTTGTACGGGGATGTATTTCTATAGAAAATACAAGGATATACAATTACAAAATATTGTGAGTCACACTACGGAAAATGAGGGCATAGAGGAAAGATTGCAAAAAATGTCAAATTATGATTTGCGTATCAAAGATATCGTAGAAAATAAAAGTCAGTACCCAGAAGAACTTTTGGAACTGCTCACGACAAATATAGAAACTATAGAGTTTGTATTGAATTATCCTGAAAAGAAAAATAATTCACCAGCGGAAACAGTAGAGGAAACAAGGAGTGGAGAAATTCCATTACTATTACAATGGGATGAAAGATGGGGCTATCAAAATTATGGAGATAGCATGTTTGCAGTAAATGGGTGTGGTCCAACAGCACTTTCTATGGTTATAGTAGGACTTACAGAGAATAAGCAAGCAACACCTTACCAAGTAGCGCAGTATGCAGAAAAAAATGGATATTATGTAGAGGGGGTAGGAAGTAGTTGGAACATGATGACAGATGTAGGAAGTTATTTTGGGATACAAGGAAGTGAGATTCCATTAGGCAAAGATAGTATTCAGACGGAATTAGAATTAGGACATCCGATCATTTGTGCCATGCGTCCAGGAGATTTTACAACAACCGGACATTTTATTGTCTTGGCAGGAATGAAAGATGGAAAGATTTGTGTCCATGATCCCAATAGTAAAAAAAGAAGCGAAAAATTATGGAACTATGAAACTTTAGAAAGTCAAATCAATAATTTGTGGAGCTTTACAACGCTTTTTTAAATTCTACACATAAATTACACATAAAAACGTGATAAACATAAGTGATATTTTTATAATAAATCATTCCCCAAAATAGTGGGTTGTTTAATAAGAAAAAAATCAAAAATAGTAATTTTGTTCTTGGTACTCTTGATTTCAGAAACGATGATTTTAAGTACTGGAATTTGGTAGAGAAGTTACTGAACTTTTTCAGGAAACAGCACACAAATTAGGGAAATGTGTAATTGTAGTAACTTATAGTAGAAGTATGGCAGAAACAGAGGATGTTGTTATTAAAATAGAAAAGGAAAATACTTGAATAAAGTATAAAAGACAAAGGGAGGATTTATAAATGAATGTGTTACGACGTGGTGTTTGTTCCGTCATCCGAAAACCTATAAAAAGTATTCTTCTCTTGTTAGTTATTGTGGTGATCAGCAGTTTTTTTGTGGCAGGGTTAGCAAGCCAGTCTGCCAGTGTCAATGTACAGGACTCTACGCGACAAGCAGTAGGGGCAACCTTTAGGCTGGAATTAAGTGAAGCAAACCGACATACTAGGCTTGAAGAAGCATCAAAAATAACAGGAGTAGAAGGAGATTATGGAGGTGTTCATAACTACCGTTTAGAAAATGGGGATTATGGAGTTTCGACAGATAATTCTTTTGAAACAGTTATCCCGGAAGATGCAGAAAAGATAGCAAAAGTAAAAGGAATCGAAGAATATAATCTGCTCACAGTAGCAACGGTGGTAAATCCTGTAAACTTCAAAAGGATT
>ENA-OQCK01000007-OQCK01000007.1-human-gut-metagenome-genome-assembly--contig:-NODE-7-length-110395-cov-18.427486_pt1 | contig 110395 bp, 109 predicted proteins | sample MGYA00242498_ERZ504578 | MGnify/ENA primary metagenome ERZ504578 (study PRJEB26092, sample SAMD00036229) | human gut metagenome | host: Homo sapiens | study: EMG produced TPA metagenomics assembly of...
ACATATCCTTCCGGTTTCGTGACAACCACTGGATGGACATCACCCTCACCCTTCCGTCCTCTTTGCTCATCCCGTGCCGGGACACGGTTTCCTCTATCTGATCCACCAGCTCCCGGCGGTGCGCCACAATCCATACCCGGCTGCCGGAACCACGCAGGAATTCCCTCACTATGGCGGCCAGCAGATGCGTCTTTCCCGTACCGGTGGGCATCTGCACCATCACATTCCGATGAAACTCCCACTCCTCAAAGAGGCGGAGCTTCATCTCCTGCTGGTAATCACGAAGAGTGTCGTTTGGGTAATACATAAGCGGATGCCGGCCACCACCGGCAATAAAACCCCCATGGGGCGATGAACTACGTACAAACGGTCTATGATTCCCACAGCAACAGTGCGGATAATAAGAAAAATCATCCCGGCAAAGGCGTGGAACGTTCCGGCAAGGAGCCGGTACGAGCTTGTTTCCTCTCGTAGGACGAGGAAACGTTGATACGGAGGAAGATTAAAAATTGAGAATTTAAAGATGGCAGTTCACACCGGCTCTCCCAAGCAGGGACAGTGGGGACAGCAGGGACAGACTCCAAATTTCTCACACACGCACGCGCGATATAATTAGGTGGGAAAATCATCTTTCCCCCTGCCTTCCCACAGGATTATGTCCGGCCGGAACTTCTGAAAAAAACGCACGACAGAGGATAACCGAAAGCACCGTCCTCCTTTGGGCAAACGTTTCACCAAATAAGAGGTACCGGTAAGTGTGGACGGCAAGGGAATATATCACCCAACTTATCCTCCCTTTATAAGTACACGCATACGTGTGTGAAGAAAAAAGGGGGTGTCCCCACTGTCCCCGTGTCCCCGTAAACTCCCTGCAATCCGCCAAGGGGTCAGAAGAGATCACGCCGCACGGACGTGAAGTTATCTTTGCAATGTCCAAAGGAACTAGCCGCCACCCGTCACAAGATTACAAAAACTTTGGTACAAGATTCCGCGGATCTTGTACCAAGTTTCACCGGATATTGCAGCAGTGTGCACCTCTTTTCTTCGGACTCTATTTTCTTTCTATATTTTCATTCTTCTACTATCCACTTTTCGATATTGCGGGTTTCAGCACTGAAGTTCACCCCTATTTTAAAGAGCTTCCGTCTGTCCGAAGCAAAAGGAAGCGCGTAATGCTTGTCATGAATCTGTTGCAAAGCCTCCTCGGCCGTGCCGTCCAGCTTGAATTCTATCACATAGATAAACTTGTCAGTTTGCAGGACAAGGTCAATGCGTCCTTTGCTTGTATGATATTTCACTTGGGTGTAAAAGCCGATAAGCTTGAATACGATGAAAAGCACATTCTCGTAATGTAGTTCCTGTTCGCGGATCACTTCGTAGGTAGTATCCGCAAAGAAACTTTGCAGACGGCGGAAGAAGGAGTCATAATCACCGGAACGCACCTCACGGACAAACTTCTGAATCTCAAAGGGAGATTCCACCTTATTTACGTTCGCGTAAAAAGGGAGCAGGAAACGTACAAACCCCTATTCCACTTCCTGGTTCGGAAAACCCAAACGGTACATGCCTTTCCAATGTTTCCTTGTCCACATGCTTGGCCAGACTCATGTCAAAGTACAGCACCGGATATTCCGTCCATTCGGTTTCCAGCTTTTCGATGGCAAACCCTTTGAAGAGTTCCTTCTTCCCGACAAAATAACTATGCAGCGTAGAAACCAGCAACGACTTACCGAACTGGCGGGGACGACTCAGGAAATAATAATTGGAAGCACCGTGTGCCATACGGTAAATGTATTCCGTCTTATCTATATAAGTTCCCCTCTATGACTTTCTCAAAAGTCTGTACCCCTATCGGGCATCTCTTCAACTGCTGCTGTTCCATGATTCATCGTTTTTTTGATTGTACTACAAAGGAACAAAATCTAACCGGAAATTTCTAATAGGAGCCTCTTTTTTATCATTTCAGATGAATCTTGAAATAAATGCCTCCGGAGAAGTATCGGCAACGGTTCAGTTCTACTATGGCGTTGATGTAGTCTTTCCAGAAGCTGTACTCAAAGCCGCAGTTTATCGATTTGCTATCGTATTCTGCCATCAGATTCAAGTTATTTATCGCTTTGTTGATAAAGGAAGTCGGGGACAGAGAGAATCGGAAGTTGGCACCGATGGCGGGACCGTTTAACGGATAATCCTTCCGCCTGTTATAAACATATGCCAGATGCAAGCCCCACTCTCCCACCTCCTTCATGGAAAGATGCTTGGTAACAGCCAGATAATAGCGGCTGTAAAAACCATTTGCCGTAGCCGAACTCATTTCAATCTTGCTACCCTCCGTCCACGAATTATTAAGAGCGTCATTCGCGCCCAATACAATTTGCGGGGTCCAAGGTTTCCACCAGCCTTCCTTCCACAGCCGTAAACGTACCGCAAAATTACGGTCCTGGTTGACAAACTTCCCATACGTGGAAGGAACCCAGAAACCCGGACCATATGCAGGATCAACCTCCATGGCCTTGTGCAATGTACAAATATAGGATACCTCCAGCCAGGGAAAAATAGTGATGTCAAGATAATAGTTGAAAGTATTGTAGGTCCAACGGGCGGGAGTGGCATGTTTCTCCAGAAAGCCACCGCCAAACATGAACGTCTTGTCACGCTGCATATCGGCAGTAGGCATATTCAACAGTCCTGTAGTCCCGTAGGTGAACTGGGCGTGTACCGCACCGATCATTACAAAAAACAAAAGAAAAAGTATCAGCCTCCTCATTGCAGATACAGGTTACCATTATCCTTGTACCAGTCCGCCAGCGCCTCTTCAAAAGTGTAGCGGAAACGGTAGCCCGAAGCGGACAGTTTTTTTCCGCAGATATTCGTAGAGATCTGCAGCTTTCTCACCCGTGCCGGACAGATGCCCATCGGAGAGCCTAGCGCTCCGGCTATACCAGCAGCAGTCATGATCAGCCATCCCGGCATGAAAGGAACTTTTACCTTCATATTTGTCACTCTTTTCATGGATTCCACGATGTGCTCTATCGTATAAGCGGGCTCGTAGCAGCAATTATACAGTTCCACCCCACTGTCGTGATGTTCCAATCTGTAAAGCATGAACCGCACCAGTTCCTTCACATAGATACAGGCCTTGATGGTATCCTTGCGTCCCGGGTACATAAACTTATGCCCCCGAATACCCCAATACAGACGCGTAAAGTTTCCGTTCTCTCCCCGTCCGAACACCACACCGGGACGGACAATGGTAAGCTGGCGGCCTTCACTTCCTGCCTGCCAGGTCTGATGAATCTTTTCCGCAACCAGCTTGGATATGCCGTATGGGGTGTTGGGCATAGGCAGCGTGGTTTCCTCCTTCAGTTCCTCGGCAGCACCGTAAGGGGCTATGGAACTGGTGAAAACTATTTTCCGGATGCCATGCCGTTCGGCAAAGGCACAGACGTTCTCCGCACCACGGATATTTGTTTCAAAATATGCAGGATCGGGATGACCGGGAGTGCGATGAACGGCAGCGAAGTTAAAGATCACATCATCGGGAGTGATATTTACTTTTTCCAACTCTATCGGCTGGCGTACATCACAATAGATGAATGTGGCTGCATGTTCCTCCCCTTTTCCTAAAGCCGGTTTATAATTTTTTACTGTCGGTAATGGAGTACCCGGCTCTACAATATCCAAGTTGTAAATTCTTGTTTCGGGATGCACTTCGTGCAAAAGACTGGAGAGGTGGGTACCGATGAAACCGGTACCACCTGTAATAAAGTAATTCATAAAGAATAAAGTTACTGTTTTTTAATGAACTAAAACGAATAAGACCAAGTTCATTCTATTTTTATGTCTAAGACCTGTCCAATAATAGGAGCCATATCATAGTATTTATATTCTGCCAATCTACCACCAAATAGAACATTTTTTTCCTTTGCAGCTAATTGATGATACTGATCAGCCAATCGGTTATTTCGGTTATTATTTACCGGATAATACGGTTCCATTCCTTCCTGAAACTCTACGGAATACTCCCGACTAATTACTGTTTTGGGACAAGCAATCACTTCCGAACCAAACATCTCAAAATGTTTATGTTCAATCACCCGAGTATAAGGTATCTCACGTTCTGTATAATTTACGACTGCATTACCTTGATAATTGGGAATATCAAGCGTTTCCGTTTCAAATTTAACGGTGCGATACTCCAATTTACCATAACGATACTCATAATATTCATCTATCGCTCCGGTAAAAACGACTTTATCCGCTATAGATTCCCAATAATTTCTGTTAGTAAAAAAATCTGTATTAATCAGTGTATCTACCCCTTCAAGCAAACCGGAAATCAGCTTATTGAATCCTCCGATAGGAATCCCTTGATATTTGTCATTGAAATAATTGTTGTCAAACACTAATCGTACAGGCAAACGCTTAATTATAAAAGCCGGTAATTCCGTACATTTACGTCCCCACTGTTTCTCGGTATATCCCTTTATCAGTTTTTCATAAATATCCTTACCAATTAATATCTGGGCCTGTTCTTCCAAATTACGAGGCTCTTCCACCCCATCAGCCTCCATCTTGCTACCGCTTCAAATTTCTGTTCCTCTATCTTAGCCATTGCATCAGCAGGAGTAGTCACCCCCCACATCTGATAGAATGTATTCATATTGAAAGGTAAATTATAAAGTTTCCCTTTATAATTGACAACAGGAGAATTAGTATAACGATTGAACTCTACAATAGAATTTACAAAATCCCAAATTCTTTTATCCGAAGTATGGAAAATATGTGCACCATAACAATGTACATTAATCCCCTCTATATTTTCACAATATATATTTCCTCCTAAATGTGGACGCTTGTCTATCACCAAACATTTCTTTCCCTGTTGACGGGCACGATAAGCAAATGTGGCACCAAAAAGACCAGCACCCACGATAAGATAATCATAATGGTTCTCAATCATAAACACCATATTTTAAATTATTGATTTATTCCAACAGCAGTAAAATTCAGAAACTTTGTTTATAGCGTTTATGAAATATAGCAGCCATCAGAAATCCCCAAATTTTTTTATGCATATTGTTTTTACCGAAATATATATAACCGACCTCTTTATATTTCAATTGATTCTTATTAATCCATATATCAAGCAAACGCTCAGATACACGACCGATAAGCCTGGCCTGGAAAGGCTCCATACTCTTTAAATCATAAGATGCCTCCAATTCCTTCAATATGGGAAACATCCATTCACAATACTGGTCAAAAAGCATCTTTTTCATTATAAACATATTGAAAAGATGTTCACTGCGACTTTTCATTTTCTTATCAAATGCATCCAGATACTCCGGACATCTCCGACTGATAATTCCACGGGTACGATCAAACTGCTCTCCAAAAAAGTATGATCATAATGTGAATAGACAGTTTCAATATAAAGGTTTCGTTTTTTAGGAAGTATAATATCGTGTTTTCTACATAAGATTTCCGCCTGTTTGCCGGTCAGTACACTATTCCATCCTCCACGATGCACAGTCTTCAAAGAGAAATGGCGTCTGTAATGAGCCAATCCCACATAATCTGCTTTCAGATTCTTCCAAGCCCAATAAAGTGCTGTCAATTCACAATAATAAGGGTTTTTAATAGAAATATTATCACCTTCGGCATCCGATTGATACCCGAACTCTCTATCAGGATACAAAGCCCTTCCTACATGCACCGGCAGATACATACTATCTTCAGGCATCTCCGCTTTTTTGTGAGATGCCACCAAATCTTGATGTCCATAAAAATAATTGATTTATAAGATTAGGGAATTGAATTAATATTTGTTATGTATTCCCTCTCTAAAGTACTTGATAAACTTTGCCAACTCTACAAATCTAAAGTGGGTGATATTGTAAACTATTTGGGCTGTACAAAAAGCTATCATATGCTTTTTCTTCTCGGGATAGGTATTATAGACAAATCCTTCATTACGATAATAATAATGTGACATCTTCTCAGGCTTTACCAAAATTTGATACTTTGATATAAACGGAATGATATTGCCTTTCCTGCCTTTCTCCTTAGGATGATAATGAATGGCAGATGGAACAGTATAAAGCCCGATACCATTATGGATAGCGCGAGCCATATATTCTTTTTCATCTCCCCAAATAAACATTTCTTTCTTTATCATACCAATCTTCTCAATAACAGACCGTTTCACTAATGTACCATTAAAGGGATGGATATCATTGAAGAACTGTTCTTTTTGTAATTCTGTTATTTTAGTAGTTCGTCTGCTACCACGTGCCCATAAAAATGCTGTATAATCTTTATCGTCTTTATCAGCGACTAAAGCATTTAGGATTACTTCTTTGCCTACTGCTGAAACCACTTTATCATAAGACTGAATTAAATTCTTTATTTCGTTCTTGTCAGGTATACCATCATCGTCCATCATGACCAACCATTCATATCCATTATCATACATATACTTCATACCTGTATAGAAACCGCCCGCACCACCTAAATTTTCTTGATTGATGACTATTACATTAGATTGTTGTGTAAGCCATTCCTTAGTTCCATCTGTGCTGCCATTATTCACTACTAGAATATTCAAAGACTCATAACTTTGACTTTTCAAAGCAGCAACACAAACCTTCAGTTCATCCAAACGATTAAATGTTACTACTACCGCCAATACAACATTAGAATTTTTCATATTACATGAAACTATATTAAATCTTTTGCAACAAACTGTTTATGAAAATATTGAATTGTATTCATAAACAATTCCTAATACATAAAACACCTATTCTGATTTATCTATAAACTGTCTCAAGATTTTTTCTCTTTCTTCATATTTTTCAATACCAAACAACAGATTATCATATCTGGAAAAAATTTCATTATTAGATTCCGCTAGTTTTAATACAGAATATAAAACAAATACTACAAGAAAGTACCTTTTAGTTTTCAAGCTTGTGAAACAGGCAAATATTTGAGGATAAATGATAGTATATGAAAGAACAAAAAGCAATGGAACACGCTGTGTTATTATCGAAAATTCAGAACAATATAGATATATAAACACATATATAAAAAACATATTCACATAAACTTGAGTAAATGAGTTTCTACTTTTTTGATAGTACAAAGCTAATAATATAAATGAGATCGCCCTTTCGATATAGCCAATAGTAATACCAGCACTAACCCCAAAATGAGAATCTGCCATATAAAAATATATCAAAGCATTGATTCGTCCGCCTAATATGGCACCTACAGATAGCAAAATTTTAGACAAATATGGTATTTGAAACAGATATATCACATTCCCTATAATAAATAAGGTCCAAATAAGTTTCATATTTATCCGACGATCTAAAATAAAATACAGAGGAAGATAAAGTAATGCTGAAATATGAAAATAACAGCCTAAAGCATTTAACAACAAATATGGAATCAACTTCCTTTTCTGTAAATAATTTATTGATAACAAAAAACAAATAATAGCTTTTGAGTTTCTATATAGGTTAAACTCTATAGTCAATCCTCCAAATAAAATAAACATGATAACAGCAAGAATATAATAGTTTGTATTCTTGGTAATAATTTTATGTATAACTATCAAATCAAGTAAAGAACCAATAAAAACCCAAATAAAATAATTTGAAAATAAAGACTTGATTAATATAGAATATAGAATAAATCCCTTTTCATATCCACAGTCAAATACAATACCATCCAATGTCCAATAATCCCAGTCGGCAAGCATAGGAAGTTTCAAAAAGAACTGATAATACAAAGTCCAGTCTGTATAAACGAATCCACGTAATCCAAAAAAAACGATCAAAGACCCCAATACTAGCAAATCAAGTTTCTTCTTTTCCTGTCGTTTGTTCAGATATACAAATTCTTTTAGCATTGTCAATAATAAGAAAAAAAAATATACGAGATAGGGTACAGAATATATATAACTATAATGTTGCAACATACTGTCTTATATTAATATTCTCAAATAGTATTCCTAAATCCATTTTTCTACTTTAAAAAACTTATTAATTCCAGCATCTATATGTCACATATTCGAAATGACTATCTTTTTTATCAATCATATCTGGGGGAATTAGTATAAATAGCTCTTACAATTTCTGCTGTATTGGTAATATCATATCCCTGTTTCTTTATTATTTCTATACTATCCCGCCGAATATGAAAAACTGTTTTAACTATACAATCCGCCCACTTTTTAGGATTATTCAAAGAAAGGAACGAAACAGAATCAACTAATTTCATCTCCTTTGGTATGACATCAGACGCAATAACAGGCAAGCCAACAGCCTGGGCTTCTATTCCGACTATGCCAAGTCCCTCCCAACGTGAAGGAAATGCAAAAATATCCATAGCTTGCATATAATCATATACATTAGGAATAGCACCAACAAACAATACCTCATTTTCTAAATCCCTTACCTTTACTAGATCCCTAATTTCATGCAATGTCTCACCGGTACCTATCAACATTAATTTTACATCTATATTTCGTTGTTTAACAAGAGACAGAACTTCTATCAAGAACTCCTGATTTTTTACAAAAGAAAATCGTCCGACATGTCCTATAACTATCGTTCCATCTGCTATATTCAATAAAGATCTATATTCCATTCTCTTTTCATTATCCATATGGAATTTTGTAAGATCTATTCCATTCTTCACAACCTGTAATTTTGTTTTTACTATTCTCTTTGGAAATTTCCACATACCGGCTTCTACAGAACATGCACAATAGTCCGACGGAATGAACCTTAATACGGGATACGTTAACATTTTCAATAAATAATATTTCATTGATTTCACATAACCAGTACAATGAGAATGTACTATTATCTTTTTTATTCCATTCCATCTGGCAACAAGCGAACACAGCATCAACATAGAAGTGCTTCCCGAATGGATGTGAACAACGTCATAACAGTTCACTTTTAAGAACCGATTAAGAGGCTTCATTATATTCCAACGAAATCCGCCCGGTGCAAAAGGTAATCCTATACAGTAAACCTGCCCTCCTTTATTTACCACCTCTTCACGATAGATCTCATTCTCACAATAATACGGAGTAAGCAAATCTATCTTCAAATCCTTCATATTTATATGGCGCAGTACATTTATAATGAACATTTCTTGTCCACCTGTTCCTATCGGTTCTCCTGTTATTTCAAGTATATTCATAAACACTCCTAGATCTGTTTGTCAAATTCAAAATTGTAGTTACAATTATAATGCAGCAACATATATTCTTATAAAATATCTACACAACCAATATTTCCAAAAGCTTCTTTTACAATAGATACGTTTTAATATATTTTTTTCCAGCAAAGAATTTACATCTGAAGAAGCTCCTTCTAAACGAAGTTTGCTATTACTTTATCTACAAAAACAAAATGTCCTCCATGTTTCTTCAACCTCAGCATTAGGTCATAATCAGCAACATATTTATACGACAAATCATATCCACCCAGCTCCCAAAAAAGATCTCTCTTCATAAAAGTTGAGGGATGTGCAATCATCTCATTATAAATGTTATCCATAGATGAACCATGAGCATATAAAAATAAATCATTCTTATATAGCTTAATAATACCTGATATTAAATCATTTTTTCCATCTGCAAACTGAGCTATTATAGAAACTGCATCAAGCTCATACCAGTCATCTGAATTCAAGAAAGCTATATACTCTCCATTTGCTTTCTTAGTGCCTTTATTCATAGCATCATAAATCCCTTTATCTGGCTCACTCACCCAATAAGCAATTCTATCTGCATACTTTCTGATTATATCCACTGTACCGTCTGTACTTCCTCCATCAATGATGATATATTCAATATTGGAATAAGTTTGGTTAATAACGGAAAGGATAGTTTGTTCGATAGTTGTAACAGCATTATAAGAAACCGTTATAACTGAAATTAAAGGAGCTCTACTCATAAAAAAATATCAAAAAATATAAATCTGCTATTGAACGAACCTCCATATTTCTTCAAATTCACCTGAAAAACTAAAACATTCTTTCCATGAACATTCAAAAGGGACAAGGATTGGAAATACTTTGGTGCTATGCCTATAATAAAATTACAAATATCTGTTCTCATTCTTCAAATAATACCTCCTGTTGCTTACCGCCTTGTTCTTTTATATTAAAAAAAGAACTCCATCTTGTTGAACGAATACATATTGTGCATAAACTTCAGAATTACGTCTTTTATTACTATATGCCTGTTTCATTGAAGAGTAAAACTTTAGTGTTTTCTTGAATTTTTCAATTAAAGTAATTATGTAATCATACTTATTTCTTCCATCTTTAGTTAGTCAGTTACGAGCCCGTATCACTCTACAAGGGTTACCTGCGGCAATGCTATCAGAGGGAATAGACTTCGTCACCACACTTCCACTACCTATCACGGACCGTGCTCCAATGGTCACTCCTTTAAGGATAATACAACGAGTACCTATCAGCACATCGTCCTCTATAATGATACCTGCCGTAGCAGCGGATACCCCATCCACACTATAACCCTCGGGCGTTAGAACATGCGAACGGCGAGTAAGGTGGTCTAAACTATGTGCATCAGTATCCATAATGATACAATCGCCTCCCACCTTCACGTGGTTTCCAATAGTAATAGATGTATTAGCCCATAAGCAGGTCGACGAGAGCCCCGTATCATTACCGATGAAAATGTGCGAAGTCGGGTAGGCTGTATAAATGCATCCCCGTATGTTACGACATAATGGATTGAACGCCTCGCCACTGGTAAATACAAAATCATCGCCGATACGGATACTGCTGCCTGGTGCTTTGTTCAAGTAAACAGAGTTATACACTAACATATTCCTTCCCATCTCCACCCTATTGAGCCAAAACTTCAAGCGGTTGTAACGGGTGTAAAATATCATGCGTAGGTGGCGTGGAATACGGAGAACTTTAGCAAAGAGCCGTTTGAATACCATAATTTTTACACATATTTGAAAAAGTCTATTATTAAAGTTTATCAACGTCTCGTTTATCCATTACCACACTCAATAATTCATCTACCCATCGATCAATGTAATAAGAAGATACATCAGAAAACTCGTTCTCTGCAATAGGATATTTGATAAAATCCTCTAAGATAACAGGGTTATTTTTATTTACAATCAATACTTGTTTGGGACTGACAAACTCATATTCATACGCCCATTTGTTGGTTGTTATTATCTTCTTACGGTTTGCCAATGCCCACATAAATTTAGCTGTCAATCCAGACTGAGTACTACGTTGGTCATCCAATACACAACGAGATTGGGAAATCAACTCATCATATTTGTTTTGAGCAATATAAGAATTCTGCTTTATCCCATACTTATCCTCTTTATCACAAATAAATTCAATCCGATGCAAATAAGCTTCATTTTTCTTGTTTCCAACCGCTTTTAATATATGATATTTAAGCTGCTGTTTCCATGAAAGAGTAGTTTGCAGTTCGATTATCTTGATGTAATATGACAAACCCTTTACTTTCAACTGAGGGAGAATACGATAGAAATAAGAAAGACGGTCTCCATGATTTGTACCGATACTAAATATATCATACAAATTTGGTTGAGTTTCATTATGAGCAGGAGCCTTACAATAAATTGGCAGTAACTTCCACTCAGAATTTGCCTTTGCATCTTCCACATCAAACGTATAACTACGATCAAACCAAGACAGCATACGATCAAAAGCATAGTACGTACAATTGTCCCACGTATAAAGTACTTTCTTTATATGAGGATTTAGCGTTTCCAAATGACGAATCAATCGCTCACCAACAGAAACCCCACTAAGTGCCAAAAACAAATCATACGACTCACTCAACCGAGCATCCGTTACTATCATTTTATTCCAATAATGATTATATATATTATAGGTATCAACAAAGATAAACTTTTTAACTGCTTTTAATTTGGACAAACAATGGTATGGATCATAACGGAGTAGCTATCCAAGATGACAATCACTTCATGGCCCTTACGCTCCATTTCATTGACTATCTCTTTATATAAGTCCGCATGCGGAAAAGCCAGAAAAAGAATCTTCATTTATACAGTCCTTTCTTCTTCATTTCTTCAATAGAGGCTTCATACTTGTCTTCCTGCACCCCCTGCTCATTGACCCATTTTACAAATTCTCCTATACCATCACTGAAACTCCACTTGGGTTCAAAACCAAGAATGGTACGGGCTGCTGTAATATCAGCATAGTTATGTCGGATATCTCCAAGACGGAAATTGCCAGAAACTGTTACAGGAACGTCTATTCCATATTTTTCTATCAAAGTCTTGGCAACGGTCAATACATCGGTAGCCACACCAGTACCTACATTGAAAACATGACCGTTTGCTTCTTCTTTCTCTATTCCTAATATAGTGGCATCCACCACATCATCAATATAAACGAAGTCACGAGTTTCTTTTCCATCTTCGAATATATTAATACCATTACCATTCCTAATTCTCGTAGAAAAAATGGAGAGAATACCTGTATAAGGATTAGCAAGAGACTGCCCCGGACCATATACATTCTGATAACGATATGACACTGAAGCAATACCGATTGAAGGGCATACCAAATGAACCAACTGCCCCTGAACCTGCTTGGTTATGCCATAAACCGAAGTAGGGTGAATCAGGGAATCTTCCGTAGTCCCTACTAATTCCAAGGGAGAACTGCAACCTTTGTATGTCACTTCAAAATCACCAGCCTCATGGCAACTTCGCTACGTTCCGTTGGATATACAAACTGATTTAGTTCCTTACTATAATAACGTCCCTCTCCGTAAATTGCCCGAGATTCAGCCACTACAACTTTTTTCACCGTATGATTGGTATTAGTCAAAATATCCAACATTAAAGCTGTACCGCCAATGTTAACACCAACATATTTTTCGATCTCATACATAGACTGTCCTGTACCCGTTTCAGCCGCTAAATGCACAATACAATCCACGCTATCAATAGCCTTCAGCCAATCTTCGCGATTCGTCACTGAGCCTTCAATGAAATGAACCTTGTTTTTTATAGAATTGTAAAGAGGAGAAGTCTTATCCGGATTTTCTCCATGAATCTGCTTGGAGAGATTATCTAAAACCGTCACTTCATAGCCTTTTGACAAAAGCTTGAGAGAGAGATTGGAGCCTATAAAACCAGCTCCACCCGTAACTAATATTTTTTTTATTGCCATATACTCATTTTGAATGGTTCATTATCTGTTGGATTTTAGACGTGTCACCATAAATGACGGGCGAATCATAGGGGCGGTCGGGAAAGACACCATAATCCAACTTAATGTCCAAATTATGTTCTTTGATAAATAATTCAACACGCTCAGCCAATGTAACAGGCTTGCCTGAACAGCAATTAATGATACCGCAAACCTCATCTTGAGCAACAGCATGAGCGATCTGATCAGCCAGTTCGTCCACAGTGATGAAATCGTACTTCATCTTACCTGTAGTAAAAGGAAACGTTTTCTTTCCTTCTGTCCCGGCCTGTAAAAGTTTGGTAAAAATAGAGTGGTTCTTTAAGTCATCGCCTAAAATATAATAACCACGAAGCCATTGAAGTTTACATTGTCTTTGTTCACAAAAGGTTATCATGGAACGGCGAAGAGCATCCTTTGCAATGCCATACATCGAAATAGGGTTGCAAGGCGTATTTTCATCAATCATGCTTCCCAATATCCTACCTCATGCATGGTTCCCATAACAGCCAAACGTTTGAGACCGCTATCCACCAACCGAGTAAGAAAGCGATAATGCGAGGACAAATCTCCCATGTGATTAGAAGAGTTGTGTTGAAAGCCGTCTCTCCATGCCATATGCAAACAAACATCCGGAGAACCTGCTTTGTCATACAGATGACCATCCGATTCAAAAAGATTCATTTCCATCTGCTCTGCACGAGCATCCACTCTTGCAATCTTAAATCACAAGCCACTACATTACATCCTACATTCAAAAGAGCAGATACAACATGCCTCCCGATATAGCCATTTGCACCGGTTACTAATACTTTCATATATTAAAATCAATCTATAAAATTTCCTTTAGGATCGGTCTTACGCCAAAGGCCTTGTTCTTGATCGAAACGCTTGAGAATTTTTGCAGGAATGCCTCCGACTATACAATAATCAGGAATATCTTTGTTAACAACGCTATTTGCTCCGATTACACAATGTTTGCCAATCGTACAACCAAAGACAGCAGCCCGGGTACCAATCCACGTTCCATCACCAATAGAAACAGTCTTAAGTTGTTTTATGGGAGATAACTTGATAGGAATATTAATATCTTCATAAGAATGCGTATTATCAGATAAATAAACGTAAGGTGCAATATTGACATTATCTCCTATTCTTATACTTTTGGTCGCAACTACATGGCATCCATAGTTTAAATGTGAATTATCACCTAGCACTAATTCAGAAGTAAGTTCACCTGTTAAAGGGGAAACAATGATATACCCATGTTGGCGAATAAAGCTTTTCTTTCCTAAAGATATATTTTCTATTCCTACGAGTTCTAAGGGTTTGCCAATAAAATTAGTCCGATCAAATTTTTTAGCTCTTCTACCATAACGCAAGTATTGATAAAAAATATTATATACTCTATATGGAATAGAGCAAAATCGACAAATAAGATTACCATTCATTTCATTATAATTACAATGAGTTTACTAAAGAAAATCCCCCTTTAAATAATACTATTTTTTAATATGCAATGCACAAAATAGCTTATGACCTATTCTCTTCATAAGGTAAAACATTCCTGTAGATAGTACAGCAGAGAGAATACCATGTTTGCGAAGTTCATTCAAATACCATTTATCTTTAGATTTCAAGAGATAAAAGAATGAATTATTCTTGAAAATAGTAGTTCTAAAACGAAGATCCAATAAATGTTTATACTGTTCTGGCGTAACCAAAGATTCTAAAAATAGAAGTGCTTTATATGAATAGATTGATTGAACTTCGACATATTTCGAAAACCAAGAATAGCCACCTGCATGGTGAATAACATATGAACGATCAAGAAGAGCCTTCCCGTGTAAAATAAATAATCCATAAAAAGATCTTGCCATAGGATACATTAACATATTGTCAGGGGTATCATTATTTATAAAAGTTTGTAGGAATTCTTTTTTTTGGAATACACAAACTGAAATAAAGCCAAAACCTCCTGTCATTCCATCCTTGTATAAACATTCATAATCTCCTGATACAGAAGGCCAATAGTTGCGCTCAAGAATTCCCTCTATTTCTCGTTGGAAATTTAATAAATAGAAAGGTTTCCGCGAAGATTGTACTTCTGCAAAAAGACTTTTGACAGCTCCTTCATTCAACAAATCATCATCGCCAATTATCCAAACATATTCTCCTTCAGAAAAATTAAACAGGAAATTAACATTTCCGATCAGCTGAAGATTTTTGTCTTGTCTTATGATTTTCACAAAAGATGGAATAATAGAAATATTATCTATCAAATACTGATTGGTATAATCAGTGGATGCGTTATCAGAAATAATAAATTCAATTTCGTTATTATTATCTATCGTTTGAATTTGTGATATAATATTTATTGCCTGAGCCAAAGCTCTTTCCTTACGATTGTAAGTTGGCATACAAATAGATAGCAACATATATGTGGATTTTTAATAATTATTCTTCAATTGTTTTATCGCGATATAATAATCTCTCCCCTGTGCTATAGCAGGAATCAATGAGACTAACATCAAAGCCAATGCAATACCATTCAAGCCAAAAGGTTTACTCAAAAAAATCGCGAGAGGTATATATAAAACACTTTGTGCAATAGCTGCATATAATTGTACCTTCAAACGACCTGTGCCATTTGCAAATGCACCAAAAACCATAGAGAGCATAAAAAAATGTGATATAATCCCAATATTACAACTAGAGAATATGGAATCTCAAGCTTATCTCCAATCCAAATATGAAAAACGAAAGACTTTAAACAAATTAATAATACGATGCCCAAAGAGCATAAAGTCCATATTCGAAGCTGTCTTGAAATTGCACGTCCAATCCATAAGTAATCTTTCCGGGCAAATGCGTCTGTAATAGCAGACCATAAAGGAGTCTGAATAATGACAAACAACATATGTACCGAGCTTATATACTTGAATGCCAAATTATACGGTGTCACTTCATTAGGACTAAATAGCTGAGTAATAATCAAGTTACTTGTTGTAAACAGAATTAAACATGCGATTTGAATCACAAAAAACTTAATTCCAAGCCCGACCAAGGATTTAGCATATTTAAAATCAACATATTTGAAAGATGGAGCCAATTGTTTATATTTATATCCAAAAGTATAAGGATAAGCTAAAATATAAACCAATAATGGACAGGCAGAAAAAGCAAATTGCAACACTTCCTAAATTACCATCTGTGGTCAATGTAAGTACATATAATATTACCAATGATAGGAACTGGCCAATAAATGATATTAGATTATTGATTACAGGTTTCTGAAATGATACATATATAATACCAACCGTTTTCATCATAAAACTCATGCAACACATTGCAAATACAATTAGCACTATCTCATTAAGATGAGGAATTGGATTATCCAAAGTATTCAATATCACATCCCAGTTTAAATAACTATTAGCTATTAAAAACAATATGAATGCTACTCCTGTAATTAAGAATAAGAAACAAAAGGTTGTACTAACATAAATTTGACCGATATGAAAATCCTCTTTAGCTATTGATTCCGTGAGTTTGTTACGCAATCCATTTGCTAATCCAACATCAAAGAAATCCAGCCAATGTAATATTGAACTAAGAGTCAGCCAAACTCCATATTCAAATGAGGTTAGATACCCAAGGGTCATAGGAACAGCGACAAATGAAATAATTATACTAGCTCCTTTTAATACAAATGCTCCTATTATGTTTTTCTTCATAAGAGCTGTTCTTTTATCGGGAGTAGTATAAATTCGTTTAAAATCAAGCATCACTTTATTCACCTCCACCGATTACTTTATTTAATATGTTAATCATTTGCTTATTTACTTTCCAATTTGGCAGAACATTCCCCACATAAGGTTTCATCACTTCTCGTTGCCGGTAGCAACGTCCTCCCCACTGAATATTCAGGTGTACATTATTCCGTTGCTCATACAAGTGTGCCCATTCTTTAAGCGAATAGGTCTGACCGGAAGTCAGGACATATTCTTCACGGAGAGCAACTGTATCATCCTGTAACATTTCTGCTAATTGAATGAATCCTGAAACCACATCGTCAATGTGAAGAATATCAAGCTGCTGCTTCCCCGGAGACATTGCCAGCTCTTTTCCAGATGCAGCAATCTCATCAAAAAGCGTGAATATTTTTCGTCGGGTGTCATCCGCACCGTAAGTATCACAAAGCTTCAAAGTACAAAAACGAAGCGGGGATGTCTCTGTATAATACTTTGCCACGGTAATAAAAGCCTGTTTACTGGCCGCATAAAGATTTACAGGATTATATTGATCGCTATAATCAGGAACATTGTAATTCTGCCAAATGGTACCGGTATTCAGAAACCACTTCACGCCAGCCATCTTAACAGCTTCTAATAAAGCTGTACCTAAATATAGGTTGCTGTCTATTATTGGCTTTATCTGTTCTGTCTTATGTTCGGCGACATAAAGCGATGCCAAATGAATGATTCCATCTATCTGTTCCTGCCGTAAGTAAACGGCCAAAGCTTCTATATTGTCATTAAACGTAAATATACTGCTTACGTTTATAGAGGAGCAGTCGGTGGAAGGTCTTACCAAAATATGAACTTCATGCGCACAGCATTTCAAGTCTTTCACCAGATGCTTGCCTACAAACCCGGTGGCTCCTGTTACCAGAATATTCATCAAAACGGAGATTTAAATTTCTCTAATGGTTCAAATGCTAGATCACGCCCGGAAATGATTGGTTGATTTATATTCCAATTAAATCCTATCGAATTATAGGCTATGCCATAGTCATGTTCTTTAGAATACCCGGAAGTTTGGGCATAATTTACTATCGTATTATCTTCCAATGAAAGGAAACCATGTGCAAAACCTTTGGGAATGTAGAGATATTGTCCTCTACAAGCATCGAGTTCCATGGAAAAACATTTCCCATAAGTTTCAGAACTCTTACGGATATCTACTACTACGTCTCTAATTTTTCCCCGGCTGACATATACTAATTTCGTATGCTCAAAGGGAGGCAATTGAAAATGCATTCCCCGTATCACATCTTTATGCGATACAGAATAATAGAATTCTCTAAAGTCGGTATCCAATCCATTCCTTTCAAAGAAATCATAATTAAATGGCTTTTGAAAGCCACCACGAATATCTTGGAAGTTTACTGTTTCCAAGATATAAAGTCCTTCAAAAGAAGTTTTCTGTATATTCATTCTTGCAAGTATTTTTCTATATGTTCTACACAAAGTGTATATGCATCCTCTTCCTTATAACGTTTATACCAGTCCACAACCAGCTGTACACACTTGCCAAGCTCATCCTTGCTCCCAACCCAATTGAAACTTCGCCTTACTGATATCCAGCATCAGCAACTTCGCCTCATACAAGGCATCCGGATCAGAAAGATCCTTCAACTCACCACTGCCGTAATTCTCTATCACCATAGAGGCTACATCCCACACATTGGTGATGCTTTCAGCCCTCGGGCCGAAATTCCATCCTTCGCAATACTTCACAGGGTCATTCCACATCTTTTGCGCAAGAAGCATATAGCCGCTAAGAGGTTCAAGCACATGTTGCCAGGGACGGATTGCTTTAGGACTACGGATTTCTATCGGTTTGTCGGCTTCCAACGCCTTGATGCAATCGGGAATGATCCGATCCAAAGCCCAGTCGCCGCCACCTATCACATTTCCGGCTCTTACACTAGCTATACTCTTGCCGTGTTTTTCATACGCTCCGGGATGAAAGAAGCTCCGACGCCACGAGGCGATGGCTATTTCAGCCGCACCTTTAGAAGAGGAATAAGGATCGTATCCGCCCATCGGCTCATTCTCCCGATAGCCCCAGATCTGTTCCCTGTTCTCGTAGCATTTATCGGTAGTTATCATCACGCCTACTTTTACACTGTCTGTAAAACGGATAGCTTCAAGAATATGGATAGTCCCCATCACGTTGGTCTGATAGGTTTCTACAGGAATGTCATAACTTAGACGTACCAGAGGCTGGGCTGCAGATGGAACACAATCTCGCTGATACTGCCGGAAGATTTCTTTGATACGTTCACCGTCACGGATGTCGGCACGGATATCCGCCTTTATTCTCTGACCGATACCGGAAAGCACAAAGTTGTCACGTTCTGTGAAAGGGTCCTGAGCCACACCGATAACCTCGGCGCCCAGCTCATGCAACCAGATGGAAAGCCAGCTGCCCTTGAAACCGGTATGGCCGGTGACAAGCACACGCTTACCACGGAAAAAATTGTTGAATATATCTACTCCCATAACTACCAAACTTTCCAAGGAGCCTGTCCTTTGTCCCACATCCCATTCAGTTCCGTATTGTCGCGCAGGGTGTCCATCGGCTTCCAGAAGCTGCATGGCGGTAAGCTGCATCTTCCCGTCCTTTGCCAATTGTTCCAGAGGCTTGCGCTCAAATATCACCGTGTCATCATTTTCCGGTATATAATCGAACACCTCAGGCTCGCACACAAAATAGCCGGCATTGATCCAGTTGCGGTCACCGTCCGGTTTCTCCTGAAAGGACAAGACCTTGTCACTTCCCAAATCTATCTGCAAGGCTCCGAACTTTCCACCCGGCTTGTAGGCTGTCAGTGAAACGGCACAACCGGAAGCTTCATGTGCCCGGATGCTTTCCGCTATATTGATATCGGAAACACCGTCTCCGTAGGTCAGCAGAAAACGCTCGTTGCCGATATACTTCTGCACACGTTTCAGGCGGCCTCCCGTCTGGGTGTTCAGACCTGTATCAACCATGGTTACAGTCCAGTTCTCCGAATGGTTATCCAATACTTTTACACTATTATTGCTAAGATCGACTGTCATATCACAATTATGGCGGAAGTAATTGGCAAAATATTCCTTGATGACATACTGCTTATAACCACAACAGATGACAAAATCCTTAATGCCGTAATGGCTGTAAGTCTTCATGATGTGCCACAGGATGGGCTTCCCTCCGATTTCAACCATCGGTTTGGGGATCAGATTGGTCGCTTCGCTCAGACGCGTACCGAAGCCACCGGCAAAAATCACCGCTTTCATTTTCTACTGGTTTTGAATTTTACTTATGGGAAACCACAAACTCCTTGATGGTGGAGATCATGTATTGCAACATTTCTTCCGTCATGCCCGGATAGACACCGATCCAGAAGGTATTGGTCATCACAAAGTCTGTGTTCTTCAGCTCACCGACAATGCGGAAACCTTCACCTGTGGCACGCATCTCATCGAACGCCGGATGCTTCACCAGGTTACCGGCAAAAAGATTACGGGTCTGGATTCTCTTGCTTTCCAGATATTCACTGAGCTGGTTACGGGTAAATCCTGCATCCGGCTTCACCGACATCAGGAAGCCAAACCAACTGGGATTGGAGTTTTTCATCGGTTCGGGAAGAATCAGGCCTTCCGTTCCCTCCAGTCCTTCGCGCAGTATCTTGAAATTACGACGACGGGACTCTACAATATAATCCAGCTTCTCAAGTTGGGCGCAACCGATGGCCGCCTGCATGTCTGTCACTTTCAGATTAAAGCCGAAATGGCTGTATACATATTTGTGGTCGTAACCCGCAGGCAGCTCACCGAACTTGCCTGTGAAACGGCACTTGCACGTATTGTCCACACCGCCCATACACCAGCAGTCGCGCCCCCAGTCACGGAAAGAGCGGACTATCTTGTCCAGTTCGGAATCATCTGTATAGACTGCACCGCCCTCGCCCATGGTCATGTGGTGGGGAGGATAGAACGAACTGGTGCCGATATGCCCCCATGTACCTGTCTTTTTCGTCACTCCGTCAATGGTGTATTCCGAGCCTAAAGCGTCACAGTTGTCTTCCACCAGCCACAGTCCGTGTTTGTCACAGAATGCTTTGACTGCTTCAAGATTGAACGGATTCCCCAATGAATGGGCGATCATCACGGCTTTTGTCTTGTCTGAAAAGGCTTCTTCCAGCCGGGTGACGTCCATATCGTACTCCGGAATCGTGATATCCACAAAAACAGGAACCGCACCATATTGTATAATAGGAGTTACCGTGGTAGGAAAACCACAGGCGACCGTGATCACTTCATCACCTTTCTTTATTCTCCTGTCTCCCAATTTCGGGGAGGTCAGTGCATAAAAGGCCAACAGGTTGGCACTGGAACCGGAGTTGGTAAGCGCACAATGTTTCACACCCAGCCATTTTGCCAGACGGGTCTCGAACTTATGAGCCCAAGGGCCGGCAGTCAGCCAGAAATCGAGTGATGAATCGACAAGGTTCACCATCTCTTCATCATTGAAGTAACGGCCGCCGTAATTGACAAAACTCTTGCCCGGTTCAAACACTTTGGAAGTCTTATGGACTTCGTTATAATATTCATGTGTCAACTGAAGTATCTGTTGCTTCAGTTCTTCTTTTTTACTCATACTAATTTGTAAATAATCTATTATTGAAAGTAAGAGATAAACTTATAAAAACTAGTCCACCTTTTCAAACGGAAAAGCATGAAGATAGCTGATAGCCACCGTCATATTTCCAAAAGCGAACACCAGCCTTGTATTACGATGCAGACGCATGATGCACCCCTCCTTACCATGGAAGATACCGCCGGTGATGCGAATACGTTGTTTCTTCTGGAGATAAGCCTCCAAAGGTCGGTTCAACAGTTCAATGTTATAAGGCATGGATTCATATAGATAGATAAACTCCTCCATCTGACGTTGGGGGATAACCGCAGCACGATGGGTAACGTAGTCCGTTACCAAATACTGTCGAGGAAGCATGGCAGACAGGATGCGCTGAAGTTGCTCCAAAGGGGCACAGACAAACAGCCAACCGCTACCTTGCACTTCCTTTTCGTCTGTCAAAGCATTGAGCAGTGAGGCAGAGCCGGTAGAAAAGGCTTCCTTCACTATTTGGGCGGATTCACAACGGGCAGCATATTCTTGTTTGGTATAATCACACTGTTCGAAACGTTTCCGATGACCTGCCTCGGTATATGAAAATACTTTGAAACAGAAGTAACATTCCTCGGTCACCCCTTCCGAACTACGGAGCTTTACAGCTTTCCTACCACTAAAAACTGCAATATAGCGTTTCAGTTCCTTATAGGAAAGATACATATAGTACCACGAGAGTTCAGGGTGTTCTTTCCCTATTCCAGCCTGTGGCTTGGTTACTGCATTTGACCCCGGGTCTGAAGCAGAAGCGATTGAACTGCAGAGCAGTAACTTAGGCGCTTCGCTCGTTATGTCTTGATTGTCATTCGTTGTTCCCATCAAAACATTACATTTTATCATACCTTTATTTGAAAAAGAGGAACAGATTTGCTATCAGATATCCTCTATATTTTGGGGTTCTCTTCGTAAGAGAACCCCAAAGTCAAGTTAGATCTCTGATAATTGAATATTTACTGGTTTTGTCGTATGCTGTTTTTATAAACGAGATGCGCCTGTTTGCAACTTTTTCTTATTTTTCTAGAACAAAAAATTGCGTTTAAAGCAAATATGGGCTATATTTGCACAAAAATGGGGTTCTCTTACGAAGAGATTCCCATTTTTTATTATACCTAAATATGCAAGAAACACCTTTCTGCAAGCCCATTATACAATAACTCATCACTGCAACAAACCTATTTTCCCTATTATGTTTCTTTTTACAAGAGAGAAGTTAAAAAGAAGTAAAAATGGCAGACATACACAATGCCTTAGAATAAAAAACGGACTGTACAGTCTTTCTTTTCTGTACAGTCCGCTTAAATTATATACAATGTAAAGAGATGACGCTTATTCTTCGTCAGCAAACATCGGGTCCCATGCCGGAAGACGGATAGGTTTCTGTTTTAAAATATCCAGTACCTTGCAGGAACATATTTCTTTTCTGCCACTACACGGAACATATATTCATCAAACCACTTATCTGTCATGATAAGGTGTCCTCTGTATCCACTGGCACTGCCCCAACTGTTTTCCACCATCCATTTTTTCGATTTTCCCGCTTTATCCAAGTCCACCGCCATCAAGGTCATAGCATGCTGCTGCCACTGGAGAAAGTTTGGATACGTTGTTTCTTGTCCATGCCGAAGGTGGTTCCCATCAATGATTCGTAATCATAATTATCAGGATCTAACAGGCCACGTTTGCTGTCGAGGAACTTGCCTACATCGCAAGAAAAGTACATCATGGTACTGTCCTTGATGGAAGCAATGGCTATTTCTTTGATATCTTCTATAGGCAGATTGACGTAGGTCCAGTTTTTGCCATCATAACGGTGACGGTCAAAATCTATTTCATAACATTTATAGAACTCGCGGCTGGGGTCATTCATCAGCATCACGTAGTTGTTGGTCAAATCATTTCCTAAAAATTCTTTATAAAAAGACACCGGAGTATATTCTTTCGCTTCCCCACCCTTCAGACTCCATGTAAAGGTGGAAACTGGTTCGCCAAGAGTCAACACCAGCATACGGTAAACCGTTCCCAGCATTTCTGTCTTCTTCTTTTCCAGTTCGGCCGGTTTCGCTCCGGCAGCGGCGGCTTCACGTAGTTGTAAACCAAATTCCTTCAGTTTCAATCCTATCAGGTTACTCATCTTTCCGGTATTCTCACTGCTGAAAGTTTCCACCATTGCACGCTTGGGAACCAGTCCGTATTTCTCTATAATATCCGAAACTCCTGTGAATTGTCCTCCATCGCTCAAGGGATGCTTGAACAGCCATTCCACCATCTTGTCGTCCATGGGCTTTCCACTGGTATCAATGATTCCCTGTAAGAATAAGTTGGCTTTTTCTAATTGGTCGTAGAAGAAACAGTAGTTCTGTGAGAACTCCATCTCATCCAGTCCGTATTTGGCAATCATCTGGCTGCGGAGTACGTTCAGTCCGGTAAAAAGCCAGCAACGACCGGAAGATTGTTGGTCGGTTATTCCCTTGGATAGTACCTTGTGTGAAAACTCCGTATCAAAATCGGCACGGTTCTCCTGGTTCAATGCCAACGTGTTGATACTTGTTCCGCCTAAGGCGTTGCGGATGGCTTTGTCGGCAGGGGTTGCCTTATAACTTTGTTTGATTTGATTCAGCATTTCACCTGAAATGCCTCCCTGTTGTGCCTGGGCTGTCAATGCAGCCGCAAACAGAAGGGCGAATGTGATGTGTTTCTTCATATTACTGTAAAAATATAAAATGATTTATTAGGGTGGGTAAATGTACAAGTTATTTTTGAACCCTGCTAATCTTCACGTGAAAGATATATAATCATCAGATCCTATCATTATTATGACAGGCCCGGCTGTTCTGCTTTTTTCTTTATCTTATATCCCAGTATAGCAATTGTGATACTCATCAAGGGACTGATAATGTTAAAGAAGGCGTAAGGCAGATACACAATGGTGGGAACACTAAGGATAGTAGCCTGTGTCATACCGCATGTATTCCAGGGTATCAATGGCGAAGTGACTGTAACAGAATCTTCCGTCGTGCGGCTCAGCAGTTTGCTTTCATAACCGTTTGCACTATAGATGTCTTTAAACATATTACCCGTCAGGATAATGGATATATATTGATCTGCTGTAGCAAGATTCAGGAACAAGCCCGATGCAACTGTGGATGACACCATTCCTACCCGCTTTTTCGTAAAACGTACAAAGACAGAAGTGATACTGCCGAGCATTCCTCCGGCTGTCATCGCCCCTCCGAAACACATGGCGCAGATAATCAACCAGATGGTATTCATCATACCTGCCATTCCGCGAGTGGATATCAGTTCGTTTATTTCCGCATTACCGGTTTCCAATTGGGTTCCACCATAAAGCATTCCCATTCCTCCTTTGAACAAGGCGGCAATCCCTTCGGCTCCTTGTCCGGCGATTTCGCATAATAGTCCGGGCTGGAAAATCAAGGCAAAGACGGTAGCCAGAGCCGTAGAAACAAATAGAGTGATGATGGAAGGCACTTTACGTGCAATCAGTATCGCTGTGACAACGGGGACAATCATCAACCACCATGAAATATGGAACTTATCACTCAATATACGGGTGTATTCGGCGATATGACCGGTATCAGTAGCTTCATGTGACAATCCGGCTATGGTAAAGATTATCAAAGTGATGACAAGTGATGGAACGGTGGTAATCATCAAGTAACGGATGTGAGTGAACAGCGGTGTATCCGTTACGGAAGATGCCAGAATGGTGGTATCCGAAAGCGGAGAAACTTTATCACCGAAATAGGCTCCGGAGATAATCGCACCTGCAATCCAACCTTCACTGAAACCTTGCGCCTTCCCTATTCCCATCAGTGCGATGCCGATAGTGGCGATGGTAGTCCATGAGCTGCCTGTCATGACAGATACTACCGCACAAATAATGCAAGTGGATACCAGGAAAAAATGAGGATGAATAACCTGTATGCCGTAATATATTAATGTAGGGACTACACCGCTGACCATCCATGCTCCGGACAAAGCTCCGATGATCAGCAAGATAATAAGTGCGGTACTTACCCCGGCTATATTATTGGTGATAGCCAGTTCGAAGTCCTTCCATGGACGATGGAATCCCGCCATACCTGTCAGCACACAAACTGCTGTAGCCACTAACAGACAGACTTGGCTGCCACCGGACAAGGCATCGCTTCCAAATGTACGGATAGTGACAAACAATAATAAAATAAGTACGAATACGGGTAAAAGGGATACTAACGGTGAAGGGATTTTGTTATCTTTCATTCTTTTTTCATTCATTTTTTATTCAAAATGTAAATAGAACTATCAATTTAGTTTTCAGCGTGCAAAGTTCGGAATATTTTTTGAGTTCTAAAAGTCAATCGGCGGTATTTAAAGACTTTTTTTGTATTTGTAGGTAAACCTTTTTGCAAAGGGGACGTTATTAGTTCAAATTATAACCTAAAACTTAACAAATATGAATGAATTAGTTGGTGGCTTAGGCTACGCTGTAAAAAATTGGTGGATGTCCCTGTTGCTGGGCTTGCTCTACATTGCGGTAGCACTATGTTTATTGTTCGCTCCTGTGAGCAGTTATGTGGCACTGAGTGTCATCTTCAGTATCTCGATTCTGGTCAGTGGCATTCTGGAAATCTTTTTTGCTGCCGGAAACAAAAAAACAATCAGCAGTTGGGGATGGTATCTTGCCGGAGGTATTATTGATTTACTGATAGGTATTTATCTGGTATTCTATCCGTTGGTCAGCATGGAGCTGATTCCGTTTATTGTCGCTTTTTGGTTGATGTTCAGAGGGTTTACATTGTGTGGCTATTCCACAGATTTGAAACGCTATGGCACGAAGGACTGGGGATGGTATCTGGTGTTTGGCATTCTGGCCATTCTTTGCTCTATGGCTATCATCTGGCAACCCGGACTTGGCGCTGTCACCGTGCTCTACATGCTGTCCATCACTTTCCTTATTATCGGATGTTTCCGTGTCATTTTCTCCTTCGAGTTGAAAAGATTGCATAAAAACAAGTAAAAAAAATCGTTTATTTTGGGCTACGTCGTACGTTATTCGTATTTTTGTTAGCCCAAAATAAACAATGATTTCTAGTAAGAGTCTTAAGTACACTGTGCGTATTCTGCTAGGTACACTGATTGGTGTCTACCTGGGAATAATTGTGCTGCTGAACATACCGTATGTTCAGGGCAAATTATCTGTTTTTGTAACTAAGGAATTAAAAAACATACTGAATACGGAGGTTTCTATAGGACGGATTGATATGGGTTTGCTGAACCGCATCATTGTGGAAGATGTCCTTTTGCATGACCGGAAGAATCAGGAGATGCTGAAAGTAGCCCGCTTGTCGGCAAAATTCGATCTTCTTCCTTTACTGAACGGTAAAGTCACCATCAGCAGTGTCCAGCTTTTTGGATTTACGGTCAATTTGAACCGGGAAACTCCAGAATCTGCCCCTAATTTCCAGTTTGTGTTAGACGCTTTCGCATCCAAAGATACGGTTAAAACAAAATCTAATTTGGATTTACGAATTAATTCCGTGTTGATAAGGCGTGGCAGAGTGACATACGATATATTATCGGAACCGGAAACTCCCGGAAAGTTCAATGCCCATCATCTATCGATAAAAAATCTCGCTGCAACGCTTTCACTGAAAGCATTGCGCAGCGACTCGTTGAATGCTGCCATCCGGCGGGTCAGCTTTGACGAACAATGTGGTTTTTCATTGCAGAAATTTGCCATGAAAGTTACAGCCAACAATAAACGTTTGGATATTAAGGATTTTGGTGTGGAACTTTCAAATACCGCTTTAAAGATAGATAGTCTGACCTTGAAGTATGACAGCCTGCCCGAATTGCCCCAAATGACAGAAAATGTAAGATATGACGGCTCTTTGAAGGCTTCCGTTATACTGAAAGATTTGGCTCCTTTTGTGCCTGCCTTGTCACGCTTTGAAGAACCGTTGGATCTAAATCTGGTTTTCTCCGGTCACGGCAAACATTTGGACTGCCCCACCCTGCGGCTGACTAACCACCACGGATTGATGATTGCAGGGGAAGCTGCCTTAAGTAACTGGGATGCAGGCATGGATATGTACATTTACGGCAAACTGGGTAACTTGACCATGACAAAAGAGGGCATAAACGTTCTGATGACGAACCTGACGGGAAAGGTTCCTCCATTTTGCAACGTTTGGACTATATTCGTTTTAACGGGGAAGCGGCGGGCTATCTGCATGATCTCACACTGACAGGCTTGTTCTATACAGGGGCAGGCATGGTGAAAACGGACGTGATGATGAGCATTGATGAACAAAGCATGAGCAGAACCTATTCGGGTAGTGTGGCAAGTGCTGACCTGGATTTGGGAAAATTACTTAATCAGGAAAAGAAATTCGGCAAGGTGGATTTCAATGTGGAACTGAAAGGTTTCAACTATAAGAACCGGTATCCGGAGTCATACATCAAAGGAATCATATCTTCTTTTGAATATAGTCAATATCAATATGAAAATATCATGTTGGATGGCGTATATAAGGATGGAGGCTTTAACGGGCGCTTGTCCATGGACGACGCAAACGGTTCTGTCCAGATAGACGGTAATTTCAATGTTGCCAAAACAATCCCTGACTTTAATCTGAAGGCATCCGTAAAGAACCTGCGCCCCCACGACCTCCATTTGTCGGACAAATATGAGAATGCCAGTATATCGCTGGGACTCACGGCCGATTTCACCGGCAAATCCATTGACGACATGAACGGGCGTATTTCATTGGACAGCCTGCAATTAAACGCTCCCGATGAAAGAGGGTGTTTTCTTGACAATCTGACTATTACAGCCGGACAGGTAAGCGGTGAAAAAGAGTTGCGCATAAATTCATCCTTCATGACAGCAGTGATACGCGGTGACTATTCCTACCACACCATTCCGGCCAGCGTGGTAAAGACGGTACAACGCTATATTCCGTCCTTACTGACAATAAAGGATAATATGCCCGAGCCTCATAATAACTTCCAGTTTGATATCTGCTTGGAGAATACCGAAGTGCTATCCAAATTATTTCAGATTCCATTGGAATTATATTTGCCGGCATCTTTAAAAGGATATTTTAACGATGGTGAGGAGAAGTTGCACGTAGAAGGACATTTTCCGGAATTCAGATACAATGGAACACGTTATGATTCAGGCGTTTTATTTTGTGAGAATCCTTCCGACCGGTTCAAATGCTCACTGCGAGGCGGTATGTTAATGAAAAGTGGTGCAATGCTTAACTTCTCAGTGGAAGCCAATGCTAAAAACGATCATTTGGAAACAACAATTAACTGGGGAAACAATACTGATGTGACTTACGGTGGTAAATTTGCCGCCGATACCCGTTTCTTCAAAACGGAAGGCCCCCATCCTATTCTTCAGGCAGATATAAACATACAGCCCACAAAAGTAGTGCTAAATGATACGGTATGGAACATTCATCCTTCGCATATCGCCATAGATTCGGGACGCGTATTCATTAATAATTTCCTGTTTGAACATGAAGACCAATATTTAAGGATAGATGGTAAACTGACCAAGAAAGAAAGTGATTCCTGCTGGGTGGATTTGAGAAATATCAAGCTGGACTATGTACTGGATATCGTGCAGTTTGACGATGTAGAGTTTGGTGGACTTGTAACTGGAAAGGTTCATTTGAAAAGTGTTATGAAGAACCCCGTGATGCGAACCCGTCTAAATGTGCACAATTTCTGTCTGAACCGTTCTTTATTAGGAGAAGCCGATATTACAGGTGTATGGGATAAGGAATTGGGCGGAGTACGACTGGATGCCCAAATAGCGGAAAAAGGAATTTCCTCCACTCATGTGACAGGGTATGTCTCTCCCAAGTTAAAAGGTCTTGACCTGTTGATTCGGGCAGATAGTACGAATCTGGGATTCTTACAACCTTTTATAGAAGGAATTTTCAGTGAAATAAATGGTCGTGTCAACGGGAATGTCCGTTTATATGGTGATTTCAAGCATTTGGATCTGGAAGGTGAAGTGCGGGCCAAAATGGATGCTAAAATTGATGTGTTGAACACCTATTTCCAAATCCGGGATGACTCCATACATATATCTTCGGGCAGTCTGGATTTCAGGAATGTAAAAGTCTATGACCGTGAGGGACATGACGGACTGGTAAATGGTTATCTGCATCACACAAAGCTGAAAAATCTAATGTACCATTTCAATATACGAGGCAACAACCTGTTGATGTACAATACCTACGAAGCCGGGAATATGCCTTTTTACGGAAAAGTATATGGTACAGGAAATGTGGTGCTGGATGGTGGAAATAATGCGATGACAGTGGACGCTTCACTGACTACAGGCAGCAATACCAGCTTCACTTATATAACCGGAGTGACCACGGAAGCAGCGAGCAACCAGTTTATTACTTTTGTAGACAAAACTCCCAAGCGCATTCACGATGATGTGGAAACCGATCTTTACCACCACTCTAATGTGCGTAAGACTAAAGAGGAAGACGGACCTCCTATGGATCTCCGCATCAATATGTTGATAGAAGCAACTCCCAACGCTACCATGAAAATTATCATGGATCCTGTAGCGGGAGATAATATTACAGCAACCGGAAATGGAAATCTGCAAGTGAATTTTTTCAATAAAGGTGATTTCCGTATGTTCGGTAGCTATGTCATAGATCAAGGTATGTATAAACTAAGCATGCAGGAAGTAATACGCAAGGACTTTACCTTGAAATCAGGTGGCACGGTGACTTTCTCAGGTGACCCTTATCAGGCGAATCTTGATTTACAGGCGGTATACACGGTTAATTCTGCTTCTTTAAGTGATTTGGTAGTAGATCCCTCGCGCAACCAAGGTACGGTGAAGGTAAACTGTCTGATGAATCTGACTGGAAATTTATCCAATCCGGATATTAAATTCGATTTGGAACTGCCCACTGTAAGCGAGGAAGACCGGGAATTGGTACGTAGTGCTACCAGTACGGAAGAACAAATGAATACACAGATTATTTATTTGCTGGGAATTGGTAAGTTCTACACCTATGATTATGCCAATAATGACCAATCCTCTAATGCAACCAGTTCTTTAGCCTTCAGTACACTTTCCGGTCAGCTGAACAATATGTTGTCCCAATGGATGGGCAATAAAAACTGGAACATAGGCGCCAACCTGAGTACCGGTGAAAAAGGTTGGACAGATGTGGAAGCAGAAGCTATGTTGTCCGGCAGGTTATTGAATAACAGGCTAATGATAAATGGAAACTTCGGCTATAAGGAGAATGTGATGGCAAATAGCAATTTCGTAGGAGACTTTGAAGCGATATGGTTATTGACAAAAAACGGAGATTTCCGTTTGAGAGGATATAATCAGACTAATGACCGCTATTTTACTAAATCTACCCTGACCACTCAAGGAGTAGGTCTCATGTATAAAAAAGATTTCAATACTTGGGACGAACTGTTCCGCTGGTTCTTATGGAAAAGAAGGAAAGGTTCGTTACAAAAACGAAGCGATGACTAATCAACCTATAAAGTTTATTTCATATCTTTGCGAAGTAAATTTAAAAATATGAATATGTCCTATTTACCTGCCGAATGGCATAAACAAAGTTTGATTCAACTAACATGGCCCCATAAAGACACAGACTGGGCATGCATGTTGGAAGAAGTGAATGCCTGTTTTCTTAAGATAGCTTATGAGGTTTTGAAACGTCAGAATTTGTTGATTGTGGCTCCAGACCCCGATTCCATAAGAAATAGTATAGATAATTATGGAGCTGATATCCAAAAACTCATCACATCAAAAATCAACACAAACGATACTTGGGCACGCGATCATGCTTTTATCACCTTGTTGAAAGAAGACGCTACTCCCCTACTACTGGATTTCTGTTTTAATGGTTGGGGAATGAAGTTTGCCGCAAATTATGATAACCAGATTAATAACGAACTATATTTTCACCATCCTGTTCTGAAAGGTGAATATGTTTTCTGCCGGAATTTTATTTTAGAAGGAGGTTCCATAGAAAGTGATGGGAAAGGAAGCCTGCTGACTACAGAGCAATGCTTGCTGGCTAAAAACAGAAATGAAATGAACCGACAGGAAGTGGAGGATTTTCTAAAAGAAACATTCAACTTAAAACAGGTCCTATGGTTGAAACATGGTTATCTGGCAGGTGATGATACAGACAGCCATGTGGACACATTGGCACGTTTCTGTCCGGATGATACCATTGTGTATGTAAAGTGCACCAATGAAAAAGATGAACACTATAAGGAACTGGCAATGATGGAAGAAGAACTAAAAGCGTTCCGTACTTTGAACGGCAGGCCATACCGCCTGCTTCCGCTGCCTATGGCGAGTGCTGTTTATGATGAGGAACATCATCGCTTGCCGGCAACTTATGCCAATTTCCTGATAATGAATGAAGCTGTACTCTATCCTACTTATGCTGATTTTGTAAATGATATGTGCGCTAAAGAAGTATTGGCGGAAGCATTTCCCGGAAGAGAAATAGTAGGTATTGACTGCACTGCTTTGATAAAGCAACATGGCTCGTTGCATTGCGTCACCATGCAATATCCCGAAGGTGTATATTAATAAATATATGTATGAAAAGAACGATTAAAATAGGAATTATCCAACAGACATGCACAAATGATATCCGTCATAATTTGAGCAAACTGCATCGCAATATAGAACAGGTGGCGGCGGCAGGTGCACAGCTGGTTGTATTGCAGGAGTTGCACAACACCTCTTACTTCTGTCAGACAGAAGATACGGATATGTTTGATTTGGCAGAACCGGTTCCCGGTCCTTCTACCGGTTTCTACAGTGAGTTGGCTGCCGGATACGGCATTGTACTGGTTACTTCGTTATTCGAGAAGCGTGCTCCGGGACTGTATCACAATACAGCCGTCGTTTTTGACAAAGATGGCAGTATAGCAGGAAAATACCGCAAAATGCATATTCCCGATGATCCCGCTTATTATGAGAAATTTTATTTTACTCCCGGTGACCTAGGATTTGAACCCATTCAGACGTCACTAGGAAAACTAGGTGTACAAGTCTGCTGGGACCAATGGTATCCCGAAGGTGCACGGCTGATGGCACTGAAAGGTGCTGAAATTCTTATATATCCTACAGCTATAGGTTGGGAAAGCACAGACACTCAAGAAGAGAAAATCCGGCAACTAGATGCATGGGTAACTGTGCAGCGTGGCCATGCCGTGGCAAACGGTCTGCCGGTTATCGCCGTGAACCGCGTAGGACATGAGCCCGATCCTTCCGGTCAGACAAATGGTATCCAATTTTGGGGTAATAGCTTCGTGGCAGGTCCTCAAGGAGAAATACTGGTACAAGCCAGCAATATGGATGAAGAAAATATGGTAGTGGAACTGGATATGACCCGTAGCGAGAATGTTCGTCGCTGGTGGCCTTTTCTCCGTGACCGGCGTATTGATAAGTTTGAAAATCTAACCCGACGCTTTATAGATTAAATACAAACGTTATCGTTATATAAATTCACATATTCGTTAAACAATTCATGGTTAAAGCTGTTTTAGTTATCAGAATATTCAAAAGATATTATTGATTTACTAAACAGCTTAATTATGAAAAAAGTATTATTTTTAGCCGCATTGTTACTCGTTTGCTTCAGCGGAGTAACAAATGCACAAACCAGAAAACAAAGAGAAGACGCTAAACGTGAAGCATGGAAGAAAGAACGTCAGGAAAAGAAAGCCTTGGAAGCTCAGCAGGACTCTGTATCCTACGTCCAGGCAATTAATGCTTTAAAAAACGGTTCTTTTGTATTAGAAGCTGATAACGTTGTATTCCGTAATGGAATAATGCGTTTTGTCTCCTCTAACACGAATTATGTGGAAGTAAACGATGGGCAAGGTATTGTTCAGACCGCCTTTACTAATTTTGTGTATAACTGGAGTCCGAATGGCTTGGGAGGTGTCACGGTTCAGGGAAATGTGAACGGAATAAGCATGCGTCAGGATAAAGACGGTAATGTGTACTATAATTATGGAATTAATGGTATTGCCGTTTCGGCCACCGTTTCCATTGTACTGACTGGCGGAACCAATCAGGCTAGTGTTACTATAAATCCAAATTTCTCGGGCAACACGCTGACAATGAACGGGTATCTGGTTCCTTATAACGAAAGTAGTGTATTCCAAGGAACAACATGGTAATTCATTAAGAAGATATGATAAAAAGGAATGGGCATTTTCATCACCCATTCCTTTTTATTTATTATTACAGCATTGGAAATGTTTCTTGTCTGTTCATAACATTAACCGAGGTTGTGATTCCAATTCCAATAAAAACTTTTTAGCGGACAGTCCGCCTCCATATCCCGTCAGCGAGTGGTCACTACCGATCACACGATGGCAAGGTGCAAAGATTGATATGGAATTTGCACCATTAGCATTGGCTACCGCACGAACTGCTTGGGGCCTCCCGATATGCTTGGCCATTTCACCGTAAGAAATTGTTTTGCCGAACGGTATCTTTAGCAGTTCATTCCATACTGTTTTCTGAAAATCCGTGCCCACAAAAAGAAGCGGCACATTAAATTCTTTGCGTTGTCCTGCAAAATACTCGTTGAGTTGCTCTATTGCTTCTTCGATTATTTCTGACGTACTTATTTCAAATTCGGCACACAATATCCGCTTCAACCGTTGGTTCACACGATCGCAGTGTTTTTCCACCTGCCAGTCACACAGGCAGAGTTTTTCGCCAAACGAACCGAGCAGCAACACTCCGCAGGGTGATTTATAACGCTTTATCTTGATCGTATTTTTCTCTTTCATACGCTTGATTTTTATATGCTTCCTTCATTTGTTTGTAATCTGTTTCAGCTTATCGGACTACTTTAAATCAAAAAGATAAAGCGTAACGAATTAGCTGAAACAGTATTCGCTACGCTATGTTCGGATCCCCCGTTATCGGTCTTTTATACAAGACTCTATAAAAGCAGACAAAACTTACTTTTCCTCTTTTATATCAACGACCAGATTCAACTCATCCAATTGTGATTGATCCAAAGCAGCGGGAGCATCCAACATCACATCGCGCCCACTATTGTTTTTAGGGAATGCTATGCAGTCACGAATACTATCAAGTCCTGCAAACAAAGAAACCCAGCGATCAAGGCCATATGCCAAACCACCATGAGGAGGTGCTCCGTATTTGAATGCATTCATCAGGAAGCCGAATTGTTCCTGTGCTCTTTCCGGAGTAAAACCCAAAATCTCAAACATCTTGGCCTGTAATTGTGAATCATGGATACGAATTGAACCGCCTCCTACTTCCACACCATTTACTACCATATCGTAAGCATCGGCACGAACAGCAGCCGGATCTGTATCCAACAAAGGAATATCTTCTTCTTTCGGATGAGTGAACGGATGGTGCATGGCCATCAGACGGCCTTCTTCTTCACTCCACTCAAACATCGGGAAATCAACTACCCACAGACAAGCAAATTCATTCTTGTCACGTAGTCCCAGCTGACGTCCCACTTCCAGACGAAGTTCGCATAACTGCTTGCGAGTCTTCATGGCATCAGGACCGCTCAGAATCAGGATCAAGTCACCCGGCTTGGCACCGAACGCTTCCTTCATCTGCTGAAGGACTTCCTGTGAATAGAATTTGTCTACACTGGATTTTACATTGCCATCAGCTTCCACACGGGCGTAAACCATACCTTTCGCACCGATCTGAGGTCTCTTGACAAATTCGGTTAATTGGTCTAACTGTTTACGGGTATAACTTGCAGCCCCTTCCGCACAGATACCACCAATATATGCTGCATCATCAAAAACAGAGAAACCATGACCTTTCATGATATCCATCAACTCCACAAACTTCATGCCGAAACGCAAATCTGGTTTGTCACTACCATAATATTTCATGGCATCTGCCCATGTCATACGCAGAAACGGTTCGCTCAGTTCGACTCCACGTAACTCCTTGAACAAATGTTTTGCCATTCCTTCGAAAGTGGAAATAATATCTTCTTGTTCAACAAAGCTCATCTCACAGTCTATCTGAGTAAACTCAGGCTGACGATCTGCACGAAGATCTTCATCACGGAAACACTTTACAATCTGGAAGTAACGATCAAAGCCGGAAACCATCAGCAATTGCTTCAGTGTTTGCGGAGACTGCGGTAGTGCATAAAACTGTCCCGGGTTCATACGTGAAGGAACAACAAAATCACGAGCTCCTTCAGGAGTAGAACCTACCAACATAGGAGTTTCCACTTCCAGAAACCCTTTGCTGTCCAAATATCGACGCACCTCCATTGTCATTCTATGACGGAGTTCCAAATTTTTACGCACACAATTACGGCGTAAATCCAAATAACGGAATTTCATACGGATATCATCACCTCCGTCACTATTATCTTCTATCGTGAAAGGAGGAGTTACCGCTGAATTAAGTACATTCAATTCCGATACGATGATTTCAATTTCACCTGTGGGAATATTCATATTCTTATTTGAACGTTCGTTCACTTCACCGGTTATTTGAATAACAAATTCACGCCCCAAGTGATTGGCACGTTCACAAAGTTCGGCATTCACCGCTTCGTTGAATACCAATTGGGTAATACCGTAACGGTCACGAAGATCGACAAACGTCATCCCTCCCATTTTACGTGCACGCTGTACCCAACCTGCCAACGTTACACTTTTGCCTGCATCGGAAAGTCTGAGCTCTCCGCAAGTATGACTTCTGAACATATATTCTTAAATTTAATCAATTGTTTGGCAAAGGTACGATATGTTTTCCATTGTACAAAACCGCTACAAGAAAAAAAAGTCCCGTAGCTGTATACCAACGGAACTTTTTTAATCTGGATGTACAGATCTCAATTCTTGAACATTTCAATGACATCCCTTAATTCTCCTGGAAATACTTCACCAGTTTTCTCCCACAACATCTTGCCTTTACGTTGGAGGACAAAGCTGGGAGCTATTTCTATTTCATAGGCATCGGCTACTTTCCGATTACTTTCTATATTGACTCTTACAATATTGACCGGTTTTTCAAATTCATGTAACAGCGGTTCAATCCATTCACAATGGGGAGACCAATCCGCATAAAACACAACCAGCAATAATGAGTCCGACTGGTTTACCTCTTCTAGTTTTCCAGTTATATCCATTACTGTTTTCAATTTTAAATTATCCTCTACTTCCTAAACTGTTCACGTCAGGATTTAACTCTTTTACCGCTGCTTTCACCTGTTTCTTGGTAGGCTTACCAGTATTGGACACTTGTTCAACAGGAAACCGCTGACCACTATTCGTCAGCTCATCCTTTTGTTCCATCTTTTTCTTTTCTTCTTTACCCATATCTTCTCATTTTTAAGGTTTATGCTAATAATGCAACAAAATAGATATAAAGATGGTTCACATAAAAAGTGAAAAAGGATGCCTGAGAATTATTCAGACATCCCTTTACTACTACATTTAAAACTACGTGAAATTGAGATTATTGTACTTTACGTTCGCAATAACGTTTGCATTGTGCACAAATATCATACCCCAGCATAGCTCCAAGAATAAAATCCTGCTCGGGTGACAGTTTGTTCAGTGGCTGAGTCACTAGGAAACGAATGGCATTAATGCATTCTTTTCTACCGAAAAATAGGTTTATCTTATCATTCCCCACAGGCTGGATTATGTAATTAATCTTTTGATTGGTCAGCCGTTTTACAGCAAAATCTTCATACTTCCTATTGGTAGTATAGAGTACCATCTGACGTACTCCTTTTTTAAATTCATAAATATGATTCAGAAATACTTTCAATTCTACCGGGTTAATGTCTGAAGCTATCATAAGGCAATTGTCAAAATTACAAGTTCTTCTTTATTTCTTCAATCCAATTGTTTATACGTTCTTCGGTCTTGCCACTTTCGTTCACGTCATCAAGAGCCAAACCTACAAATTTTCCATCGATTACCGCTATCGAAGATGAATACGAATACTCATCGGCAGGAACTGCTCCTACAAAAGTGCAACCGGAATTCTTTAACTGGTCATATATAACTCCCATACCGTCACAAAATGTATCACAATAGGACTCTGAATCTCCACAACCAAAGAGAGCAACGATTTTACCATTCAGATCTGCAGTCTTCACCGTTTTAATAGCATCATACCAATCGTCTTGCAATTCACCGTCCCCCCAAGTAGAAGTCCCTAATAATAAGATATCATAACCTCCCACTTTTTCTGTGGTAATTTTGCTTGCATCAATTACATCAACTGATGCCACACCTAATTTTTCAGCTATTGTCTGTGCGATGCTTTCACAAGTTCCAGTAGAGGAACCATAAATTATACCCATTTTTTTCATACAGCAAATCATTTAATTTGTTTGCTGCAAAGTAAAAGGTTTGAAAGAGATTCTGAAATACCTAGAAATAGTGATTTTAATAAAGTTCAAGAGACAGACAGTGTATAGAACTGATCTGCTTCTTGATATGTTTTTAGAACTGGTATGCAGTTCCGAAATTAATAATTCCTTGGTCAAAATCATCAATCAATTGGTATCCGAATTCAACATTCATAGTCCAGTTACGTCCCAAAGCGAGTTCCTCCCCGACTCCGAGACTAACCCCGATACGGAATTCACTATGGTTACCCCCATATTAACATGAACATGTTCTCCATCCCAGTCAACATCCAGATCATGCATATCAAACATCCAATTGGACATGGTCAGACCGAACAGCGGATAAAGTTTAACACTTTGAGCTACCCAACGTTTCTATCTTCCGTTTTTCAAGAACTTTGGCTATCAATACACTATCTGCTTAATGATAAAACGACCGATTAAATATATCAGAATAGCGACAAATATATCCTTACCTACATCCATCCCAAAATCTACCATTTTTTCCAGTACCTGCTCAATTTCACTACCTGAGGCTGCATTCAATAATAACAAATTTATATTCCTGTTCGTTTAACAAATAAAAATTAATCAGCTTGTCACTGCCATATTGTAAATGTGCCAGCCCATCTTGATAGTATAGTTTTGCAATGTTTCAATAAATAAATCATCCGATATGTTTTTACATTTCCCAATAGTAGGAAATGTAAAGTTGCAAAGATATCATATATAATTGATAAAACTAAACTTGTCACTTAAAAGAGGGACCTAAGGCCTGTATTAAATATACGATTCCAAGACAATATAAATATACAATATTTAATTTTAATCATTCAGTAAAATTGTCGAAACATTGATGAAAGACCTTATACCAAGTGAAAAAAGGTACGGCATGAGATAAAACTAATCAAAAATATTCAGTAAGCAACGTAAAATCAGCCAACAAACTCACACTTAAAGTTCCATATTAGTTTACTTTTTTGTTTTTAGGCGTTTTTCGTAAATAAAATTTAAAAGCAAGAAAGAGAGAAATATCCTAACAAGAATATAGCTAAAGTACAAAACTTTCAGAGATTCACTCTACCTTTTTGGGGGGACAGAATTCGACATTTTTGAAGAAATATCGCAAGAATTCTAATGAGAGTAAACTTGGAAAATTTTATTCCGTTGACGAAGTAACTCACTTCCATTAAAAACATTACTTACATGCTGTACCACAGAAAGACAACCGATATATCATAATATCTTCTGATTTTTCTTCTAAATTTTACTTCATATCTTTCATACGGTTAATTCACTATATAATAACGAGATAGTAAACTGCTATAAGGGAAAACAATATTTTCCAAGTAAACATTTACAATATTTTTTTAAGATATTTGTAGACTCTGATAAAATCAATACCTTTGCATTTTCAATTTATGCATAAACAATGTCGAAATGCAAATTGAAATATTGCAGATAACAAAAAAATGACAAAGAAATATGAGACTTATAAAAGTGACAGGTGGGTTGGGAAATCAAATGTTTATTTATGCTTTTTATTTGCGGATGAAAAAGTACTATCCAAAGGTGCGCATAGACCTTTCGGACATGATGCATTATAAAGTGCACTACGGATATGAAATGCATCGTGTATTCAAGCTGCCCCATACAGAATTTTGTATAAACCGGCCTCTGAAAAAAATTATCGAATTTCTTTTCTTCAAAAAAATATATGAACGGAAACAAGCCCCCAATAGTTTAAGGCTTTTGAAAAGAAATACTTTTGGCCTTTACTTTATTTTAAAGGGTTTTATCAGTCGGAACGTTTCTTTGCAGATATAAAGGATGAGGTCAGGGAAGCTTTCACTTTTGACAGAAGCAAAGCCAACAGTAGAAGTCTTGATATGCTTGACATTTTGGATAAGGATGAAAACGCAGTTTCTCTACACATTCGTCGTGGAGATTATTTGCAACCCAAACATTGGGCTACTACTGGAAGTGTATGCCAGTTACCTTACTATCAAAACGCAATAGCGGAAATGAGCAAAAGGGTTACCTCTCCGTCCTACTATATTTTTTCGGATGACATTGTTTGGGTAAGAGAAAATCTTCCATTGCAAAATGCGGTATATATTGATTGGAATACAGGTGAAGACAGTTGGCAGGATATGATGCTTATGAGTCATTGCAAGCATCACATCATCTGCAACAGTACATTCAGCTGGTGGGGAGCATGGTTAAATCCTAGTATAGACAAAACGGTAATTGTGCCTAGCCGTTGGTTTCAGCATTCCGAAACCCCGGATATCTATCCTACGGGATGGATAAAAGTGCCAGTGGATTAATATATAGAGCTCATAAGTACGCGTTATCTGAAAAACGGATTTTATTCGGTCAAGAGTATTAAAACCGTGAATTCCAATCAAAACATCGCTTTGCTTCAGAATACAAAAATACAGTAATGTATGCAAAAAATTGAAAGCAGACGGATTGAGTTGTGTATTCACAACAGTATGACGGTTACAGGAGTAGTTCTGAGATCCAACTAATCCCAAATGTTGGGTATATATTGGGAACTAATAACAAGCAAGACACAAAGAAGTCAAAATTATTATTTATAGCTTATTTATTTTCCGAGTTGTTAATCAATGAAATGAAGTCCTCTTTGGAAGCAAGAGGAAGTATAGATTCGATTTTGCCACACAAATAAATGATAATTAAAAGTCGTTTTTTTATTGATCAAATGGAACGGTTGAACTGGAAGCAGTATAAAAATCAGTAGCCCCAACAGCTTCCATAAAACGGAGCACCTGCAAGATGTAGGAAGTGTAGTGGAGCAGTGTTTTTCTGTGGTACAAAGCACGCTTTTGTACGAGTTATACATCCACATGTACAAAATTATAGATACGTAGTGAGCCTAAAGGATACTTGCATCCCCAAATCCTTTGTACTCATCAGATGGGCAATTTTGACATCTTTTGGAAGTTCCTTCTCTATAATTTCGAGATAATCGTTTATTTCACCCACTACTTCATTGGCATTGGAACCTGCCGTTTGAAATATCATGCAAGTGGCTGCCGGATGCCCGTCTATCTGTCCGTTGATAACATAGTTTTGTGCACCCAGCTTAATGGTTGCCACATCTTTTAACCGGAGAACTTCTCCGTTGGGTAACGACCGGATAACCATGTTTCCAAACTCTTCGGGTTTTTCAAGCCGCCCTTTGTATTTCATTGTGTATTGGTGTACGTTTTTGGAATTTTCCTCCAACGAGCCGGTTGCGACCTCCAAACTCTGTTCTCCCAATAAAAAGGACTCCAATAACCGGAAAATCCCCGCCACCAATAAGGTGAAGCGGTGTATCCCACAAAATGGTAGGTACTGGTGTAATCCCAAGTCGGCCTTCTCCTTGCTTGCTGCACGACTGTAACCCCGTTCCTGCATGTTATGGTGACAGGTGTTCAAGATTTGTCAAGATATTGTAATATTTTATCTTGTCCGATAAACAGAATACTGTCTGCCAGATAATATGACCGGAACTGACTGAAATCCGTTTCCGGATCATAATCAGTCATTACGCGGTAGTCGGCATCCAGTTTATTCACTTCTTCATCTTTTTGGCAGGAGTATAGGGTTCCTGCCAGGAGCATGAATACCCCTATGTACAATTTAGCTGTCATACTTTTCTTGGTTAGTTTGTTTAATGATCAGAAGTTGTTCCTTTAAATACGGAACTTTCCTTGAACGGAACCAGTTGCCCGTCCAATGTAACATTGAGAGAATTGAAATTGGGGATAATCGTTGCTGTGGCACGGTTGTCCGAAGGACTGAGTGTCACTGTAACTTGTGCCGATATACCATTTCCGGTGACATTCATGGAAAGGCGGGTGATGCCTTTCTTGTCTGTTTCCATTTTCAATCCGGTCGGAGTGCCTTCCACTGTGATACCACCCACGCCGTTGGGACCGCCGCCTGATTGGAACGGTGAGATTTGCACGGTCGCTCTCCCGTCATGCAAGGCAATGAAGTTGGTGGTAGAATTTACATATCCATGTTCACCATGCTTTAGTGTCAGTTCGTCACTTTCCAGTACAAACTCTTTCCTTTGCAAAGCATTTTCGGCCTTTATATGGACAATCGAATCCATCAAGTGTCGTTCCTGTCTGGCTATTAAACGTGCATTCTCAATGAAATCTTTCCATTGTTGCAATTCACTTTTCTTTCCTTTCTGGGCATTGGCTGTATCGCTCCTGTTATAAAAAGAAGGAGCAAGATTTTTTTTAAACATTTTGCTACCATATATCATCAAATATTAAATTGTTTACGGTAGCAAAGTCGTCATTTCGGACAATTAGCTCTTGTCTGTAAATGTCAAAGCCATTTGCCTTTAGAAGTCTATGACCATAGAATATTTCAGGGTCACTGATTCCTGAACTCTTTTGGGGTCATTCCCACATACTGGTGGAATACGCGGGAGAAGAATGAAGGGTTCGGGTAATTCAATTTTTCCGATATTTCGGTAATACTGATGGTCGTTGAACGTAATAACAGCTTGGCTTCACGCATAATAAACTCAATTACCCAAAAATGAAAAGTCTGTCCAGTGGATTTCTTCAGTACACGCATCAGATACTTATCCGATATATATAATTTATCGGCGTAAAATGAAACAGACCGTTCTTTCTTGTAATGCTGATGGAGTAGAAAGAAGAAATGATCTGTCAATTCGTCTTGTCGTGTATTTGATACCGACACATTTTTACCGGAATATAACCTGCTGATTTCAAGAATAAAGGAAAACAGCAATCCTTTGGTAATGGCAATGTACTCATTGCTTTCCTGATAACGTTCAGCTATCAGGTCATAGTATTTCTTCACCAGTTGCCTCTCTTTATCTTTTAACTGTAAGCAAGGATTTTTTCCTACATATTCTGAAATATCTGCCTTTAGTAATAAAGGAAAATCCGAGAGGAATTCAAACTCGAACCAAAGATATTCAAGTAGCAAATCTTCTGTATGAGATATTTGTCTGACCAGATGGTTTGGATACAGATATATCAATGTCCCGGTATATATTAAATGGTTCTTCCCGTCAATTTCAATCATGGCTCCACCTTGTAAGACTATAGCGAGAAAAATCTTATTTGAGGGAGTACGTTCCGCTTCCTTTTCCGGAAATAATACGGATAAATGTCCGGTGGAAGGACATATTCCAAACTTGTTTGTCATATCTTTATTAATTGGCATCGAATATAATACAAGTAAGTTCATACAAATATAAAAGGATTTTACGGATTATTGTTTATCTGCTTGCAAATATCACGAAATGGACAATAACAAATTTGTCTCTCAGCTTCAAAGCCGTTTACAGGAGAAAGTCAGACTAAAATAGATTTCTCTAATCAACATTTGGTTACTATCCGGACAATCCAGACATGGAAATGGACAAAAGGATGTGACAGAATGTTATGAACTTTGCAGCAGAAAATAAAAGTATAAATAAATTATGATGAAAGAAACTTTAAACTCAAAACTGTATATCCTGGTTGTTATCGGGATTGTTTCAGCTTTTGGTCCGTTTGTGACCGACTTTTACCTGCCAGCCCTTCCGGTGCTGGCAGGATATTTTGATACTACGGCATCGCTCATACAGCTTAGCCTGACTTTTAGTATGGTTGGACTGGCCGTCGGGCAGTTGGTTATCGGGCCGTTGAGTGACAAGTATGGACGTAAAAAAACATTAATGGCCTCCCTTGTCCTGTTTTGTATATCCACAATAGGTTGTTTATACGCTTCGGATATATATGTATTTATCTTCTTCCGATTGCTACAAGGATTGTCCGGAGCCGGTGGAGTAGTTATTTCCAAATCCATCGCCACGGATCTCTACGAAGGGAGAGAGCTTACTCGCTTTTTTTCTATGCTTAGCTCCGTGCAAGGCATTGCCCCGGTTTGTGCCCCCGTATTGGGGGGTGTTTTATTGGAAGTGACTGACTGGAAAGGTATTTTCTGGATATTGGTATTGATAGGCATATTATTGATTATGGCATTGGCCTTTTTTAAAGAGTCCTTGAATAACGAGCAACAACATTGCGGTGTGTTTGCCACATTTCGGAATTATATACCTGTGTTTCAAAATGCTCAGTTTATGCGCTATGTATTGGTACAGGCGTTCGCTATGGGGGTAATGTTTACATATATTGCTGCTTCTCCCTTTATCTTTCAGGAGCATTTTAACATGTCCCCGCTGGCGTACAGCCTGTGTTTCGGTGCCAATGCGATAGCCATAATGCTGGGCAGTCTGACGGTTTCATTATTCCATGACGCAACCGATGCATTGCGTGTAGGTTCTATAGGATTCGGGATAATGAGTTTGTTTGTAGCCGCAGCTTTATTTTTCTCCACTTCCGTGTGGCCGGTGGAAGTATCGCTGTTTGTTTTTATGCTCTTCCTGGGAGTAATATTGCCCAGTTCTACAACACTTGCCCTTGATTTGGAGAGAAAGAACTCCGGAAACGCCTCTGCATTGCTTGGATTTTTGATGTTCCTGTTCGGTGGAGTGCTTTCTCCCTTGACCGGATTGGGAAATATGCTCTATACAACCGGAATTATCATCGTTGCTTGTTGCATCGGTACATGGTTTTGCAATCATATTGCAACCTCGCATATCGCTTTAAAGGTAACCAAACAATAAAGGAGATTCACAAATGAAAAATAAAATGATTCCAGACTATCCTATTATGTATAAGATGAATTTCACCAACGGGCGGCTTATGAAATTCCAATTTGATGATTTTTTATTCTTATATGTCTATTCGGGAGAAGGAACAATGTGTGTGTCAGGGATTAATCACCCGCTGAGCAAAGGATGCGGCTGGATATTGGCCCGTAACGAACATATTTCATTTCACACGGAGAGTTTCATGCAAGTAGTACATATCCGCATATCGGAAGAGGCTGTAACAGAATATCTGTTACGTGCTACGTCTCCGGCTATGACAGATGCAGAAAATGAAGATATAAATGTAATGACAGTAACCAATCATGTACTCCTTCAGGGTCTGATATCAGGCATTGAAGCTGGTGTTGATAATAATTTCCGGGCTAACCAACCATTGACTTATCTCAAGATACAGGAGTGCATAAATGTCCTGACCTATCTCCGTCCGGGATTACATAATTGGTTTTCTCGTATGAACAGCTTGCAGAGAATTAATTTGAAAGATTTCATGGAGTGTCACTATCAGGATAACCTGCCATTGGAACAACTGGCGCAGGCTTCTGGACGTAGCTTATCTACATTCCGCAGAGACTTCTTAAAAGTGTTTGGTACGACACTCGGAAAATGGTTGTTGACAAAGCGACTGGAAGAAGCTTATGTACTCATTAAAGAAAAGAAAATCAAGCCGTCAGAATTTCTATTGGATTTAGGATTTGAAAGTTTCTCACATTTCTCCCATAGTTTTAAGGCGTATTTTGGCATACAACCCTCCATTCTGTTAAAAGAAAGTATTGTGAAATAGAAATGAAATTTAAATAAAATATAAGTATATGGTATTGACCGCATTGCCCTTTTCTCTTAAGTATTGTTCAAAATTACGAAAGAATGTATAGGTAAGATCCTTGAAGTCCAGCCCGGAGCAAAAATCATGCAGGACCGCCAGTGTCGAGTGCAGGTTGTCCTTGGTGGACTGCTTCTTGTCCGAATTGTCAATGGCTGATTTGGCGAAAATGGAGAAGCTGACATTCACGGCACTTTTCTTTTTGACGGCATCTTTCAGTAAAGAGAGTGTGGCAGGTATTCCGCGTTTCCAATACCCCAACTCTATGCCTTGCAGATACAGGATGTATTCATAGAGCATTGCGTTCAACTCATTTGACTGGGGATGGTTAATGACTTGTGCCCCTTCACGGCTCCAGCACTCTGGTTTGAGGTACACGTTTGTCTTCAGGTAGATTTTTCTTTGGTTTAAATAGGCTTCAACCTGTACAAGGGTCGTGCCTTGCCTGTTTAGTGTGTTCTGGCGGTTATATACAAGACGGTATCTGATTTTATCCATTTTTCTGCAAAGGTGCTATTTAATGCACAAACGACAAAAAAATGGAGTGCAAATTACCGACTTTCTATAAGAACATTACATGATCAAACAATGTTGTGTGAAGAATAGTATATGGTTGTTACAGTATAAAGGACGCAAAGAATATCCGCGTCCTTTATATATTTAAATTAAATAGAAATCTCAATTCCGATCCCAAGTACCGTCAGACTTGATTTTTTCAACATTGGAAACAAGGGAATTGTAATTGGTTTCCATGGTTGGAATAACCGCAGTCCATGCATTTTTATCGGCAGGACCGTAGTTTCCTCCGGTTGTGGTGTTCTTCTCGGCAAAATAAGTGGCCCAGCTTCCGCCTTCTGCCCAGGTTTTGCGGACCATCGGGTCTCCCCAGCGTTTTAGGTCGAACCAGCTGTGGCCTTCGTTGCAGAGATCAAATTTACGGTATGCTTTAAGCTCCTCCCAAAGACTGTCACCACTTTTTGTGCAGGTATAATCCGCATTATAAGGCTTGACGGTCTGCTCAAGAAGTGCGCGTACGGCCTGTTCGTTACCTAAACGGTACTGTGCCTCCGCCTCGTTATACATCATTTCAGCGGCACGGAAAATAGGAATACATCCGTCTCCTGTCCCGGATTTTACAATGAACTTGGTGGAGAGATAATAGAAGATTGTCGTGGTGCTGTATATGCGTCCGGCGAACTCCTTCTTCACACGGTTGTAGAAATCACCTTTGGTCACCTTACCCGAGCCGCTGACTTTGGAAACATCGCCCACTTCTTCCGGAGTCGGAATGGCATAAATGGCGAGCCGCTTGTCTGCGGGATCAATCGGATCTACTATCTGTTTGCTTATACATGGTGGATAAGTGCGGGATGCAGAACCGAGACAGCTGGCGCTCATATAGTTATAGAATGAATAGTAATGAACAGGCTGTGTGTCATCCTCGAACACCTCCCATATCCATTCTTGATTGGCTGTGTTGAATCCTGCCTTATACTCATCGGGAGTCATGATGGAGTAGTTCCTGCGAGCTTCCTGTGAATGGGTGATGACCGTCTGCCAGTCATTACGTATAAGAGCTGCCCGTGAATAGACGGCATGGGCCACATCAAGGTTCGCCATCCACCTCTTGTCCACATCGACAGGCCGATCGTATCCGCATGATGTGAAAAGGCTGATGGCCTCATCAAGGTCATGGTAGATCAGTTCGAATGTCTCCGCCATAGTGGAGCATGGCATTTCGTCATTGTTTACTGTGGTACGCAGTACAAGACCGCGCTGCAAGCCGTCTGCATCTGTCCATCTTCGACTGTACAGCTGTGAGAGCATGGTGTAGGAGTAGGCACGGTAGACCAGCGCCTGTGCCTTTATATAGTCCCATTTACGTTGCTCCGCCACGTTGGCAAGCCCCGTCTTGCAGTTGTCTAGAATCTGGTTAGCATTTCTGATGAGTTTGTAATAGTAGTACCATGTTACATGGATGTTGCTGTTCGTACTGCTGGTAAAATAGTTGCCTTTCGCGAGATTCTGCCAGCCGGTGTAGCTGCCTTTCTGTATCACATCTCCAGGATATTCGCCCTGATACGCATAAACGGTACCTTCTCCGTTGTACCCCTGTGTGTCCAGGTACTGTGTGCTCATGATCCGACCCAGTCCGTTCACGGCGTATTGTGCGGCATCGGCATTCTCAAAAATCACCTCGTCTGAAACGCTTGATTCCGGACTGAGTTCAAGATACGAATCTGAACAGGCTGCTGTACAGAAAAGCAGAATTGCCATTGAAACTATATTATATATCTTTTTCATCTTTCCAAATGTTAAATGGTTGCATTAATACCGAATGTGAAGACACGGGCCGGAACCAGATAATTGCTCTGGCCGCCACCTATTCCCATCATGGGGTTCATACCTTTACGGGCCGACCAGAGGTGTATGTTCTCGGCGAGAATAAGAAACGGACAGTGGAAAGGTTGACCTTTGCTGTCCATCTTTTCGGAAGAGTGTAACTTATATTTAGATTCTTAAAGCAAAGATAGTTACGGCTGACCAACCAGCGGTCACTTCCAGCATTATTGTCGGTACTGGTCAGATTATTGATCTCGGGATTGGTGTTGGGATTGATACGTCCATTGCCGTCCACAGCCTTGTTTGCCGCATAATATCCGGCATAGTTCGCCTCTGATGTAGTCTGGCCTGCTGCAATAGCAGCATTGTAGGCGTCATCATAGGCATTCTTGTAAGTGGTTATCATGGCATTGGACCTGTCGTTGATCCGCCAGGCGTTGTTGTACAGGTCCACATGGTAATTTCCGGCACTTTGTCCGGGTGTCATCAGGCTGGAATAAGGGCTGTCGTATATCTTTCCACCAAGCGAATAGGTGAACATTGCAGATATGTTGATGTTCTTCCAGCGTATGTTTGCCGAGAAGGAACCGTATGTGGTAGGAAGCGCGCTGCCTGCCCATTTCTTTTGGGCATAGGTGGTCTTGAGCACATAATATTTCCCGTTGATCAGCCTGTAGTTCTCGGGAGCAAGCTCGGTGGCTCCCTGGACGGGATTGCCGTTGGCGTCCCACATCAGTTCTCCTTCATCGTTGAGTTTCTGCTTGCCACCAAGCTGTGACCCGTCAGGAAGTACAATATAATAATCATTAAGATTTGCCTCGTAAAGCGACTGTCCATCCATCTCGTCCACTCCTGCCCAATGGTATGTATAGTAGTCATATCGTGACTTGCCTTCGGAGATGAGATAGCTGCCGGAAGTTATGCCGACAGGCAGGTCCTCCCTTTGTCCAAGCTTTCCTGATGGATCAATGGGATATACGGTTTTCTTTTTATTCTGTTCGGGAAGTTTGACGATCTTGTTCTTGGTGGTGGTAAGGTTTGCGGATACGCTGACAGTCCAATCCTTGCTCTTCACGATATCGAAATCAGCGGAGATCTCCCAGCCGCGGTTGGAGATTGTACCTATGTTCCTGTCTGTGGTTGATGTGGAGGAACCTGTGCTGGTACCTCCTGCTGAACTGGGGGCATATACGCTGAAAATAAGGTCCTTATTCCTTTTGTCAAAATATTCAACGGAGAGATTCAGTCGGTTGAACAGACGTCCTTCAACAGCTGCGCCCCATGATTCTCCGGTTTCCCAATGCAGGTCTCTTGCCGGATTCTGACTTACAACGTATGCCGGCTTGGAATTCTGGGTCCATGATCCGTAAAGGCCATAATATGCGTAGTAACCGGAGCCGGAATCATTACCTACTGTCCCCAGCTTGCCCGCAACTTGCCCTGATTGAGCCATCTATATTTTTTCATAAACTCCTCGTTGCTGAAGACCCAGTTGGCACCCAGCGAACCGAAGTTTCCCCACCGTGATTCCTTTGCGAAACGGCTGGAACCGTCACGGCGGAATGAGGCTTCGATATTGTACCGGTTGTCATATCCATACTGTACGCGCGCCAGATAGGATTCAGTGCGGTAGCGGGTTTTGTATCCCGAGATACTTGCCATTTCAGAGAAGTTGGAAAGCGCATACCTGTTTGGAAAAGCCTCGTTGGTCTTGCTTGTATAGGTATAGTCATAACGATAGCTGTAGTTCTCGTGCCCAAGAAGGACTTCGATGTTATGTCTGTCATTATAGGTCATGTTCCAGCGCAGCTGCTCCTGTAGAGTCCAGTTCTTGTAGGTATAGAGGGTTTTGGCAAGAGCCCCGTTGCGACCCGAGATGGAACCGTCCTCGGAAACAGTACCACGTGCATCACCGATGACCGCATTCTCGTATTTGTAATAATCGCTGTTACGTGTGTTCACATTTGCTTTAAGGGTTGCGGTAAAGCCGTAGGGCAGCACGAGATCAAGATAACCTATCCCGTTGAGTGTATTGCGTATTGTCCGACTATCATTCAATTCCGACTCCCATATCACGTGGCGGTCACGGTTCTGATTGCGGGTTATGACCTCCTGAGGGTTTCCGTTCTGGTCGTAGATGATATAGCTTCCGCCGTCCCATTGCGGGTTTCCGGCACCGTCAAGCACATAATCCCCCTTATTCACCTGTATGGGGGTTCCGGCATTGTCATATACCGTTCCAGTTTCCGTATAGTGCGAGTGTACCGGGTAAATGGGAGCCATATAGCGGCAGAAATAGAAAGGATTGCTGTATGATGACGAGCCGTCCCCGACACCGTTTGACGTGTTCTGGAACTTCTGATGTGAGGCGTTGATGCTCATGCCGGCCCGTAACCATTTCACAGGTTTGATGTTGACAGCCATGCGTCCTGTCAGACGGTCAAACCCGGAATCTTTCATATATCCGTTCTCATCAAGATAGGAGAGTGAGAAGTAATAGTCGCTCTTGCTTGTAGCACCCGATCCCGAGAACTGGTATTCCGAACGATATCCTTTGCGTGTGGCCTGGTCAAACCAGTCCAAATCGCCGGCATACCCGTCAATGATAGAGGCGTCGGCAGCCATTTTCCCATCGAGGGTGAAAAGCTGGTCGTCTGGTTTGTTGAAGATGTTGACATAAAGTCTGTCGGGAATAAGTGTGCTGTTCACGGCATTTAAAATTGCCTGTTTGTCCGTACGGTCACCTCCGCCGTGTACGAATGCGTTGGCTGCGTTCTGGTATTCAACCTCCATGAACTGGAAGGGATTGGTACGCTCATATTCCGGCAGGGCACGTTCGTACCAGCCTGGTTGGTCTTGAAATTGAACTGGATACGTTCACTCTTTGACTTTTTGGTTGTGATCAGAATCACTCCGTTTGAAGCCCGGTTGCCATAGAGTGCGGCCGAAGCGGCATCCTTCAGAATGGACATTGTTTCAATATCCTCCATATTAAGGTCAGAGATGTTTCCTCCGTACGGAACGCCGTCTATCACATAGAGGGGAGAGGTACTACCATTTACTGTGCCGATACCTCGGATAAGCACTGTGGGGTCACTTCCAGGCGAGCCGTAGTTGCCTGTGACCGTAATACCCGGTGTGGAGCCTTCAAGGCTGAAGTGACGGATGTCACAGGACGTTTCAGGAGTTCCTCATTTCTGACCTGGGTGATGGCACCGGTAATCGAAGACTTTTTTTGCGTGCCGTAAGCGACAACAACAACTTCGTCAAGTGCCTGGCTCTCTGCCGTAAGCTCGATTGTCATTTCTCCGGGAGTGATAGCAACTTCGCGAGTTGTCATACCGACAAAAGAAACAGTGATTGTTTTGACATTGTCGGGGATTTCCAAGGAAAAATGACCTTCAATGTCAGTGATTGTCCCCTGTTTTGTACTTTTGACAAAAATGGACGCTCCCACGATGGGTTCCTTGTCAGACGAGTCTATAACCCGCCCCTTTACAATTTTTGCCATTACCGTTCCTGTCATAAGGAACAGGCATGCCAACAAGAACAACAAATGTTTTTTCATGGTCGTTTAATTTTTGAATATTTAAAACGGTTTGTTTTTGCTTCTCAAAGCTAATCAAATTTATATAATAAAAAAACATTTTGCTTAAAAAAATTAATTTGGGATAAAAATAATGTTCTGGAATGCTAATCCTTGGGTTGGAGCTATAGTTTTATAGACTAGATTGATTGTTAATGGATATTTTTGATAAGTCCAGCTTTGGTATACAAAGATTCAGAAGTAAAGACAAGCTCTGATTAGCCGGACTAGGGTTTGAGACAAAGGAGGTGAATTCTAAGTCTTCTTTATCATAATTTGAAATGAGTCCGTAATTTGCTAAGGCTATGCAAAATTTCTTATTGAATATCACCTTTTATTCATTTATGGTCATGGCATTGATGGTGCTCATGAGATAGACAACCGATTCCCGAATCTGTAAGTTTTCCGTTCAGATAGTCCGTTACAACATTCAAAATATTTCTGGAACATCCCCACAGATTCCCTTAAGATAAGATCCTTCAACTGTGTGCATGAATAGATACCAGAATTATCTATTTTGTCTAGTCTTTCCTGATTACTTATTGAGAAGATTACGCAATTTTGTATTTATCATTGCGGCATCCGAGCGTTTTACCACCTCTCCGTTCTTGAACTGGAAGAGATTATCTATGATAAACCGAATGATAATATAGCAAGTTTCCTGCTTATGGTAAACGGCCACTCTAATTTTATGTCTGCCATCCTTTAAAACTTTTGCTTTGAAAATTGTTAGTTTGAGAATTGCCATACTGATTAAAATTAAAGGATAAGTTTTGTATCCATTGATGAGCAAAAACTCCTTTTTTCAATCAATAAAATGAAGATTTTATAATAAAAAAAACTTTGAAAACAGCTTTAATATCACTGATTATCAAAGTCTTTTTCTTTTGTCGGGGTAGCGGGATTCGAACCCACGACCCCCTGCTCCCAAAGCAGGTGCGCTAACCGGACTAACTTTATTACTAAATGAATTAATATTAAGGCAGTTAGCTTATATCTACTTTTCCACTCAAATAAAGCGGTTTAACTCTCAGTTTAACTCAGAGATAAAACAAGAAGTATTTAACAATAAATTAATAATCTCTTTGCAGCCTTGAACTGCACCACAAAGTTAGTAAATATCATACTGTTATGCAATGATTCTTTTTAATAGTTTTGCTTTTGACTATCAGTTTTTTACCTGTCTAATGATATAGTGTATAATAGCATAGTGTAGCTTCCTTTCTACTGAAAAAGTATTCATATATTGCACTTTCATTGCGTAATATCGTATAGGTATAGAAATCGGTAATAGGTATATAAAGCTATATCCTTTCAAAAATCTACCTGCTGAAAAATCTGCTTTTATTGTTTTGTGTTCTTTGCATCTATGAATATGCTTGTAAAACTCATAGTTTTGTAGTTAATAGATGTTTGTTTAGAATTGAAAAAGCCAACTTATCCGTAATTGGATAGGCTGGCTTTTGTCGTTTAAGGCTATCAATATTTATTGCTTTGTGAGTGACATCGTACATTCTTTGTCATTATGCTTCTTATTGGTTGCATAATCATACCAATAATATTTATATGTTGCATTGTTTCCGGCAATAGTAAATGTTCCCAAAGTATAATCATCGTTGTCATTGAAGATGATTTTCAATTCACTACCATTTAATTGATAAGTGTGGTTTGAAGTAGTTTCTTCTCCATCATCCATATTAAACCGCCATTACTCTTGAATGTGAAAGAACCTGTACCATCTTCATTTGAAGTGTATTTCCAAGTACCAACTATGTTTGTACCTGTTTCTTTCTTCTTCTTCATCATCATCGCTGCAAGAAGCAAAGTTTACACACATTACTATGGCTAATAAAGCCATTCCGATTAATCTAAATGTTTTCATTTCGTTTGATTTTAAAATAGTTATTCTGATTGTATTAATTCAAATTCTCTGTCTTTTAGTTGATAGATATGTCTGATAATATTGCTCCAACCATTAGAACCGTAAATAGTAATGGTCTTGTTCTCTGAATCAAACTCACATTGTCCGTTTTCCAACTCTGTAATGGTGCTTCTGTTTTCTGTATAAAGTAACCGTATGGGCTGACATCGTACACATCATAAGCATTAGAATCCCTTGAACCACTTTTATAGCGGTTGATAATGAACTCATCTTCTCCGTCAAAATCAACATCAGAAAAGAAGAAAGGAGAATCATCCGAAAGGTATTCTTCGCTCTCTAATTTAACAGTATAGTCTAACTCTATAACTGTGTTGTTCGGATATGTGTTACCTTTATCATACAGAATCTTATCAGTCCATTTTTCCGCAAAGTAGTAATATTGTACTCCTTGTTTCTCTAAACAGAATAGGGCATTACCTACCTCACCATTTTGCAGCCACATTACTTTTACTGTATATCCGTTTATAGGCTGTTTGTACTTGATGTAAATATGTGGCTGATTGAAACATTCAAAATCCTGCGGAACAGATGTTTTGTCTGTTTTGCAAGCTACTAAACTTAATAGCACAGTGATAACAAACAATATCTTTATCATAAATAAGTCCTATTTATTTTTTAGAATCTAAAAAGCATCAGATTTACCCTCTTCAAACCCATTCTCCTTACTTAAATCTTCGGAACTCGTATCTTTGTCTGATGAACTTCTTATGTCAGATATTTTATCCAAAATATTCTCTATCTCTTCTTCTTTATATTTTGAATGTGAATGAATATCTTCTGTACTCAACACAAAGTATATTGCTTCATGCCCATTACCCATGCTACATAATAATTGGTATGCTATATTTTCGTCCACATCATATTGAACCATCTTCCTTAAATTGAATAGCCGAATGGATAAATGTTCTTTTGAGTTGAATATATTCTCCTCTAACTTTTTATTTTGAGATACGGCATATTCCCATTGATTATATGTTGGTATTGAAAAGTTTATATTTGTTAGGTCTTTAAGTCTTTTGATAAACTGTTTGTATTCATCCCATTCAATATAGTAACCCCATTCTTTTTCATTCATTATGGCATTCCAAACCTCAAACGTAATTGGCAGTTTGCTGATATGGAAAGTAGGAATGTACACTTGCTCTTTCAAAGTATCTTTCATTAAAGTTCCACCTTGAATCTCAATCATGTTCAATTCATCTTTCAACAATTTTCTTATAAGGTCTTGCATGAGAAATTTTATTTAATGATAAAGGTACAATTATTTCGTTACCATATAATCAACAATCTGCCTAAACACATCACCTGCCATCAGTCCACCACTTGCAGGTAATCCTTTCTTGTTAATGGAAACAATGATACTGTATTTCGGATTATCGGCAGGAAAGTAGCCGCAAAATTCTACGGCATATTCTCCATTTGAAAGCTGGATTGTTCCCGTTGCTCCTGCTACTTTAACCTTATCAGATTGGGCAGGCTTGGCTAATCCATCAGAAACAGAGTATTCCAATGCTTGCTTAATGACTGTCTTGCTTGCTGCATTAAAGAAAGTCAAGTTCTGCAACGGAGTAGTGGGTATGCCATAACCTAAAGAATTATAGACAAGGCTTGTGTCTTTTACTTGATAACCGTATTTTGCAAGTGCTTCCACAAAGGTTTGTTCATTGTCAAAAGCCTTTCTTACTGCCTTGTAATTGGCGATATTGGATGCAAGTCCGAAACCTTGCTCCACTGTGATTTTTCCATATCCACCCCTATGCCAATTATGGTCGCACAATGTATCTTTTCCAACAGCTAAAACCCCATCCGCAACGTCTATTGTATCAGATAGTTTAACTGCCTTTGTTTCCAATGCCGCCAAAAGTGAAGCGATACGCACTAATCCCGATTCTTGCAGAATAGAATCAGAACCAACAGAAGCCTTAATTTCTCCCGTCTGCACTTCCATTACAATAACTTGCCCTGTTGTAGCATCAAGTTCGGATAGTTTGTTTTGCAGGATAGAATCAACTCTTATCTGCAAGGTACTGTCTATGGCAGAAACTTGTTCTGCCTTTTGTCTGGTAGGGCTGCAAGCTATGAATGTAGCCAGACAATAAATTGGTATAATGGATGCTTTCATAATTTAAGCAGATTGTATTTGCTTCCTTTCTATGTGTAAAAACACTTTGATTCACCCTATAGTAAGATTATTTTTCAATATATTTATATGAATAGCTTAAACTTACAATTAAATCATTGTATTCTTTTGCTATAGTTTGAATATTACTTGGCAAATAGCAATCCATCTTACGATACAGCTTAATCAGTTGCTCTAATTTTGGTGCAAAATTCTCACACATTTCCTTTAATATTGTAAAGTCTTCATTAGAACCGATTAGGATAAATTGATTGGCTCCGGGTGCATTAAGCATTGCGAGTGGGTCTTTGACCGGAGGGACAAGTGTCCCAGACATAAAGCTGGCACACATGATATATTCATCACGCCAATTGCTGTAATATTTCCGTTCTATATGACTTTCTTTAAATTCTTTTATTCTATCCCAATCTATAGATATAGCTGACCCTTTTGTTTCTGCTTCTCTATTATGTAACAGATAATTAAATATTCCCATAATACTGATATTTCTTATATATGATTAGAGCAATCTTCCAGCCTCTTGAACTAAAGATGCAGCAAGCTCGTGCAAGTCCATAATGGTTATTTTTCTACCCTTGAAAAAGTAAGTTGCAGTAAAAACGCTTTGTCCTGCATTCTCTAAAATATCTGATATTTCAGTCATAAGTACAGATACCGTTCCACATTCCATCCTTAGACGTTGCTTGTTGACAAAGTGGGGATATTGTAACTCGCTTGCTATATAGTCAAGTTTTGGTTCTAATTGTTTAATTAGAACATTAATCTTTCTAATAGCGTTCATGTTAGAAAAGAATCCCATAATGTATATCTTTTAATGATTGTTCCTATTAAAACGTCAATGGTGAAATCATGTGTTTGGTATAGAGATAATTGCTTATGTTTACCTTGCAACTCTCCGCCATATTGATAATGACCTTTTTCCCGTCATTGAAATCGTTGATGCAGTACATCCCAAAACTATCACCATTAATCTTGCTTGCTGCTTCCAACCACAAAGAAGCGACAACATCTTTCTTTTCAATATTCATGTTAGTAATGATTGCTATCATTTCAGATTGAGAGAGAGAAGTGGCATTGTCTATTAATGAATTGCCACCGTTCATTTTGAGAACTTGCATTTGTAGATACAACTGTGCAGAATAACCAATTCTTCCATTTACGTTGGCAACATGGATTAGTGATTTAAGCACGGCTGTCTTTTCTTTTTGTGTAAATTCACTCCAAGTCATAACTGAGTTTGTTGCGCTAACCAATTCCCAGACGAAAGCGGATAAAAAAATAAGGTGTGGGAACTATATTTGTCTTATCCTACTAACTGGCTTCTCGCATTGCCTTGACTGTGGATAAAACAATAGCAACCCACACCAGTTTTGACAATATCTAAAAGCCTTATGAATATAAGGTAGGTATATATCAAATGGTGGGGTGCTATTGCTATCATCTTCACAGTCTTTCAAATTTTGCGAGAATTTGTTAGTAGAAGATAATCTCAATAACACCTTTTCGTTAAATATGTCCTTTCAGAGTACTAAGACCTCTGAAATTGCTGCAAAGTTAGCGAAAGGTTTTGAATGTCTAAAGATAAAACGCTGATAAATGTAATTTCAACTGCTTAAAAACATATCCGTGATAGGAATTTAGATAATATCAGCTTCTTTTCTTCATAACTTCATGGCGGTATGAAAATTTGAAGTGGGTATATAAGACGGTAATTTTTAAAGTTCATACCTGCTGCCAGTTATAAAGATTATGCTTGTTTCTCGGAGTTTGCAGCCTATCATGGCTGAACCTTTCCTGTTTATACGGCTATTTTTTAATAACGGTTTATAAATATGCTATGGTAGTGACAAAATTCTCATTTTCTGCAAGGGGTATAGTAATAACAGAAATTTCAAATTTTGTCACTAATCCATTCAAGATGTTTAGAAAGTCAAACTATCGTAAGTATTCAACAGTTCTTCCTGCCTTAAACCTAAGTATCTCTTAGTAATGGCAACAGAACTATGGTTGAACAGTTCCATCAGCTTAACTAATGCCAACTCTGCATTATCGCTATTCATGTTATAGACCTGTCTTCCGAAAGTCTTTCTAAGCGAGTGGCAGCTAAAGTTCTTAATCTTTAATCGGTATTTCTTCTTCACCTCTTTAAGAATGATGTTTATTCTCTGGACTGTGAAGACAGTGCCTTTCTGACTTACTAAGATGGGCGCATTGATTCCAATTGGAATTATATGCTCGTAGCACTCCTTAATATGCTGCTGCAACTGTGGGTTCAGTCTGATAGTTCTTACCTTGCCTGTCTTTTTCTCAATTACTGTAAACTCGTCAGTACCTAATATCTGCTTCCACCTTAGAGATAGAATATCAGATATTCTCAGTCCTGTGAAGCATCCCAAAGCTATAAGGAGTGAGATTTTATAATTCTCATCCTTTGCCAATTTGCGGATAAGGTTCATTGCGTCAGACCATATCAGATAGTCTGCGGTTGTGCTTGAATATTTAAGTGACATAATGTTCTGTTTTATAAGTAAATGAATAAAAGTGAATGTTTATTTAGACCATTAAAAACTAAAGCATTGATAATCAAACAAACATTCACTAATATAGAAAGTGAATATGGTAAGGACACCCAACTTAGAAATTGAGTGCCCTTTACCTTATTATAATGTACCCTCGTCTGCGAAGCTGTAATATCCTGCATCTGTAAGTATGAGGTGGTCTATTACTGAAATTCTCATAAGTCTTGCTGCATCCTTGACTTGCTTAGTTATTTCCATATCCTGCCTGCTTGGTTTCAGATTACCGCTTGGGTGGTTATGTGCAAGGATAATGGCTACTGAATTAGTAAGCAATGCAGCTTGTAGGATAACTCTCACATCAGCATAGGTTTCAGTAATTCCACCCTCTGATATGAGCGTATAGCCTAAAACTTGGTTGGCTTGGTTGAGGAACAAGACCTTAAAATATTCCTTGTAACAGATTGTACCTCTTTATATGTAGGGAGCAAGACCTTGTAAGCATCTTCCGAACTGACTACCTTATATAAATTTTTGAATTGGGGTTTGTAGGTCAGTTCCACTTCTCCCACTTTATAATCTATGTTCATATTGCCAAGTTTTAAAACGGTCTGTTTCCATATTTATAATCCAAAATAGAGTTGCACACCCTGTCATAAAAGGAGAATCCGCAACCTGTATGGAAGTAGCTTAGATATATTGCTTGATATTCTCTTTGTAATGAGGTATTATCTTTCAGCATATTATCCAACTTTTCTAAAGAATGTTTCAATGCCTGTACTACCTTTATATATCTAAGGTTGTTATCCACCTCTCCCAAACGTGCTTCCAATTCTCTGATATGTTCTATAAGTTTGTCTATCTGTTTATCCATAATTCTGATATTTAATAGGTTGGTAGATATAAAGAAAGGACAACTAACTGAATAGCTGCCCTTTCTGCCAATAAGTTCATTTATCCCAAGAACCAAGCGTATTTGTTATCAAGTCCTTGCAGGACGTTGTTAATCCCTACGCTGACTTCCGTAGCGTTTACGGCTCGTTGCAGGTAAGTATCAATGTAGCTGCCTTGTTCGCCTGTGTCAAAAGATTGTGAAAGTCAAACATTGATATGGCGTTGTCCTTTGCCCCGAACACTTCATTATGGTAGTAGTCCCTGCATACGCTGTTTATCTGACTGTCCGTAATCAGAAGTCTTGGAACGGCTTTCTGCCTTGCAGGTGGCAATGCTTGGAACATTCTCATCCGTCCAACGATTTGCGCAATTGTGTCTCTGACAATGCAGTGTTGGAAAGTGCCTGCATCAGATGGATTTCCTTTGCAGGGTTGAAGCTGTGGAACAATTCAAGCACATTCCTGTAAAGTTCGCCGATATTGGTTACTTCCATATTGAACTTGACACCCTCACCAGTAAGAATCTGATTAGAGCAAATTTTCACCCTCCAGCCCACGAAAACAGAAAACTTCTCCAAACCTTTGGATGCACGATAAAGATTGAGGTCGCTGTAATTTCTTACCCCACCGATGCACAATTCAAGCCTTTGCCCCCTTACCGTTTCGATAATGGTTGGAATGGTGAAAGCAAATGCAAGCCTCTGATAGAACTGTGTCTTTTCACATTCCAACAGTTCGCTTGCTTTCTTACCCAATGCGGACGGTATTCTACCACGTACTATATGTGAAACTCTGATTTCGGGAGCGTTCACCCTCTCACCAGCATAAAACGAACAAGCCGCATCATGCACACAAGAAACAAAGTCTTGGTGTGCGATGGTCAGTTCTTGGTTAGCCCAAGTTGGAACGACACATTTGTTTGCAAGCTCGTCCATAGTGATAGCATCCGTATTGGCTTCCAAGAAGTTCACGTTTGGTTTTGCGGTTGGCTCGTCTTGGATAATGGTAGCTTCTTCCGCATATTCACCCAAATTCATTCTCTCACGATTGTTTGCCATAGCTGGCATGATAACTAAATCTCTCATATTACTAAAAATTTTGAATGATACCTTTTTGTTTACTATAAATATGTTTGGGATTATATACGGATATTTATAAGAATGATTTTTATCCGTAACAAGGGGAGGGGGAGTTTGAACAGGTACACCGTAAAGACAGACACCCTATAAAATTTTGAGTAAGCGGAATCAAGTATCTTATATGTCTGTTTTCTTGATTTTTAGTTAAACTGGATATAGGTGATTCTTTAATCAGGTAGTCTTTTTAATGTCATTGGTATATGTGGCATATTATAAAGTATAGCCTATATAACTCTTATTAAAGTGGAAATTTTCAGAAAGTCAGAATCGGAAAAATGTGCTGTTGTGGTTCTGCGCCAAGAATAAAAGCCGCAAGAATATCCTGCGGCTGTCTGTTATCGATTAGTAAGAAAATAGCTTTGTTTCATTAGTTATTAAGCTTGATTGGGACATTTTACTTAATTTCTGTATCGGGTATAGAAAGACAAGAAAATGAGATTTTGTCCCATTTAACTAAACTAATTCCGAAATTAGTTGATAGCCTCTTATATTACCCGATTTAAACGGGACAGTTTGGTAATAGTGTTGATAAGTTTAGGTTCTATATCCTCTTCGGGATGGATGTTCAACACCTCGAATATCCTCGTCAATTCATTGACTATTTTTTCGTTGGAATATCTGTTGCCAACCTTGAATATATTCTTAACCAGCCTGACAACCTTGTTCCCCTTGCGCTGTGTGAGAATCATTTCTTCCCTGATTTTCTTTTCGGAATAGTTAAGTTCCTCTATCCTCTCTTTGCCCAAAGTTTCAAACGCTTCCACAATGAAAGGGTCAATCTTCCGCATGTCATTGATATAGTCCAAGGCGTATTCAGAATAGGGAACTTCCATTTCGCCGAGTTGCTGTACCATTCTTCTGCGCTTGTCCTTTACCGAGCGTGCAGCCTTGATAATCTTTAGTTTCTCGTCATTCTCATTATATCCGCAATTCTCAAATGTCGGATTGAAGAAATGGCAGTCACTGTACCAATTCATTATTTTTTGTCTTGATTGGTATCTGTTGTTCACCAATACGGAATTAATCTCATTGTCTATGGCAAACCAGTTCTTTGTGAAATCGGGATATAGGAATTTGCGGAACGGCATGGTTTCAAGAACTGCACCGAAAGCGAATCTGCTTTCCCTGTTATCCGCACTGTTGTATAAAGTCTGTATCGTGTCATAGGCAAATTCATGTGCTGAAATTTCCCATTCTATCTGTTCCCTGTCTTTGGTTATTATATCGGGATTCACTCTATAGATATGTGTTGCCGATTTTATGCCGTTACGGAATCTTCCGCAAATCTGTATGCAGTCCGTATCTATGTCAAGCATGGTGTATTCGGAAACATAAGGGTCTGTAACCATTACCGAATCGGGTTGATAAGGCAAGTCCAAGTCGAATGCCGTAAAGAATCTGCCAGTGAAGAAGTTATATTTCTTCATGGTATCTGCGCTCCAATCATTATAGGCATTATCAAAAGAATAATCATTTTTCAGTTTCAGACGGCTTTTTGGCGCACAATAGACGGCTGAATCTTCCAATATGTCAAACTGTTTCATTATGGAGTAAATCATTACCACAGAATTAACGAAAAAACAGACAGTTCCCTCCTTGTGCTTTTCTAAATATTCACTTATAGCCTTGTTGAGATTATAAGTATGTGTAACTGTAATCTCTTGTCTGTAATCATAATCGGCACTTATTTCTATTGTCTCAAACTTTTTAAATCTTGGGTCACTGAATCCGATAGGAGTGGCGGAAACAAGAGCCTTGCCTTTGAAGCGGAAAAAGTCATTCATGGGCAGCACTATGTCTGTCCTGTAATCCACATCCTTGATTAATTGGTGGCATTCGTCCATCAGCAGGAAGAAATGATTATAAATGTCAATAATACCGCTGCAAGCCGTTTTCACCTTACCGAAACTTTCGGGAGTGGTCATTATCTTATGCAGCCTGTTATTAGTTAGATAATTGCGAATCTTATCTACTGTAACATCTTCATAAACGCCTAACAGATTGCTGTATTTGCCGCACTTGCTTTTGATGACGGGCACATTGGGCACTACGATAATGGAGTTCCTTTCGGTTTCAAGCTCCAGAGTGGTAGCACCACAGCCGGGTATTCTTTTGGAAAGTATGCAGTCTGACGGAATCTCACTCATTACGTCAGACAGGTATTGACCTTCATGTAGGGTAATCATAATCCTTTGCTGTTTAGATAATCTATAAATTCATCGCTTCTCCTTATGCTGAAAAAGAGTTTTCCGAAACGGAACAGTCCCCGAAGTTTTATATAGGCTTCGGTTTCCCGTAGAAAAGGGATTCTTGCAATGTTATATTTCTGTTCTATCAGTTCTTTTACTGTATTTTCTTGGAATCCGCTACATAACTTGGATAGTTTGGACGGGAATATCCCAAAGTCTTCATAATCTCCCGTTTGCAGGTAGTTGAGAATCCACTGCCAGCCTTTTTCATTGAGTTGGTATCTTATTCCTGTAACCCCTTGGCTGCTTATCCATGCTTCACCGTTTACTTGGATATAAAGCTGCTTGTGCTGCTTCATCAACAGCTTCACTTGTCTGTGTGCAGCTTCATTGTTATATGTTTGGACAAACTGTATCTGTTTCATTTTCTCTGTTCCGATTAAAAAGAAAGCCGAGAGAGTTTGTTCCCTCGACTTTCTTTCAGACTGAGTGTTTAAGCTACTTCATTCTGTTCGGGAACTTGTAGTTTGGCTTCCGCTTCCGATTTCTTCATCCATTCGGGTTTGCAGGCTTCACAGATAAGGCTGTTCACTTCATCCGTTGCTTTCATGCAGAACTTTACATTCCCGTTGAATGTGGATGAGAATCTCACGCAACGGTAACGCTCACCACTGTTGTTGTACCAGTCCGCTTCAATATAGCCCCTCATGGTGGAGTTCATGTATTGCTTGAATAGCTCCATTACCAAATTTTCACCGTCTTGGGCAATATCCACCTCGTGTTCCTCCGCTTTGTATTCGTGCAAACCGTTTATTATTTTAGCCATGCCGAAATGTATTGCCGATATAAGGTCTGCATCTCCTGCACCCTCAAAATGTTGTGTCATGCCAGTAGCGTAAACAACCGTAACCGATATAATCAGTTCACCTTTTGAAGATTGTTTGAAACGCATATCTGTTCTGACGGGAAACATAAGGAATGCTTCTTTCAGTTCCTGCACGAATGCTGCACTTACTTTAGTGTTCTCTACTACGTTTTCTACTTCACTATTTAATGCTTCTGCAAATTTTAAATTTTTCATTATTACAAATTTTAAAAGTTTAACGTGTTAATTATAATGCCACTAAAGAAACTACTGAAGCTATGCGCACTTGCTCGTTTGTTCCCTTTTGACGCTGCAAAAGTATTTATATGTTTTCTATCAAAAAAAGGAATTGAATTATTGGCATGTGGGCAAAAAAGGCAGGGATAATTTACCCACATAAAAAAGCGCATTAAAGTTTGTCACTCTAACACGCTCTTTTATATTATTGATAATAAGGTTAAAAGTAGATTTTGCTTCGGGTATTTATAGGGTCTTTGCATCATAGCTCCGCAACGTATTCGACAGATCCTGTTCTTGTTGCCTTTATCGTCGTATTCATCATTGTATCTTTTTCCACCATAACCTATGGTATAAATGATTCTTGATATTAACATCATCTTGTCTGTGGAAACTTTGGTAATCTGTTCCGCAAATGCTGTTTTATCGGCTGTCTTGTCTTCCAAAAAGTATCTGAACATTTCAACCACTTTTCTGATTTTGTGTATTGGCTTTAACGTGACTTCTTTCTGACGATTAACTATGTCCGCATCAAATACAGTCTGCATCTGCTTATCCATTCCGATATTTTCTAACAGCTCTCCTTTTTCTGCAAAAGATAGATTTTCATCGTTCATTATCTTGAAGTAGGTTTGAATGAAGTGACCGAATGAAATCCGAATAAGTTTTAGCATATCTTCTCGGTCAGTGAAGTAGGTCTTTCTACCATTTGCCAATGAGAGGCTTGTGGCAGTTGCCAACTTATCGTTGAATGTATTGGCTTCTTTCAAAAGGGATTGTTCAATAGAATTGGCATCGGTACAGATGCTTTCCACATAATCGTACATGAACAGGATTAGATACCAAAATTTGCTTGCATCCAAATTGAATGCTTTCAGTGTTTTCTGCAACTCTTCGTTTTCAGTGTATTTCTGTACTCGCAATGAAGAGCTGTCAAGTTTACCTGTAAAGTAGCGTTGGCAAAAAACACCGATGGCACTTGATTCACCAAAATTCTCACCATCGAAACTTGGCAGGAATTTGTTTGCCACTTTCCACACATATTCCAACAACGGCTCGTCTAAATATTTATAGCTTTCATACCAAGCCGCTTTCAAATCGGGCAGTTCTTCTATTTGTTTAAGCATAGTATCTTAGTTATTGATTATCCTGCAAAGTAAAAGAAAAGTCCGCAATCTTTTCGGACTACGGACTTCTTTTTATTATAGGAGGTTCTTCATGGCTTCATCCACCTGCTCATTATCGAAGCTATCCAAGTATATTTGAGTGGTGGCTAAGTCAGAATGCCCCAATGCTTCACTTATCAATGCAATGTTCACACCGGATTTCTTTAGGACACTTGCGAATGAATGCCTTGCAACATAGGTTGTGATATTGGCTTCAATTCCCAATCGCTTGCCGAGTATTCTAAGAACTTCATTTACCTTGCCGCGTATTTTATGAATCCTATTCTGCTTCTGCAAAGCTGTTTTATGAACTTTTGTGTTCAGTATTGGAAATAGATAACCGTTGTCCTCATCAGCGTATTTTTCAATAATGTGCATAGCTTCTTGGGGTATTCCAATTTTAATTAGCTTACCTGTTTTCTGACGGATATAGCGTAACCTGCCATTTACTATGTTCTCTCGTGTCAGATTAGCTATGTCGGTGAAATTGATGCCACCACACAGATAGCTGAATATAAAGATGTCTTTACTTAATTCCACATATTTCTTTTGTCCTATTGGTTGGGGAGTTTCCGTGAATTTCAGCATTTCTGTTTTAACTATGGCTCTCTTTTGAGTAGAAGTGTCGAATTTGCTGATTTTATATTCTTGAAAAGGATAATCTGACAAATGGGCGCATTTCTCTTTTATTGCTTTGTTATATGTACTTCGCAAGGTACGGAACATTAAACTGATTGTTGTTTCCTTGTTACCATTGGCTCGAAGCCACTTTTCATATTTTTCAAGCCATGTCACATTTATGGAGTTAAAAGGTATTTCCAACTTTCCGTTAGTAAATCTTTTCAAAGAGTTATAGGAATTAAGGTAAACCAGTCTATTACCACATTTGTTGTTAATCTCACATTGAGCAATTATTTCTTTATAAAAGCAATCTACAGTTTTAGCAACCAATGGCTTTGCATTTGCTTCAAGCAGAGTTGCAGCCGAATATTCTTTCTGGTCGGACTTTATTTCAAGCATTTTCTTTTGAAGTTCCAACTTCTTATCAAGAATAATCTTTTGAAGATACTCTAAATTAGGGCATTTAGGTTTCGGTTTATTCTTCTGAAAGTCCCAAAACTTGGGATTTACAGATATTCCCAAACTTTGATATTTCTTCTTTCCGTCTTTACTGATACGAAGCATTAAAGGGTGTTCACCATTTGATAGTGTCTTTGACTTGTAACATACCACTGAAATTGTAGCGTTCATACTGATTTTTGGTTTAACTCTCGGTTTAACTCACTCGGTTAAACCAAAGGTAAACCGCCCCATTCAAGCAACAAAAAAGGAGCTACTTTTCATCGTAACTCCTTGATTTTCATTAGTCGGGGTAGCGGGATTCGAACCCACGACCCCCTGCTCCCAAAGCAGTGCGCTAACCGGACTGCGCTACACCCCGAATCTTTTTATTTTCTCAATTGCTCTGTTTCTCAAAAACGATGCAAAGGTACGACTTTTTTTTATATGTGCAAACGTTTGAAGTGATTTTTTTCCACTTTTTTTTTCGTGCTATTATTTATTAAATTATAAATCAGCATATTAACTTCATTTTTTTCATCCGCAACAAAGAAATTTCAGTGTAAAACAACTCCCCTTCCCTATTTCACTACTTGCCGAGATACTTCCACCATGTAAATTCATAATTTGTTTGCATAAACTGAGTCCGATACCACTACCTGTCGACTTCGTTGTGAAAAAAGGAACAAAGATTTTATCCAAAACTTCAGGAAGAATACCACTACCATTATCACAGACAGAAAGGAAAAATAGATGTTTGTCTAAATCACAATGTGTACTAATAATAACTTCGGGATAGGTTTGCTCTACACAAGCCTCACCTGCATTCTTTAGTAAATTGATTAATACTTGTTCTATCTGTGAACGATCTAGCATCAGAATCGTTTCTGGGTTTTCTACTTTATATATATATTGTATGTTTTTATTAGGGAATAGTTTTTTCATATCACTCAACAACTCACCTATATTTACTGGAGCCAGTATCGGGACAGACAGACGAGAAAGTTTACGATAGTTTTCCACAAAATTCAGTAATCCTTTACTTCTTCTATGAATAGTCTGCATCCCTTGCAACATGATATTGTAATCTTTCTCATTCATACCATTTTGCACAGCACGCTCACTTAATGTTTCACTTAATGAAATAATGGGTGCAATGGAGTTCATTATTTCATGAGTAAGTACACGAATCAGCTTTTGCCATGCTTCCATTTCATTTTCCTCCAATACAGCACGGATATTCTTTAAATTAACTAACCGGAGTTCCGTACCATGTTGAGCGGAATATTCGGATACCGTAACAGCCAATTCTTGTAGAGTATCTCCTTTATGTATTCGTACTGTTTTAATTTCTCCAGGCTGTAATGACAGGATAATAGTAGGAAATTCAGAATTTAACAGAGCCAATTCCCTGACTGAATGAATACAATAGCCGCACAAATCCTGCATGGCGGCCCGGTTCATCCAATGTATATTGCACAGACTATCTACTACCAGCAAACTGCTGTCAACAGTATTCAATAATGTTTCATAATATTGATATCGCTCTTCATTCTCGGACAACCGAGTACGGAATTCAGCAACAACATTATTTATTTCTTGTGCCAATCGTTGTTCTGTACGAGTTTTGTGCTGGGTAGAAAAACTCAAAGAGAAATCTGCATAACGAATACCTTCTATCATTCGTGATATCATACGGGTCGTTTTATATTGCCACTGACAGATATAGATGATAATACTTGCCATAATCATCAGCGAAAATAACAAGCAAAAATAGAGTGAATGTTGATAAAACAGATATGCAGCTATAGCTACTACCCCCATCAGTAACATACAAGCTATCATCCGTAAAGTTTGTAAACGATTCATAAACCTAATTTTTCAAGTTTCCGATAAAGAGCGTAACGGGTAATCCCCAAATATTCCGCTGCACGACTCAAGTTTCCTTCGCTGCGCTTCATAGCACGTTCTATGGCATTGCGTTCTAATTGTTCCAAGTTCAGTATCTCATCCGTATTCACCCTCTTCTCGGGTTGTGGCTGCAACATGAAATTTGCAGGCTTTAACAATGGCGAGTCCGAAAGAATAATCGCCCGTTCTATGGCATGCTGTAATTCGCGTACATTACCCGGCCAATGGTAACGCATGAGTTTCTGCTTGGCTTCGCGGTTCAGTCCGTTTATCTCTTTCTTATATTTATGAGTATACCGTTGTAAGAAATAATCAGCCAATAAGAGCACATCCTCTCCCCTTTCCCGCAAGGGAGGAATGGCAATCTCGATCGTATTGATGCGATACAACAGATCTTGACGGAAATTGCCCTCCTCCACCAATTGTCGGATATTTACATTCGTTGCGCTTATCAACCGAACATCAATAGGAATTATATCCGTTGCTCCCAAACGTGAAATCTGCCGCTTTTCTATGGCTGTTAGCAATTTGGATTGCATAGGTAATGACAAATTCCCTATCTCATCCAAAAAAAGCGTTCCTCCTGATGCCACCTCCATACGTCCCGCTTTTGCTTTACGGGCATCTGTAAAAGCCCCTTTTTCATAGCCGAACAATTCACTTTCGAACAATGATTCTGGTATGCTCCCCAAGTCAATCGTTATAAAAGGACATTCACGACGAGGAGAAAAATAACGTAGAGAACGGGCCACCAAATCTTTACCGGTTCCATTTTCACCCAATATCAAAATATTAGCATCAGTATCCGATAATTTCCGAATAGTATCAAAAACCTCTCGCATAGGCGCTGAGTGCCCTATCATCTGAGGCATCTCTTCATCCTGCCCGCTCAATGCTACAACTTGTTCTTTCAGTTGCCTGACCTCTTTACGAGAATCACGAAGTTTGATAGCCGACGAAAGCGTAGCAAGTAGTTTTTCTTTTTCCCAAGGTTTGGGAATAAAGTCAATAGCTCCAGCTTTAATAGCCCGTACAGCTTTATCTGTATCTGCATAAGCAGTCATAAACAAGACAATAGCCTGCGGGTCTAATTTTAATATCTGTTCTAGACAATTGAACCCTTCCTGCCCGCTGATAGCATCCCGGCGGAAATTCATATCAAGCAGAATAACATCAGGTTGAAAAGTAGTCATAAAATGCTCAATACGAGTCGGTTGAGTAGTAACTTTTATTTTTTCTACGTAGGGTTCCAATAAAAGGTTTAGTGCAAAAAGCACGTCCTCATTATCATCTATAATCAATATTTTTCCTTTTGTATTCATTATTTTATCCTCATATACATTATTATACGAATAAAAGATTTTCTATCCGCTATTTTGCAAAGATATTGTTTTTTTTAGTGTGTTGTCTGTGCGAATACGCACTATTTTTGTGCGTATCCGCACAGAGACGTTTTTATTTTTTAGCCCACAAAATTCTGGTAAACAAAGAGATAAGATAATGGCACACTATTTGATTAGTCTATAATACTAATATATTAAGTTATGAAAAAAAATCAATAATAGTTATCAGTTTATGCCTTGTAGCAAGCATAGTAATTCTATCCAGCAATAAGATCTATATGCTTTATATAGGTGACTGCCGTCAATTGTGGGAAGAAGCACAAACCCACTATGTCAATCGACAATATGAAAAAGCACGCGAGTTATTAGAAAAGATAGCTCGCATTGATACGGCCCATCATGCCCAATATCTGACAGGCGACATGTATTTAAAAGGCTTAGGAGGTGAAATTGATTATGATAAAGCTTTGAAACTTTTTCATCAATCGGCAACGGGCGGAAACACTTATGCTGAAAACAATATAGGTTTTATGTACACATATGGTTTGGGAGTCACTAAGGATTACAGCCAAGCATTCAAATGGTTGAACAAAGCTGCCACTCAAGGAAATCCAGAAGCTCAAATTGGTATGGGGAGCCTTTATAAAAATGGTTGGGGAGTACGTAAAGATTGTTACATTGCTATGACTTGGTACCTACGTTCTGTGGCTCATGGTAATACGGACGCCATGAACAATATCGGTTATTTATATAAAAACGGACTTGGGGTTCCCAAAGACTTTGAAGAAGCTTATTTTTGGTTTAAAAAAGCAGCAGATAAGAATAATCCGATAGCTCAATATAATATAGGAAATATGTATTGTTATGGCGAGGGAATGGAAAAAGATTTTGCTAAAGGAGCCAAGTGGCTGACTAAAGCTGCTTTACAGGGGAATGCTCCTGCACAATATAACCTGGGTCGCATGTATCAGTGGGGTAAAGGCGTAGAGAAAGACTTACAACAAGCCCGGTTCTGGTTCCAAAAAGCTATAGACAACGGTCATGAAAAAGCAAAGGAAGCATTAACCAAAATAAAAAGCGACTTATCCGAAAAAGACACTGAAGACTCGTTCCTGTTTCCCTAACTATAAGACAAAAATACTAATAGGTATAAAGACATAAAAAAACGAACATGAAACTATATTGTATTATAGCACTTTCCCTTCTGCTTCGCCCGGAAACAGCCGCAGCACAACAAGAAGAATTAATGACACTGAGTTTGCAACAAGCTATTGAAATAGCACAAGAAAACTCACCGGAAGCACAAGCTGCCCGTCATACCTATCGGGCAGCTTATTGGAACTACCGTTTTTTCCGGGCGAATTATCTTCCCTCCGTCACATTAACTTCATCTCCTACCCTGAATCGGGAGATAAACAAAATTACCCAACCGGATGGAACAAACCAATTTATCCAGCAAGACCAGTTAAGCACAGACCTCAGCCTTAAAATAAATCAAAATATATGGTTCACCGGTGGCAGCTTGTTTGTAAAAAGTACCACCCAACGCATTGATGAATTTGAAGATAATCATACAGCGTATAACACCCAACCCGTAGTAATAGGTTACGAACAGCAACTTTTTGGATATAACTCTTTAAAATGGGATCGTCGTATCGAACCCCTTCGCTACCGGGAAGCCCGTAAAGCATATGCAGAAGCATTGGAACTTGTAGCCTCAGAAACCAGCACTCTTTTCTTCAACTTGGCTACTGCACAAACCAATCTTGACATAGCTACCTACAACTATGCTTCTGCTGATACTTTATACAGATATGCCGAAGGAAGATATAATATAGGAACAATAACTGAAAACGAAATGCTACAGCTGGAAATAAACAAACTGACAGAAGAAACCAATATGATGAATGCCCGTATCGAAGTAGAGGACCAAATGCAAACACTCCGTTCCTTCCTTGGCATTAATCGGGAAATAAATTTACGAGTTGTTCCGGAAGACAGTATTCCTCAATTTGAAATCTCTTTACAAAAAGCATTACAACTGGCATTCAAAAACAGTCCCGACCCTGACACTTATAAACGCAAACAATTGGAAAGCCGCAGCGCATTAGCTTCTGCAAAAGCCAATGCGGGTTTGAAAGCTGACCTGTATGTACAATTCGGGCTTTCTCAAACCGGAAATAAATTTGCAGATTCTTACCGAAACCCCATGAATCAACAATATGCCAGTATTGGTATTTCTTTACCTATCCTAGATTGGGGTCGTGGAAAAGGACGCGTCCGTGTAGCTCGTTCCAATGTAGACTTAGTAGATACACAAGCTGAACAGGGAATGAAAGATTTTGAATTGAATGTATGTAAAATGGTCCGTCAGTTCAATCTTCAAGCATACCGTGTAGCAGTAGCCGCCAAGACGGACAAGACGGCCGACCGACGCCATGATGTAGCACGTCGGCTTTATATCTTGGGAAAATCGACAATCCTGGACCTCAATGCCGCCATTACAGAAAAAGATACCGCACGGAGAAATTATATAACAGCTTTGAAAACTTATTGGAGTCTGTATTATGGTCTTAGAAGTATGACGGGATATGATTTCCTCAGAAAAGCAGAGATTTCATGTACTATACCTAAACCTTAACTACACGACAGGTATAAATGACCTTTGTATTATCGCCATGCATTAAAAAAGAAATAAAAAAATTATATCAAAAAACATAAACTAATGGATATAAAAATTGAAAAGAAACCGTGGTACATCCGCTATCGCTACTATATGATAGCTGCACTGGCCTTTATTATCTTCCTTATCTATGTGATAAGCCTTTCATTAGGTCCTCGCAAACTGCGTATCGAAACAGACAACATTCAGATAGCCGAAGTAAAAGACGACAAATTTATGGAGTATGTAGATGTGGAAGGACTGGTGCAACCCATTCTTACCATCAAAGTAAATACTCGTGAGGGCGGCAGTGTAGACCGCATTGTTGGAGAAGAAGGGAATATGATGAAACAAGGTGACACCTTGTTGATATTGACTAATCCGGATCTGATTCGTTCCATTGAAGACCAACGTGACGAGTGGGAAAAACAACGAATCACTTATAAAGAGAAAGAGATAGAAATGGAACAAAAGAGTCTGACACTGAAGCAACAAACATTACAGGCACAATATGAAATGGAACGACTGCGCAAAAGCTTCGGATTGGACAAAGAGGAATTCAAAATGGGAATTAAGAGCAAGGCTGAGCTTCAAGTATCTGAAGATGAATATAAGTATAAACTGAAAAATACGGCATTACAAATGGAAAGTCTGAAACATGATTCATCCGTAACTCTTATCCGCAAAGAACTATTGAGAAATGATCTGGAACGTGAAAGCAAAAAACTGAAACGTGCGGAAGAACGGTTGGAAGACTTGATAGTAAAAGCTCCGATTGGCGGCCAACTAAGTTTTGTGAAAGTTACTCCCGGTCAACAGGTTGCTTCGGGAGAAAGTATAGCTGAAATAAAAGTGCTGGATCAATATAAAATTCATGCTTCTTTAAGTGAATATTATATTGACCGCATCACAACAGGTCTTCCGGCTACCGTAAACTATCAAGGAAAACGCTACCCGCTGAAAATTACTAAAGTAGTTCCTGAGGTAAAAGACCGCATGTTTGATGTGGACTTGGTATTTACCGGAGAAATGCCCGAGAATGTCCGTGTAGGAAAGAGCTTCCGAGTACAAATAGAATTGGGCCAACCCGAACAAGCTATAGTTATCCCACGTGGAAACTTCTACCAGTCTACTGGAGGACAATGGATTTACAAAATAAACTCATCAAAAACAAAAGCTGTAAAAGTTCCATTGAACATAGGACGCCAAAACCCGCTTCAATATGAAATCACAGAAGGTTTACAGCCTGGAGAATTTGTAGTTATCACAGGATATGATACCTTTGGTGACGCGGAAGAATTAATATTAAAATAAAACATGCAAAATGAGAACTTTAAAATATGCCTGGCGCTTCTTAATGCGTTCTAAATCATATACTATCATTAATTTGCTGGGACTAGCATTCAGTCTGGCATGCAGCATCATCCTAATACGGTATATCCATAGGGAACTGACGGTGGATGCACATAGCATAGATCCGGAACATATCATCATTCCGTTACGGGATATGGAAGGAAACATTCATCCGGGAAGTTTGCAACAAGATTGGACGGAAGCGGATTCTGTTTATATCCTTGACCATCAAATAGTGGAGCAATGCCGTCTCATGCTACAGCAACGAGACAATGTGGTATACGAGAACAGCAACTATGCAATGAATATAGCAGCTGTAGATTCCACTTTTTTTCACTTTTTCCACTATCCGATTGTGGCTGGCGAAGCTAGTTTAGAAGCTCCCAATGACGCCATTATCACCCAACACTATGCTCGTAATATATTTGGCAAAGAAAATCCGATAGGTAAAGTATTGGAATATTATGATAAAAATATCACTATCAAGGGGGTGATCGGAGAATTGGACTGCAAATCATTACTTCAGTTCGATATACTAGTATCATACAGATTGATAGAACGCTGGCAACGTATGGATATATCACTGATGCGTATCCTCCCCGGAGTAAATCTAGACAAAATAAACAAAATCAGCAATGTGTACAGAAAAGATAAAAGAGGAAACAGAATACGTTGGAAGTTTATTGCTTGGAAAGATTTATACTGGGAAAATTCCATCGGCCACGATGACGATTACGATTCCATTATGCAATTCGGGAACCGTACGCACTTGTATATTCTTTCAGGAGTAACCATATTGCTATTATTGGTGGGTATATTGAATTTCATCAATATTTATATGGTATTTATGATGAAACGTTCTAAAGAATATGGAGTAAAAAAAGTATTCGGCTTGCAGCGTCTGCCTTTGTTTTTACAAATATGGATGGAAAATCAGTTATTAGCCTTTGCCGCACTGCTAACCGCCTGGCTGTTGATAGAAGCAACCCAAGTACCAGTCAGCCGGTTGATGAATGAACAAATTAGCTATTCGGCATTCGACTGGAAATTGTCTTTGGGATTCATCATATTATTACCTTTAGTCACTTCTATTTATCCATACATCAGATACAATTATCTCCCTCCTATTGTATCTATTCGTTCAATAACATCAAACCGTCATGCTATCACTGTACGTATGACATTCCTTTTTTTCCAATACGTTATAACCATATTACTCCTTATCTTGTCATTTTACTTTGGCAAGCAACTGCATTTCCTGCTGAATACCTCTCCCGGATATCGGACAGAAAGAATTCTTAGAGCTGAGTTGTTACACGAGAACAAAAATTATCTGCGCTCTGAAACAGAAGAAAAGCGCAATGAGCGCTTTGCCCGCCAAGACCGTATCAAGCAACTATTAAACGAGTGTCCTCACATTGAAATGTGGATGAGTTCCCATTATTCTATATTAAGGGGAAGCTCTATCTGCATGTTGTTAAATGACCAAGATACCCGTCAACCCATGCTCACCCTATTTCCTTCCCCACAATTCTTCCAACTGTATGATTTGAAAGTACTGGAAGGAGAAATCCCCCAAAAATTTGAAGGTTGGAGTGACTATAAAATGGTACTAAACAAAGCAGCAATGAAAGCCATGGGCTATGCGCAACTAGAAGATGCTTTTGTACGCAGCGAATCTCCACTTTGGATTAGTGTCAGCGAAAAAGGAGAAATGGAAGAAGGTGGAACCAAACTTATGCCTGTAGTGGCTGTAATAGACGATTATTACCCAAGCCATCTCACTGAAGGAATAAAACCGATGGCATTTGTCGTGGGGCCCAGCAGTGGCAACAGCGATTTTTTGATTGCCGTCAACCCCGATAAAGAAAAAGAAGTCATAGAATATCTGAAGAAAACAGAGAAAGAAATATATAATACCGAAGACTTCACCTATACTTGGTTGACAGATGAAGTTCACAAACTTTATGCTCAGGACCGTCAAACAGCAAATATTTATTTCGTCTTTGCCTTGATAGCAATCATCATCTCCTGTTTGGGACTATTTGGATTATCCTTATTTGATATCCGACAACGTTATCGTGAAATTGCCATCCGCAAAGTAAATGGTGCAGGGATGAAAGACCTTTACCTGCTATTATTCCGCAAATATATCAAAGTAATAGGTTGTGCATTTGTATTGGCTGTTCCACTTTGCCCATTACCTCATATTATATGTATACACAGGATTTTGTGCTAAAAACACCTATAGGTATAGGGATTTATTTAGCAGTTCTAGCTATCATTTCCTTTATTTCATCAAGCACAGTAATTTGGCAAATACACAAAGCTGCTCAAATTGATCCCGCAAAAATTATAAGATCAGAATAAACACACATAAAATATGAAAACACTGAAATATTCCTGGCGCTTTTTAATGCGTTCTAAATCGTATACTATCATTAATTTGCTGGGACTGGCATGCAGTCTGGCATGCAGCATCATCTTGATGCGATATATCCATAGAGAACTGACAGTGGACACACATTGCATCGACAGGGAGCATGTGTATGCCATCTGTACCAATACAGAAGGCAACCGGGGACTAAGTGGACTGAAACAATATAACTATGATACCATTTCTATTGACAATCGTTTCGTAGAAGCTATGGCCACCTATATTCCATTGGAAAAGGACTATGTCATTTCCGGTACCAACCGTATTCCGGCACGTTGCCTCGTTACCGACAGTGTCTTTTTTCAGTTATTTCATTATCCTATAGTGCAAGGAAAGCTATCTCTCACAACACCTCAGTCGGCATTATTAACGGAAAAATACGCCCGCAAGATTTTCGGTAATGAAAATCCTATAGGTAAAATACTACGTTATAGTAATGGCAAAGACATTACCATAGAAGGCATTGTAGGAGAACCTGAGTGTAAAACTACAATTAACTTTGATATCATCCTCTCTTCTAAATTATCCCAACATTGGGAAAGGATGAATACGGAGCTCTATCGTTTCCTACCCGGTACAGATATAAATGCCATAAATAAGACAGGTAGTGTTCCACGGTATATAAATGATCCTGAATATGACACTCGCACACATACTTTTTCTTTAATTTCTGTGAAGGATATTTACTGGGACGGTTCTTTAACTGACCGTGAACCTACTATGTTTCTTTCGGGAAACCGTTCTCACTTAATCATTTTGTCGGGCGTATGCCTGTTATTGCTCCTCACCGGCATCTTGAATTTTATTAATCTTTATCTGGTGGCATTATTACGTCGCGGAAAAGAATATGGATTGAAGAAAGTATTTGGCGTATGCGGCAGAACATTGTTTGCCAATATATGGATTGAAAATACATTACTAGTTCTGAGCGCCTTATTAGTATCTTGCTTATTATTGAAATAATGTCTGCCCCTACTGAATATTTGTTCGACACTCACTTTTCTTATACGGCTTTCGACGGATGGCTTTCGGCAAGTATTTTATTATTGTTACCAGTAATAACTTCTATTTATCCATACATTAAATACAATTACACCTCCCCCATTCTTTCCATTCGCTCTATCGGTGCCCAAAGTCATTCCAAACATTTTCGTATGTTCTTTCTAGGGGCACAGTATATTATAACTTTTTTGTTAGTGGTACTTTCACTTTATTTTAATCGACAACTTGGAATGTTATTAAGTACCGAGCCGGGCTTTCGTACTAAAAACATAATGAATGTAAATTTAGTATATGAATCGAAAGATTTTAGCAGCTATACTTATGAAAGTATGCAACAACGCCGCCAACGTGTCATGCAATTGGATAATGAACTTAATGCATGCCCCTTTATTGAATTGTACGAACCTAGCTATGAGAATATCCTTACTCCTACCTTTGGTACAAATTATCTGAACAATAAAGGAGAAAAGGTGTTTCTAAATATTCATTACGCCACTCCTGCATTTTTCAAATTATATGATATAAAAGTAATTGAAGGTGAGATACCCGATATAAATAAAGAAGACCGGCGCACTGTTTTTGTTGTAAACAAAGCCGCACTGAAAGCATTAGGCTATACTTCAATCAATGGCGTTGGAGTGATTGAGGAAAATCAAAAAAAGGCTAATGCTAACGCTTCTCTTCAACCTATTGTTGCAGTAGTAGAGGATTATTTTGAAGGACATTTGACATCTGGAATCAAGCCTACTATTTATCCTGTCGGAGCACGGTTCAGTGGTGATCTCTATCAGATAGCTTATACACCCGGCAAAAAGAAAGAAGTGATTGATTTCTTACGTAATTTGGAATATAAACTCTATGGAAGTGAAGACTTTGAATATACTTTTCTGGAAGATGATATCAAAGCAATGTATACACAAGACCGCCAAACAGCCACTATTTATTCTATTTTTGCAAGTATAGCTATTATTATTTCCAGTCTTGGTTTGTTAGGGATTTCTCTTTTTGACATTCGCCAACGATATCGGGAAATAGCGATTCGTAAAGTGAACGGTGCAAGTGCCAAAGACCTTTACCGACTGTTATTCCGCAAATATATAACCGTTTTAATTATAGCATTTGTCATAGCTATTCCTTTGGCTTGTTATCTGATAAATACCTATACTCAGGATTTTGCAGTAAGGGCACCTGTCAGTATAGACATTTTTATCATATCATTGCTGTTGGTAATAATCATATCACTGGGCACCTTAGCATACCAAGTACAAAAGGCGGCACATATTAATCCGACGCAAATCATGAAAACAGAATAATTTTATAAAACAACGGAAATATGTTAAGGCATTATATAAAAATGGCAATGCGCCACTTATTAAAATATAAGATACAAAATCTGATATCTATCGTAGGGCTATCTGTCGGGATATTATGTTTTAGTATCTGTCTTTATTGTAGCCGGTTCATCAGCGAAGTAGATTCTTGCTTTTCCAATAAGGAACGCATAGCAGACATAAATTTATGTACAACACGGGGAGATTTGTATTCTGGTATTCCGGCAACAACGATTGAAGAATTGCGTAAACTTAGATTCGATGAGGTTCAAGATTTTACCTTTACCGTTTATCCCCGAGAGCGGAGTTACAACGTAGAGATAAAAGAAGGGAAAGAATTACCATACGATCATTTGATGACAATGGAAGTAGACTCTCTTTTTAGGAAAGTATTCACTCCCCAAATACTACAGGGATCATGGGAAGTAGCCTCCAACACCCCCAATGCCATTATACTGACCCGCTCTTTAGCAAAAAAGATTTTCGGTGAGTCAGAAAATCCCATAGGCAAACGTATGATATTGACACAACGTCTTTTTACAGCACCGGATACCACTCCTCGTACTGGAGGCATAACCTATACCATTCAGGCCGTGATAGAAGATATTCCCCTGAATACCAGCCTGAGTTTTCTTGAGAAACTGGATATGCTAACTTTGAATGACAGTGAAGGAACATTGCAATTCAACGGTCGTGATAATATGACCGGAGGTTTTGGTTTTGCTCTGCTACGTCCAGGTAAAACAGCCCGAAAATTAGAAGCCCGTTTTCGCTCCATAAATATGAAGCACTACATGTATGACGAAGAAACAGCTATAACCGCCTCACCCTTTGGAGAGAAATTTTGGGATAAGTCCATCGCTCCTTATTTTGCAGGAATAACCATGATAGTAGGCCTGCTGATCTTACTGACCGGACTTCTTAATTTCTTCCATTTTCTTATGGGAACTTTCTTGAATCGTAACCGTGAATACGGGATACGCAAGTTATGGGCAGTGGAAACCAGCGACTTTTTTACCAACTCTTTGTCCAGTCTGTCATCATTGCATTCATCGCTTTCTTGTTTACGTTCTGCTTGATTGAAATAATCAGCCCCTATTTGAATTTCAATTTATTTAATTATGTTCTTATCATTGAAAAGAACCTCTTGTTTATACAGACCACAGAGTATATGATATTCATCTTATTTTTATGTATGATATTATGCTTTATAACTGTATTGCGCATACATTACACATCTATCCAGACAGAGATTCATGGCAGTGAGATAAAACGTCATAAACATGGAATGCGAAATATACTGTTAGGTATCCAATTTTTTATATGCTGGATTTTCGTCGCATTTACCGTAGCTCTTTATATGCAAGCGGAAAAAACGGAATCTACCCTATTCAACACATTGACTGAAAAAGAAAAAGCCAATATACTAAGTTTCTCCATAGATTATATGTTTATGAAGAATGAAGAGAAACTGGCTTTAATAGAACGTATATCCAAATTTTCCGGTGTACAAGACAAATTATTGGCAGACATCAGTTATCTGAAAGGTATATCAGGTACTGGGATGCAAATGGAAAAAGGTAACCCGGAAAGCAGTTTTGAAGTAAATGTCATGAATGTTTCCACTAACTTCTTCCAATTCATGAACATACCTTTACTATCGGGACACACATTAAAAGCCAAAGAGGATTTGGTAGTAGACAAAACATGGGCGGAACGCCAGAAAAAAGATCCGTTAGGAACTATTTTATACAATTACTCGGAAAGCTATACCATTTGCGGTATATGTGGCGATTTTATCGCCAATGTATATAATCAAAGTCCTGGATTTGTATTCTTACCCAGCGACTTCAATTATTATGTAGGTCATTGCTATCTGAAATGCGAGCCGGGGAAAACGGCTGAAATAAAAAAAATGATAGAAAAAACATTGCAAGAAACACTTCCGGAAAGTATTCACCCTCAAGTCACTACATTGCAGGAGGATATATATGAAGCACAAGCAACAGAAAATAAATTGAAAGGGATTATCCTGTTCTTTTCTATCGTCAGCCTGCTCATTACCTTGTTGGGAGTTTATTCGACCATCACATTGGATACGGAACGCAGACAAAAGGAAGTAGCTATCCGGAAGGTAAATGGAGCAGGATTGAAACAGATTATTTTATTGTTTGCCCGCCTTTATATAAGACTGCTGACTGTTTCCGCAGTTATTGCATTTCCATTTATTTATATAGTCATACAAATGTGGAAAAAAGCATATATTGTATTCTTTAATGACGGTATCATATATTGGGCAGGAATTTTCATCGGAATAACATTTATTACGGCCCTCACGGTATTATTCCGTATTCTGAGAATAGCACGAATTAATCCGGCAGAAGTAATCAAGAACGAATGATAAGAAATAGATTCAACTATGATAAAACATTGTCTGAAAATAGCAATCAGGAACTTAGTAAAGTACAAAGTCCAATCGGCAGTCAGTATTCTAGGACTGGCTGTAGGATTTGTCTGTTTTTCATTATCCCTTTACTGGATACATTATGAAATGACATACGACCATTTCCGCCAGGATGCCGACCGTATCTATATGGTACGCACTAATGACGAATATACGGAAGGGAAAATTTCAACACGAGTTCCCTATTCTTTAGCCGCTTATTTGGCCCAGCACTTTCCGGATATAGCAGTTGCCGCCCCCTTTCATCTCATTTCTGAACGAATCAGCGTGAATGACAAATATCAGGATGCCGTTTTTTCATCAGCAGACAGTGCATGGATGAATCTGATGGATATCCGGATTATTAAGGGAAACCGTAACTTTATGCTCCCCAAAGATAATGCCGAAATAGCAATCACTGAAGAAGCTGCAAAAAAATGGTTCAGAACGGAAGACCCGATAGGAAAAGAGGTGAAAATGCTCAGACGTACCAAAAAAATTTGTGCCATTGTCCAAGCTGAAAACAGACATACCAATTTTCCTTTTGACTTTATAGGCAACCCAGAATTGGGAAAAACCTGGTGGTATATCACTTGGAGCATACTGATTAAGGTAAAGCCGGATACAGACATTGAAGAATTAGAATCAAAAATCAATGCCAACCTGCCTGCCGAACTGAAACAAGTGACATTGACCAGAAAAACCGGCATTGAACGGATTATACTTACTCCGCTTTCCAAACTACATTATGCAAAAGATTTCCGAGATGATAAAGAAGCTGGAATAACTTTTCAGTATATCATCTATTTTTCAATAGCCGGTATATTAATCATAACGTGTGCGTTAATCAATTATCTCACCTTATTTATTAACCGCATGAGAGTCCGTCAACGGGAAATGGCACTGCGAATGATACACGGTGCCAACATCCGCTCGCTTGTTTCTCTCTTAACTGTGGAATTTTTGCTTCTGTTGGCGTGTGCAGTTACTACCGGATTTCTGCTGATAGAAATATGCTTTCCATCTTTCATAGAACTTACAGGAATTGATACAGCAAAATCCTCTTTATACGGAGAAGCCTTTCTTTTCATCGGTTTGATCTCCCTAATTATATTGACTGCCATTATCGGACTTTTATATATACTATATCATCGTTCCCTACACCTCTCTTTGCGTTACAATACCGGAAGGAGTACCGGTACACAGTTACGTAGAGGAAGTATAGTTCTTCAATTGTTTGTCTGTTTGTCTTTTATAGGATGTACCGTGTTGATAAACCAACAATTGGATTACCTGCGTCACCGCGATTTAGGATTGAAAATTAAGAATCGGGGCAGCTTCTCTGTTATGGGAGACATGGATTATACTCCTTTAATAAGAAAAATAAAAGAACTTCCCATGATAACCGAAGTTATGCAACCTGACTATTACCCCATAGTATCACAACTGACAGCTATCGGACAATTTGACAATTGGGAGGGACTGGATATTCCTATTGATACGCCAGTTCCGGTTAAGTTATTTTTAGGGAAAGAAGATTTTTTCCGTTTTTACGATATCACCTTATTAGCCGGTGAATGGCTTGATGACCTATCTACTTATGAAGACATCATTATCAATGAATCACTGGCGCGCCGAATGGGATGGAGCCCACAAGAAGCCATCGGCAAACATATTATACAATCATACATTACCTATACAATTGTCGGCGTAGTGAAGGATTGCCATTATGGAGCACCGACTTTACCCATTCCCCATACAGGCTTTCTGGTTGGAGAACAAATGGGATTAATGCAGCGTTCTGCCGGTATCTTATTCAAATATAAAGAAGGAACGTGGAATGAATGTCGTAAAGCCCTTGAACACCTTTACCAGACCGAATGTTCTCCTGAGAATATCTTGCGTCTGAACAGTGAAGAAGAAGTATATAATAATTACCTGCGTTCCGAAGAAATGCTGACCCGGCTGCTTAGTTTCGCGTCTTTAGTATGTATTCTTACCGCCATGTTCGGCATTTATTCTTTAGTAACACTTACTTGCGAACAACGTCGTAAAGAAATTGCAATACGTAAAGTAAATGGAGCCACAGTATGGAGCATTCTATTCCTGTTTTTCCGGGAATATCTAATCATGCTTTGTATTGCTGCACTGTTCGCTTTTCCAATCACATACGTCATTATCAAGCAATGGATATTAAACTATGTCCGGCAGGTCAGTATCAGTCCATTACCATTCATCCTTATTCTTATAGGGCTGGCTCTGACAGTCATAGCAGGAATCAGTTGGCGGGTATGGAAAGCAGCCAACGAGAATCCTGCAGAAGTAATCAAAAACGAATAACTTTTAAAATATAAGATTATGATCAAAACAGTAAACTTGCAGAAAATCTTCAAAACAGAAGAAGTCGAAACATGGGCATTGAACAATGTCAATCTAGAAATTAAAGCAGGCGAATTTGTAGCCATCATGGGACCATCCGGTTGTGGAAAGTCCACCCTGCTGAATATCCTCGGCCTTTTGGACAATCCTACGGGAGGCACTTACGAACTGAACGGAACAGACGTTTCCAAATTTACCGAAGCACAACGCACCAATTACGTAAAGGAGTCATCGGATTCGTGTTCCAGAGCTTTAACCTGATTGATGAATTAAATGTATTCGAAAATATCGAATTACCCTTATTGTATATGGGAATTCCGGCGACAGAACGCAAACGTCGGGTAGAAGATGCCATGAACCGTATGGCTATTGCTCATCGAGTAAAACATTTCCCACAACAACTATCTGGCGGACAGCAACAACGTGTTGCAATAGCCCGTGCTGTAGTAGCAAATCCGAAACTGATTCTAGCAGATGAGCCTACCGGTAATCTGGATTCCAAGAACGGCAAGGAAGTAATGGAACTTTTGACCGAGCTGAATAAAGAAGGAACAACAATTGTTATGGTTACCCACTCCCAACACGATTCCGGCTATGCAGGAAGAACCATTAATTTGTTTGACGGACAGGTGGTGAATGAAATAAAAATATAAATTAATTTATCATTGAGGTGGTTTAACCACCTCAATGATAACAAAAGGATATTATAACAATGAACATCTTCTTAAACATCAAACTTATTGTCCGCAACTGGTGGCGGAACAAACTTTTTTTCTGATTTCACTATTCAGTCTTACAGCTGGATTAGGATGCACCAATCTGCTTATGACTTTTTTATCCATGAATATAATGTGGAAAAATATAATACCGACCGTAACCTCATTTATCTATTACGTCAAGACTCTCCAATGGAAGAAGGTATTAAAGTAGCCTACTCTACCTCAGACGCAGCCACACAGATAAAAGAAAAATATGCTGAAATTACAGATATTCTGCATGTGAACGGAATGTCTGGTAATCTTTGCAAATATAATGGAACAGATATCAAACAGTTTCTTTTTATCAGTGCCGACTCTACTTTAAATCAATTTTTCCCTTATACAACTTTAGAAGGCAGCCTGGAAGAAGTCCTCACGACCCCGGACAAAGTTGCTGTAAACAAAAGATTTGCTCACCGACTTTTCGGAAATCATTCCGGAATTGGAGAAATCCTGGAAATAATCAACGAAGAAGGACAAAGTAAAAGTTATAAAGTAGCAGCTATATTAGAAGATCGTCCACAATCTTTTCTGCATTTTGATTTGCTGACAGGACTATCCGACAAATCATGGGGAGGTCCCGTATTATTAAAACTACAACCAGGTGCATCTCCCTTAGCTTTACAGGAAAAAATTAAAAAAGACAAGATTCCAACTTTAGTACCGGATTCACAATATTATATTGATCCGATAAAAGAACTATACTTTAATACTGGAAAAGACAGTAAGCAGCAACAGTTGGCTTTCTTCCAACACTGTGACGTATTATTACTATATATCAGTCTGATTTCAGCCCTGCTTGTACTTATCATCGCTTGTTTCAACTATACAAATCTGACTCTCTCACGTATCATGCAGCAACTTAAAATGATACATATAGAGAAATTGATGGGAGCAAAATCAAAAGAAATCCGCAGTCAGTTATTTCTTGATGCAGCACTTACCGTTTTATTTGCATTCCTGTTATCATTATTGCTTATTAATGACATGCTGCCGTGGTTTAATGATCTGTTGTCTACCCACCTCTTCTTCTCTTTCTTTTTCAGCTGGCAAGTTCTACCTTTACTTTTATCCTTCATTTTCTTCATGGCTGTCATTCCCGGTCTGTATATCAGCCATAAACTCTCTCAACAGACTTTGAGCAAGTATCGGCAAACTTATACAGGAAGGAAAAAGCAACAATTTATATGGTTGCTTGTTACCATCCAGTTATATTTTCAATCGGGTTAGTGTATGCAACCACTCTTACACAAAAACAAATGAATCTAATCAAATCCCGTGCATACCATTACGAAAATACAATAGAAATAGGAAATGGCACCCTTCCTCTGTTTCCGCTCTATCAGGAACTGAAACAAATGGATGGGATAGAGTCTATAAGTCTTTCCATGAGTTCTGTACTTTACTGTTGGCTTCGTGAGCTTCCTATCCGACAAACAGACGGTAGTATCCAACATAATTTTATAGCACACATCCCTACTGACACAGCTTTCTTCCAAACCATGCATATCCGACAAATTGCCGGAGTATCTCCCTCCCAAGCCTGTCGGGAATATACTCATCCGGCTTTTATCAATGAAAACCTTGCGCGTCTGCTGAACATAGATGTTTCCCACATAGGTCATAAACTAAATGAATTTGATGGATTCTCGGATTCATTAAGTATTATTGCAGGTATTTTCAAGAATTTCCCATTTAACTCCCTGGAAGAAGAAATCGGTGGTCAACAAATATCTATTGGAACAGAACAGGATTTAATTCAGAAAGGAACATTCATACAAATGAAACTCATTCCTGAATATTATAAAGAAACATTGGTATCTATTGAAAAATTATGGAAGGAAATGAATGGTGACAGAGGTTTCAAATATGTAGATATGCATAAAGAATTTATGTTGCGTAATAACAAAGTAATTATACTCTCCCGAATCCTTATCAGCTACTCATTTATTGCATTGGCCCTGACCTGTTTTGGCCTGTTCGGTATTTCATGGTACGCTGTACGTCATCGTACCCGTGAAATTGCAATCCGTAAAGTGCACGGTGCTTCCAATTGGGAAATAGTATGGTTACTAAACCGTTCGTTTCTATGGCAAATACTAGTAGCATACATCATCGCTATTCCGATAACGTGGTTATTAATGCAACATTGGCTGGAGCAATTTGCTTATCGAATTTCAGCCACACAATGGAATTTCCTGACCCCTGTTCTTATTGTATTGGTAATTACAACCATTACGATAACAATACATAGTTATCTCAGTGCACGCACTAATCCGGTAAACAGCCTGAAAGCTGAATAGCAAACGTCTATGTATATGTTCTCTTTTGCTGAAAAAGAACCAAGCTTACAGAAATCACAACAAGGATTATGCCCAAAGCACTGTATGTAGTAAAGAGTTCTTTGAATACAAATACCCCTACCAGGACTGCCGTAAGAGGTTCCAATGCACCCAATAAGGAAGTCAACGTCGGTCCTGCCAATTTTACAGCCTTCACCAACGTAATATTAGAGATCGCAGTTGCAGGAAGTGCCAGTCCTCCGATATAGAGCCAAGTGATTACATTGGTTTCCAAACGGACCCCTCATCATAGAAAAGTCCTCCCAGCAAAAAGAACAAGGCTCCCAGTCCCATCACATAACAAGTTAATACCGTAGAATTAACTTCCACTGCTCTGGTTTTTCTTATACCTATTATATAACCGGCATAAGAGAAAACCGATATGCAGGCCGCTATCAACCCCATCATTCTATTTCCACCATTATATTCTATATTCCGGAAGATAATAAAGATGCTCCTACTAATGATAAAACGATAGCAGCGAAAGTCACAATAGACTTTTTTCTCTAAAGAAAACAGCCATTGTTACTGCAACAGCCAGCGGATACATAAAATGGATGATAGAAGCAACACCACTTGCAATATTCTGATAAGCTATGACAAGACTGAACGAAGTAAGCGCACGCAGCAAGCTCAGTCCGAAAATTGTTTTAAAATCTTTATACCCTATGTGAAAATCACATTTGGTAAGAAAAGCAAAAACAAGCAAGACAACTGTAGCAACTCCCCAACGATAAGTCAGCACTTCGAAAGAAGAATATCCAATAGCCAACAAGCTTATGGAAAAAAACGGTGCCAATCCGAAAGTCGCAGAAGACACTGCTGCATATAAAATACCTTTTATCCGATTCATGTCCTTTTCAAGTAAAGCGGATACAAAGATAGACAATAATACATAATAAAAAAACAGGTTGCCTTTGTAAAGCAACCTGTGATATCTTACTTTATGATTTCCAACTTCTTAAAGCATTTGGTCAGTTTATCCACAGCATAGTCAACTTGTTCCTTTGTATGAGTAGCCATCAAAGCAACACGCACCAAAGTATCTTGTGGTGCACAAGCCGGTGGAATAACAGGATTAATAAATATACCCTCGTCAAATGCCAGCTTAGTCACTTCGAATGTCTTATCCGTATCACGAACATAAAGTGGAATAATCGGACTTTCAGTATCACCGATTTCAAAACCGGCCTGACGGAAACAATCCAAAGCATAATTTGTAATCTTCCACAAATTCTCACGACGTTCGGGCTCACTCTTAAGGATATGAAGTGCAGCACGTGCAGCAGCTGTTGCAGCAGGAGTATTACTTGCAGAGAATATATATGAGCGTGAGTTGTGACGCAACCAGTTGATTGTATCTTTATCCGCAGCAACAAAACCACCGATAGAAGCCAGTGACTTTGAGAATGTACCCATAATAACATCTACCTGATCTGTCAGTCCGAAGTGATCGCAGACTCCTCGCCCGTCACGACCGAACACACCCAAGCCATGTGCTTCATCCACCATGATACTTGCATTGTATTTGTCTTTCAAACGAACAATCTCAGGCAAGTTAGCCAAATCACCTTCCATAGAGAAAACCCCATCCACCACAATCAGTTTCACAGATTCCGGTTTACACTTCTGAAGTTCTTTCTCAAGGGCTTCCATATCATTGTGCTTGTATTTCAACTGGGTGGAGAAAGAAAGACGACGTCCGTCTACGATGGAAGCATGATCACGGTCATCGCAGATAATGTAGTCATTGCGGTCTGTCAGGCAAGATACCACACCTTCATTTACAGTAAAACCGGTAGAATAAACCAATGCATCATCTTTCCCTACGAATTCCGCCAATTCCTTTTCTAACTGAACGTGCAGATCAAGCGTACCATTCAAGAAGCGTGAACCTGCACAACCTGTACCATATTTACGGGTTGCAGCAATAGCTGCTTCGATAATCCGTTCATCGTAGGTTAACCCCATATATGAGTTGGAGCCAAACATCAGCACCTTTTTACCATCCATGATAACCTCTGTATCCTGATGGCTGTCTATCTCACGAAAATAAGGGTAAACGCCTCTTTCCATGTATAGTTGAGGCAATCTGAATTTACTTAACTTGTCTTGTAATAATCCCATATCCTATTGTATATGTAAGCCTCGTCGGCCTACTTTAAAATAATGTATATAAACTCACTAATACATTCTGTTTTCAAGGTGTTCCCGTCAAAACAGGCTGCAAAGATAGTAAATTCTACAACCGATTGTACTTTTTTTCAAAAAAATATTTAGGGACATCAAAACTTTTAGGATTTAGGGTAGTTATAAACAAAATGTATTACTTTTGCGTTTAATAAAGAGCTAAACTACCAAAGTAAAAGTATGACCACAAAAAAGAAAATTGTATTTGTCGTTAATCCTATCTCGGGGACACAGGGGAAAAGAGCCATATTAAAATGGATTGACGAACGTATAAACCGTACACTTTATGATTATACGATTGTCAAAACACAATATGCCGGCCATGCTGAAAAAATTGCGGCTGCAGCTGCCAAAGAGAAAGTAGATATAGTAGTAGCTATTGGAGGAGATGGAACTATAAACGAAATAGGACGTGCACTGATACATACGGATACAGCATTAGGTATTATACCTTGCGGGTCGGGAAACGGACTAGCGCGACATTTACAAATTCCTTTGGAGCCCAAGGCTGCTATTGACATTATAAATGAAAGTTCTGTTGCCTGTATTGATTACGGAAAAATAAACAACATACCTTTTTTCTGCACATGCGGAGTAGGTTTTGACGCATTTGTCAGCTTAAAGTTTGCTGATTCAGGCAAACGCGGACTACTAACCTATCTGGAAAATACCTTGCATGAGAGTCTGAGTTACAAACCTGAAACTTATGAAATAGAAAATGAAGAAGGAACGGTAAAATACAAAGCTTTCCTGATAGCCTGCGGCAATGCCTCCCAATATGGGAATAACGCATATATTGCTCCACAAGCCTCGTTAACCGATGGTTTGATGGATGTCACAATATTAGAGCCATTCACAGTGTTGGATGTTCCTTCTTTATCTTTTCAACTTTTCAACAAAACCATAGACCAAAACAGCCGGATCAAGACATTCCGTACTAAAAAGATTAAGATACATCGTTCAAACCCGGAGTAATGCATTATGACGGAGATCCGATCATGGGAGGAAAGGATATTGAGGTAGAATTGATTCCACACGGACTCAACATCATTGTTTCTGATAAAAAAAAAGAGAACGAACCTTTTAGTCTCTTACAACAAATATCCGAAATATTCAGTGGTATGAAGCCTAAAGCTGAAACTTTTGCTTTCCGGCACAGCCATTTATTTGAGCTTAACAAAAGTTTATTGCGTCGTCTATCCAAAAAACAATAAAAAATATCTTTTTTCTGAACATCAGTAAAGACTCTGCCAAATAAAAACAGTTTCTTTGATGATGTTCAGAATAATCCACCCTCTACATTTTCAAATAAAATTCTTTAGTCAAGGCTATATATTCTTCACTATACACATGACGTGATAATTCGATGGTCAAATCGTCTGTAATACATTTATCCACAGAGAATTTGAAAGCAAGCAATACCCGTCTGGGTTCAGTTCCAAGTTTTGTATGAATTAAAGTCTGGTGTGAGAGATGTAATCCGTAACGAGTGGCAGCCATCAAAAAAGATTCTTTACCATCAGCAGGAATAATCACAGAAAAAACACCTTCGGAATGAAGCAAACGGGCGGCAGATTCTGCTAATTTATCAAAATCAAGAAGATCTGTATGCCGAGCGATATTACGCTGCCTTTCAGGGCATTTCAATGAATCGGTAAAATAAGGAGGATTGGAAACAATAACATCAAAGAGTGTTTCCGATGTAAAATGACAAATATCCTGCAACTCCACTTCTATCCTATCCTGCCACGGAGATGCCGCCACATTTCCACGAGCTTGTTCCACAGCATCCGCATCTATATCAACTGCTCTTATCTGGGCATTGCACCGCTGTGCCATCATCAAAGAAATCAATCCGGTCCCAGTACCAACATCTAAAATATTACGGGCAGAAACCACATCAACCCAAGCTCCCAATAAAACTCCGTCCGTACCAACCTTCATGGCACATCTATCATGATAAACAGTAAATTGCTTAAAAGAAAAATAAGGATTTGGCATACTATATTTATTAAATTAGCTGTCAAAAATAGAAAAATCCATTTAATTACTCCAATTATTAGGAAATATTTGATTTTTAAAACTCAATTAGTTCCCATGAATTTTCCTTATTCGACAAGGAATGATTAATTTTGTCCCCGTTTTGGCATTGGGCTCAATTTAACACAAGAGGAATAAATTATGAAGAGGAATAAGAAAGAGGATATTTTGTTGAATACTGATAACGATGACATCTCTATGTTAGCTGAAATCCAAACGGATCCGGATGAAGTAACTGCTATGGAATTTAATAAAGAAATACCTGTTATGCCTTTACGCAACATGGTAATGTTTCCATCTGTAGTAATGCCTGTAACCATTGGACGCCCCAGCACATTGAAATTGGTAAATGCTGCATACAAGAAAAAACTTCCCATAGCGGTAGTTTGTCAGATACAGGGAGACATGGATGATCCTGGTTTTAATGATGTGTACCATGTAGGAGTTATTGGGAAGATTCTCCGTGTATTCGAAATGCCAGGTGGAAATACTACAGTAATTATGCAGTCAAACGGGCCCAAAGTACATTTGGACAGTATCACAAAAACATCTCCATATTTGAAAGGAATAGTGACTCCTATTCCAGAGGCAAATGACCAACTGGAAACGGACGAATTCAAAGCATTGATTGACACCTGCAAGGATTTGACGAGCAAGTTCATAGAGGCTTCCGAGAAGATGAGCCCGGATACTGTTTTTGCAATCAAGAACTTGGACAATCCGGAAATTTTGGTAAACTTTATTTGTGCAAACTTCCCTATTCCGGTAGAAGAAAAGATAAAATTGCTAAAAGCTGGCGATTTGCAAAGCCGCCTGTATATGCTGGTCAAGATCTTAAATCGTGAAGTACAATTGGCTGATATCAAACAAAGCATTCAAATGCGTACACGCGAAGATATTGACCGTCAGCAACGCGAATATTTCTTGCAGCAACAAATTAAAAACATACAGGATGAACTGGGTGCCGGACAGGAAGATGAGATAGATGAACTCCGCCAAAAAGGAAGAACCAAAAAATGGAGTTCGGAAATGGCAGAACTTTTTGAAAAAGAAGTTTCCAAATTGGAAAGGACAAATTCCCAATCACCAGATTTCAATGTGCAACTTACCTATTTGCAAACCCTGTTAGGATTACCTTGGAATGTCTTTACCACTGACAACCTGAATATAAGTAATGCCGAAAAGACATTGAACAAAGACCACTACGGACTAGAGAAAGTAAAGGAGCGTATCCTTGAACATTTAGCAGTGCTGAAACTAAAAGGTGATATGAAATCACCCATCATCTGCCTTTATGGTCCTCCGGGAGTCGGTAAAACTTCTTTAGGGCGTTCCATAGCGGCATCATTGAAACGTAAATATGTACGTATGTCATTGGGTGGTGTGCATGACGAAGCCGAGATCCGTGGCCATCGTAAAACTTATATCGGTGCCATGCCGGGCCGTATCATCAAAAGTTTGATAAAAGCCGAGTCCTCTAATCCGGTTATCATTTTGGACGAAATAGACAAACTGGGCAGTGACCACCGCGGAGATCCCAGTTCCGCTATGCTGGAAGTGCTTGACCCCGAACAGAACAACACTTTCCACGATAACTATTTGGATGTAGATTACGACTTGTCTAAAGTAATGTTCATCGCTACGGCAAACAATTTGAGCACCATCCTCCTGCTCTGCTGGACCGTATGGAGTTGATAGAGGTCAGCGGATATATCACAGAAGAAAAAGTAGAAATAGCTCGCCGGCATCTTGTCCCCAAAGAACTGGAAGCCAACGGCATTAAAAAAGAATATGTGAAGTTCTCTAAAGCTGCCTTGGAATGTATTGTAGAAAATTATACTCGTGAAAGTGGGGTACGCGAACTTGAGAAGAAGATAAACAAGGTAATGCGTAAAATAGCGTTGGAATTTGCACGTGACGGCTATGAAGTGATGCATGAAATAAAACCTGCCGATGTACGCAAATACTAGGCACGCCAGAATATAGCCGTGACAAATATCAAGGAAATGAATACGCCGGTGTTGTCACAGGGCTGGCGTGGACAGCTGTCGGAGGTGAGATCTTGTTTGTAGAAACCAGTTTGAGCAAAGGAAAAGGCGGTAAACTGACGTTGACCGGGAACTTGGGTGATGTAATGAAAGAATCGGCTATGCTGGCTTTGGAATATCTTAAGGCACATACCAAACTGCTGAATTTACAGGAGGATATCTTTGACAATTGGAATATCCACATCCATGTACCTGAAGGAGCTATCCCCAAAGATGGTCCGTCAGCCGGTATCACCATGGTGACGTCATTGGCATCCGCCCTCACCCAGCGTAAAGTAAAAGCAAACCTGGCAATGACAGGCGAGATCACATTACGTGGAAAAGTCCTGCCCGTAGGCGGTATCAAGGAAAAGATTCTAGCCGCCAAACGTGCCGGAATCAAAGACATCATTTTATGTGAGGAAAACCGCAAGAACATTGAAGAAATTCAGCCGATGTATCTAGAAGGACTGACATTCCATTATGTCACGGATATTAAGGAAGTATTGGCTTTAGCTCTCACCAATGAAAAAGTAAACGGTGCCATTGATTTTAATATTACCAATCAAAAAACAGAAAGAAAAGAAATAAATATGACTTTTGACTTACAATATACAGACCCTAAATCGAATGCCCGTGCCGGATTGATAACGACTGACCACGGGCAAATAGAAACCCCCATCTTTATGCCTGTAGGCACATTGGGAACGGTGAAGGGCGTGCATTTGCATGAGTTGAAAGAGGACATTAAAGCGCAGATAATCCTAGGAAACACTTACCACCTGTATTTGCGACCGGGACTGGATATAATAGAACGTGCCGGAGGTCTGCATAAATTCAATGGTTTTGACCGTCCTATGCTGACTGATAGTGGTGGTTTTCAGGTATTCTCTTTATCAGGTATCCGCAAAATGAGAGAAGAAGGTGTGGAATTTCGCTCACATATAGACGGTTCGAAGCACTTGTTCACTCCTGAACGGGTGATGGACATTGAACGGACTATCGGTGCAGATATCATGATGGCTTTTGACGAATGTACTCCAGGAACCGCAGATTATGAATACGCAAAAAAATCAATGCAGCTTACCCATCGTTGGCTGGACCGTTGCATAAAACATTTCAACGAAACTGATCCCAAATATGGTTATCAACAGTCATTATTTCCCATAGTGCAAGGCTGTGTTTATCCCGACTTACGCAAACAATCAGCGGAATATATTGCCTCCAAGGGAGCTGACGGAAACGCCATCGGTGGCCTAGCCGTAGGTGAGCCAACCGAGAAAATGTACGAAATGATAGAGGTTGTCAATGAAATCTTACCCAAAGACAAGCCCCGCTATCTGATGGGAGTCGGTACACCGGTAAATATACTGGAGGGTATAGAACGCGGTGTAGATATGTTTGATTGTGTAATGCCGACCCGGAACGGACGCAATGGAATGTTGTTCACTAAAAACGGCATAATGAACATGCGCAACAAGAAATGGGAGGATGATTATTCTCCTATCGAGGCCGAAGGGGCATCGTATGTAGATACCATGTACAGCCGTGCTTACTTGCGCCATCTGTTCCACGCACAAGAACTGCTGGCCATGCAAATCGCTTCTATCCACAACTTGGCATTCTACCTGTGGCTAGCAGGCGAGGCCCGTAAACACATCATTGCAGGAGATTTCTCTACGTGGAAACCAATGATGGTAAAACGCTTATCTACAAGATTATAAATTACTAGAAATGAAGAATTGGTTCAAGACAAACACAGATTCATCCCCAAAGGATAAAAAATGGTGGAAGCCGAATATCAGTTGGCTGAAACTGGATAAATGGGTGAAAAGACTGGACATATATATCATTAAGAAGTTTCTGGGAACCTACTTTTTCGCTATTGCATTGATTATCTCCATTGCAGTAGTGTTTGACGTGAACGAAAATATAGACAGGTTCATCAATAATAAAGCCCCGCTGAAAGCGATTGTATTTGATTATTACATGAACTTCATCCCTTACTTCTCCAATCTGTTCAGCCCCTTGTTTGTCTTTATCGCTGTTATCTTCTTTACTTCCAAGCTGGCAGAAAACTCGGAAATCATTGCCATGTTCTCCACCGGAATGAGTTTTAAACGAATGATGCGGCCCTATATGATTTCGGCTGCAATCATTTCCGTTGTTACTTTCGGACTGGGAGCATACGTCATACCTAAGGGAAATGTAACCCGTTTGGATTTTGAGGACCGTTATAAGAAAAAAAAGAAACAGGAATATGTGCGGAATGTGCAACTGGAAGTAGACAGCGGGGTCATTGCCTACATAGAACGTTATGAAAATTATAATAAAACGGGATACCGCTTCTCCTTAGACAAGTTTGATGACAAGAAACTAGTTGCCCACCTTACTGCCCGAAGTGTCACTTATGATACAGCATCTGTACACAAATGGACAATCAAGAACTATATGATACGTGAGATGGAAGGTATGCGTGAAAAAATCACTCGTGGTGACCGTTTGGATACGATCATTAAAATGGAGCCTCAAGATTTCCTGATTATGAAAGGGCAGCAACAAACCATGACAAGCCCTGAACTGAAAGAATATATAGACAAGCAGAAAAGACGCGGGTTCGCCAACATAAAGGAATTTGAAATTGAATATTACCAACGTATAGCCATGTCCTTTGCCGCTTTTATCTTGACAACCATTGGTGTTTCCTTATCATCCAGAAAAATGAAAGGAGGAATGGGACTGCATTTAGGAGTAGGGTTAGCACTTAGTTTTTCATACATTTTGTTCCAAACAGTGTCAGCAACCTTTGCTGTCAACGGAAACACCCCTCCTATTATAGCGGTATGGATTCCTAATATACTTTACACATTTATTGCTATCTATTTATACAGAAAAGCTCCTAAATAATTATAGGAGCTTTTCTAGTTTTTGACGCCAATCCTCGCCGTTCTCCGGTTGCATCGTAATAAAGCCCAGTTCTTTACCAATAACAATATTGGCCGCACCGTCATCTACAAATATTGTTTCAGCCGGATTCAGTTTACTATCTTTTATCATATAGTTAAAGATGCCAGGATCCGGCTTGGTGGAACCGGCTTCGTAGGAAGTGTAAATCTTATCAACATAAGCGTCCAATGGCTTTCCCGCAGAAGTAAATGCATTACTCCTCGCCCATCCCATCACATAAGGATTGGTGTTGCTCAATATATATACCTTGTACTTCTTACGAAGCTCATTCAAGTAATCCAATTTATATTGCGGCACGTCCGTAACAAATCCTTTCCACCCATTTTCCACATCTTGATAAGTCAATTCTTTCCCACAAATTTTACTCAATTCACAGCGGAAAGTTTCAGCGTCCATGTTCCCATTTTCTACTTCCTGAAAAATCCCCTGCTGATGGTATTTCCCTAATAAACTGTCCGCTTCCCTCACTCCTATCCGCTCAAACGCCTTTACAGCCTGTTCACGGTCAAAGCTAATGATAACCCCGCCGAAATCAAACACAATATTCTTAATCTGTTTCATAACCTTTTTATTTATCCGCCGTAAAGGTAAGCATTTGATTGTGAATGATAAATGATGTAAGTCAATAAAATACCATATAGCAAAAAAAACCGCAGATTCCATTGAGAATCCACGGTAATTATTTTTGTTGTATTTTTCTTCCTTTCGGAAATGTTCTCTCAATTCAAATAAGAAGAGAGTTCGGATACGGTGATATCCTTGGCAACAATAACGCCATTTTCATCTAACAAAAAGTTCTTAAAGCCTCTTTTCAAGCGATAAGTCTGATATAGATCCGATGAAACACCAGCCAATTCCACAAAACAATTAGAAGTTGATATCTGGTCTTTTTAATGGTTTCGTTAAATATCGACTTGTATTCATCAAATGAAACGGAAACCATTTCTACATTGTCGGCCTGCGCGATGGCATGATTCAAAGTAGCATTCTGCATCCTTGACAGAGCATCATAGCTGGCCCAAAAACTTAGCAGTACATATTTACCTCTTAAATCCTTCAAGTCAATCAACTGCTTTTCGCCACAGATAGTAAATGTAGGAGCCTTGTCTCCTATGGTCAAGCCTTCTGTCGGCGTGTTTTTCCCTACAAAAGAGAATGAAATCAAGGAACTAATAATTAATACAACAAAAATCCACTTTACATTTTTAATCATGTAATTCGATCTTAGTTAATACTATCCGAGACTGCCCTTAAACAGTGATTTCCACCCGGAACATTATCTTTAGTACTGATAATCAATACCATTTAAATTAGAAATCTGCGACAAAGGTAAGGAGTTTTGAAATCAACTCCAAGATTTTTTCTCAAAAAATATGTTATATAGCATAAAATCATCCTTTTCATCGAGAAAAAAGAATGCAGAAAATATAGCTGATAAGGATTTATTTACGTACTTTTGCAATATGTAAATAGCAACCACAAAGTATGAATAATAATACTGAACTTATTTTAATCAGAATTACCGGTCTTGATCGGCCGGGATTAACCGCTTCCATTACGGAGATTTTGTCAAAGTATGATGTTACCATTTTGGATATTGGCCAGGCCGATATTCATAGCACCCTGTCATTAGGCATTTTATTCAAAAGCCAGGAAAAAGATTCAGGTAATATCATGAAAGAGTTGCTATTTAAAGCTTCCGCATTAGGCATCAATATCCGTTTCTATCCCGTTACTGTGGAAGAATATGAGGAATGGGTAAATATGCAAGGCAAGAACCGGTACATCCTGACTTTACTGGGACGCAAGCTGACAGCCAAACAAATCGCAGCAGTCACAGGAATATTAGCGGAACAAGGTTTAAATATTGATGCTATCAAACGTCTTACAGGGCGTATTCCATTGGATGAGCGGAAAGCGAATGTACGGGCTTGTATCGAATTCTCCGTCCGTGGCACCCCCCACCAACGGGAAGAAATGCAACAGGCGTTAATGAAACTGAGCAGTGACCTGGAAATGGACTTTTCTTTCCAACTGGACAATATGTACCGACGTATGCGACGCTTGATTTGTTTCGATATGGATTCCACATTGATACAGACAGAGTGTATAGATGAATTAGCCGAACGCGCCGGTGTGGGTGACCAAGTACGAGAAATCACAGAACGCGCTATGCGTGGAGAAATTGATTTCATAGAAAGCTTCACAGAACGGGTGGCTTTGCTGAAAGGACTGGATGAAAGCGTAATGAAAGAAATCGCAGAAAACCTTCCCATCACCGAAGGTGTGGAACGTCTGATGTTCGTGTTGAAAAGATATGGTTACAAAATAGCCATCCTATCCGGTGGATTCACCTATTTTGGTAATTATCTGAAAGATAAATTCGGCATAGATTACGTATATGCCAATGAACTGGAAATAGTAAATGGCAAATTAACCGGAAGATATCTGGGAGATGTAGTTGACGGAAAACGTAAAGCCGAACTGCTGAAACTGATCGCTCAAGTAGAACGTGTGGACATAGCACAAACTATTGCTGTAGGAGATGGAGCGAATGACTTACCCATGTTGTCCGAAGCCGGCCTGGGTATAGCATTCCATGCAAAACCCAAAGTAGTGGCTAACGCACAACAGTCCATTAATACGATCGGATTGGACGGCGTCCTCTATTTCCTAGGTTTCAAGGACTCTTACCTGGAAGAACGCGGCAAACTCTAAAGAAAGAAGTAACTATATATATGAAATTTTCAGAACTAAATTTAGAAGAAGGGGTGCTTCAGGCATTAGATGCCATGAGATTTGAAGAATGCACTCCTGTACAAGAACATACCATACCGGTCATTCTTGAAGGAAAAGATTTGATCGGAGTGGCACAGACCGGAACCGGCAAGACTGCCGCATACCTTTTGCCCGTTCTTAATCAATTAAGCAAAGGCGGATATCCGGAAGATGCCATCAATTGTGTGATCATGTCACCCACACGCGAATTAGCGCAACAGATAGACCAGCAAATGGAAGGTTTCTCTTATTTTCTACCGGCATCCAGCGTAGCTGTTTACGGAGGAAACGATGGTGTGCGCTTCGAGCAAGAAAAGAAAGGTTTAAACTTTGGGGGCCGATGTAGTCATTGCTACTCCGGGACGTCTGATAAGTCATCTCAGCCTAGGTTACGTAGACTTGTCTAAAGTTTCTTTCTTTATTCTTGATGAAGCGGACCGTATGCTGGATATGGGATTCTCGGATGACATTATGCAAATAGTGAAATATCTGCCGAAAGAACGTCAGACCATCATGTTCTCGGCCACTATGCCGGCTAAAATACAACAATTGGCAAAAACGATCTTAAACAATCCGGTAGAAATAAAATTAGCGGTCTCAAAACCTGCGGAAAAGATTATCCAAACGGCTTATATCTGTTATGAACGCCAGAAATTGGGAATTATTCAATCCCTGTTCCAGGATCAAACACCTGAACGGGTCATTATCTTTGCCTCTTCCAAATTGAAAGTAAAGGAGGTGACACAAGCATTCAAGCGGATGAAACTGAACGTAGGTGAAATGCATTCAGACTTGGAGCAGTCCCAGCGGGAACAGATTATGCGTGAATTCAAAAGTGGCAGAATCAATATCCTGATTGCTACCGATATTGTTTCGCGAGGAATAGACATTGACGATATTCGTTTGGTAATCAACTACGATGTACCACATGACAGCGAGGATTATGTACACCGCATCGGCCGTACAGCTCGTGCCAACCATGATGGTTGCGCCATTACTTTTGTCAGTGAGAAAGAGCAGACCCAATTCAAAGCTATTGAAAATTTCTTGGGTAGGAATATCTATAAAATCCCGGTTCCCGAGGAATTGGGAGAAGCGCCCGAATACAACCCGCGAAGTGGCGCCGGTCGTAGCAATCACAAAGGTGGCAGTTCCAGAAAACAAGGCAATTATAAGGGGAAAAAGAACGGTACGCCCAGTGCCAATAATAGAAGAAACACCCCAAAAGAATAGACGGAAGAGATGATATCTAAAAATCATTGGAGGAAGACGGACTTGTTTTCCTCCAATTTTATTTTATGAAGAAAGTCACTTCATGGCTCTCTGCAAAATAGATGCGGGGCAATCACAAACATCCATTATATGTATTGCTTGTAGGATATATAATCTTTCACCTGTAACATTACTAACCTTACAACCCACACATTAGTAACGTATGAGGTGACACGTTACTAACCTTCCGGTATGCACGTTACTAACCTTTCAAACGTCTTGTTCCTTTCAGAAAAGAACAAGGTCTTTAAAAAAAAGAACAAGACGTTTTCATTGAAAGAACAAGAGCTTTTTAAAATTTGACCTGTTGTTTTTTCCATAACGGCATCTACATGCCGAAACACCTTATTTTTCCTTCAGATCTTTCAGCTATTCCGCAAACGCCCTGCCCATCGGCATTCCGACTGAAGGATATGCATTGTGAAATGTTTCAGCCGAAAAATATCCTTCAGGAAAACCGATTCCCCAAGAATCGGAAGAACCACCAATCCGCCTGAAGGATTCCAATCTCCAGCTGAAGAATTCCCGAGCCCAATCCTTCAGCCGGAATACCGACAGGCAGGGCATTTGCGAGCAGACTGAAGCTTTTGAAGGATTTTTCGGGGTATTCTCTATAGAGCATGATAGCGACCAAATAGTAATCGCTAAACGAAAAAATGACATAGCCACGACTACCTTACCAACTCGAATGCAAGTCCTCCATCCTTGCCAGCAGTGATATTGACCATATAACAAGATGCGCCGTCAGGTACGCATACCGTGGCCTGATAATGATACCCTTTAGAATCGACGCCCATAAAATCCATATCCGACAATATAGCCCATTGCAAGAAATCATCCGGAACCACCCCCTTGAACATCTGCTTGGTGATATCTTTGGCATAAAGACTCTTCCTGCCTTCATACACGCAAATGTGTATGATATTGTCATAATATACATTATCCACCCCAAGTCCTTCCTCCGAAACTCCCGGACGCATTACTTTAATCTTTGACGGGTTAATGTACACATATCCGCGATAACGGACATTATCGTATGTCACCACCGAATCTTTCTTAATAACTTCGTTATAAACAGGGATTTCCCGAGTATGGATAAATGCCAGAGAATCATTCTCTGTATCAGACTTATGCAGACGTATCACATCTCCCACAGCCGAATGAAACCAAAAAATATGCTCCCCCTGCTTCTCAATCTTATAACCATTAGTCCGTGCACCATACGTAATCAACGAATCGCCTATAATTTTAAAAGCAACGGGAGCTGTAGCGGCATCTGCATAAAACAGGGTGTCGCCTTTCACCCTCAGTAATGCCGTTTCCGTATTATCGTCCAACCATATACCTTCCAACAAAGATTTTGCCTCCTTGTTCTCTTCCAGGGCGGATGCTTTTTGTTGCGGAGTTCCACAAGAAGACAGCGCAACAGCCAACATTATTATCGAAAAACGTTTGTACATGGTTATTCTCTCTATTTTATTTATCGACCGATGCAATGATAAACAAACCCCATTTCCTGTAGTTCGTCACCATCATAAATATTTCGTCCGTCAAGCACTACAGGCTGTTTCATCGCCTTCTTGATTACTCCCCAGGTAGGAAGACGGAACTCTTTCCACTCGGTTACCAGAATCAACGCATCCGCATCAAGAGCCGCATCATACATATCGTGCGCATAATAAACCGACTCTCCTATCCGGCGGCGGGACTCATCCATAGCAGCAGGATCGTATGCGCGGACATTGCAACCCGACTGTTTCAATTTCTCAATAAGTACCAAAGCCGGAGCCTCACGCATATCGTCCGTACCGGGCTTGAATGCAAGTCCCCACAAAGCCACTGTTTTGCCTTTCAAATCTCCATTGAATACCTTTACCAGTTTCTCGAACAAAATGCCTTTCTGATTCTCGTTCACATCTTCCACCGCTTTCAACACCTGCATGGAATAACCATTCTGCTCGGCAGTCTTAATCAACGCCTTCACATCTTTCGGGAAACAAGAGCCACCATAACCGCATCCCGGATACAAGAACTTACGCCCGATACGACTGTCGGAACCTATTCCGTCACGTACCATATTTACATCAGCTCCCACCAGTTCGCACAAGTTGGCAATATCGTTCATAAAGCTGATACGGGTGGCCAACATGGAGTTTGCCGCATATTTAGTCATCTCGGCAGAAGGAATATCCATGAAAATAACGCGGAAGTTAACCAGCATGAAAGGTTTATAGAGCTTGGTCATCAGTTTTTTAGCCCTTTCCGACTCTACGCCCACTACTACACGGTCCGGACTCATAAAGTCGTCGATAGCATTACCTTCTTTCAAAAATTCCGGATTAGAAGCCACATCGAAATCTATCGACTCCCCTCTTTTCTCCAATTCCTCTCGGATGACCGCTTTTACTTTTCGTGCCGTACCCACAGGCACCGTACTCTTGGTCACGACCAAGGTATATTTCTTCATATTAGCACCAATCGTCTTGGCAACTTCAAGCACATAACGCAAATCGGCACTTCCGTCTTCATCAGGAGGAGTGCCCACTGCACTGAACACAATATCCACATTGTCCAGACAACTCTCTAAAGAAGTGGTGAAATGAAGACGTCCAGCCTTTACATTACGCAAGACCATATCTTCCAATCCCGGTTCATAAATAGGAATAATACCCTGTTGCAGATTAGCAATCTTATCCGCATTTACATCTACACAAGTTACGTCTACGCCAGTTTCGGCAAAACATGTTCCGGTAACAAGTCCTACATACCCGGTCCCTACAATCGCTATATTCATTTTATTTAATTCGTTAGTCTAACTTTTTCGCTGCAAAATTACAATAAATTATGAGTGAGTTGTTATTTTCTTCCATAAAAGTTGCGCTGAAACGGAATAAAAATGCTAATTTTGCGATATGATTGAATTGGCTAGACATATAGAAATTCTGTTACTGGAAAATGACTGTGTGATTATTCCAGACTTTGGCGGTTTTATAGCGCACTATCAACCGGCACGGTATATCAAGGAGGAAAATCTTTATCTTCCCCCTGTACGTACTATTGGTTTCAATCCCCAATTGACTATAAACGATGGTTTATTAGCTCAATCGTATATGCAAGCTCATCACACCGATTTTCCTGATGCCACACGCATGATAGAAGAAGAAGTAGCCGGATTGAAAGAACAACTATACCAAAACGGATGTGCAGAAATGCATGGTATAGGGGTCTTACATTATAATATTCATAGCACATACGAGTTTCATCCCAATGAGGACGGTGCATTATCACCTACCTTATACGGACTTAGTTCGTTTTCTATCACCAGATTAGAATATCTTACTTCAACAACGTCTGCAACAACCAGAGAATTACTTCCCCAACAAGAAAAAAGAAAGAGAACAGTACGTTTCAAACGTCAGTGGATAGGAAATGCAGTAGCTGTGGCAATAGCTGTAGTCTTATTTTTCTTCTTGTCTGTTCCGGTAGAGAACACATATGTGGACAAAGGTAATTATGCTTCTTTAGGTACGGATGGTCTGTTTGACGCCATTCGTTCCCAATCTTTGGCAACGACCTTGATAACCGTTCCTTCCAGACCGCAGCAACCCAAGAAGACGAATATCAAAAATAATCAAAACACGTTGAAACCTGTAACTGTAAAAGTAGAAAAGGTAGGAAAAGCACAAGAAGCAGTACCCAAGAATGCTGTTGCAGCAAATTTGAACAGTACAGAACAGCCAGTTGCCAAGCCTGTCGCTGTAAGTAAACCTGCCCTTGAGAAGAAAGAAACAGCAACACCTTCGAGCAGTAAAAAAAATAATTATTATATCATCGTATCCAGTTTACCGACAGCCAATGACGCGCAGCAAGTACTTAATGAGTACAAGCAAAAAGGATATAAGGATGTAACAATCATAGAAGGTAACGGACGTTATCGCCTGTCTTTGTGCAACTTTGCAGATAAAGCCACTGCTTATAAGAAATTAAATGAACTGAAACAAAATGATGCATTCAAGAATGCATGGATATTGAGTTCTAAATAAACAAGATTATTTTTTATGAAAAGAGTTTTGTGTCCCAAATGTGACAACTATATAACTTTTGATGAAACCAAATATACAGAAGGCCAGTCGTTGGTCTTTGTATGTGACCATTGTAAAAAACAATTCAGCATCCGTATCGGAAAGTCCAAACTGAAAGCAACCCGTAAAGAAGAAATATTGGACGAACAAGCCAATAAAGAGGATTTTGGAAGTATCGTGGTAGTAGAAAATGTATTCGGATACAAACAAGTATTACCCCTGATGGAAGGTGACAACCTGATAGGACGCAGAAGCAAAGGCACTGAAGTGGATATTCCCATCGAAACATCAGATCCGAGCATGGACAGACGGCATTGTATCATTAATGTGAAACGCAACAAACAAGGGGAAATCATTTATACCCTGCGTGATAATGACAGCATTACAGGAACATTTCTGATGAACGAGATCTTGGGGAACAAGGACCGGATACGAATCGAGGAAGGCGCTATCATCACATTAGGTGCGACTACGCTGATTCTGCGTGCCACCGAGAAGTAGAACAATGAAACGTATTATCTTAATCACAGGAGGCCAACGTTCGGGAAAAAGTTCATACGCGGAGAAATTGGCATTAAGCTTATCACCCACTCCCGTTTATATAGCTACTTCCCGTATTTGGGATGAAGAATTCCGCCAACGCGTTATCAAACATCAAGAAAGACGCGGATCGGAATGGACGAATATAGAAGAAGAAAAAGAACTAAGCCGCCATCAAGTAAAGGATAATGTAGTATTGATTGATTGTGTCACCTTATGGTGTACCAACTTTTTCTTTGATTTGGATGCGGATGTAGAGGCTGCATTACAGGCAGTCAAACAGGAGTTTGATAATTTTATCCGGCAAGATGCCACTTTTATTTTCGTAACCAATGAAATAGGTTCCGGAGCAGTATCCGAAAACGCCATTCAACGCCGCTTTACAGATTTACAGGGCTGGATGAATCAATATATAGCTTCAAAAGCAGACCAAGTATATTTGATGGTATCGGGAATTCCTGTTCCTATAAAATAATAAATACAATGAAAAACTTTCATATTGAGTATCCCGATGAAAGCTTTCGGGAGGCATTGATAGACAAAATCAACAATTTGACAAAGCCCAAAGGTTCATTGGGTGTTCTGGAAGATCTTGCATTGCAAATCGGATTAATCCAACAAACCCTCTCCCCTACATTAAGCCATCCACACAACGTACTTTTTGCAGCCGATCATGGTATAGTAGAAGAAGGGGTAAGCAAGTCTCCCAAAGAAATCACTTGGCAACAACTAAGTAATTTTTTGCATGGAGGTGCCGGAGTTAATTTTTTATGCCGCCAACATGGTTTTAAGCTTGTATTAGTAGACTCAGGGGTCGATTACGATCTTCCTTACGAGAAAGGCATTATCAACTGTAGCGTAGGACGTGGCACGCACAGTTTTCTAAAAGGCCCCGCTATGAGTATGGAAGAAATGGAATTATGCCTGGAACGTGGAGCAAAGATAACGGATATGATTCATGCAGACGGTTGCAATGTGGTCAGCTTTGGCGAAATGGGTATTGGTAATACCTCCCCTTCTTCTATCTGGATGCATTTGCTGACAGGAATCTCATTAGAGCAATGTGTGGGTGCAGGAAGCGGACTGGATTCAGAAGGCATCCGTCATAAATATAATGTATTGAAACAATCGGTTAACCATTATACCGGTAACGGTTCCGTAAAAGATATCATCGCTTGGTTCGGAGGATATGAAATGGTTATGGCAATAGGCGGCATGCTCCGGGCAGCAGAATTAAGAATGATTATTCTAGTGGACGGCTTCATCATGACCAATTGCATTCTAGCCGCCTCAAAACTTCATCCGGAAGTTCTCTCGTATGCCATATTCGGACATCAGGGAGATGAAATCGGTCATAAACTAGTATTGGATGCCATGAAAGTGCGCCCTTTATTAAATTTAGGTCTCCGCTTGGGAGAAGGAACAGGAGCGATATGCGCTTATCCTATCATCGTTTCCTCTGTAAACATGATAAATGAGATGGACAATTTCGCCCATGCCGCCATCACTAAATATTTTTAACCATGAAACTGCTTGCCTCCCTCATTTTTTTCACACGCCTTCCGTTTTGGAAAATAGCTAATGTACCACCTGTTTACTTTAAACGAGTAGTGGATTACTGGCCCTTTGTAGGATGGCTGACAGGAGGTATCATGGCAGGCACTCTATGGATCACTGCAGAATTTCTACCTGTACAGATAGCTGTGCTCATGGCGCTGGCCGCCCGGTTACTAGCAACGGGTGCTTTACACGAAGATGGATTGGCAGACTTCTGCGACGGCTTCGGGGGCGGTACATCACGTGACAAGATTCTGTCTATCATGAAGGATTCACATATCGGCACATACGGAGTGCTCGGATTATTATTCTATTATGGATTGATGTGGAATATACTCACCACACTTTCTGTACCCTTGGCATGTGCGGCCATACTAAGCGGAGATGCCTGGAGCAAGTTTTGTGCCGCACAAATCATCAACACGCTTCCATACGCCCGTAAAGAAGAAGAATCGAAAGCGAAGGTCATATATGACCGTATGAGTCCAGGTATTTTATTATCCGCTTTTATGGCCGGAACCCTGCCTATGCTTTTATTACTGGATAAAGGATACTGGTGGGCAGCCATCGCTCCTGCTATGATGTTCATCCTTTTAATGTCACTCATGCGCAGACGCCTGCAAGGATATACCGGTGATTGTTGCGGAGCGACTTTCCTATTATGTGAGTTTTCTTTTTATCTAACTATAAACTTAATCTATACAAACCTATGGTAATATACTTAATGCGTCATACTGCTGTTGATGTTCCGCAAGGTGTTTGTTACGGACAGACGGATGTACCCTTAAAGCCGACTTTTGAAACGGAGGCAACTCAAACGGCAGCCAATTTACAAGGTTTATCTTTTGATAAAGTTTATACCAGTCCGTTAACCCGTTGTGTACGCCTGGCTACCTTTTGCGGCTACCCGGATGCAGAACGGGACGACCGCTTGAAAGAACTAAACTTCGGAGATTGGGAAATGCATCGGTTCGATGAAATTGCCGACGCTAACTTGGAAAGATGGTATGCAGATTATCTGCATGTAAAAGCGACCAATGGAGAATCTTTTGAAGATCAATACCGGCGTGTTGCCGGTTTTCTAGACGAGCTTCGCCAAAAACCGTATGAACAAGTCGCGATCTTTGCTCATGGCGGCATTTTACTGAACGCACAAATTTATGCAGGTATCATTAAACCCGAAGAGGCATTTAGCGCACTCACTCCTTATGGAGGAATTGTCAAGATAAAATTATCGTGATGCAAGAACATATCGCTTATTTATTTGTTCTATTTATAAAGACAAATAAATATGCTTACTCATTTCCTAGATTTATTAGCTGTTGTTATAAGTGTGACAAGCCTTTTGATTGTCACATACGGAGCGTTGATAGGTATTATTTCTTTTTTGAAGAATGAAATACGACGCTTTACCGGAGGGTATTCCATTACCAATATACGAAAACTAAGAGCCACATTCGGAACTTATCTGCTTCTTGGCTTAGAATTCCTAATAGCTTCGGATATTTTGAAAACAGTATTGGAACCAACCTTGAATGAATTAGCCCTATTGGGAGGTATTGTTGTTTTAAGAACCATCCTGTCCGTGTTCCTCAATAAAGAGATAAAAGAATTGGAAAGTGAAGAAAAATAAAAAAGAGCGGCAAACGGGACTCGAACCCGCGACCCTCAGCTTGGGAAGCTGATGCTCTACCAACTGAGCTACTGCCGCATCTCTAAAACAGGAACAAAAGTAATATATATTTTTCAGCTGACCAAATATAAGCAAACAATATTTACTATAATCATCAAAATTTCTGCTCTTCTGTTTATATCGACAGCTTTATGCATATCCTGTGTATGGATAAGCCGATCCTTATCTCCAATAAAAGGTTTATAGACTATCTCTCCAAAATAAACATGAGGACCTCCAAAACGGCAATTCAAGATACCTGCTAAAGCAGACTCCGGATAACCTGAATTAGGACTTGCATGCCGGTTACCATATTTACCTACAAATCTCAGCAAACCGGGACGCCCCACAGACAAAACCATTAAAAGTGCGGTTAAACGAGCCGGAATATAGTTCGCCATATCATCAATATGTGCAGCGGCACAACCAAATTGCAAATAACGTTCGTTCTTATAGCCTACCATAGAATCAAGCGTATTAACCATTTTATAGGCAAGCATACCGGGAACTCCCAAAAGCAAATACCAAAACAGCGGAGCAATAACTCCGTCACTCAAATTTTCGGCCAACGTTTCCAAAGCAGCTATACGCACTTCCTGATCGGTCAGTTCTGAGGTATCACGCCCTACAATACGGGAAACCTGCTTTCTCCCCTCCTCTAAAGAACGGTCCGCAGCTAGAAAAACCTGTTTTACTTCTCTAATAAGTGTAGTCCCTGCTAAACAATAGAAAACAAGCACAGCGGAGAGGGCGATCCCCAACCAGCGATTCAACAAAAACAGATAATGCAATGCCAAAGCAGATCCTACATATACTAGCAAAATAAGCATAATAGCCGCCCCCCCTCCTTTCAACATCCGATGTGCCCCACAGTTCCATCGTTTCTCACAAAAAGAGATCAGCTTCCCGAATCCTACCACCGGATGCGGCAATCCTACCGGATCCCCAAGCAATTTATCTAATATCCATCCTATCAACAACGGAAGAATTAATACATATATGTCCATTTCTTTATACTTTCTACCAGTTTGTCATTTTCTTCCGGAGTTTGTGTAGCAATACGGAAGAAGTGTTCATTCAGCCCTTCAAAATTGGATGCGTCACGAATAAGGATACCCTGCTCTGTTGCCAGATATTCTTTCAAAGCCGCTGCCTTTCCCATACGCAATTGAACTAACATATAGTGAGTATCCGATGGCCAGATCTCCATTCCTCCTATTGAAAGTAAAGATTGAGCTAATCTCTCTTTTTCCTTCAACAACAAAGAGATATCTATATCATATTGAGAAGAAGACAATAAATAATGCCCGGCCTCTATAGCAACTGATTAACAGACCAGGGCATCCGCTGTGTCCGAATTTCATGTAGCAGTTCTTTACATGCAGTGATATATCCTAAACGCAAGCCGGGCACGGCAAAACGTTTTGTCATGGAATGCAACAGGATAACATTCGGAAATTCCGCAGCCTCCCTGGCTGTAAGCAAAGCCTTCTGTGTAAAGATTCATACGACTGGTCCATGACAAAAATACGCTGCGGATTTTGTTTTATACAGGCTGTCAAGACTTCCTTCTCCCTGACCTCTCCAGTGGGATTATTAGGATTACATAACCATATCAACCTCCCCCTATCCGGCAAACGGTTCAAGTTATATATAGGAAACACTTTATGACCATGCAGACGACAAGCATCCGCATATTCGCTGAAAGTCGGCATCAAGATAGCCGAAATCTGATTCCTGAATGTCTGAGCTATTAAATAAATGGCTTCCGTAGCCCCATTGGTCACACAAACCTCTTCAGACGAAAGATGAAACCGTTTCGCCAAAACCTTTTCCAATGAATAAGGTTCCGGCTCGGGGTACGTACGGATACTTTCCATCTGCTGAAACAAATGTTGATGTAATCCGCTATGGTCTACATGATTATATACGTTTGAACTGAAATTTATCTTTATTGCTTTATACTTATAAGCATCATCACCATGTCCTTCAATCATTCCCACTCATTATTTGGTACAACAAAGGCAGATTGAGATGACTGCGTACATGCTCTGCCAATTTATCATATTGTTCTTCTTTATAAGTCCGGTAATCCAACACCGTATGACACTCCAGTTTTTCTGCGTATGGTTCCAGTAAATAATCTATAAATGCCTGATTATCCAATATTCCATGAATATAACTTCCCATACATTTTTGGTTTACAAAACAACCGTCCTCTCCACCGTCTTCCAGTTTATTCAAAGGAACTACAGACACCCCCGGAACCGGGCGGGTTTCTCCCATGTGTATTTCATATCCTTGGCAAGTTTCCGCATTCTCAAGAAAATGAAAATTCACCTGCCGTGTCACCTTCTCCCCTTGCATCGTAGTAATGACGGGAAGCAGTCCCAGTCCCGGCAATTGGCGGATCTCTCCCTCCACTCCTTCCGGATCGTGAATCTCAAGTCCCATCAATTGATATCCCCCACAAATTCCCATTACAGTAACCCCTTCCCTATGCGCACGCAGGACAGCTTGCGCCACCCCGTTCCGTCTCAACTCATACAAGTCATCCAAAGTGCTTTTGCTGCCAGGAAGCAGAATAATATCAGCTTTGGCCAGATCTTCCGTATTATTAGTATAATAAAGGTGCACTCGTTCATCCCGTTCCAATCTGTTGAAATCTGTAAAGTTTGAGAGATGACGCAACAGAACAACTGCTATGTTTATTTTGCCTTCCACTGCTTGCATCCGTTTATAGTCCAAGACTACGGAATCCTCTTCCTCAATATGTATATTTCTATAATAAGGTATTACTCCCAAGACAGGAATACCACATAAATCTTCCATCATCTTCACACCAGGCTCAAACAAACGGATATCCCCTCTGAATTTATTAATGATTATTCCTTTTATACGTTTCTTGTCCTCAGTAGTTTGTAACATGACCGAACCATAGACACTGGCAAATACTCCTCCCCGGTCAATATCAGCTACCAAAATCACATCCGCATCCGCATAACAGGCCATCGGCATATTCACCAAATCAGTATCCCGCAGATTTATTTCGGAAATGCTCCCTGCTCCCTCCATTACAATAGGGTTATAACGTGCGGCAAGACGGTCAAAGGCTGCGTTTACCTCTTGCCTCAGTTCTTCACGCCCCTCCTTGCGAAAATACTCAAAAGCGTTACGATTACCGATGGGACGACCGTTTAACACCACTTGCGAAGTATGATCGGAGCTGGGTTTCAATAACAGAGGATTCATGTCCGTGTGACAAGGAACTCCGGCAGCTTCAGCCTGTACAGCCTGTGCACGGCCTATTTCCAATCCTTCCGGAGTGCATACGAATTCAATGCCATATTTTGTGCCTTGAAAGGTGCCGGTTGATAACCATCCTGTTTAAAAATGCGGCATAATGCGGTGGCAATAACACTTTTACCAACGTCCACTTACCTGTTCCCGCCAACATAATGGGGTCGTAATTTCTTTTTCATCACTCTTTCTTTTTTC